>WNFY01006395.1_pt1 | contig 10492 bp, 13 predicted proteins | sample 5400091 | NCBI WGS metagenome assembly WNFY01 (sample SAMN13153364, study PRJNA577476) | soil metagenome | isolation source: 60 cm soil or saprolite under grassland replicate 1 | place: USA:California | collected 2016-06-15
GCGGTTACGAAGGCATCCATCCTGATGACTGGGGCAACATTCTGATCGTCGAGGATGTCGGTGGCACCACGGTTTTAAATAATGGAAGGAATCCGAACTCGTTCGTTTACCGGTTCGTTCCTACATCTCCAGACGACCTGACTCATGGCAAATTGCAGGCTCTTCAGGTCTCCATCAACGGCAGTCCGGTCGTGTTCGTGCCGGTCGACGACCAGCACCCGAACGGCGACACGCGGTCGCAGAATCAGCTGCTGCTGCACACGGTGGGTGCGTCATGGCCGGTCCAATGGGTCACGATCCATGACACCGAGATCGATGGCAGCGATCCATTCGATGCCAACGCACTGGCCAAAGCTGCTGGCGCCACGCCGTTCAAGCGCCCGGAGAATGGGCAGTTCCAGCCTGGTTCACACTTTCAGACCTTCTTCTTCGACGTCACCGGCGATACCAGTAATATCGCGGGCACAGACCCCGTGCTGGCAGCGCGCGGCGCCTGGGGCGGACTCTTTCGTGTCGATCTCGACCGAAGCCGCCAGACTGGACACATCTCTCTCGTCGTCCTGGGCGACGCCGATCATGCTGCGTTTGATAATATGACTTTTGCGGATGATAAGGACACGGTCTTACTAGCAGAAGATCGTGGCGACACGTTGCACGATCAGTTGAATAAGCTCGATTCAATTTGGGCTTACAAGCTGAACAAAAACGATCCGACGCGAAACACCGTGGTCCGATTCGTCGCGCTCGGGCAGGATCAGCTGGCGACGGACGAAGATAACGAACCGACCGGACTGCACATGTCCGAAGGCGACGCCACGATCAGCGGATTGATCGGGGCGAAGGTCTTCAAGAAAGACCGGGCGAGGCTTTTCTTCACCCAGCAGCATGGCGAAAACAACCTCTTCGAAGTCTTCCCCGCGACTGAGTGAGAGTGAGTTGTTAAGCAGACAGGCTCGCGAACGGCAGGCCGCGGGCAAAAGAAACGCGCCCCAGGCGAACAGGCGTCTGGGGCGCTTCTTTTAGGGGCTGCACAGAAGAGCGAACAGAATCATGTCCTCGACTCTAAAGGGCCAGGTCGACGCCGATCTGCTAAGGATCGGGAACGGTTACGCAATGAAACTGTTGTGCGTGAAAAGACGCTAATCGAACCAAGAGCTGAATCTTGGAGCGAGGCTTTGGCGGTTGCCACCAAATAGCGCCAACACGCTCCACAAGCATATCCGGGCAGAAGAATTCTATTTCGTCTTGGAAGGAGTGGGGCGAATCCGTGTGGGCGACGAGACATTGACTGTGCCGAAGCATGGCGGGGTGCTCGTTGGGCCAGACCAGTTGCGTCAGGTGTTCAACGATACCGAAACCGACGTGCTCTGGCTCATCGTGGGTGGGCCGGAGGAACTTGAATTTCTGCCCGGCGCAAAGACCAAGCCCGACATGTCGCTCATTTACCCGGTTGACCCAAAGCAATTGCCAAAGGAATTGGCTGGCGTTAAGTGGCCGCCAAAAAGTTGATAGGCAAAATTTCCACAGGAGCAGGCATGATTGAGATAGTCTTTGGCCGGCCGTGCGTGGGATGGGGGACCTCATTTAACGTGGCTCCGCTGCTTCCCCTCTGAGAGCGCCCCGACAAACGCTGGTAGCGGTGATTCGTCTAACAGCGCGATAAATTCTAGCGAGTGACCGTCGCGGTCGTGGAAGTACAACTGAGCGGAAGGCATCCAGCCGATTACCGATGGCTCAGTCGTTTTCTCTCCAGCAAAATTCTCCGTCTGGATTCCTGCGGCGTTTAGTCGTTCGCCGGCAGCGAGCAGTTCAGCAAGCGGAACATTGAATGCGATGTGGCACTTATGAAACTCGCGGCCGAGCGCCGTGTTTGGACTCCACAGGCCGAGCATCGATCTTCTATCGGCACCAGCCCACAGAAAAACGGCATCGCGTGTAAGGTCGCGATGCGCGAACTGCAATCCGACGATCTCAACGTAGAATCGTTGCGCTACCTCGGTATTGGACACGGGCAGATGCGCTTCGTACAAGTGCATGTGCGCAGATTACACGCGCTCCGCCTGCCCGCACGCGATTACTCGTTCGGCGATCTTTAGGTGTGCCCATCCATCTCGCTCAATTCCCGCTGGCTCGATTCTCGTTAGTCCATTTCCCATGCTTGAATGCGCTGGCTGGCGCACTGTTACTTGGTAATCGCCATTGTTCTCCATTGTTATCCGGCCGTGGTCTTGGCTATTTAAATCGTGGCGGTTGTCGAGGTCATGTAATGCGCAAACGTCCTTGGGGAAGAGAAGGTCCAGTGTCCAGTCAAACGCCACGCGAACCTTTTTGTCCAGGCTGGGCAACTTGCTGAGGTAAACCGTCCGCCACATCCACCATGCGAAGAAGCCGGAGAAATTGAAACCGAAAATCCTCGCCACGCCCATCCGGCGACCGAGTGAAGCCAGCAGCCCGATGGTCTTGAATGAAAATGATTTTAGCCGACGACCTAAGAGTACAGCCGCGATATTCTGAGCTACAACCTTGCCCTCGCGTATTGCATGTTGTGCGGTTGGCGGATGAGACTTCCCCGGATTTTGGATGTCTGGCACAAACGCACAGTCGCCCACCGCCCAGACGTTAGGCCAATCGGGAACTGCCAAGAATTGGTTCACGACTACTCGGCCTCGTTCCTTTGCGCAAGGGAGCGAGAAGATGAGGGGACTGGGCACGGTTCCGGCAGTCCACACCAAAGTGCGGGTTGGAATTGAGACACTATCGCCTAAGAAGACGCTGTTCGCGGTCATACTCTTGACCCGTGTGTTAAGCCGGACTTCTACACCGCGGCGCACGAGCACCTTCTGCGTATATCGTCCCAGGCTTTCACCCAGTTCTGGCAGGATGATCGGGCCAGAATGCACTAGTATAACTCGCAACATCTCTTCACACAGGTTGGGGTAGAAGTGCAGCGCTTGTCGCGCGAAGTCATTTAGCGCCGCGACTGTTTCCACACCTGCGAAGCCGCCGCCCGCCACTACGAAAGTAAGTAGCGACTGCCGGTCGGTGGGATGACACTCAGAATTTGCCTCTTCCAAACGTCGTAGGATGCGGGCACGCAATTGAATCGCATCCCGAAGCGATTTCATTGCTAATGCTAGCTCGGGAAAACCGGGGAGGTTGTAAAAGTTGGTGACCGATCCCAGTGCGATGACCAGATGATCATAGTCGATTTGTTGCGAGTGGTTGCTGTAAGCCCGCGAAAGCAGGACACGCTTGTTTGGCAAATCAATCTGATTCACGTTACCAACCAACACCTCAACCTTGCGGAGTAGCTTCCGAAGGGGATTTACGATATTCGTGACCTCGAGATCGCTCGCGGCGATCTCGTGAAGCATAGGCGTGAACAGGAAAAAGTTATCGCGACTAACGAGGCAAATCTCCACCGACCTCTCTCGCACCAGCAATTTTTCGAGATGAATGGCGGCATAAACTCCGCCGAAACCACCACCGAGAATGATGATTCGTTTTTTGCGCGGCCTACGAGTTACCCGAGCGATCATCGAATTCTTCTTTCTGTAGCGAAGCTGCCGGTGAGAAGCCGTCGAGAACCATGTTGATGCCACTAGGACTACCGCGCAGACGGCAGCTGGCTTTTGGCGTCCAGTAGTTTGGACGGTGTTACTCCGTTGGGGCCGGACTGACTGAGTCCCCTGTCAACCACATCTCGGGCTACGCCGAACTCCTTGACTGCTTGACCCATTCCTCGGGCAAGTTCAGGCAGTTTCTTTGCGCCGAACAGGAGCAACACGATGAGGAGGATTACCATCATGTCCGGCCCCATAAGATTCAGGATACTAGCGGTCGTAATCGACATAAAAAATCTCGGATGTGTTTGTTTCGTAGGGAAGCTGTGCGGTGTTCAATCCATTCATACCGAATTGGCAGAGTTATATTCCTAGGAAGTGATCTCCCGCTTGGTTTACCCGCGGACCTCTAGGGGAGGAAGTTCGATCGACTAGGCCTTCTTGTAAGAAAGAGTGGAATAAAGACGGGCCCGCGCCGGTTGTATTAAACAAATGGAAAGATGCATGAACGAAATGGAACTCCTGAATGCCACAACCGTCGCCGGACTGCCCAAAGATGGGTTCGACGAAATAGAGAGGTGTTATAATTCTCGAAGTCATCGGTGCGCGTTACACATGCGCGCAATGCTACGGCGTCCGAAAACGGTTCGGTTTCACTGGCAAGGAATTCTCCGCGAGTTGACCGGCGTCGAAGTCCGCCGGTTTGGCCCTGCCTGTTCGCCGCAATCCTCTGGTTTAATCAGCACATTTCGAGTTCCTCAGAGGACCTAACTATTTCACTCATCTCAATAACTATAACTATAACTCATACTTAGAACGGATAATTCTTATGAACTATAAAAACTTATTGCAGTGACAATTGCTCTTACAGTTTGCGCTTTTACAGGCTCGAACGTGTTGGCGCATGGTGGTAGCAGCGGTCACGGTGGCTTCGGTGGTGGAGGCGGCTTTCACGGCGGCGGCTTTAGTGGCGGTGGCTCTCGCGGCCATGGCTTTAACGGAAGTGCCTTTCGCGGCGGCTCGGCATTCGCCCGACTAGCACCGAGCTTCAACCGCGCTGGGCCGCGCGTTGCCCATGGAATGACGCGGTCCGGAACATTCCGCAATGGAGGTCGGGATCACGGTCGGTTCCACCATCGCAACTTCAACGATCGATTCTTCTTCTTTAGCGATTTTGGAGACCCGTTCTTTTACTATCCGTATCCATACTACGGGTACTATCCATACGGTGATTATCCTTACGATTACGGATACGATTCGTACAATCAACCAGGTTATCGAGGCGGTGCGGGATACACCGACTCTTTGGTTGGGCAAGTCCAGCGCAGTCTGGCTCGTGCAGGCTATTATCATGGCTCAATCGATGGCGTGAACGGCAATGGAACGCGGAGGGCGATCCGTGAATATGAGCGGGCTCACGGCTTGCCGGGAGATGGCAAGATCGGCCAACAATTGCTCACCACCATGGGCTTGAGCTAAGGACCGTCGAACAATTTGGACTAGCGGGCTGGCGACGTCAGGTTGCGGCCCGCTGCCTTTTTGCGACGCTTAGGATGCGAACTTACAAGATGCATCGCTTCCACAGCTTGCCCTGTTCACTATCGGAAGCCCCGGCTGATTTTGTTTCCGTTAGACTCCAAAAGGTCGATCCAGCCACGCGATGCAGCTATACCCCGGGCACGTGATGCTTTATCGTGCGTCCCGACGAGGAGATCTCGCTCCACAAGCCGTTTTTTCAAAGATCGGGGAATAAAAATAGGCCGCTGCCGGTTGTATTAAATGAATGCAACCGTGCATGACCAAAACAAGAGTCTTGTACCGCCGAGCGACCACTGAAGCGTCGAATGACGGAATGGCGGATAGCTTTCGAAGTCATCGGTGTGTGTTGCATAAAGGCACGATGCGGAGGTATCCGCGTGCGGTGCGGTTTCAGCGGCCGCGATTTGAGACGCCTGGAAACTGGCCGGTGTTACTGCGGTTTTTCGATGCAAACGCTCTGGTTCTAAATGCAATTTCCAGCCGAGGTGACCTGATTAAAAAAACGTTATGGCCACAGCATTGAAAGCCGAGTATGATTTTGACACTGAAGATCTCGAGGCGAGTGCCAAGATTGTGAAGTTTGTCATACCTAAGAAGCACCAGGAACAAGATGCCGCTCAGGAGCACGAATTGGCGTCTTTTGAAGAAACAATGTTGCCTCACATGGATGCGGCCCACAACCTCGCCAGATGGTTGCTTCATAACGAACAGGATGCGCAAGACGTCGTTCAAGAAGCGTATTTGCGTGCATTCAAGTCTTTCGGCGGATTCCATGGCTCCAATGGCCGGGCCTGGCTGCTGACGATTGTCCGGAACACCTCCTACACGTTACTGAAAAAGAACCGTGCGGTTGATCTCACCACACCTTTCGATGAGGAAATACATGCATCCGGCCACGAATCGGTTAGTCCTGCAACCATTCTCGAGCAGAGTGAAGACGCGGAGTTAGTCAGGGAGGCGATGGATGAATTGCCTGTGGAATTCCGGGAGATATTAACGCTGCGCCACCTGGAAGGCCTGTCCTATAAGGAAATAGCCGACATCGCGCAGCTTGCGCCCGGCACGGTCATGTCGCGGCTCGCGCGCGCCCGCGCCAGACTCAAACAAGGTCTAGCCGCTCGCATTAACAGGGAGAAATAAAATGAACTGCGAAGAAGCTATAAATTTAATGGATGGTTATCTGGATGGCGAATTGGATCCCATTACTAACCAGGAAATCGAGCAGCACTTGCGGGATTGCCGTAGCTGCGAGCAAGCCTATGAAGCGCATCGTGCGCTGGTCCGCACGATCGCTAGCGCCGTCCCGTATTACAAGGCGCCAGCGGAATTGCGTCACCGAGTTCAATCCTCTTTGCGGAACGAGATTGGCGCAAAGGCCACGCACAATGGTATGCGAGGAAGTCAGGTATTGCGGACAAGAAAGCAAGCGGAGCGGCGTCCGATTCTTTCTGACATGCCATGGAATTGGCTCGGTCTCTCCGGGCTCAGTCTCGCGGCCGCTATCATTTTCGCTGCAATCATCGTTTCGAACTTGCTACCTGTGTTGCGACGCCCTGGTGCCGATCAATTCCTCGCGACGCAGCTGATAGCCGGTCACGTCCGCTCGCTTATGGCAGACCACCTCACAGACGTGGCGTCCTCTGACCAGCATACCGTGAAACCATGGCTCGACGCCAAGCTCGATTTTGCGCCTGTGGTAGTGGACCTCGCCAGCGATGGATTTCCTTTAGTTGGGGGTCGCCTTGATTATTTAGATAACAGGCCGGTGGCGGCTTTGGTTTACCAGAGACGTAAGCATTTTATTAACGTGTTTGCTTGGCCGGCAGAATCGGGAACGACTGGAACGACGAAGACGATGACGCGTCAAGGTTATCACCTTTTGCATTGGGTGCATTCCGACATCAATTACTGGGCTGTCTCTGACATTAGCGATAACGAGTTACAGACTTTTAAGCAACTTTTCGAAAAACAGCTGCCGCACTATTGATAGGGCGGAGACTCATTCGCGGATAGTTCATTACCGCGGAGTGGCGCATTCTGATCGAGTGTTCGATCGGGCGCACTTACTGTGCCGTAGGTGTTGCGCCATCCGCCGTTAGGTTCCTTTCTCAGGTGTTAGGCCTGTTGTTGTTTCTCGCGTCGTACTGAGTTTACCGCTTTGTCCAAATCTGAAGTGCTGTCAAGAGATTCTGGTTCCCAAGAGCACTTCTTACGATGGGAATATTCGCTCAGCAAAACGGTATGTATAAATGAAGACAATTTTACGGATTGCTCATAATGAAACCGAACGAAAAAAGCGGTCACGTGATGTCACCGTCCCTTGTTCACGATCAAAAGCCCCCGACGAAGTGGGTGTCCATACTCTCGCCATTCCTGAGGCATTTAAACACGAGCACTCTGGCCTTCATCATGTTCATTGCTCTCGCACTTCTGAGTAATACTCGTGGTAGGGAGGCTGAAACCAGAGAGTCAGCTTCTGGCGGCTCGACCAAGAGCGAGGTTGTTATTAACAAGCGCCATGAAAGTATTGGTGCCGTGAGGCCGGGGACATCGGACGATCGCACCGAATCGGCCCAGGGCTATCTAAAGGTCTATTCGGCGACCGATGAGCTCAACGATGGTGGTCTCGCTTATTATTCGCACAGCTCCTACGCAATCTATAGGACCGACGGAAAGCTCTTTAAAAGCGTGGAAAATCACAGTCCGCGCAGTGACGAAAGTCCCGAGTTAGTGGCATTGCCCGTTGGATCTTACCTAGTGATAGCCCGATCTGACAAACACGGAGAAGTAGGCATTCGCGTTACGATCAAGGCACGCCAGCTCACGGTGCTCGAACTTGACCTCGCAGAGAGGAACGGACAGACGGTTAGCTTTTCGCAAGTCATCGCAAATAGGGGACAACTCTGGCGCCAGTCGATGGGGGGCACAGAAATCCTATTGTTAACACTGGTCGAGCGAGGCTGACTCTCACATCCACCTTCAAAGATTTCGGGAATAAAATCGCGCCCAATTAGTAAAGACAAGTGTAAAAGCAAACAACAAGCAACCAAACAAAAACCAAATATTATGTCCGATCACATTTCTCACGATCACGAGCATGACGGGATTGATCGCCGCGGCTTTCTCCAATGCATGGCATGGGCCGGTACCGGCCTGCTTTGGACGGTTAGCGGCGGCGTTCTCGTATCGAAGACCCTTGCTCAAATTGCAAAGGCCGGGGAGCCATTGCCGGCTACTGACCTTAGCTTCCTGCAAATCAGCGACAGCCACATCGGCTTTAGTAAAGAGGCGAACAAGGATGTCACCGCGACGTTTAAGATTGCGCTCGATCGCATCAACGCGATGCCCACTCCGCCGTCTTTCCTTATCCATACGGGAGATATTACGCAGCTGTCGAAGCCAGAAGAGTTCGACACCTTCGATGAAGTGCTCAAAAGCTGCCGGACCAAGGATGTTTTCTATGTTCCTGGAGAGCACGATGTGCTTAACGATGGCGGAAAGCTTTATCGTGAACGGTACTTAAAGAGAGTCGAAGCTAAGGGCTCGGGCTGGTACAGTTTCAATAAGAACGGGGTCCATTTCATTGGACTGGTCAATGTCCTGGATCTCCAGGCTGGTGGTCTGGGGCAGCTCGGCGAGGATCAGCTCGAATGGCTCGAGGCTGATGTGAAAGACCTCGGAACGAGCACGCCGATTGTTGTATTCGCGCATATCCCGCTCTGGGCAGTCTATCCCGAATGGGGCTGGGGGACGAGTGACAGTGAACGCGCTCTGGGATATCTGAAACGATTTGGCTCAGTGACAGTTCTAAACGGTCACATCCATCAGGTGCTTCAAAAGGTCGAAGGCAACATCACTTTCCACACCGCGATGTCCACCGCCTTCCCGCAGCCAGCTCCTGGAACCGCGCCGTCGCCCGGTCCTTTGAAAGTACCAACTGAAAAACTGCGGAGCATGCTTGGCCTAACAAGCGTTCAGTATAAGCAAGGCAAAACTTCCCTCGCCGTTGTCGATTCAAACCTCAGCTAAATCCACTCAAACTATGACTACACTTACTTCTAAAAATAAAATAGCAGCACTGTTATGCGGCATCAGTTTTCTCAATCTGTCCCTCTTCGCATTCGCTGGCGAGATGAAGAACGCCGACGACACCGGCACCAAGCAAAATAAAATAGAGATCAAGGATTTCGCCTTCAAACCCCAGACGTTAACCGTTAAGTCCGGGGAGAAGGTTACCTGGATCAATCGGGACGAAGAACCGCACACAGTCGTGAGCGTCGAGAAGCAGTTTAAGAAATCGACCGCTCTCGACACGGATCAAGAGTTCACGATCACAGCAGGCGCTCCCGGCACTTACACCTATTTTTGCTCCGTTCACCCGAAGATGACTGGGACGATCGTGGTCGTGAAGTAGCAAGGCGCGATTGATACCCACTCATAGCATCGGTTCCGTGAAGGTTAAGGACGTTATGAAACTATTTCTCGTGGCTTCCGTGAATCCCTTTGATGTCAAGGCCGCGCTTCTCCAGGGACACGCGCAGCATCCGGTCATCATTCATTTTCCAATTGCGCTCTTTATCGCGAGCGTTGTCTTCGAGGTACTGGCCGCTTGGCGCAAGCAACCGGTTCTCGAAACGGTCGCCTATTACAATCTGCTGGGAGCCGCGTTGACCATCCCGTTTGCAATCGCAACTGGTTTGGGAGCCTGGCACTGGCAACTGGAGGGCGCAGCAATAAAAGGCAACTTACGGCTGCATATGATTTGCGCGCTGACCTCCGCACTGCTGATCTTGTTTCTCACCTGGATGCGGTCGCGTCTGCGTACCAAGGGCGTTTCGCCGAGTGCATCTTATTTTGCAGTGACGGCGCTGGGCTTAATGATGATCACCCTGACAGGGCACCTCGGTGGAATCCTCAGCGGGGTGGAAGCGCCGTGACGTCAAACGAGCAAAGCTCGAATGAATTTCAATCGGAGGTCCGAAAAGCGAGCTCGGTTACCGTCTATTTGGCATAGCGTGAAGTGTGGTGTCGAGTTCCGTTTCGTTGTCGGTCAGTGCTCAAGCTGCAATGAAATCGCCGGAGCTTACGGCTGATGCAGCACAGGGACGGCATTTGTTTCTGATGAATTGCGCCCATTGCCATGGCGACGAACGGCCCGATCGGCATAATCTGCGCAGAAGCGACGCTCGGATTGATGAGGTGATTACCGCCGGAATTAAAGGCGGGATGCCATCTTTCGGGAAAAAATTAGGCGACCCAGACGTACGGCAACTGATCGCGTATCTCCGGACGCTACACGGCTGAAATCGCAAATCGCAGCTTCCTGCCAATCTTGTTGCAGAAGACAAGTCGCAGCGGTGCGGTATAGTGCCGATCTCAGATCATGCATA
>WNFY01015445.1_pt1 | contig 10490 bp, 10 predicted proteins | sample 5400091 | NCBI WGS metagenome assembly WNFY01 (sample SAMN13153364, study PRJNA577476) | soil metagenome | isolation source: 60 cm soil or saprolite under grassland replicate 1 | place: USA:California | collected 2016-06-15
GCGATTGTGCCGGGGATTTATGACGCGACGCTGGCAGACGAGGATATTGGCATTGCGACGGAGGAGTCCTACGCAATGGCGATTCGCGCCTCGCACGAAGAAGGCTTGCTGATCGGGATCTCGTCGGGCGCGGCGATTGCCGGAGGATTGCAGATCGCGCGCCGGCTACCGAAAAACGAGGAAGCAGTGATTGTGACGATCCTGCCCGATTCCGGAGACAAATATTTGAGCGAGAGGTTCTGGACAGAAACGGAAGAATGATTGAATCATTGAGTCATCGGGTCATTGAATCATTGAAATGCGGCCGCTTTGCGATTGGCGCAAGATGCGAGAGCATTGTGGCTTTAAATGATTCAATGATCCGATGATTCAATGATTCAATTTCCCTCGTTCATTCAATGACTCAATGTTAAGGATTGGCCCATCCCATTACGACTCTCTTCGCCAGCACGGCGAAGAAACCTATCCGCACGAGTGCTGTGGTGTGCTGCTCGGACGCATGGACCACGATGGCACGCGTGTCGTGACTTCAATCGCCCGCGCCGGAAACACCAGAACCGACTCTCCGCAAAATCGCTACAACATCGATCCGAAAGAGCTGGTCCACATTCAGCGCGAAGGGCGCGAGCGCGAAGAGGACATTATCGGCTTCTATCATTCACATCCCGACCATCCGGCACAGTGGTCGAAAACCGATCTCGCCGATGCGCACTGGTTCGGCTGCTCCTATGTGATTACCAGCGTGGAAAAAGGCAAAGCGGTGCTGACGAATTCCTTCGAACTCACCGGCTTCGACGAGAACGACAAGAAGCTGGTGGAGGAGAAGATTGAGTTGGTGTGATTGTTTGTCCGACTTCGCCCTGAGTTAGTAACAGCCAAAAATCTTTACCACAGAGGACAGAGAGTTTCACAGAGGAACGCCACAGAGGATTCTACGGAACGAAGGGCTCTGTACTTGTTTGGTTTTCCTCGATGTCTTCCTCTGTGGCTTTCTCCGTGTAACTCTGTGCCCCTGTGGTAAAGGTTTTGGGGAAGCTACTGCCCCAAAATCAGCGGCAAGCCATTCTTCGAATTTCCGATCACTACGACTTTGGCGTTCGCACTCTTGGCTAAGTTTTCCGTCGCCTCGATTCCCTTCCACTCCAGCAATGACGGCGTAATTCCCTGCGCCACGATCTGCTGAAAGTCGCGAACGCCCTGTGCTTCTATGCGCTTGCGCTGTGCTTCCTGAGTTTCCTTTTGCAGGCGAAAATTCATCGCCAGCGCTTCCTGCTCGGCTTGCTGCTTTAATTCGATCGACTGCTTCAGCGTGGTCGGAAGCTGAATGTCACGCAGCAGGATGTTCTCGATAATCATGCCGCGCGCCGTAAGCTGAGTGTTGAGCGATTCGAATATCTGCTTGGCAACGGCGTCTCTCTCACCGCTGTACAGGGCGTTCGCGGAATGGGAGGCCGTGGCCTCACGAATCGCAGACCGCAAGGAGGGCTCGATGACCACGTCTTCGTAACGCGGCCCGAGCTTCTGGAAGACTTCGGCCGCCCGGTCGGGATTGAGGTGATAAATCAGTGAGGTGTCGAGGCTCATCATCAGGCCTTCGCTCGAAGGCACGTTCGCGGACTCCTTCACGCTCTGGGACCGAATCGACAGCTCGTTCACCGTCTTCAGCGGATTGATGATGTGAATGCCTTCGGGAAGGGTTTCGCCGGTGACCCGTCCAAACAGCGTCAGAACTCCAACGTTGCCGGTGCCGATGCGGGTTACGCAGTTGAACAGGAAAATAATGGCTATCAGGCCAACAATCGCGAGTCCTACGATTGCTAGTATGCCTCGTGGAGCGCCAGCGTTCATGATGCGTGGGCGCCCCGGCTGGTTATCAAAAATAGTCATGCGCACCTCTCCGATGGGAATCATAGGCTGGGAGGGGCGGGGGAATAAGTGACTGTTTAGGGGATGGGTGGCGGGGGACTCTTCGCCGGGAGCAGTGGTTCGTGTTGTTTGTATCAGGGCACGACCTCAAGACGTGCCCTGATACAATCGCGCCGAGCGGAGCACATATGGCAGAGAGCGCGTTAGCGTTGGCGACATGTGTCGAACAAACCGCAAAATTCGCAGGCAAGAATCTTCCTTCGAGAATTGGCGAACTCGAATTCAAGTTTGCTGGGCTCGAAAGAGCCGCGATCGGGGAACGCCTGCAAACAAATTCTATTGACCAGAACCTGGTCGAGGCGGCACCTACAGTAAAACGTGCTGCGGCTCAGATTGACGTCGTTCTGCACGCCCTCGGGATCCTCGTTCTACTGCCTTCAATACTCGATGATGGAGAAACGCTTGAATCGCTGTCTCTTGGCGCGGGAAGCTCAGAAGCCAAAAGATTCGATCTCGAAACCGATCGTAGAATCGCAGAATTTACATTCATCGAATTCAAAGGAAACGACAGTGCACGGCTTCACAAGATCTTCAAGGATTTCTTTCGCATTTCAGGGTACAGATCGCCAAAACGCAAGGAACTGTGGCTTACGGACGACTCTTACGTGCTGACCTACTTGCAGAGCGCACAAAGCGTACGGACCGCCATCCCGAAGTCCTGGGAAGAGTTTCACTCTAAGTATCCAACCCTAAAAACCGCGGGCGAGTTTTATCGGCTGCATTCCCAAAGAGTCACTCTAAGAGTCTTGCCGGGTTTGGATATGGATGCCTGAGCTAGAACCCTGCCATTGCTGGGTGAATCCGGCACCCCTCTTATGGCATCATTTGTACATGCCTAAGATCCACATTCCAACCCCGCTGCGGCAGTATGCCGGAAAGCAGCCTGCGGTTGATGTCAGCGGTTCCACCATTGGAGAGGCCCTGAGCGGCTTGATCTCCCAGCATCCAGAGTTGCGCCGGCACCTCTACACCGACGAGGGCAAACTGCGCGCTTTCGTCAATGTCTACCTGAATGATGAGGACGTGCGCTACCTGCAGAAGGACGCTACCGCCGTCGCCGACGGTGATAACATTTCGATAGTGCCGTCGATAGCGGGGGGAAGCTGTTGATTGCAGATTGTTGATTTCAGATTGCAGATTTCACAACTCGGGTACGAAAATTTGCAAATTGAAATCATCAATCTGAAATAGTTCTGCATTCTGAGTTCTTCATTCTGAATTTGTCATTGAGACCCATGCCTACTCTTACTGAGGTCCAACCCGTCTCCCTCAACAACGACGAGATCTTGCGCTACTCGCGCCACCTGATCATGCCCGAGGTCGGAATGGAAGGGCAGCTCAAGCTCAAAGCCGCGAAGGTGCTGTGCATCGGTGCGGGAGGCTTGGGCTCGCCGCTGGCGCTCTATCTCGGCGCGGCAGGTGTGGGCACGCTGGGACTCGTGGACTTTGACGTAGTCGATTACACGAATCTGCAGCGCCAGATCATTCATCGGACTGAAGATGTGGGCCGCCCGAAGCTGGATTCAGCCGCCGACAAGCTGAAGGCGATGAATCCGTTCTTGAACATCAAGAAGTTCAACACGCACCTCTCCAGCGATAACGCGCTGGAAATTTTCAAAGATTTTGACATCATCGCGGACGGCACCGACAACTTTCCAACACGCTACCTTGTAAATGACGCATGCGTGATCAGCGGCAAGCCGAACGTCTATGCGTCGATTTTCCGATTTGAGGGTCAGGCCAGCGTGTTCGGCATGCCTGACGGCCCGTGCTACCGCTGCCTGTATCCGGAGCCCCCACCACCGGGCGTCGTTCCCTCCTGCGCCGAAGGTGGGGTGCTGGGAATTCTGCCTGGGTTGCTGGGCGTGATTCAGGCTACCGAAGTGATCAAGCTCATCCTGGGCAACGGAGATCCCCTAATCGGGCGACTGCTGCTGGTGGACGCGCTCGCCATGAAGTTCCGCGAACTGAAGCTGCGGAAAAATCCCGACTGCCCGGTGTGCGGCAAAAACCCGACCATCAAGAAGCTGATCGACTACCAGGAATTTTGCGGAATTCGTGGCGAGGAGGCCCCAGCCGAAGTGACTACATCCGAGATGCAAGTGGAAGAACTGAAGCAGCGGCTCGACCGCGGCGACGACCTGTTCGTTCTCGACGTTCGCGAGCCGCACGAGTACCAGATCTGCAACATCGGCGGACACCTGATCCCGCTGGGCGATCTGCCAAAGCGCGTGAACGAACTCGACACCAGCCGCGAGATAGTGGCGCATTGCCGGTCGGGCGTGCGAAGCGCCAAAGCCGTGAACTTCCTGCGCCAGGCGGGCTTCAAGAAGGTCCACAACCTCGCCGGAGGAATTCTGGCCTGGGCGGACCGGGTGGATCCCAGTATGCCGAAGTACTGAGAAACCGACACATTAATAGAACCCAGAGGGTGCCCCACTTCTCGCGTCTTTTGCGAGAAGTGGGGATTTTTGTGTGCCGATCCTGAGTCCGGTTCTTGTACCCAAAAAGAATCTGCGAATTTGTCGATTCCCAATGTTCCTATCCGACGTCCTAGTAGAGCGCAGGCCGATGGCACAATGAATGGCCGGGCTCATATCAATAACTCAGGAGCGAATGCAATGAGAGTCATGGTTATCGTTAAAGCGAACCCGGAATCCGAAGCAGGCGTATTACCCAGCACGGAAATCCTTACCAAAATGGGCACGTACAACGAAGAACTGGTCAAGGCAGGAATCATGCTGGCTGCTGACGGCCTCAGACCCAGTTCCAAAGGAAAGCGCATAAAGTTCGACGGGCTCAAGCGAACGATTACAGACGGGCCGTTCAGCGAGACCAAGGAGCTGATCGCCGGATTCTGGATTTGGCAGGTCCGGTCGGTCGAGGAAGCGGTGGAGTGGTTGAAGCGGGCACCCTTTGACGGCGGGACAGAAGTGGAACTCCGTCCAATATTCGAGACTGAGGATTTTGGTGCGAACCTCACGCCGGAACTGCGCGAAAGCGAACAGCGGATGCGCGAGAAGCTGTCGGGAAAGAAGTAGGCATCCCTTCCGATCAACTTAACTGTCATCCGACCAAGCCGGAGAATTCGCAACCTCCGGCGCGTGGAGGAACCTGTTTTCTCTTGGTTATCTCCTTTGATCGTGGAACCAAAGCAGGTCCCTCGACTGCGCTCGGGATGACAGGGTTGAATGACGACCTTCTTCGCTCGGAAAACTGTGTTAAGCAAGCCGCAGCCGACATCGCAAATCAAGCCCTTCGTCGATTCGCGACATTGCAGCGAATTCCACAAAGTTCTGAGAAAATGTTCCACGGCCTGTCGATTTCGGCATTGCCCGTTCGACGTATAGATGAAAGGGATTATCGATCCGAGATACCCTTAAGCCACAAAAAAAGGAGAGCACATGAGATATCTGAGCATTTACAAGGCGCCCGAGCGGGGCTTCCCAGTCCCAGAGCAGATGGCCAAGCTGGGCAAGTTGATTGACGAGCAGATGAAGGCCGGAACACTGCTTGCAAGCGAAGGCTGCTGCCCGACCGCGGCCGGGGCGCGAGTACGCATTTCGGGATCGAACGTCAGCGTCACCGACGGCCCGTTCACCGAGTCTAAGGAAGTGATCGGCGGCTTCGCGATCCTGAAAGCCAATTCCAAGGCTGAGGCCATCGAGATGGCAAAGCGGTTCCTGCAGACCATGGGCGAAGGCGAGTGCGAAGTGCGCGAGTTGTTCGAAGCCGGAGCGAACGTGCACGGGCAAGACGCCCATCGCCAAACCGCAAACGTGGCCTGACTTGCATCGCAAGTAAGCATCGTGGTGTGATCGGTAGGCGGAATGCCTACCGACACCCATCGCGCCTTTGACGCCATCTGGCGGATTGAGTCCCCGAAACTCATTGCCGCCCTCACTCGCATTACGCGCGACGTGGGCGTGGCCGAAGACCTCGCGCAGGATGCGCTGGTCGCGGCCCTTGAGCAATGGCCCGAGTCCGGGATTCCTGACAATCCGGGCGCGTGGCTCATGAGCACGGCCAAGCATCGCGCCATTGACTTCTTCCGGCGCAACACCATGGCCGACCGCAAGCATGAGGACCTGGGGCGCGACTACATCGCCCGGGAGCAGACCGTGCCAGATCTCCATAGCCGTCTCGATGATCCCATTGGCGACGATCTGCTGCGGCTCATGTTCATCGCCTGCCATCCCGTTCTGCCGAAGGAGGCGCGACTGGCGTTGACTCTGCGTTTGCTGGGCGGGTTGACGACAGATGAGATTGCCCGGGCATTCGTTTCGACAGAGCCGACGATCGCTCAACGGATCGTTCGGGCCAAGCGAACGCTTTCCGAAAAGCACGTCCCTTTCGAGATTCCGCGCGGCGGCGAATTGAACGACACTGCAACCGCTGGCGACGACTGGATGCGACCCACGCTGTGCGAAGAAGCGCTGCGACTGGGGCGCGTCTTAGCGGAGCTTGCGCCGAATGAGCCCGAAGTCCACGGACTGGTCGCGCTCATGGAAATCCAGGCGTCCCGCTCGAGAGCGCGTGTGGGACCGAATGGTGAACCGATTCTGTTGATGGATCAGAACCGCGTGCAATGGGACCGGCTTTTGATCCAGCGGGGATTGGCAGCTCTGGAGCGAGCGCGAAGGTTGGGGCGCGCCCGCGGGCCATATACGCTACAGGCGGAAATTGCGGCATGCCACGCTCGCGCTCGCGAACCACAACAAACCGATTGGCAGAGGATTGTGCAACTCTACGGCGAACTTGCGGAGATCATGCCCTCGCCGGTGATTGAACTGAATCGCGCGGTGGCGGTATCGATGGCTTCCGGCCCGGAGAAAGCGCTTGAGTTAGTCGATCAGTTGGTGGACGATCAACGACTACAGAGTTATCACTTGCTCCCCAGCGCTCGTGCGGATTTCCTGAAGAAGCTTGGCAGGATGGACGAAGCCCGCGCGGAATTCGAGCGCGCAGCGTCAATGACGCGCAATGCGCAAGAGAGAAAGCTACTGCTGGAACGGGCGCGGGCGTGCGAACAAGCCTGATCCGTTTTCTAAGCACAGCTTAGTTCTACTTGGCGTTCTTGTCCTTTTTCCTCAATACATCTCTAATCATTTGACTTTTGCATCCCGAGCGTCATAATTAGTGCCGTCGCGTTCAGGGCTTTTTCGGACTCCTTCCCCTCGGACCTCCTTAATCCTCAGAGTCCTCGCCCACAGGAGAGAATCGCATGCTGAGACGAGTCATCGCACTCATACTAGTAGCGTCGTTGTTCTCGATGGTTAGCGCTGCTCAAACCCAACCCACAAACACCACTCCGGCGCCGACATCGGCAACTCCGAGTGCGGAGCCTCAGGCTCCGAAGCCGGGCTTGCAAGGCTTCGGACTGGAAGATGGCACTCCGGTCAAGCTGAGAACGTCTCGCACCATATCCTCGGCTGACGCTCACACCGGCGACACACTGGATTTCGAAGTTCTGGAAGATGTCATGGTGAAGGACACCCTCGTCATCCCCAAAGGCGGCATCGCGTGGGGAACAGTGACCGAAGCGCAAGCAAAGCGCCGAATGGCGCGAGGTGGCAAGTTGGACGTTAATATTGATGCTGTGCGGTTAACTGATGGCGAAAAGGTCCCGCTGCGTGCCGTCAAAGAAGTGAAGGGCGGCGGACACACTGGAGCCATGACTGGGGCAATGGTTGCGACCGGAATCGTTTTCTTCCCCGCAGCGCCGTTCTTTCTCTTCATGCATGGGAAGGACATCACCATTCCGAAAGGGACGGAGATTACGGCCTACATTAACGGTGACACCCGGTTAGAGTCGGCGAAATTCAAGACCGACAAGAGCGAACCGGCTGCTGCATCCTCTGCTGGGGCGACGATGACGTCGGCGTTGCTCGACATCTCCTCCACGCCTCCAGGTGCTGATATAGAGGTCGACGGAAAGTTCGTCGGGAGCACACCCTCATCCATCACGCTGACTCCGGGTGATCACGACATCTCGGTCAAGAAGGCTGGATTCTCGGCTTGGGATAAGAAAATGTCGATTTCTCCCGGCCACATCAACATTTCTGCCGAGCTGCTTGCGGATCCGAAATAACGCGTCACAAAAACGAGGGGAGGATGTGATGTCCGCCCCTCGTGTTCAAACGTTCTGCAATTGCTCAGTTACTCCATCACGCCAAACGTATAGATTTTTCCCGAGGACGAAATGCTCTGGGAAGACACTCCTGGCGGCAGAAATCCGTATTCGCCCTTCTTCAGATCAGCCAGCTTGATGCGCCATGTGCGGCTGGCAATCTTTTCCGGCGCGAACTCATGCGCATTCTTTTCCGAGCCGCTTGATGCGTGAATGATTCCACCTGTCATAGCGCGGAACTCCCGGCGATTGCCTTTTTCGTCCAGTTTCAAGAGCTGGTATTCGGTTACAGAGGTCCCCTCCGGCGCCTTGATAATGAACTCAAGAGGACCGGTCACCTGTATAGTGCTCTTCGGCTTCATGATCTTGCCGTTAGTGTGTCCCTTGGTGAGCCCTTGAGTGGCGATGCTTTTCATGACGCCGCCGGTTTGCCAGCCGACAACATCCGGCTCGATCTCCGTCAGTTTTCCTTTAAGCATAATGTAGACGCCGGCGTCCTCCGGAATCCCAGAATCGCTCGTTGCAGGGGCAACTACTGCAGCGGTGCTGGCCGCCAGCGCTGGATGTGGATTAATCATGACGCGGATGATCTCATCCGAAACCTTTGCCGCTTTGAGCGACTTTAGACTGTCGATGCTGGTGTCGAAACCAGTTTCTGGGGCGGCGTGAATCTTGTCGATAACCACGTCGTTCGACAGTCCTAAAGACACCATGTCCATTACATCCTGGTTGGACATTTTCTTTGAAAGCTGTTGCCCCATGCACAACGAGACTGCCAGAACGCTTATTATCGTCACGCAGACGATACGCACGTACCGCATTTGGAACCTCCTGGTTGGAATCAAATTCGGGGTAAGAAGAAACCCCAAGGATAACGAGCAAAGCATAGTTCACAGGCAGGGGTCTGGCAAGGACAAGAGCTTATAGTTGGTCACCACCATCACGAGAACACCCAGAAGACACGGCCCAACGGCGCGACACCCTGAAAGTCCGTGTGAATCGGCGTTGATTCGTGGTGATGAAGTATTCACCCAGAACGACGAACAGGATGACCGGCGCTCAGGGGGCGACGGATCATCCTTAATCCCTCCCGGTTAGAAGGGCTACCTGGAGCATAGCTATCGATTGTTGCGGGATGATGAAAAAGAGGTCAAATTCCGGATGCACACAAAAACGTTGCTAGAGATGCCGCCAACTGTTAGCCCTGATAACGTTCTGGTAAGATGATGCGCACTGATGTCCTCACCTTCGCCACTGGGACAGACCGTCTCTCACTACCGAATCGTCCAAAAGCTGGGCGGCGGCGGCATGGGTGTGGTTTACCAAGCCGAGGACACGCAACTCGGCCGCTTTGTGGCGCTGAAATTCCTGCCGGATGATGTTGCTGGAAACGCAATGGCCTTTGAGCGTTTCCGGCGTGAAGCACGCTCGGCCTCGGCACTGAATCACCCGAATATCTGCACGATCTACGAGATTGGCGAGCACGAGGGGCGGCCATTCATTGCGATGGAGTATTTGGAAGGCAAAACCCTCCGCGAGCTGACCTTTGGCCGGGCACTGGAGTTGGAGCGATTACTCGATCTCGGTATCGAAATCGCCGACGCGCTGGACGCGGCGCACGCGAAGGGCATTGTTCATCGTGATATCAAGCCGGCGAATATTTTTGTCACTGCACGCGGGCACGCGAAGATTCTGGATTTTGGCCTGGCAAAGATGAGTCCGGCTGCGCCCGACAGACTCACATCAGCCCCCACCGTCACGGAAGAGCACCTCACCAGCGCAGGCAGCACGCTGGGAACGGTGGCGTATATGTCGCCGGAACAGGCGCTGGGCAAGCAACTCGATGCGCGCACGGATTTGTTTTCGTTCGGCACAGTGCTGTATGAAACCGCTACGGGAGTATTGCCATTCCGGGGAGATACCTCGGCGGCGATCTTCGATGCGATTCTGAATAAGACTCCCACACCTCTGAGCCGAGTGAATCCGGAGATTCCTGCCGATCTGGAGAGGACAGTCAACAAGGCGCTGGAAAAAGACCGCGATGTGCGCTGCCAGAGCGCAGCGGAGATCCGCGCCGATTTGAAGAGGCTTAAACGGGACACGAGTTCGGGGAAGGTGAGCGCCGCGTCAGTGGCTGTTTCCGCTCCGGTGAAGTCAAAGCGGAAGAAAGCATGGACAGTTTCGGCCATTGTCGCTGCCCTCCTGTTGATCGCCGCGGCGGCAGTGTTGTGGTTGACGCCGGTAGCGCAGCCGCGCGTAACCGGTTCCACGCAGATCACGCATGACAACATACCCTTTTGTTGCATGGTGAGCGACGGGACGCGGGTGTACTTCGCAGAATTCGATCCAAACAGCGGACGCGCGGTTCTTAAACAGGTCTCGATAAAGGGAGGTGACAGTACGCCCATAGCGACAACCCTGGAGAACGTTTTCC
>WNFY01016706.1_pt1 | contig 10488 bp, 4 predicted proteins | sample 5400091 | NCBI WGS metagenome assembly WNFY01 (sample SAMN13153364, study PRJNA577476) | soil metagenome | isolation source: 60 cm soil or saprolite under grassland replicate 1 | place: USA:California | collected 2016-06-15
GACTATTGTTTTGAAGATTAAGTGTAATGTTATCCCCGATTGTTGCATTACTGCCTGTTATCCTAAAAGGACCTGATGGATTATCACTCACTAAAGAACCGTTTTTATGAATAATAGTTCCATCTCCACCAAATCCATCCCTAAAAATTTTTGCACCGGTATTTTGAAAAGTTATGGTTTTGCCAGATGCGACTTCAAATTTTCCATTAAACGTTGTTGTGCCATTAGCACCAACAGTTACGTTTACACTAATCTTAAAAACAGGAGTTTCTGAAGCATTTCCGGGAGCATTAAAATAAGTTGTGTTACTGGTATTAAACACATTGGCACCACTTATAATGGCCCATTCAAATATTGAACCTGTTTTGAATAATACACTCGCATCTGAAGCAAATGCATCACTTTTTCCGCCGGTGTTACCATCGGCTCTTACCAGTCCGCCACTATTTATCACTGCGGTTGCACCTGACGCAAATATTGGTTCCGTACCATATAAGACATAAGTGCCATTAACAGTAAAATCAATACCAGCATCATCTGTTATTGTAAGTGTATCTCCGCTAAAATTTTTTAGTGTACCACCTGTTTCTATAGTCAATGCTTTTGCCGTTGCATTGCTGTTAATTGTTATAGTCGTTCCATCGCTTATTGTAATTGCTGCTGCAAAAGTTGTAGGAAAAACAGTAGCCGTTATCCAATTAGTGCTTCCGTCTGCTGAAGATTGCCAGCTATCGGGAGCACCCCAGTTACCAGATAATGTATTTGATCTGAAATAATCAGTTGCATTGGAATATGAATCGGAAAAAGCAACGCTGATGGTAATATCATCTATGCCCATGCCATCATCACTGCCTGTTGCATCAAAGTCTTTCCAACGAATAAAGAAAGTGGAGCCATTTGTAATACTTATTCCCGTTAATGTATTTGCAACAGAAGAAGATTGTAACAATGAACCTCCACCACTTACTGTTGAAGATGTATTCTCATAATCTAAAGCATCAAAATCAGTCCAGGTGCCATTTATTAATGAGCTTGCATCCAAGCTGTATTGAAAATCTAATTTATCAGATCTTCCTGCGGTTCCTATACGCCAGGTTTCCCCCGAGTAGCAGATAGTTATAGATGTAATTACAGCATTTGTATTGTTTTTGAAATAGAATCCAAAAGTTGGAGCTAAAGAACTGCTTTGCAAACATCCTAATGTTCTGTCAGATTCATCGCCAACTCCAAAACTATAGGTATCTCCGGTAGAAGATGAACCAGAACCTATTCTAATACTTGTGTTTGCGTTAGAGCCTGTTTCTGAAAAACACCAGCCATTAAGCGATACGTTGACATTATTCAAATCGTCGCCGGTAACTGATAATTGTGTTCCTGAATTTGGTAAATCATTAAAATCCTGAACGTATGTTGAAGAACCCAAAGAATATTGAGCATGAGCTATAAATACCAACAATAAAAAAAATAGAAACAACAAAATTGTTTTCTGAATATTATTCGATCTGGATGCGTTTTTTAACATGATTAGGATTGAGTTTATAGTGACTAAAGGGTTCTGTTACCGGCAAAGAGTATGCACATTACATACACATCACATTCATAACCTTACAAAAAAAATATTGTTTTCAACAGATGGGATACTACTTCCAGTTTGTAGAACTATAGCGTGTGGGTGCGCTTAATTCAGACAAAAGATACTAAAAGATTTTATTATAAAAATACTTATGAAAAATTTTTTTGAAACTATCTTATTATGACCTTTTGAGGAATAATAAAGAAAGAAAGTTTTAAATGAAATCGCAGTACTAATGGCCGGTCATGCAGTATAATCTTATGCATTAAATTTTTCAACAACAGATAATTTTTTGTTGTAAAATTCGCCGGGAAAGAATATTTTAGAATATCATTTTCCCTGCCCCTTTTTACTTATTACCTAAATTAGCTAATACTTTACCCAAAATATAACGAAGGATGAACGAAGGATGAACGAAAGATAGACGAAGGAAATATGACTTTTCCCTAACTTTATTGTCAACAATATATGGCAAGTACTAAAAACAACCCACTCTTACAACAGCTTAGAGGTCAGATCGGCCAGCAAATAGTGGTGAAACAATATGGGAATAAGGCTGTTATCTCGAAATATCCCGATATGAGTAAAGTGAAGGCCAGTATAAAACAGAAAAAAAATCGGTCTGTTTTTAAAGAAGCTGTTGCCTATGCAAAAAGCATCAATAAAGATCCAGAAAAAAGGAAGGATTATTTACTTAAATTAAAACCAGGGGAAAGTATTTATCATTATGCCCTTAAAGAATATCTTTCGGATGTAAACAATAAGAAGTAATTTATTTTCTGTATGAAGCCTTGAATCATTTATCTATAGATTAAAACAAAGCTCTACATTCGAAAATTTGCAGAGCCCTGTTTATATTTTAAGCTAAAATTTTATTCTACTACTATCCGGCTTGTAAAATCAAATGTTTTATTAAACAGCTTAACAATATATGCACCTTTTGCAGCATTCACCGGCAGCATAAAGTTTTGCGTTGCTGAACCTCCAGCATGTTCAATTTTTCTTGCCAATATCGGTTGACCCAGCGTGTTGTATAATACAAGATTATAATTGCCTGCAGGCAGGTGTGTAAACAGCACATTAACTATCCTGTTTTGTACAGGATTTGGATAAATACTTACAGATGTTTTACCATTGCCTGTGTTTACTAATGCTATTGCTGTATAAGTTACTGTTCCGTTCTTCTCTATTGCCTTTATGCGGTAAAAATTATTACCAGGTGCAGGAGAAATATCTGTCTTACTATAATTAACAGAGTTGCTGTTGTTGAAGGCATTTACATGCCCTATTGATGCAAAGCTTGTTCCATTAATTGATTTCTCCGCTTCATAACGATCAATATTTATTTCATTCAGGGCAGTCCAGTTTAACTGTATACCGTTACCTTTCAGATATGCTTTAAAGTTGACAATATTGACCGGAAGAATAATGCTTGCAGGATTTACTATGGAGAAACGGTTAAATTGCCGGATTCCATTGGTAAAGCTTGTACTTAATCCTATAGTGTACTGAGCGTAAATTTCCGTATTGTAATTGTAATTATTGCCAATGAATGAAGTAATATCAGGAGGATCAGATAAATTAATAAAATTACCACGCCCTCCTGAATAATCTTTCTGAACTAACGCAGGTTGTCCATAACTAAAACCTGCTTCAACTTCGTTTTCATCAGAACCCCAACTGATTTGATTTTACATACCATATACGATTTACCCTGCGTGAACCGCCTCCACCATTGGTATAACCAATATCACCATAATTAACTGCTACTGTAAAATCCTGCGGAGTGCCGGACTCGCTATTGATCATCATCCTGTTTGGTGCAGGAACCTGATCCGTCATTGCAGGCAAAAAGCTTGCACCTACAGGGAAGTAAGTATCTGTGTTTCCAACGTTTTTAATTTGAAAACCTGCATTACCCCCGAAAGGGGTTGTTGGCCCCGCTACATTAACAGGAGCACCAGTATTATCGCAGGTGGCGATGAAGCTTTTTGTATAATTGGTTGAATTAGCAGTATAAGAAGGCTCAGGAGCCAATAAGACACCGCCATTATTATTCCAGGTGAACAAATTGTATCCGGTTACAGTGCTTATGCTTTGTGTGGCTGACCCGCTGAAAATAACACTGCCGATCCCTTCTTTAAAGCCTTTCCCCGGAGTGCTTACCGAATCTTTCCAATTTCCTTGTAGCTCTAATTTACCACCTGTTGTCATGTTGATGGTACCATCATTTTTAATAGTTACATCACCAGCATCTATCAGTGTATCCGTTAAACTGATAAAAGATAAGTTGTTATTATTTATGGTGAGATTTTTGCAACTGGCAACGTTTCCAAAAGCAGCAGCATAAGGAGAGGCAGTAGCATCTATTTCACACAAATTAGAAGTATTTGGAATAAAAACACTAACAGTAATCGTTGGCACGTTACCATCTGCCCAATTGCGGCAGTTGAACCAGTCTTTATCATATGCTCCGGTCCATATACCCGCAATACCTGTTGGACATGTCACCGTCGCACTGCCAGTTAAATCTGAGCTCAATGCCGAACAGGTACCATTCGTCAAACTACTAATGGTATAGGTGGTCGTCGTGGTGGTACTTACGTTAACCAGTATCGTTGGAGCTGTTCCGCTGAAAGGGGTGCCATCAGAAAGTTCACCCGATATTGTTCCGCTGCCTGTTACAGCCAGGGATAAAGTAGTTGTCCCACCACCCCCGCAAAGTATCGCAGACCCACTGAGGATAGCTTTCGGAGTTGGATTTATAATAACATTCGGAGTAATTGCTAAACCAATACATCCGTTTGCAGTAGGTTTTACGTTAAATGTTACTGTTGTTGCAGCGGAGGTTGTATTAATTGGGGTACCTGAAATAGTTGGACCTGTTCCGCTGTTTGCAATACCAGTCACGGCAGCTATATTATCCCTTGTCCAGTTAAATTGTGTACCCGATACATTCCCTAACATGGTAATGCTTGAAATGGTACTGCCCGAACAGATAGTTTGCGTAGAAGGTGTGGCTGCTGCATCAGGTGTAGGATTAACAATAACCGTACAGGTCACAGGTGGACTGAAGTCGTATTCATTAATACTCCAGTAATGGCTCCGCTGCTACTTGCTGCTATTCCCGTCACATTAGTTGTATTATCTCTTGTCCAATTATATGTGGTTGCATTAACATTACCAGAAAAAGAGATAGGATTAACCGAGCTTCCACTACATATAATTTGATTGAAAGGAGATGCTACTGCATTGGGAATAGGATTAACCGTAATAGTAACATTTGCATTCCCGGCTGTGCAAGTTCCAATTTTACCCGTTACTGTATACGTAAAGGTTCCGGAAGTTGTTGGAGTTGCCGTTACTGTTGTTCCGGTATTTACTGACAAATAGGTAGAGGGAGTCCACAAATAAGAGACAGGTGAGTAAGTACCATTAACGAAAGCATTATCTATTGCCCAATTACTTCCTGCCGTGCCGAGGAATGTAAAACGAAGTCTTAGATTGGACAGACCCAAGTAGTCGGTTAAAGAGATGCTTTTAGGTGCAAAGCCACCATTAGGGATGCCGTAGCTCGCGGGGCCGTTTATTCTATACAGAGGCGTATAGGTAATGCCACCGTCGGTTGAAATTTCAACTTTTGCCGCAGTGCCGGAATTTAAATTATAGGCCTGGTAAAAATCAAAGGAGGCCGACGTCATATTAACAGTGTTAAATATTGGTGTTTCCAGTGTAGTGGAATCCCATCCGGTAGCAATAGCAAATTTTCCTGTTAACGGTGAATTATTATAAGTAATCCCGTTAAAAGTTTTGGGACCATTGGTTTCACTCCATGGATTATTGTTTCCATCATCGGCATTTGCAGGAAAATTAATTTCGCCTCCGCTTAATGTAACTCTCCAGCCGGCTGGATTTGCGGTGTTGAAATCTCCACCTGAAAAGGCTGTTGTTGGAACTGTATAGCCGCTTGCTGTAAAAGTTGACGAACTTCCAAGACACATTGTTCCAGGACTTGCTATGGCTGTTGGTACAAATGTTGGACTAACAACAATAACTGCATTGGTTGAGTAGGCAGTAGCAGTACAAACTCCGCTCTGCACCACCGCCCTGTACAGAGTGTTTTGGGTTAAGTTCGTATAGGTTTGAGCGGTAGTTGTATTTGTAATGGATGACCATGTTGTTCCTCCGTTTATGGAGGATTCCCACCTAATAACAGATCCTGTTTGCCCACTTAGTGTTATTGAGCCACTGTTTGAACCATAGCATGCATCAGTTGTGATATTGGGTGAAGTTGTTCCTCCCACAGCTACAGAGTTTACAGTTATGGTTCCGGTGGCAGTAGCCTGAGTACAGGTTCCAGTAGTGGTTACCGTATAATTGAATATCCCGGCAGCCATTGGCGTTCCACCGATAGTAATTACACCTCCGCTATACGTTCCAATCACTCCTTCTGGCAACCCTGTAACTCCAGCCCCTGTTCCGCCACTTCCTATTGAATAAGTAATATTCGTTATCGCTGTATTAGCACAATTGGTTTGGGTGTTGGTTCCCGTTGCTGATGTGAGTGTAATGGTTGCATTTGGATTAACTATTATTGTTCCCGCGGCAATGGTCTGAGTGCAAGTTCCTGTTGTCGTTACTGTGTAATTGAACGTACCGGCAGCAGTCGGTGTTCCGCTGATGGTAAATACTCCTCCACTATAGGTTCCGGTTACGCCTGCTGGCAAGCCTGTAATTCCTGCCCCTGTTCCGCCGCCTCCAATACTATAGGTAATATTTGTTATTGCCGTATTTATACATGTGGTTTGAGGATTTGTTCCGCCTGCAGACGTGAGCGTAATCGTTGCATTTGGATTCACAGTAATTGTTCCCGAAGTTGAATTTGCAATACTACAACTACCGCTTTGCACAACAGCTCTGTACATTGTAGTTTGGGTCAGGTTTGTATAGGTTTGTGAAGTAGTGGTATTTGCAATTGGACTCCAGGTAGTACCTCCGTCTGTTGAAGATTCCCACCTTACAACACTTCCTGTTTGACCACTTAATGTTAATGTACCACTGTTGCTTCCTGAACAAACGGTAGTGCTGCTACTTACACTGCCACCCACACTTACAGCATTGATCGTAAAAGCAGATGAGCTTAGAGCATTAACACTGGAGGCGAAAACCCTTACTTTATATAGTGAACTCGTTGTAGCAGTAGAAGGAATGGCGATTGTAACAGTTTGGTTTGTCGGAGCATCAAAAGTACCCAAAGTGATTGTGACAGATGTTGCAAAGGAACCTGTAGCATCACTTAAATTAGCCTTATAAGTTTTGCTTCCGCTGGCGTTTGAGCTAAAAGTTACAATCAAATTAGTTCCGGCACAGGCAAGAGTTGGCGAAACAGTCACTGAGGTCATCCCCTGTCCAAAAGTTTTTTGTGATAATAATATAGAAGAAAATAAAACACTTAATATTATAGGTAAAAGGCACTTGAAAGATGTTTGACTAGTATGCTTTGGAGCAGCATACATTTTCTTAAACAGGGGTAGAGATAATTTACTCCTTATTTTAAGATAAGATAAGGTTTTTAACATGGGACAGGTTGATTGTATGGTTAATCAGGATATCTTCTCTCTTGCTGCGGAACTGACAAACGCAGCACTTAATTTAACACCTAAAGATATAAAACCTGAAAATACTATACCATTGAAATAAAATATAATACCATTAAAATAGAATAAAATATCATTAAAATATTCTGAGCGATAGCTTATCACAGGTTGCTTTTACATTATAGAGATTAATTATCAAAAAGATATTGAGCATCGTAAGGGGAAGAACTATTTATAAAAGAAAAAAAAGTTTGGTAACCCAGGAATAGCTTACTATGAAGAATTTCTTTGCAAGAAAACTGCCTGCGGCTCTTTATGAGGTTTTATAATTCAATTCATCTAAAAAAACAAAGCTCTGCAGAGTAAAAAACTTGCAGAGCTTCCATTTATTTTTCAGCTAAAATCCTATTCTACTATTAGCCGGCTTGTGAAATCAAATGTTTTATTAAAGAGTTTAACAATATAGGCACCGGCTACAGCATTTACTGGCAGCATAAAGTTTTGCGTTGCTGAACCTCCAGCGTGTTCAATTTTTCTGCTCAGTACCGATTGACCCAGCGTGTTGTATAATACAAGATTATAATTGCCTGCCGGCAAATTAGTAAACTGTACATTAACTATCCTGTTTTGTACAGGGTTTGGATAAATGCTTACAGATGTTTTGCCATTACTAATATTTACCTGTGCTATTCCTGTATAAGTTATTGCTCCATCTTTATCTACTGCTTTTATCCGATAGAAATTTTTGCCATTTACAGGAGAAGGATCAATCTTACTGTAATTGATATTATCAGCATTATTCAAAGCCTCAACATCTCCTAATGATGTGAAGTTTATTCCATTCGTTGATCTCTCCACTTCATAGTGATCAACATTTATCTCATTCAATGCTGTCCAGTCTATTTGAACATTGCCTCCTTTCTGGTAGGCTATAAAATTAATAATAGCTACAGGAAGAATAACACATTGAGTAACATGCACTACAGCAGCTACCGGGGAGCCAACACAACCGTTTGCAGTTGGAGTTATTGTAAATGTTACATCTTGCATCATAGAGAATGTATCGGTTAAAGTACCGTTAATGTCGCCACTGGTACTACCACTTGGATCCATTCCTGTTACATTACTCGTATTGTCTCTTGTCCAGTCAAATGAGGTACCAGTTACATTTCCAGATAAGCTAATTGTAAACGCAGCGCTCGAACAACTCGTTTGCTCTGCTAGTGTAGCAACAGCATCAGGTGTAGGATTAACTGTAACAGTTACTGTTGCATTTCCTGCAGGACATCCACCAACAAATGTAGTAATTGTATAAGTTGTAGTGTTGGCAGGCTGAACTCTAACAGTATCTTTTGTTGGATCTGTAATGATCGTACTGGGATCAGTCCATGCATAAGTAATGGGTAATGTTCCCGGAAGACTTACACCATCTAATACCCAGGAGCTATTAGCTGAACCCGTATAAGTAAACTTTATTCTTAAGTTTGATAGTCCAATATAACTGCTTAAATCAATGCTTGCTGGCTGCATAGTAACTGTATCACCTGTACCGTTAAGTCCTAAGCTCGTTACCCCCGTAGTCTGAGTTAATGTTGTGTATGTTGAACCACCATCCGTTGAAATCGAAACAGTAACACTTGTACCGGCTGTTTTCAAAATATATGCCTGGAAAAAACTCAAAGTAGCGGTAGCTTGACCTACCAAACTAAAAACGGGTGTTTCAAGAGATGAATTGAAATTACCATTTGCAATAGCAAATTTTCCATTTACTTCATTATAAAATACACTATTAAAACTATGATCGTTTGTCTCTCTCCAGCGACCATTTTGCTGATTATCTCCATTTGCAGGCAGGAAACTTCCGGTGCACTTGCCATCTACACACCATCCTGCGGGATTTCCGGTATTAAAGTTTCCTGATGTGTCAACTCCAATACTTTGATACCCGGTACCTGCTGATAGAAGTGCGGTTTGACCGGCACATATTGTCTGCGGTGTTGCTAATACGGGAGAGGGCGCTTGTTGGGGAACTACACTAACAACCGCATAGTTTGAATAAGCGGTACAAACTCCGCTTTGAATTAATACTCTGTACAAAGTAGTTTGGGTTAAGTTTGCATACGTTAGAGTGGATATGGTATTTGAAAGGGTTGTCCAGGTACCTCCACCATCTGTAGAAGACTCCCACGTGAGAATAGCTCCTGTTTGCCCACTTAATGTTATTGTACCGCTGTTTGACCCGGAACATCCTGAAGCAACGGAAGGAGAAAGAGTACCGTTAAAATAAGGATCAACTGCAACAGTTGCTGTTATTGGCGTTCCATTGCAGCCATTGGCCATTGGTGTAATAGTAAAGACAACAGTTGCCTGCGCATTAGTTGCATTTGTTAATGTGCCACTGATGTCCCCACTGCCGCTTGATGCTATTCCGGTTACGGATGCGGTATTATTTCTTGTCCAGGTGAAAGTAGTTGATCCTACATTACCCGATAAGGCAATAGTTGTGATGGCACTTCCAGAACATACCGTCTGACTTGCCGGAGTAGCCACTGCATTCGGTGTGGGATTAACTATTACGGTAACAGTAGTAGTTGATGATGTACAACTGCCAGCAGTGGCAGTTATAGTAAAAGTGGTGGTTTGTGCTGTACTTGTGGTGTTAGTCAGTGTTCCTATTATAGTTGATCCGCTGCCACTTGCTGCAATACCTGTAAGATTAACAGTATTATCTCTTGTCCAACTGAAAGTAGTTCCTGTAACATTATTTGGATTTGTGATAGTAATGGTTCCGATGGCTGTACCTGAACAGCGGGTTTGCGTAGCAGGTGTTGTACTTACGGTAGGTCCTGGACTAACTGTTACGGTAACAGTAGTAGTTGATGTGCAAGTACCAGCTGTGGCTGTTATAGTAAAGGTGGTGGTTTGTGCTGTACTTGTAGTATTCGTTAGTGTTCCTGTGATAGCTGCTCCGCTGCCACTTGCTGCTATACCTGTAAGATTAGTGGTATTTGTTCTTGTCCAACTGAATGTAGTTCCCGTTACTGCGTTGGGGTTTGTAATGTCGATCTGAGTAATGGCCGTACCTGAACATAGAGTTTGAGTGGCAGGTGTTGCACTTACGGTAGGTCTTGGGTTAACTGTAATACTTGCTGTTGTTGTGCTGGAACAACTACCTGCCGTTGCTGTAATGGTGAATATTGTTGTTTGTGCTGTATTAGTCGTATTTGTTAATGTTCCTGAAATAGGTGATCCGGTACCGTTTGCACCTATCCCTGTAAGGTTAGTTGTATTGTCTCTCGTCCAACTGAATGTTGTTCC
>WNFY01006398.1_pt1 | contig 10486 bp, 10 predicted proteins | sample 5400091 | NCBI WGS metagenome assembly WNFY01 (sample SAMN13153364, study PRJNA577476) | soil metagenome | isolation source: 60 cm soil or saprolite under grassland replicate 1 | place: USA:California | collected 2016-06-15
TCTCGTTGTCAGAAGAGCGACATCTGCTCGCCCAGCAAATCAGGATCGACGGGCGTCTGCCCAAGTCGCTGCTGAAGTTCGCGCACAGTGGCGGGGCTGTGCCCGGAAAAAGTATTCGCCACGTAGCCGTAGATCTGCGAGACCTTTTCGGATAAATCCTCGATCGCCTCGGACCACAAATCAATCTCGTGCGAGCGATCGACCTGCACCCGCGCATAGTCGACCAGATCCCGATTCGGTCCCATCCACCTTATGTAAGCAAAGTCGGCGGTGGGACGCGCGGCGAGATTGAGCATCAGTCGGCGTGGTATCCACCTGCCATCACTCAGGGCGAGTGCAATGTTGTGCTCTTTGAGCAGCGCCAGCACTCCCTCGGTGATCCAGCCGCGATGCCTGAACTCGATCGCGATGCGAAGATCCTTGGGCACTCGTCCCAGGAAATCGACAAGCGCCGGCAGCTCACCCGGCTGAAAGTCGGGTCCCATCTGGACGAGCACAGGCCCAAGCTTGTCGCCGAGCTCGCGCACTCTCTCGAAGAAGATCTCGGAGGCACCAGTGACATCGCGCAGCCTCTGCTCGTGCGTGATCTCCTGCGGCAGCTTGAGAGCGAAGATAAATCCTCTCGGCGTGCGCTCGAACCAGCTGCGTATTGTCGTCTCAGCCGGTGATGCATAAAACGTCGAATCCACCTCGACGGTGTCGAAGGCTCGCGCATACACCGTGAGGAAATCCGAGGGGCGCGTGCCGCTCGGATAAAACGGTCCGACCCAGGCATCGTAGTTCCAGCCTTGTGTGCCGATGTGGATCTCCGCGGACATGACGTTCAATCGGAAGCCGCGAGCGCCGGATGTCAAGCCGAGAGACTCTCAACTGCAACTGAACGGGCGGGAGGCGTAAGCCGAGCAGGCGCCAGGTTAGAGGTTACGACGTCGGGACGCACCTACTTGTGGTACGGCACAGACAGTTGCTTGTACTTCGAAGGGCGCCAGTAACGTCCCGACGTAGTGACCTAACGCCTCGTGCCTACCAGCTGACGCCTCCCGCCCGTTCAGTTGCAGTTAGAAGTCTGAACAACCGGAACGCTACCCTGCCAGTGCATCTGCCATCAACTGTGGCCCGCGCGGATCGCGTTTCGCCACGCTGTGAATCAGCGGCGGCGAAATGAGCGTTGTCACCAGCACCATCAGCGTGATCGCACCGAATAGTGAGGCATCGAGAGCGCCAATCGCGAGCCCGGTCTGCGCTACGATCAGCTCCACCTCTCCGCGCGGCAGAAGCGCAACACCGACGAGAGCTTTATTGCCCTTGAACCACCACGGAACATAGGCGGCGAGAATCTTTCCAATCGCGCCCGTTCCCAACAATACGAGCGTGATCAGCAACGTCCTCGGCTGCGCCACCGCGCGGATGTCGACCGACGCGCCCACCGAGGCGAAAAAGATCGGCGTGAGCAAGCTGCCCATCGCCGCCGCAGATCGGCGGACTTCATCGCACTGCTCGATGCGATTGAGCAGCACGCCCGCTACGAATCCGCCGACGATGATCGCGGAACCCAACGTTCCTGCCAGCGCGGCGAGGAGAAAGGCAAAGGAAAGACCCACCGCCGCGATCGTCGTTGGTGAGCGAAGACGATGAAGCGCGCGGAAGAGTGGAGGCACGACGAAGCTGCCGATCGCGATCGCGCCGGCAACAAAGCCGAATGCCACTGCGCTGGTACGAATCACTCCGCCAGCTGTCATTGCGGCGCCGGCGGCGAAGCTGCCCACGACTGAAAGTATGACCAGTCCGATAATGTCATCGAGTACCGCGGTTCCAAGAACGACCCGACCTTCTTCCGTTTGCAGAAAACCGAGATCGGCGAGGACTCGCGTCGAGATTCCAATCGACGTAGCCGTCAGCGAAGCACCGCACACGATCGCCGCCAGATTATTCACGCCCATTGCGATGAGCGCGGAGTAGCCGAAGAGGAACGGCAGTGTCACGCCAATCACGGCAATTATGAAAGCAGTTCCGCCGACTCTGGTTAGCGCTCGCAGATCCGTCTGGAGTCCGATCTCGAACAACAGAATCAAAAGCCCCAGCTCGGCTAACGTCTTGATGGCGAGATCGGCGGGATCGAGGATTCCCAGCGCTGACGCGCCGAGTATTACTCCGCCAATCAACTCACCGAGGATCGCCGGCTGCCCGAGCTTAACGGCAAGTACAGCAAGTGCCCGCGTTGTGATGAGCACCGCCGCGAGGACGAGTAGCAACTGAATGAAGCCGTGGGTATCGGTCATCGATAGGTCTCGAAGAAACCCGCACCCGCACCGGAGATCACCTGTCCGCTGAGCCGGCCTGATATTCTTCCGGTGCCTTTCATCTGCACAAAATATGGTCGGGCTTTTTCGCTGCCGAGCGGATCTCCGCGCTCCTCCTGGCCTTGGTTCATGCTCCGTCTGGGTCTCGTGTCCGTAGCGATCGCGTCTTCGATCGTAATGTCGACTCGCAGCGTATCATTTCCGCGCGCGTCCTCGAAGGTGGCGTGAGATGGAACCCGTATTCGCGCCGAGCCAACACTCAACGTCCGACCATCGTCGTAAGAGATCACCTTCGGCCGAAACACAGCGCGGAAGCCGAGCGAGTCTATGAGATAGACGAGCGCCGGCGGAATCGAAACTGCGCTGTCGCCCTCGCCAGGATACACGCGTCCGTACAGCAGTGTGTATTGGCCCGCGCGCGATGCGCCCCAATCCCAGGTGACGCCGCGCCATACTCCCCAGTTGTGGTCGTGATAAGCCTGCGCGTCGACGAACTGATCGCACTTCCCGTCGACGCACAGCGTGCCCATCGCGCTCGCGCGTAGCGCAGGGACCGTGTAGCCCGAAATGAATCCTCCGGAGCGCATCGAGATCCCTGGGAAATACGCGTACGGCGCGGGACGCACGCGAAGGTGGACAGATAATCTGCTTCCACTACCATTCTCCTCGCGCGCCGACGCACGCACGTCGTAGTCACCATCCGGAAGGACCGTGACGCGCGAGTCGCCGAAGACAAGATTGGCGTCGGCGGTCGAGAACCGAATGCGCGAACGGTCGAACGTGGCCCCGAATCGCCGTGTCGCGCCGTTCTGTTCCCTGAGCGTGATCGCCAGTTTCCCACCCCACTTTGTTGCCGTGACATCTCCCGCGATGATGAACGAGATGAACGCCCACCGCTTCTGGTCGGGCGACAGGACGTTGAAGTAGTGCCACTCGGCCCAGGTATCCCGGTTCGCAACGCTATCCGAAGGCAGGTGGAAGTGATCGATCTCGTTTATTAACTCGGGTGGGCTTGGCGCGCTCCATCGTCTGTCACCCTCGTCGTTCTCCCATTTGCCAGCGACGATCTCTGCAGCTGCGCCTACCGATCGGGTCGCAGAGGGAATCTCGCCGATCGCGTGAACGGGGTACTCGCGTCCGTCGGCAGCACGCACGTAGAGCAGCCGCCCATCGATCTGCGGCGCTACCGCTTCGATTTCTGCACGATATCTCGGTGACGCGAACACTTGCCGGTAAAGAAACGACGCGTGATCGATCGAAAAAAATAGACCCCCGATCCCGCCCGTCTTCATTACTTCGATGTCGAGACCTTCCGGAAGCACTGTGATCGTCCCGCCCCCGACCAGCTTCTCGTTTCGCGCCTGCGACAGCATCGCTTCGCCAATCGACAGCAGGACGATCATTACCGCGACGCCAATTCCGTAGCCGACAAAGAGCAGCAGCGAGCGCCACGGCCGATACGCAATGTTTCTGAAAGCGAGTTGCCCGATCACGCGGAGCCATCCACGACTTTGCCGTCGCGCATGTGAATCTTCCGCCTCGCGGCGTCGGCCAAGCCTTCGTCGTGCGTAACGACGACGATGGTCGTTCCGTCGGAATTGAGCCGCTGGAAGAGGGAGATGATCTCAGCGCCAGTGTGAGCGTCGAGCTCGCCGGTTGGCTCGTCGGCGAGAACAAGAGTTGGACGATTCGCCAATGCGCGCGCTATTGCCACACGTTGCTGCTCCCCGCCCGAGAGCTCGGACGGACGATGACGCTCGCGGTTGCTCAGGCCGACGTAGCCAAGGAGTTGCGCCGCCCTCTCTCGTCGCTCCTTGCGTGGCACTTTTGCCTCCGCCATCGGCAGCGCGACGTTCTCGAGTGCCGACAGAATCGGCATCAGATAGAAGCGCTGAAAGACGAACCCGATGTTGTACAACCGAAATGATGTCGCCTCCCAGTCGCTCATATCGTCGACGCGTTTCCCTCCGATCTCAACCGTTCCCGACGTCGGCTGATCGATTACGCCAATGAGATTCAGCAACGTCGACTTACCGCATCCCGACGGTCCCACGATCGCGACATAGTCTCCTCCCTCCACATCCAGGGTCACACCCTGAAGCGCGTGCACACGCTCCGCACCAAGTGCATAGTCTCGACGCACGTCACGCAGCGAGACGATGGGATGCTCGTCAGGCGCCGCTGGAGTCTGAGCGGACTCCGTCACGCGATTGCCTCCCGACGCAACGACTCGGCGATCGGTAGGGACGCGGCTCGCCAGGCGGGATAAACACCGGCGGCAATTCCACTCGCAACCAGCAGTGCCAGCGCTGTCCACGCTGCACTGGGCTGAAACAGAAAAAAGTCGATCGCCATCGGCAAACCCGGAAACGCCGAAAGAATCGCGTTGAGGTATCGCGCTGTAGCCAACCCCAGTCCGAGGCCAATTAGCGCACCGGCGAAACTGATCGCGACGCCCTCGAGCACTACCTGCTGAACTACGTGCGCTCGCGACACCCCGATCGCGCGCATAACGGCAATCTCTCCCGAGCGTTCGTTGACTGAGACGGTAACAAGTGTCGTAACCAGCAGAAAACCTACGAAGAGACTCACCGCGCCCAGTATGAAAGCGAGCTGCCGGAAGTAGCTGAGTCTTTGATCGACCTGCGCGATCGCCGTTGCAATCGAGATCGCCGACACGCTCGGGATGTACGTTTCTATCCACTCTCGTACGCGATCGGGATCCGCGCCTTTGCGGACCCGAATCATGAACAGCGATGCACGGTCATGGCGCGCTTGCCCTTCCATCGCCTCCAGAGTCTCGCGCCGGACGGCGGCGGCCGATTGGTCCGCTGCGCCGTAAACGAATCGCGCTCTGCCCGTTAGTACGAGCTTCCGCTGTCCCGAATAAGTCCTGGTCTGCGGATCGTAGCCCGTTGCGACGGCTAGCGTATCGCCAATCCGCGCCCGAAGCTGCCTGATCAGATAATCGTTCGCTACGATCGCGTCCGAAGTCGTCACATCGCGGCCCGAAAGAAACTCATAGTCTCCCTGAACCGTCGGGTCGATTCCGAGAACGGCGCTGCTCACGTCCCGCTCGCCCTCACGATTACCGATCGGGATGTGAATCGATGCGCCGAGTACAGGACTGATCTCCCGGATGTCGGGATTGTTACGCAGAACACTCGTAATCGCCGCGACACCCGGGATCGTCGCGTCGGTGTCGAAAGGCAGTGTTCCCTTTGGTGCAAGCCGGAGATCGAACCCCCGCGAGACGAGCAGCTCGCGGAACGACTCGCGCATTCCCGTAGCCAGCATCACCATGTCGAGCAGCATCGCCGCGGCGACCGCAACGCCTAGTACGGCCAGCAGCGTTCGTGCGCGATGACGAATAAGCGATGCCTGCGCCAGCGTCGTTCTCACTCAGCGCCCAAACAGCACAAGTGGCGGCGTGCGCACCAGTCGGAGCGACGCCAGTATTCCTGCGCCGATGCCAAGCAAAAGCGATAATGACACCGCGAGCGTGACGATCGGCGGCGTGACCATCGAAAACTCGAGCGGGGTCCTGTACAGCGCCTGGTAATGCCAGTTTACGAAAAGAGAGGCGGCCCAGCCGAGCGCGACACCCAACACGCTGCCCAGGACGGCGACGAGTGCAGCCTCGATGATGATGGACTGAACGACGGACCACCGCGATATACCCATCAACCGCAGCGCAGCGATGTCGCGCCGGCGCTCCTCGACCTTGAGCACCATGATGCAAAGCAGAAATACGGAACTGGCTACGATCGTGATGAGTCCGATCGCGCGATGGAATCGGCTCACAACCTGAAAGGTGCGCGATGTTTCGACGGCGATGTCGCGAGAGCGGTACGCCCTGAATCCGAACGCGACGTGATTGATCCGATCGACCAGCCTCCCGATGTCAGCGGAAGTCGTGGTTGCCACGGCAAACCGATCGACCCGATCTCCATAACCGGAGACCTGCTGCAGCTGGTCGAGGTGCATTCGGAGCAGAAAATCACCGCGCGCGACTTCCGACGGATCGGCGCCACGCCTCACAATCGCGGCAATCACTACAGTCTCCGGCGCGGCGATCGGCGTGTAACCGGTTCGCGTCGCAGTCATCACTGCAAAGTCGTCAGCCCCTGGCTGCGACGAGACTATGACGCGATCGCCTACCTTTAGATTGGCCCGCGCTGCGAAAGACTCGTCAATGGCGACGGTACGTGGCGGGTTCTGCTGCGTCTGCAACAGCAGCAGCGCGCCAATGAGCGTGAGAAGCACGCTCGAAAGCTAGCCGCGCTTCACTGCCCTGTCTGCAATTGGCGCGACGAGCACCTGCACCGCCAACGCAGGACCTATCGATAGCTCGTGACGTCCTCCCCCTCCCCCTCCGCCTCCGCCGACCGCGAGGGTGATCGGGCCATCATAGGGTGCGCGCGATCTCACTGTGATTCGCTTCCCCGGCAGAATCGAAAGCTCGGCGAGATATCTGAGCATCTCCGGGTCCTCATCGGCAACACGCACCACGACACCAGACGCGCCGACTGGAAGGTCGGCCAACGATGTGTACTCCGTTTCATCTACGGCTCCGTCCCGCGTTGGAATGGGCGCGCCGTGTGGATCGACGTCGGGCTCACCGATGGTGGCAGCCATACGATCCACCAGCTCGTCCGACGCGGCATGCTCGAGCCTCTCGGCCTCCTGGTGAACGCGATCCCATGGATAACCAAGTGCCTCGGCCAGATATGCTTCGATCACGCGATGACGACGCAACGTGCGCAGCGCGGCTCGACGACCGCTTTCGGTGAGCCGGACTCCGTGATAACGCTCGTAGGCGAGTAATCCCTGTTCGGCGAGTCGCCTGACCATGCCGCTTACTGATGCCGGTGCGAGCGCAAGGCGTTGAGCGATCTCATTGGTCGCGGCGGCACCGGTCCCCTTACCGATGGAGTAGATCGCCTTGAGATAATCCTCGACTGGCGCTGTCAGCGGATTACGGCTTGGCCGGGGTGACGTTTCGTGCGCGGCGCTCACGCGACCGGTCCCGCATGGGGCGGAGTCGAATGCGGATGTCCGCGCACCATCAACACCGGGAGCATGGAGATGTGACGGAGCTCGTTGGCGACACTGCCGCGCAAGACATCGGAGAGCCCGCGATGTCCGTGCGTCGCCATCGCGATGAGGTCGCACCCCTCGCGCTCAGCGCAGGCTGCGATTTCCTTGGCGGGATCACCACCGGCCAGAATTGCCTCAGCCTGGTAGCCGTCCTTCTCGAGCGTCTCGGCAATCGCCTCGATGTACTCGCGGTCGCTCTTCATCTCTTCGGATTCGCGAAGATCGAGCTGGTTGATGTTTCGGGCCGCCCACCCGTCGGCAACATGGATCAACACGATCGACGCACCGCTGCTGCACGACCGCGCCAGTTTGCGGATGTGATCGAGGATCACTTCGTCGTACTCTGAATGCTCGACCGGCACGAGTATGCGCTGATACATCAGCTCACCGCTTTACCGAAGAATTGGACCAGCAGCCAAATGTTGAGCGCGGCGATGATTACCGCAACAGCGTAGGCGAGCGCCTTGAGCCAGACCGGATTCGCGAATTCGCCCATCTTCAGCTTGTCCGAGGTGAACATCACCAGCGGAAAGACTGCGAACGACAGCTGCATGCTCAGAATCACCTGGCTCAAGACGAGCAGCTTTGCGGTGCCGCTCTCACCGTAAAGAATTGCCACGATCGCAGCGGGAATGATCGCGATAGCGCGCGTGATGAGACGACGCAGCCACGGCCGCAGCCTGATGTTAAGGAAACCCTCCATTACGATCTGGCCGGCGAGCGTTCCGGTGAGCGTCGAGTTCTGTCCCGAAGCCAGGAGCGCCAGCGCGAAGACTGTGCTGGCGCCGGCGCCGAGCAGCGGCGTCAGAAGCTTGTAGGCGTCCTGGATCTCTCCGACTCCAGCGTGACCAGAGGCGTGAAACGTCGCGGCGGCAATGATGAGAATGGCGGCGTTGATGAAGAGCGCAAAGGAGAGCGCAATCGTCGAATCGATGAATGCAAAGCGCACCGCCTCGTGCTTGCCTTCGACGGTCTCGTCATACTGCCTCGTCTGCACGATCGAGGAATGCAGATACAGGTTGTGCGGCATGACGGTCGCGCCGAGTATTCCCACCGCGATGTAAAGCATCGCCGGATTCCTGACGACCTCCGGCGACGGAATGAATCCCTGTATGACCGCGCCAAAGGGTGGCTTGGAGAGAATGATCTCGAACAGGAAGCACAAGCCGACTGTCGCGATCAGTGTGATGACGAGCGCTTCGAGCAGCCTGAACCCCTTGTTCTGCAGGTAGAGAACAAGCAGAACGTCGAGCGACGTAATCACGACGCCGTAGGCAATCGGGATATTGAAGATCAGGTTGAGCGCGATAGCTGTTCCTATCACTTCGGCGAGATCACACGCCGCGATCGCTATTTCACAGCCAACCCAGAGCAGAAAACCCGTCGGCCTGGAGTAGTGGTCGCGGCATGCCTGGGCGAGATCCCTTCCCGTCACGATGCCGAGCTTCGACGCGAGGCCCTGCAGCAGTATCGCCATCAGATTGGAGGCGAGGATGACAGTGAGCAGCGTGTAGCCGAACTGCGCTCCGCCGGCGAGGTCTGTCGCCCAATTTCCCGGATCCATGTAACCGACGGCCACCAGGTAGCCGGGTCCGGCGAATGCGAGCAGCTTGCGCCACAATCCTTTCTTGCCGATCGGGATGGTTCGATACACCTCGACCAGCGACGGCGTAATGCGCGCGCGTCGCCATCCGGGCGGGACCGGGAGCGGCGGTGGCGGCTCACGCTTCGGCGCGCGGGCCCTCTGATCTAGTTGGATCGCCAAAAAGGACTCTGGTTTATTGAGAAACTACGAAATAAGTTAGTACATCCTAACTTTTGACGCAACGGTAATTCACGCCTGAATTAGGTGTGTTCGCCTCTCAGGAGTTGCTTTTCACAAGGCCGCGCGCAGCAACTGCCCCCATTGGCCCGTAAGCTTCTCGCTGAGAGCTCCGCTTCCGTCACACCCCAGGACTGACACGGCGAGACGACGACAGAATGTTCACCTGGCCATATGCGCACCTCCTCATCAATCACTTTCCAGTGGTGCTCAGTGTCTCAGCGCTCGCCTTGACGATTCTGGCGCTCCTGTTGGGTCGCCGAGGACTGTGGCTTACGGCGATGGGCGCGCTCACCGCTGCCGGTATTTTCGTCTATCCGGTTTACTTCACTGGCGATGAGGCCGACCAAGCACTGAACGACCCCTGGTACATCCACTCCGGTGTGATCGATTCGCACAAAGACGCGGCCACCCTCGCGCTCTGGGTCATACTCGTCGTCGGAGTGTTCGGCGCTTACTCACTGTGGCGATTGCTCAAAAGGCCCGCCGATTTGATTCCGGGTTGGATACGCGCGGGGGTAGTGATCGGCTCGCTCGCCGCCGCGAGCACTGTGGCCCGCACCGCCTACATCGGCGGAAAAATCATCCACGAAGCTCCGATCCTTCAGCTCCAGCAACCGCCGCCCGGACTCCCACCCGGGGTCGCCGCGGAAAAACACGATTCAGCAGGCGAGTGAAGAAGGGCGTAATCCTGACGTAAGCCGTCGATCGGTTATTAGGCAATCACGATTCGGAGAGAACGGTGAAATCGAAATTTCTGTTGTCGCTTGGCGCTGTGTCGGCGTTCATCTTCGCCGCTTCGCCGATCTTGCTCGCGCAGGCGCCCGGCTACCACGTCATCCATCGCATCAATACCGGCGGTGAAGGCGGTTGGGATTACATCACCGTCGACACAGCGAGCAATCGCCTATTCGTTTCGCGTGGAACGCACGCGATGGTCATCGATCTGGCGCGCGATTCCGTCATCGGTGACATCCCTAACACGCTGGGGATTCACGGAGTCGTTGTCGCACCTGAGCTCAATCGCGGATTCACCAGCAACGGGCGCGACTCCAGCGTGACGATCTTCGACTACAAGACACTCGCTCCGGTCGCAGTGGTGAAGATTCCGGCGAGAAATCCGGACGCGATTCTCTACGATCCCGCGACGAGGCGCGTGTTCACGTTCAACGGCGGCACGTCGAACGCTACGGCGATCGACGCAACGAACGGCACCGTCATCGGCACCGTCGATCTCGGAGGCAAGCCGGAAACTGCGGTAAGT
>WNFY01006784.1_pt1 | contig 10486 bp, 13 predicted proteins | sample 5400091 | NCBI WGS metagenome assembly WNFY01 (sample SAMN13153364, study PRJNA577476) | soil metagenome | isolation source: 60 cm soil or saprolite under grassland replicate 1 | place: USA:California | collected 2016-06-15
CCAGTCGTGTTACTACACTTCGGAGCCCACCGGGCCTGATCCGACCACCCCCACCGCGCTGACCTGCAACATCAGCGCAGCGACCACACCCGTGTGCCTACGAACTGCGGAACCCGGGTGAACACCCGAGCAGATCCATGGTTCCTCACGGTTCTCGCGTGCCTTCTTGGGTTTCTCCGCCAGGTGGTTGCTGCCCGTCTGCTGCCCGAGTCTGGGAGAAGCACGGCGTTCCATACCGACCAACTCGCCAGATCGGCTCGGTGACCCCAAACGTCACCAGACGTCACCCGGCCGCCACTCGCAGCTCATGGGTGCCGTGAGGTCGAGCTGGGGTGAAGACGGTGTCGGTAGGACCAGGATGTGGCCGTCCTCGCCGGGCGTTCGGCGGATGCCATCGTCGGTCCGGACGGAGGTGGGGCCTCGCCACCTCAGCCAGCCGAGGCGCTCGTAGAAATGCTGGCTGCCGGTGCCGAGGGCGCCGAGCTCGAAGCGCTCTTGGATGTACGACGTCACGTCGCGCATCACCCTGGTGCCAAGGCCCCTGCCCTGCTGGCCCGGATGCGTCGCGACCGCCTCGACATAGCCCGTTCGCACCGGCCGCCCGCCGACGTGCAGCTCGCGTTGGACCACCGACGCGTGGGCGAGGATCTTGCCGTCCAACTCGAGCACAAAATGCAGGCCGCCGATGGCATGCTGCCAGTCGTCCTCGGTGAACTCCTGATCGCCGGACGGGAACGCCGCCCAGAGCAGCTCCCGGATCGCCCGGATCTCCGATGCTGTGAGCTCATTGCTCGGTACGCGACGCAGCCGGGCACGATCGGATGCGCCCGGGTCAGTACTCATGCGGACCAATCTACGCGGCCAACCGGTCCGCACAGCCCAGGCATTCACCTGCCCAGCCGATCAGTGACAGCCGCGAGCTACGCGGAGGTCTTGAATACCGCATGGTTACGCAGATCTGGGGGGCTGACTCCCTCGTTCCATCCCCTATGCACAGGGCGGTTCGGCCGCTTGTTCTCGACGCTCCCGCCGTTTGTGGCCGACACCAAGCTGATCCGCGAGGCGTTGAGCTCGGCGCGGCCGGTGCTGCCGGCGGGCGCGGACCGCGGTGCCGCCCCTACCGGGCTAGGACCACCGAGCCCGCCACCTTGTCGGCCCAGGTCTGGCGGCGGGGGTCCCACAGCGGCCACAGATAGTTCAACAGCTGCAGGATCGAGATCGTGCCGAGGATGCTGTCCACAAACCAGCGCAGCAGGCCCATGGGGCCACCGATCGGGCGCATGCTCTCTGCGCTGACCGTCCGCAGGCCCGTGATCGACTTGCCCCAGGACTGGCCACGGGCGCCCTGGCGCCACCCGGACTGCCAGATCTGCACGATCGCCCCGATGACCAGCAGCAGCGAGCCGACGATGATCAGCGCGACACGGACTCCGCCGTGTGTCGCTGCGGCGCCAATGCCGATCAGGGCGCCGCCAGGAACGCTCAGCAGCAGCCCGAAGAGCAAGTCGATGAGGTAGGAGACCACTCGGCTGCCCCAGGAGGCCAGGGGCTGGCCCTGGTACAGCAGGAGCGCCGGCTCGCCTTCCATCGGTGCTGCTCGGGGCACCTGTCCGGCGGTTTGCCGCGCCTCTGCGTTCGAGTCAGGCCCCTGATCCACGATCAACACCCCCGCCCAGCGATGAGCTGCTCTGCCTGTTCGGCGTCAACCATCATCGCCTGGACAGGGTCGTTCCGGAAGGTGTGACGGCCGTTGTATCTCCACCTGCCACCGTGATCAACAAACCACCGATAGCTGGACATCTTCGACGCGCTGATCGTAGCCGCCAGGTATCTGCATCACCGGCCGGTTCCGGGAACCGCTGGCGGCAGGTGCGCCGCCAGCGCGGGGCCTGCGGTCAGCGCCGGTCGGTAGGCTCCGGTTAAGCTTCGGTTCAGGGGGTGGGAACGGCGGCGTCGAAGACCCTCACCGGTTCCCAGACGGCCCGCTCGCCCACCCCCAGGATGGCCAGGGTGAGGTCGTGGTCCGGGTAGTGCCGCAGCAGGCCGCTGGTCCCGACGTTGACCCCGTCCTCTTGATAGCAGCGCACCCGTCCATCGGCGGTCACCTTGAACTCCAACCCGTATCCATCATCTCTGTGAAGCCTTGCCGCCGGCTGTGCACCACGTGCGGGGTCAGCATCGCGGTAGTGAGCTCGGCGCCCAGCAGCTTGCCACCCGACAGCGCACGCTGGAAGGCGATCAGATCCCCCACGGTCACATAGGCACCGCTGTCGGGAGTCCCGACCGGTGGGTAGGAATAGATATTGCGTCGCCAACCCACCACGCGCCCCTCGGAGTCGCGGATCGCCTCGACTCCCTCGGCCACCTCCGGCTCGACCACATCCATCCGAAAAAAGCCGGCTCCTCGCATGCCCGCTGGCTCGAACACGTTGGCGCGCACGTGGTCGCGATACCGCGAGCCGGTCGCCCGCTCGATCATCAGCCCCAGCAGCAGATAGCCACAGTTGCAGTAGCGGCAGCCCTGCCCGGGCGCGAAATTCGGGGGCTTGGTAACGAAATGCGAGAGGTGGTCGGCGGTCTCGGTCACCGAGTAGTTCGGCTGACCCACAGGTCCTCATAGCGCTCGCCGGCCTCCTCATCGGCGTCGTCGGCAATCCCCGAGGTGTGGGTGAGCAAGTGGTAGGGGGTGACTGTAGGAGAGATCGTGGTCCCCTCCAGCTCCAGATGGCCGATGACCGAGGTCTCCAGGCTGAACGCTCCCCGTTCCACCAGCTGCAGGGTCGCGACCGCGGTGAACAGCTTGGTGACCGACGCGGTGTCGAAGCGGGTCTTCAGCGTGCAGGGCGCCTGCCAGGCCCGGTTGGCGTACCCGTAGGCCGCGGCGAAAAGCTGCTGGTCGCCTCGGGTCACTGCCACGGCCCCGGAGAACCCGGCGTCTGTGGCCAGCCGTGCCAGGGTCGCCTCGAAGCTGGCGAGGTCGGGTGCGAAGGTCACAACGAGAGTATCCCGTTCTGACTCGCCAGTTTGGAACCTGTGCAGCGCACTTGCGCCTCCTCCCTCGAGTGCCCGCCTGGTGGAGTCGGCCTCGCCCGGCTCCACCTCGTCCCTTGGGGCCTGGTCGCGGTCGACGGTGGCCGGCGGGCAGCAGGGCAGCACGTCAGGAGCGAATTGACACTTAGACGTCGTTTCGCTCCCTTGGCTTGGTATGGCATGATCCCGCGCTATGACAATCCTCGTGGACAAGCTCGTCCCTGACGAGCTGTGGCGGCTGATCAAGCCGCTGCTGCCGCCCCCACCTCGGCCCTGGTGGGGCGGACGGGCCCGCACCATCCCCGACCGCACTGCTTTCGCTGCGATCGTGTTCATGGCCTGCACTTCCACCCCCTGGTGCCTGTTGCCAGCCCAAGAGCTGGGCTGTGGCTCGCCAGCGACCGCGTGGCGGCGGCTGCAGGAGTGGGCCAAGGCTGGCGCGTTCGAGCAGCTCCACTCGGAGATCCTCGACCGGCTGGGGCTTGCGGACCGGCTGGACTGGTCCCGCGCCAGCGTGGACTCGGCCAGTCTGCGCGCCAAACGTGGGGGGGACCACGTTGGCGCAAATCCAGTCGATCGCGGCAAGCCAGGCTCCAAGATCCACCTGGTCTACGACGCAGGGGGGCTGCCGCTTGTCGCGGCGGTCACCGCCGCAGGCGTCCCGGATGTGACGATGCTCGCCCCGCTGGTGGATGACATTCCCCCGGTCCGCACGCCATCGCGCCGGCGGCGCACCCGGCCGGGCAAGCTCGATGCCGACAAGGGCTACGACAGCAAGGACAACCGCCGCTACCTGCGTCGTCGCAGGATCGCCGCGCGGATCGCCCGGCGTGGGATCGAGTCGTCGACCCGGCTGGGGCGGCATCGCTGGCGGGTCGAGCGGTCGCTGTCATGGCTGTCGTGCTACCGGCGGCTGGCGATCCGCTGCGACCGCGACTCGGAGCGGTTCTTCGCGTTCGTGCTGCTGGCCTGCGCCCTCACATGCTTCAAACGGCTGTGACCCGCCACCGGCCAACGACGCGTCAGCTGACGCTTGCCACCATCGCCGCAGGGATGACCCGACCGTCCAGCACCCGCAGCAACGGCCGGGCAAGCACCTCGGGGTCGCCCAGGGGATCCTCGGCGAAGGCGACCAAGTCCGCCGGCGCGCCCTCCTGGATCCCAGGCAGACCCAGGAAGCTCCGCGCCTCCCACGACGCCGCGCCCAGCGCCTGCTGTGGCGTCAGTCCAGCAGCCACCAGCAACCCCACCTCACCTCGGATCCTGCCGTGTGGCCCCATCCCGGCGTCGGTCCCGGCCAGCACCCGCATCCCCACACCGACCGCCTGGGCCACCAGCGCGGGCTGGCGGTCGATGCTGGCCAGCACCGCCGCCACCCCGGCCGGCGACACCCCCAGCTTGGTAAGGCTCTGCCTGGCCTGCTCCCGATCGGCATAGACCGTCATGGTCGGCACCCAGACGATCCCGCGGCTGGCCATCGCCGCCAGATGGTCGGGCTCCAAGGGCAGTCCATGCTCGATCGAGTCAACCCCAGCCTCGATCGCCGCCTCGGCGACCTCCCGCAGCCCCACAACGTGGACGGCGATCCTGGCGCCGACCCCATGGACCCGGCGGGTCGCCTCGGCCAGTGCCTGCGCGCTGAAGTTGGCCCGCCCGGACACCAAGCTGTCGCCGATCACCTTGGCCCAGGCGCCGCTTGTCTGTGCCTCCTCCGCAGCGGCATCGGGCTGGGCGTCGTCGGTCACCTCGCGGGCGATCCCCGGGGCGTAGCCGCCGGGTGAGGCCAACGCCCGGCCTGCGGTGAAGGTGCGCGGCAGGCCGTCGGCGGGTCCGATGCCGGTGGAGGCGCGGGCTCGAGAAGCTGCTCGCGGTTGGGCTCGACCACGAAGTACGTCGCCTCCACCTTCTCGCTGACTGCCGCCGGAGCCTCCTCGGCCACCGAGACCAGCCTTCCGCCCTCCCGCAGCACGGCCGCCGACCGCACGAGCACATCGCCGTCGACCGTGTCGAAGACGAGGTCGACGGGGGCGATGGCCCCCTCGAAGGGGACAGCCGTGCGATCGACCGCCTCGTCCGCGCCCAGCGCGAGCACGTCCCGGACCGCGGCGCCCGACGCAGTCCCGATGACGTATGCGCCGCGCCAGCGCGCGAGCTGGGTGGCGAACCGTCCGACCCCGCCGAAGCACCGTGGATCAGGACCCGCTCCCCCCGCCGAAGCCGGCCGTGATCGAACAGCCCCTGCCACGCGGTCAGCCCGGCCAGCGGGATCGCCGCGCTCTCCAGATGTCCGATCGAGCGGGGCTTCGGCGCGAGGAATGACGCGGGGACCACCGCATACTCGGCGGCCACGCCGTCCCGGTCGAAGCCGGTGAGCGCCCAGACGGCGTCGCCGACGGCAAGTTCATCGGACACGTTCGGGCCGAGGGCCACGACCACTCCCGACAGCTCGTACGAGGGGATCGCAGGCAGGCGGTCGACCGGCCACCCGAGCTCATCGCGCGTGATCGCGGCCGCGTGAACACGCACCAGCGCCTCACCCGGTCCCGCACGCGGGATCTCCACCCGCTCGAGAGCGAGCCCCTCGATGCCCCGTGGCGAGACCAGGCGGACCGCGGACATCGTCCCTGCGCCCGCCTCTGATTGCCGTTTCACGTGACCGCCGCCTCGGTTACATGGAAGCGGGCGAGCGGACGCAGGAAGCTGACGGCATCCTCCGGCCGGACCTCTTGGAAGAATGCGGCGTCGACCCGCTCCACGGTGGCGATGGCCCGAGGAGCAAGCCGCGCCCCATGGCGAGTGACGCGGAGCCGTCGGGCTCGGGTGTCCGCAGCGTCGACCTCGCGTTCGACCAGCCCCTTCCGTTCCAGGCTGCGGACGACCTGCGAGGTCATCTTGACGTCGGTGCCCGCGAACGCGGCGAGGGCGATCTGCGAAGGGTGCTGGCCGTGGTGGTTCAGCCACCACGTGCAGGCGAGGAGCACGAACTGGACGTGGGTGAGGCCGAGGGGAGCCAGCGCCTGGGCGACGGCACGCTGCCACCGCAGGGTGGCGTGCCACAGCAAGAACCCAGGGCTGTCGCTGGGCTGAAAGGGCATCAGCGGTCCGCCCGCTCCATGAGCGCTGCCAGCACCTGGGGGAAGTCGGCGCTGATCTCGGGGCCGATCTGCGGCCCGAGGGTATCGGCCTGCGGTCCGGTGATCTCCATCCGGTAGACGATCTGAACCCGGTCGTCCTCGAGCGGCTCGAGAAGATGGATGGTCCGGACCACAACGTCACCGAGGTCGGCCTCGTCGACGAACCGCTCCGACTCCTTGGCCTCCGCGATCCGCAGCTCGATCACGTCGCCACCCCGCTGGTACATCGTGATGGTGCTCCCCGCAGCGAACGGCCCCGACAGCTCGGCCCGCTCGAGATCGGCATTCCACTCGGGCCACCGCCCGACGTCGGACCAGACTCGCCAGACGGCCTCGGGCGCGGCTGTCGTCTCGGTGCTGTGCTCTGTCGTCCACATGAGCGCCTCCTCCTTTCAGGGCAGATGGTCTTCATATAGATGGTCTACGCGCAGATTATCTCCCCCAAAACGGCTCCTGTCAAACGGAGGCCACGGAGTCACGGACCATCGAGCCTGGAGCATTCGCCAGCGATCGAGTCGCTTCGCCCCCGCTTCCGCCCCACTCTGCTGGTGCCTGACGGCGCTGAAGAACAGGTAGTCCCGACCAGCGAAAAGGTTCGCACACCGTCAGGGTCAGCGCGCACTCAACTTGCCACTGTGATTGTTGTGGTGGCGCTGGCGGGAGGATGCCCGAGCTGCTCGGGATTGATGCTCGGTTTGGTGCTGGCAGGCTGTAGCCGGCAGGGAGAGTGACCTACTTGCCAGCGGCCGTCTTGGACGTGCCCTGGAGCTTGATCTGTCCTCGAACTGCCGGCACCGGCCTGGCCACCACACCCGCTGGCCCGATCAGCAGCCTGTCCAACCCTGCAGGGTTGTGACCGTCACAGTCCTGCCGCGCGGTGACTCCACCCGGGCCGGTGCCCAGCCACGGCCGCCTGCCACCAGGGAGGACAACCGCGATGCCCATGCTAGAAGGCAGGGTCGACCACGTCATCGGGGTCGACACCCACCGCGACACCCACGCCGCCGCGGTGCTGGACCCATGCGGCGGCGTCCGCACCCGACCTGGAGGTCACCGCCGACCAGGCCGGGCATGCTCGGCTGCTGGCCGTCGCCGCCCAGCGGGCGCCCGGCCGTCGGGTCTGGGCGCTGGAGGGCACCGGCAGCTACGGCGCCGGGCTGGCGGCCTTCCTGAGCGCCAGGGGAGTGGTGGTCGAGATCGACCGGCCCAAGCGGCCCGCGGCCGCACCGGCGCCAAAGCGACCCGCTGGATGCGATCCGGGCTGGCCGCGAAGCGCTGGCGCGTGAGCGGCTCGCCAGCCCGCGTCAGCGTGGCCAGCGCGAGGCGCTGCGCGTGCTGTCCACCACCCGCAGCCAGCTCGTCCGGGTCGGCGCCGACGCCCGCCGCCACCTCAAGGCGCTGATCGTCACCGCTCCCCACCCGCTGCGGCAGGCCCTGCGTCGCCGCTCGTGGCTGCAGCAGGCCCGCGTGTGCGCCGCGCTGCACGCTACGCCAACGGACTCGATCCAGGTGCGGGCGACCGTGCAGGTGATGCGGCTGACCGCCCAGCGGCTGCTTGCCGCCTACGCCGAGGCTGCCGAGCTCACCCAGCAGCTGCATGCGCTGATCACCACCATGACCCCAGGCCCGGGGGACCAGCCCGGCGTCGGGCCGATCAGCGCCGCGCAGGTCCTGCTGGCCTGGTCCCACCCGGGCCGGGTCCGCTCCGAGGCAGCCTTTGCGATGCTTGCTGGCGCCGCCCCGATCGAGGCCTCCTCGGGCCAGGTCGTGCGTCACCGGCTCAACCGCGGCGGGGATCGCCAGCTCAACCGCGGGCTGCACACCATCGTGATCATCCGCCAGCTCCACGACCCTGCGACCAGGGCCCACACCGCCCGCCGCACCGCCCAGGGCAAGAGCCCCCGGGAGATCCGCCGCTGCCTCAAACGCATGGTCGCCCGGCAGCTGTTCCGACTCCTGGAGCGCACCGCCACCAACCAGATCGCGGCTCGACAGAAATAGAAGCATCAATCCCAACACCCCACCACCAGCAACACCGCTGGTCAACGGCCCCGTCATCCGCCTGCCGGGCCAGCACGGCAAGGTCCGCCGCGACGGCTATCGTGCAGACCGGTCGTGAGGGGCGACGGCCGGGCATTCGTGTCGCAGGTTCGGACCGTGGGCACGACCCGGACCAGAACCACGCACTCCACGCGGTGCGCCTAGCTGCGGAAATGCCAATCCCCACCACGCCGCGGCGCGGCCAGGATCACTGAAGTGCCTGTCGCAGGTTCGCATCGTGGGCAGGATTCAAGCGAATGGGAACCCCAGTGATCAGCCCCTTACCTATGGTGGTCACCAGAGCCCCACCACTCCGGGAGATACCAACAGCTGAAGTTACTTGTAGTGACGAGTGCATCGTCGATGGGGAGAGCCCACGTGCATGGGCAACGTGTCCAAGGCCCCGGCAAAGTCGCGATTCGTCCGTGTTTGTCCGATGGTCCCACGTCGTGGCCCGGCGCTACGCGACCGCATCCTCAAAGCCGCGCGGGTCAACCGGCCGATCCCCGTCAACCCGGGTCGCCTCGTGCCCGCTCCCCGCCGCGGTCGATCCCGACAGGGGTCCTCGCCCATGTGCGGCGCCGGGCCTCCACGTCCGACGAGTTCGGGCGGCTGCTGGCCGCGACGACGGTTTTCTACCGCGACCACTTTCTGACCCAGGCCGGCACCGGTCTGCGCAGCGAACCGGAAGCCCCGGTCCCAAGGGGTCCGGGGGCTCGAGGAGCGAGCGGTCGCCCTCGGTGCTGGTCAGGCCCGGCGGCGCCGCCGGGTCGCGCGGAGGACCAGGCCGCCCACGCCGAGCAGGCCGAGGCCGACGGCCAGCTCGGGCAGCGTGCTCGCGCCGGTGAACGGCAGGCCCGTGGCGGTCGCGCGGACCCGCAGCGTGGCCTCGACGCCCAAGTTGCCACCGCCGCAGCGGCCGGTGATCCCGTAGGTCCCCGGCACCCTGGTGCTCGGGATCCTCGTCGTGGTCGAGAAGGTGCCGCCCGGCTTGACCGGTGTGAAGATCGCGGGCAGGCCGGCGAAGTCGTGGGTGTGGACGAAGGCCTTGGAGATGAGCGTGACCTGGTCACCGACTGGGCACCCTGGGACCGAGCCCGACACGGTGACCGTGCCGCCGGCAGGGACCGACGTGGGGTGGACATGGATGGTCGCGCCCGCCGCCAGGGCCGGCCCGGCGAGCAGTGCGACCACCGCGACGGCGGCGGCAGCAAGGATCCGGCGCACTGGATCCTCCTTTCTCGGCGGCACGACGCAGCGAGCCACTCGCCGGAGCCGTCGGGACCCTGGCACCCGCTGGGTCGTCCCGCTATGACGAGCAATAGCCCCTGCTGGTCTCGCTCGGGCGACCCGATGATTTCGGCTCGGCCTCGAACTCGGCGACGCCCAGGCGCAGGTGAACTGGCAGGGTCCCGGCAACGTCGCGAACTGTCCGAGTTGGTCTCCAGTCGCGCGCTCGCGACGCCACACGCGAGCTGCCTGCCACCTGAGACCGGGGCGACGCGGCCCGTGGTACGACCGGACAAATCCCCGACTATGCCGGGACCCTGGCAACGTGTCAACGGCGATGAGAGCTCGGCCGGATCAGAGCCGCTCCCGATCTCTGCATCGTCGCGCGGCCGGCTGCAACGATTCTCACGGGCGGTAGAGCCGCGGCGGTCGCTACAGGTGAACGGTGGCTCGATGCGATCGGCTCGGTGTCTTCCGTATAGATGCCCGTGGGTGCTGTTGCGTTACGCCAGGTCGCGGCATGTTGAAGCTTCGCCCTTCCCGGGATCAGATCGCCAAGGCCAGCTCGTCGAACGCGACCACCAACCGCCGGTTCACCGGCTCCTCGGCCGCCAGCTCGTCGTGCCCGCGCCGAACGTTCTGCACGAAGGCATGCCCGGCGATCACGATCCTGGCGCTACGGTCCTGCTTGAGCCCGCGCATCGGCCGCAGCCACGCCTTCAGCCGGCCGTGGTGGTGGTGCCGATGGCCCGTTCGAAGAACCGGCGGGCTGCGCTGGCATCGCGCCGCGGGGAGACGAACACGTCGACGACCTGCCCGGACTGATCGACTGCGCGGTAGACGTAGCGCCACCGGCCGGCGACCTTCACATACGTCTCGTCGACGCACCAGCGGGTACCGATCGTGTGCCGGCAGGGACGTGCGGCGTCAGCCAGCAGCGGCGTGAATCGCTGCACCCAGCGGTGAATGCTGACGTGGTCGACCTCGACACCTCGCTTGGTGAGCAGCTCTTCGACGTCGCGATAGGACAGGCCGTAGCGCGGGTACCAGCG
>WNFY01006401.1_pt1 | contig 10485 bp, 9 predicted proteins | sample 5400091 | NCBI WGS metagenome assembly WNFY01 (sample SAMN13153364, study PRJNA577476) | soil metagenome | isolation source: 60 cm soil or saprolite under grassland replicate 1 | place: USA:California | collected 2016-06-15
CGGTCATAGCCTCTACTACCTCGCCCGTATACTCAACCCATGCAAGCCACGGAAGCGCAAGCTGGGCCGGTCAGGATGGATGCCGCCGGTCTCGGGGATTCCCTGCGAGCCATGCTCGTACTCGTCCGGGAGCACGAAGACGAGCTCAACCGGCTCAACGTCTTCCCCGTGCGCGACCACGACACCGGCACCAACATGGCGCTCACGCTGGAGGGCGTGGTCAGGGCGGTCGAGGGCAGCGACGACCGGCCCGTGCGCGAGCTCGCCGCCGCCGTGGTGGATGCCGCATTGCTCGAGGCCCGTGGCAATTCGGGCACGATCCTCGCCGAGGTGCTGCGCGGCCTGTTCGAGACCTGGGCGCCGCTCAGCGAGGTCGGCCCGGACGACCTGGCGCGCGGCTTCCGGGCCGCGGCCGAGCGGGCGGAGCAGGCGGTGCTCGAGCCCGTGGAGGGCACCATCCTGACCGTGGTGCGGGCCACCGCCGACGCGCTCGAGCAGCGGCACGCCGCCGACGTCGCGGCGCTGCTCGCCGCCGCCGCCGAGGTGGCCGGCCGCGCCGTGGAGGCGACCACCGAGCAGCTCGAGGTCCTGCGCCGCGCCGGCGTGGTCGACGCGGCCGCGCGCGGCTTCGAGCTCTGCGTGCGGGCTTTCGCCGCCACCGCCGCGGGCCAGCCCGTCCCCGAGGCGGGCCACCGCGCGGCCGAGCGGCCGGGCGCCAAGGCCACCGCCGGGCCGACCGGGACCGCCCACGGCCCCCGCCCCGCGCGAGGCGGCCCCGCCTTCGAAGTGCAGTACCTCCTGGCCTGCGGCGAGCAGGACGCCGAGGAGCTCAAGGCCTACCTCGCCGGCATCGGCGAGAGCATCGCCGTCGCCCGCAGCGACGGGCTCTACCGCATCCACGTCCACACCGACCACGCCGGCGCCGCCATCGAGGAGGCCGTCCGGCGCGGCCCGACCTCGCAGATCCAGGTCGCCTACCTCGGCTCCCCCGCGCCCGAGTGACCCCCTTCGCCGTCAGCCGGTGGCGGAGGGGCGGTCGGCGAGGACGACCTTGGCGTCCTGCCTGGCGCTGCCGCGGAAGAAGGTGACCGCGACGGTGTCGCCCGGGCGGTGGGGCCGCAGGGCGGACAGGAAGTCCTCGACCGTGGCGGTCTGCTTGCCGTCGAGCGCGGTGATCACGTCGCCGGGCTGCATGCCCGCCTTGTCCGCCGGGCCGCCGTGCACGGCGTCCAGGACCACGACGCCGGTGGTCGTCCTCACGCCGAGCTGCCTGGCGATCTCCGGGGTCAGGTCGCCCGGCTGGATGCCGAAGAACGCGTGCTGCGCGCGGCCGTTCTGCAGGAGCTGGCCGACGACGTCGACCACTGTGGCCGCGGGGATCGCGAACCCGATCGAGACCGCGCCCTGGGAGGGCGGGATGAACGCCTCGTTGATGCCGATGACCTCGCCACGCGCGTTCACCAGCGCGCCGCCGGAGTTGCCGGGCGAGATCGGCGCGTCGGTCTGGACCAGGTCGACCAGCGACTGGGTCTGCTGCGCCGACCCGGGGATCTCGCGGTGCAGCCCGGAGATGATCCCCGCGGTGACGCTGTTCTCGAATCCCAGGGGACTGCCGATCGCGACCGCGACGTCGCCCACGCGGGGGAGCTGCCGCTGGAAGGTCGCCGGCGGGAGGTCCTTGCGGCTGGCCTGTACCACGGCCACGTCGGTGACGCCGTCGCTTGCCTTGACCGTGCCGGCCACCCGGCGGCCGTCGGCGAAGGCGACCTCGACCCGCTTGCTGCCGGCCACCACGTGCTGGTCGGTGACGACGACCCCGCCACGCGACCAGACCACGCCGCTGCCGAGCCCCTTGCTGGTGATGATCGTCACCACCGAGGGCTGCACCTGGCGGACGACGTCGGGGATGCGGTCGAAGGCGCCGCTGGGCTGGTTGCTCGAGCTGGCGGCGGTCCGCGGTGGGGCGGCGCCGACCGTTCTGCGCTGGACGCCGGTGCAGGCCCCGACCGCGGCGGCGAGCGCCAGCGCCACGGCCGCGGTCCCCGCCCGCCGCAGCCCCCCCGCGTGACCGGCGCGCATCGTCAAGTCTCCTCAGCCCCCCGTTACAGCCCGAGCCCGTCGCCCGGAACACATGGATGACTTGTTTCCGTACCGGCAGGCGCCTAACCGCTCGGCCGCTTCCAGGTTTCGAGCCCCCCGCGGCGGTTCATACCGGGAGGTGACGGACAGCCCGCGGCCGGGGTCGGTCCGGTCGGGGCACACGGTGCACCCGAACCCGAACCACGCTGAAACCACAAAAGGCATGAGAAGGGGCAAAGAATGATAATCATCGCATGGATTCTGCTCGGCCTGATCGCCGGCGCCATCGCCAAGGCGATCCTGCCCGGCGACGATCCCGGCGGCATCGTCATCACCACGGTCATCGGGGTCGGGGGCGCGCTGCTCGGCGGGTTCCTCGCCAGGGAGCTCTTCGGCACCCATCCGCTCAACGGCTTCTTCGATCTCAGCACCTGGGTGACGGCTGTGGTCGGCTCGATCATCCTGCTCGTGGTCTACCGCCTCCTCACCGGCGGCCGAAGAAGAGGCCGGATGGTCAGGTAGGCGAAGGGGGCCCGCCTGGGTGGCGGGCCACCGCGACGGCACGCGCCTCACCAGGCGCGTGCCGCCCCTCCACCGCCGTCGTGCCTACGGGCCGCCCGGGAGCGCCGGCCGGGGCTGCTCGGCCGGGTTCACCAGCACGTCGACCAGAGCCGGACCGTCGTGCCGGAGCGCGCGGGCGACCGCCTCCTCCAGCTCCTCGGCGCCCTCGACCCGCAGCCCGAGCGCGCCGCAGGCGTCGGCCCAGAACGCGAAGTTCGCGGCCATCGACGTGTCGGCCACCATCACCTTGACCGGCAGGCGCTGCTCGACCACGGTGAGCAGCTCGGCCATCAGCTTCGCGAACCCGTCGGAGCTGACCAGCGCGAGGCACTGGCGTCGCCGGTGCCCCCACTGCGCCGCGATCGCGTAGGGCAGCCCGGCGGTCATCGCCGCGAGGTTGGCGGAGACCAGGTAGTCGCGCTCCCCCCGGACGTCGAAGTGGAGCGCCGACCAGACCGCCATGGCGCCCGAGTCGGAGCACAGCACGGCGTCGGCGTCGGCCAGCCGGTCGACCGTGCGCACCAGGAACTGCGGCTGCACCGGGTCGCGGGAGCGGTCCTCGAGGTCGGCCAGGCGCTCGCGCCAGGCGGCCATGCCCGCCTGCGCCTGCCCGAGGAAGCTGCGGTCCTGCTTGCGCTCCAGCAGGGCCAGGAGCGCCTCCAGCGTCTCGCCGGCGTCGCCGACCAGCGCCACGTCGGCTGGTCCGCGGCTGCTGACCCGCCCGAGGTCGGTCTCGAGGTGCACCGCCCGCACCGCGGCGGGGTCCGCCAGGCTGCGGGCATAGGGGTAGTTGGTGCCGATCACCAGCAGGGTGTCGGCCGAGGCCAGCGCCTCCTGCGACGGCTGCGTTCCGAGCACGCCGGCGCACCCCGTGGTCAGCGGGTGGTCGTCGGGGACCACCGCCTTGCCCGGCAGCGACTTGACGATCGGGCTGCCGAGCACGTCGGCCACGGCCAGCAGCTCGTTCCTGGCCCCGGTGCCGCCGACGCCCACCAGCACGGCCACGCGGCGGCCGCCGTTGAGCACGGCGGCGGCACGTTCCAGCTCGGCGGCGGACGGCACGCCCGGCGCCGGCACGAACACCGGCGCGGTCGGCGGCGTGGACGGGGTCATGACCATCCAGGGGCCCGACTCGGCCGCCGCCGGCTCGAGGTTCCACGGGAAGGTGATGTGCGAGACCGAGCCACGGGCCATGGCATTGCCGATGCCGATGTCCACCACCGCGGGGATCTGCACCGGGACGTGGACCCGGACGTTGTAGTCGGCCACGTCCGCGAGCACGTGGTCGAGGCCGAGCTCCTGCCCGAAGCCGGTGCCGAGCAGGCGGGTCTCCTGGCTCTCGGTGATGGCCAGCACCGGCTGGTGGTCGAGCTTGGCGTCGTAGAGCCCGTTCAGGAGGTGGATCGCGCCGGGGCCGGAGGTCGCCAGGCACACCCCCACCTTCCCGGTCGCCTTGGCATAGCCGCAGGCCATGAAGCCAGCGGCCTCCTCGTGCTCCACGGTCAGGAGCCGGATCTCGTGCCGGTGCCGCTGGAAGGCCCGCAGGACGCCGTCCGGTCCGTCCCCCGGACGTCCGAAAACGGTGTCGACCCCCCAGTCGATCAGCCGCCGGACCAGTGGCTCGGAGGCAAACTCCCTCACGTGCGGTCCCCTCCCCCCGGGCGAGCGCCACACAGGCACGTCTTGTCAGTCGCGCCTCGATGGTCCGAAACCTACCAGATTGTCAGCGCCAAGGGGTATCCGCAAGCCCGTCGGGTTGGTCAGCGGCCGTTCACAACGTCGGCGAGGGCCTTGACGATGAGGTGGGTGGAGGTGGCGCCGGGGTCCTGGTGGTCCCTGGAGCGCTCGCCGAGGTAGCTCGCCCGGCCCTTGCGCGCGATCAGGGGGATGGTGGCCTTCATGCCCTCCTCGGCCGCCTCGGTGGCGCGGTCCAGCGCCGGCCCGAGCTCGATCCCCTCGCCGAGCGCCCGGTCCAGCGCGCGCAACGCAGGGTCCCACGCGTCGAGCATGGTCTTGTCGCCGACGTGCGCCTTGCCGCGGGCCACGACGCCCTCGTACCCCGCCCGCAGGGCCGCGGCCAGCTCACCGTCCCCGGCCTCGCTCACCGCTCCGAGCCGCTTGCCCACGGCGATGTAGAACGATCCGTACAGCGGTCCGGCCGCCCCCCCGACCTTGCCGATCAGCGCCATGCCGACGGTCCGGAACACGCTTGCGAAGTCCTTGTCGCTCAGCCCTTCGAGCCGCTGGAGCACCGCCCGGAACCCGCGGGACATGTTCGTCCCGTGGTCCCCGTCCCCGATCGCCGCGTCCAGCCTGGTCAGCATCCCGGCGTTCTCCTCGACCACCGCCGCGGTCCGCCGGACCCACCCGACCGCCTGCTCACCCGAAAACATCGCAATCCAACCCCTTGCCCCTGACCTACACACCCAGCCCCGGGGGTGGACCGGCGGCACCCCGGCAAGCACAGTTGAGAATGGTCCGGCCGGCCCTCCGTTCGCAGCGACTGAAGTGCGGGCGCAGCCGGAGCGGAGAACGGAGGGCCGGCCGGACCACCAACCACGGTGACCAACTGCTTAATGAAGGGCCCTAATCGATCCACCCCCGAGTCCGCTCGATCGCCTTCTTCCACTCCGCGTACCCGCTCTCGCGCCGGTCCTTGGACCACTGCGGCTCGAACACCCGGTCCACCTGCCAGTTCTCCCGCATCTCGTGAAGGCTCGACCAGTAGCCGGTGGCCAGCCCCGCCAGGTAGGCGGCCCCGAGCGCGGTGGTCTCCTGGACCTGCGGGCGGATCACCGGGATGCCGAGGACGTCGGCCTGGAGCTGCATGAGCAGGTTGTTCTTGACCGCGCCGCCGTCGACCCGCAGGTCGGGCAGGGGCTTGCCGGAGTCCTGCTCGACCGCGTCGGCCACGTCACGGCTCTGGTAGCACATCGACTCCAGGGTGGCCCGGACCAGGTGGGCGCGGTTGACGTAGCGGGTGAGCCCCACGATCGCCCCGCGCGCCTTCTCGTCCCAGTAGGGCGCGAACAGTCCCGAGAAGGCCGGCACGAAGTAGGCGCCGCCCGAGTCCTCGACCGAAGCGGCGATCTCCTCGGTCTCGTCGGCGCTGGCGATCAGCTTGAGGTTGTCGCGCAGCCACTGCACGGCCGCGCCGGTGATCGCGATCGACCCCTCCAGCGCGTAGAAGCTGTTGCCGCGCTCCAGCGCGTAGAACCCGGTGGTGAGCAGACCGGACTTGGACGGCACGACCTGCTGGCCGGTGTTCTGCAACAGGAAGTTGCCGGTGCCGTAGGTGTTCTTGGCCTGGCCGACGTCGAAGCACGCCTGGCCGAACAGGGCGGCCTGCTGGTCGCCGGCGTCGCCGCACACCGGCACCGCGCCGCGAAGCACCCCGCCGGGGTCCGTCTGCCCGTAGAAGTCGCGGTCGGAGGAGGGGCGCAGCTCCGGCAGCATCGACTTGGGGATGTTCAGCCGCTCGAGGATGTGGTCGTCCCAGTCGGTGTCGGCCAGGTTGAACAGCATCGTGCGGGAGGCGTTGGTGTAGTCGGTGATGTGCTGGCCACCGTTCACCCCGCCGGTCAGGTTCCAGATCACCCAGGTGTCGGTGTTGCCGAACAGCAGGTCGCCGGCGTCGGCCCGGGCCCTGGCGCCCTCGACGTTCTCGAGGATCCAGGCGATCTTGGTGCCGGAGAAGTAGGTGGCGATGACCAGGCCCGTCTTGGGCTTGATCTCGTCTTCGTAGCCCTCCTGCTTCCACTGGCTCACGATCGGCTGGGTGCGGGTGTCCTGCCACACAATGGCGTTGTAGACCGGCTCGCCGGTGTGCCTGTCCCAGATCACCGTGGTCTCGCGCTGGTTGGTGATGCCCACCGCGGCGACGTTCTCGAAGGTGAGGCCGTGGTCGGAGAGGACCTGGGCGGTGACCTTCTGGGTCTTGTCCCAGATCTCCTTGGGATCGTGCTCGACCCAGCCGGCCCGCGGGTAGATCTGCTCGTGCTCCTCCTGCGACACGCCGGCCACCGTGCCGTTGTGCCGGAACAGCATCGCCCGGGTGCTGGTTGTGCCCTGGTCGATCGCGAGGACGTATTCCTTTGCCATCTGCTGGCCTCCTTGCCGCCGGGTCAGGGACAGACCTTTCGAGGCTGCTGTTCGATGATGCCGAACACCGTTTTGAGCATTACGCACCCAAGCCCGTATCATGTCAACCGTACGACCGGCACCACGCGGCGCGGCCAGGGGTGGTCGCCCGCCCCGAGAGGGCTCGTGACCTGGGCAGCCGGTGTTTGACGCGGGAGCGAGCGTTTCGCTACCATCCCCGATCGCGCCTCCGTCGCGCGGTGGGGGGCTGCCTTCGACCGGGCAGCAGCGGCGGCGACCGCGTCACGAGCGCTACCACACGGCCCTCGTGCACGGTCGGGAGCGGCGCGGACCTGAACGCGACGAGAGCACTGGACCGAGCACGGCCAGGACGTGTTGAACGCCCGGGGGCGTGGAGTTGAACCACCTGCAACAATAGGCACCACGACGACAACAACACACCGCACCACCCCCAGCAAACGGAGCAGCGGAACGCTCTTGACCTTGGGGGGCGTGGGGAGGAGCGAGCTCCCCCCACATGGAATAAGGAGACTGGATGCCAACGATCGCCCAGTTGGTCCGCAAGGGCAGGGAGAGCAAGGTCGCCAAGGCCAAGACGCCCGCGCTGAAGGGCTCGCCCCAGCGCCGCGGCGTCTGCACGCGCGTCTACACCACCACGCCCAAGAAGCCCAACTCCGCACTGCGCAAAGTGTGTCGCGTGCGGCTCTCCAGCGGCATCGAGGTCACCGCCTACATCCCCGGTGTCGGCCACAACCTCCAGGAGCACTCGATCGTGCTGGTGCGTGGCGGGCGCGTCAAGGACCTGCCCGGGGTCCGGTACAAGGTCATCCGCGGGACCCTTGACACGCAGGGCGTCCGCGACCGCAGGAAGAGCCGTTCGCGCTACGGCGCCAAGGCGAAGCAGAGCTGAGGGCGGACGAGAGGCAAGGGGAAGGAAGAACGTATGCCGCGGAAGGGTCCCGTCAGTCGCCGGCCGCTCACGCCGGACCCGGTCTACCAGTCGCAGCTCGTGACGCAGGTGGTCAACAAGATCATGCTCAAGGGCAAGCGCTCCCTGTCCGAGCGGGTCGTGTACTCCGCGCTCGAGCAGTGCCGGCGCAAGACCGGCAACGACCCGGTGACAACCCTCAAGCGGGCGGTCGAGAACGCCCGCCCGGTGCTCGAGACGCGCAGCCGCCGCGTCGGCGGTGCCACCTACCAGGTGCCCGTCGAGGTGCGCCAGACACGCTCCACCACGCTCGCGCTGCGCTGGATCGTGCAGTTCTCGCGGAACCGGCGCGAGAAGACCATGGCGGACCGCCTTGCCGGCGAGCTGCTGGACGCCTCCAACGGCGCCGGCGCCGCGGTCAAGCGCAAGGAGGACACCCACAAGATGGCCGAGGCCAACAGGGCCTTTGCCCACTACCGGTGGTGAAGGGCAAGACAGATCACGATGACGAACACAGCAGTTGAACGGAAGGCCGGTGGGGCCAAGGGTGGGCTCGCGATCCGCGAGTTCCCGCTCTCGCGTACCCGCAACATCGGGATCATGGCCCACATCGACGCCGGGAAGACGACCACCACCGAGCGGATCCTGTACTACACCGGCCGCACCTACAAGATCGGCGAGGTCCACGAGGGCGCCGCCGTCATGGACTGGATGCAGCAGGAGCAGGAGCGCGGCATCACCATCACCTCGGCGGCGACCACCTGCCGCTGGAAGGACCACTGGATCAACCTCATCGACACGCCCGGCCACGTGGACTTCACCGTCGAGGTGGAGCGGTCGCTGCGCGTGCTCGACGGTGCCGTCGCGGTCTTCGACGCGGTCAGCGGTGTCGAGCCCCAGTCCGAGACGGTCTGGCGGCAGGCGGACAAGTACCGCGTCCCGCGGATCTGCTTTGTCAACAAGATGGACCGGGTGGGGGCCGAGTTCCACCGCACGGTCGACATGATCAGGGACCGTCTGGGCGCCAACCCGGCGGTTCTGCAGCTTCCCTGGGGTGTGGAGAGCAACTTCCACGGCGTCGTCGACCTGGTCGAGATGACCGGTCACTACTGGCCGAGCGAGGGCATGGGCGAGCAGTGGGAGGACCGGCCCATCCCCGACGAGCACGTGGAGGCCGCCGAGGAGTGGCGGCACCGCCTGTTCGAGCAGCTCGCCGACATCGACGAGTCGCTGATGGAGAAGTACGTGCTCGAAGAGCAGCCCTCGCCGGAGGAGCTGCGCCGGGCCGTCCGCAAGGCCACCGTCGCGGGCAAGGTCACGCCGGTGCTGTGCGGCACCGCCTTCAAGAACAAGGGCGTGCAGCCGCTGCTGGACGCGATCGTCTGGTACCTGCCGTCGCCGCTGGAGGTGCCGCCGGTGCAGGGCGCCAAGCCGGGTGACGAGTCCGCGCTGATCGAGCGCAAGGCTGAGGACACCGAGCCGTTCGCCGCGCTCGCCTTCAAGATCATGAGCGATCCGTATGTGGGCAAGCTCACCTACTTCCGGGTCTACTCGGGGACGCTGCAGGCGGGCAGCCGCGTGCTGAACGCCACCAAGAGCCGCACCGAGCGGATCGGCCGTCTGCTGCAGATGCACGCCAACCACCGCGAGGACAAGAACGCGGTGTACGCGGGCGACATCGTCGCCGCGGTCGGGCTGAAGTTCACCGCGACCGGCGACACGCTCTGCGACCCCGCGCACCCGATCGTGCTCGAGTCGATGACGTTCCCCGACCCGGTCATCGAGGTCGCGATCGAGCCCAGGACCAAGTCCGACCAGGACAAGCTGGCCGGCGCGCTGGGCAGGCTGTCCGAGGAGGACCCCACCTTCCGGGTCCACACCGACGAGGACACCGGCCAGACCATCATGGCGGGCATGGGCGAGCTGCACCTGGAGGTGCTGGTCGACCGCATGATGCGTGAGTTCCGGGTCGACGCCAACGTCGGCAAGCCGCAGGTCGCCTACCGCGAGACCCTCCGCAGGCCCGTCGGCAACGTCAGCTACCGCCACGTCAGGCAGACCGGCGGCCGTGGCCAGTACGGGCACGTGGTGATCGACGTCGAGCCCACCGCCGGCGACGGCGGCGGCTACGAGTTCGTCAACAAGATCGTCGGCGGCAGGATCCCGCGCGAATTCATCCCGGCGGTGGACGCCGGCATCCAGGAGGCGATGAGCTCCGGCGTGCTGGCCGGCTACCCCGTGGTGGACGTGCGGGTGATCCTGCACGACGGCTCCTACCACGACGTCGACTCCTCCGAGGTGGCCTTCAAGATCGCCGGCTCCATGGCCTTCAAGGCGGCCGCGCGCAAGGGCGAGCCGATCCTGCTGGAGCCGGTCATGGAGGTGGAGGTCGTGACGCCGGAGGAGTTCGCCGGCGACGTGATGGGCAACCTGTCGGGCCGGCGCGGCCGCATCGAGCGGATGGAGCCGCGCGCCAACGCCCAGGCGATCCGGGCCGGGGTGCCGCTGGCCGAGATGTTCGGCTACACCACCGACCTGCGCTCGATGACACAGGGGCGCGCCGTGGCGACCATGCACTTCAGCCATTACGCCGAGGTGCCCGAGAGCATCGCGAATGAGATCATCGCCAGAGTTCGCGGCGAGTAGCAGACGTCCGTAGGGAGGGAAAGGACCCGAGATGGCGAAGAAGAAGTTCCAGCGGACCAAGCCGCACTTGAACATTGGGACGATGGGGCATATCGATCATGGGAAGACGACGTTGACGGCGGCGATCACCAAGGTGTTGCACGAGCACAACCCGGAGGTGGCGTTCACGT
>WNFY01006406.1_pt1 | contig 10483 bp, 10 predicted proteins | sample 5400091 | NCBI WGS metagenome assembly WNFY01 (sample SAMN13153364, study PRJNA577476) | soil metagenome | isolation source: 60 cm soil or saprolite under grassland replicate 1 | place: USA:California | collected 2016-06-15
TCCGCAATTACAATCAACGCAGGTACAAGTTGGATTTCCACATTTCTGATTGATTTCGTTTTGGGCGCTTTGGCCTGTTACTGTTGTCATGTTTTTTTATTTTTAATTTGATAGCACAAAAGTAGATGCATGATTATGCCAAACTGTTATACAATTTTGGATAAGGTTTACAGAATTTTTAGATCCTTAGAGCTCTAGTGTATAAGAGTGACACAACCGGCGACGGGGCGGGTGTTGAAAGGCTGTCATCAAAAAATATTCAACATCAGCATAATTGAAAAAATCTTTGCATGTTCAGTCAACAATAATTATAATTTCGGAGCGTTATACTGCAATTAAATCCTAAACTCAGTACAATTGAAAGACCAATCGGTAAAACCCACAACAAAAGATATTAAGGAAAAAGCAGTTTTACTTCAATCTTTTTTTAACAGCGTTCAGCAATACCAGGTTCTATTGAATAAGCGATTAGAAATTGTTGCCTTCAATGATTCTGCATTAAATTTTCACCGCGAGTACGCTCAGTTACACTTAGAGAAAGGCAGAAGTATTCTCGATTATATCAACACATCATTAGCTGCAGATTTTAAAACTCAGTGCGAAACAGCTTTGAATGGTGAGCCGGTGCAATATGAACATTTTATTAATGGTGGCTGGTTCAATTTTGCTATGGGAGCTTTATATGATTTCAATGGTAAAATTGCAGGACTGTCTATTGTGGGGCAAAATATTAACAACCAGAAAAAAAATGCAAAAATTATTCGACAGCAATCAGAATGTTTGTCAACCATTGCACAGTTCCAGTCTCACCAGGTGCGTCATCCTGCATCAACTATTTTAGGCTTTATGAATCTGATAAAGGAAGAAGAAGATTATAATTTGAAGCAAGAATACCTGTTGGCGCTCGAAACAGCTACCAAACAATTGGATGAAATTACCAGGGCAATTGTAAATCAAAGCAGGGATATGTAGTAAGTTATACATTATGCAGCAATTTTTTTAGAAACATTAAATCAAAATTGATTTTAAAAAATTGCTGCAAAAGAAATTCAGCATGCAAATGAGTGATGCCTATTTATCAGAACAGGTTCCGCAAAAATATCATAGTAATTCTTCGCGAAGAAGGCAGGTATTGCTACGTTCGAGTGTCTTTTAAAACCATTTCTAAAGAAAATATTTTGCTGGAATTTTTCTTCTCCATAAAAAAGCCTCCCATAAACAAGAGGCAACCATAAAAGCACCTTTACAAAAAGTTTGTTTTTAATACTTGCATTATCCTTTAACAAAATCCTGAACTATTTCCATTTCATCATTGCTTATTCTTACTGTCTTTACTGAGTCTGCATTTTCAAGGTGCACAACATATACGACATCAAATCCGGGCTGCTCAACTTTTTCAATTCCTGCTATTGCATATTTATCATAAGCAGTTTTTACTTTATCTATAATATTTTTATCAAGGTTATCTGAGGTGTAACGTGTAATGGTGTATATCCATTTTCCTTTTTTATTATAGGCTGTGCTGACCTGACGTCCCTCGGCCATTGAATTAACGATAATTGCCTTTCCTGATTTTGAGGAGGACTTGCTACCGGCATAAGCGGTTGATACGGACATCATGGTTATAAAACCAAGAGCGATTGATAAGATTTTCTTTTTCATGTTTAAATGATTTGATTGTTATAAATTATTTTGTGTGGTTTATAAAAGCTTTACATAGTCATTATGCATTTGCTTTCATTTACAGAACGAAGCTAATATGCATATCAGGAGAAATTTTTGTAAATGATGTAAACTGCGAAAACACTGCTGCGAAACGGCAAAATGAATATATATACTGAAGGTGCATAATCAAAAAATCTTTACATTGAGGCGCTATTTTTCATACAACTTGAAAGGTGAAATATGAGAAAATTGAACATCGTTGTCTGATGTTTTACCTCTTAAGAAATTATGAGAAATTTTTTAGTTGAATTTAGATTTGTATAATATGCAAAGAATATCTTTCTTTCTTCTATTAGCACTATTCATGATGCAGTGCCGAGCCCCTCACAAAGCAAGCAATAGTATTTATAATGAATTTCCTGAAGAACTTGTTCATTTCGTTCCGTACAAAAACAATCCTGTTTTCGCAGCAACAGGTGGAGCAACATGGGATAATCAAATACGTGAAAGAGGCTGGATACTTAGAGAAGATAACACCTGGCATCTTTGGTACACAGGCTATACCAATATAGACAGTATTAAATATTTAGGCTACGCTACTTCACCTGATGGCTTTATATGGACACGATACAAAGACAATCCTATTTATGCCTCAGGCTGGGTGGAAGATATGTGTGTGATCAAATCTGATGGTACCTATTATATGTTTGCAGAAGGCAAAGGTGATACTGCCCACATGCTTATGTCGACTGATCGTATTCATTGGACCGAACAAGGTAACCTTAACATTCGACGTACCAATGGCAATTCCATTTCAAAAGGCCCTTACGGAACACCTTTTGTTTTCAAAGAAAACGGAATATGGTATCTTTTTTATGAACGTGATGATTCGGGCATTTGGCTCGCTACATCGAAAGATCTAAAAACGTGGACGAATGTACAGGATGAACCTGTATTGAATCGTGGTCCTGAATCATTCGATAAATATGCTGTTGCCATGAACCAGGTGATCAAATACAAAGGATTTTACTATGGTTATTATCACGCATCGGCATTTGAAGACTGGCATGAATGGTCAACAAATGTAGCAGTGTCGAAGGATTTGATTCATTGGAAAAAATATCCGAACAACCCGATTATTGATAACAATAAATCCAGCGGTATTTTGGTAAACGACGGTACTCAATACCGGCTTTATACCATGCACCCTGAAGTAAATGTATATTTTCCCGCGAATGATAGTGCACGATAAATATTTTTATGCATTGAGCGAAGGATGGGAAGTTTATTTTCCTAATTCAATATATTTATTCAGTCTTAAATAGTATATAATGGCATCTAATGTTGGGTCGTATGATATAACAAACACTTCAAAGTGTGCATACCTTTTATTTAAAACAGCTTTTTTATTATCGTTTCCATTATGCCACCATGCGTTAAAAACTTCTTTAATTTTTTCCCTGGGCGATATTAATAGAGAAGTTATTTTTCTGCAATCCAATAAAACCATTTTATTAAGAAGAGGTTTTCCAATTATATCAGAATAAACTCCGGAGAGGTTTTCAGCTTCGTTATAAGTCATATTGTATTTTTTTCTTTTTTTTCATTACAATGAAGGTACTCTTTATTTTAACTACTTTATTTTAGTTAAAGTATTCATGATCCATTATTACATTAACGAAGAAATTCTATTCCTGATGATGTTATTTCAGATACAATCTTCAGTACAAGGAACGCAACAGAGGATGCTACTTGGATAACAGCCGGGTTCATAAAAATAATCTTACTGCTGCTTCTCAAATTTTACTATGTATTCTGACAGATACTCACCCGTGCTGTCATGCTGATCTTTAAAAAACAATCTTGCCTGTTGGCCTAATTTTAAACAGGTATTTTTATTGGCTATATCCGCAGCAGAATTAACTGGTTGCAAAGAGGGATACCAAAGAATATGTCCAGGTTTGTCTATAAGCAATTCAGGTATTGACCATTCCTGCGAATTTTTTCCATTACCGGGATCTGCATTTTTATTAAAAGAGATATAGATGCTGTTTCCCTTCCATGAAGGGCCTTCTGCTTTTGCCATCATCATTATCCAACAATTTAAATAAGTGTTCCAGCTAACAGATGGTCCCCAGTAAAATTTTGATGCTGGCGAAGATGCAGGTCCGCCTCCTTTAGAAAGAGGAATTTGTAAAGCTGAAACAGGGGCACCTACTCCATCATAGGGAGCATTAAATCCTTTTCCATCCCATCTTTTAGCCTTGCCAGCAGGATTATCAAGATCGGATAAACGGATACGCGCAATACTGATGCATTGACCGCTCCATTCAATGATTGGATTATAGAAAGCTGAATCATGTTTACCGGGATAGCCATATTCACCATAAAAAAGATAGAGATAATCACCGCTTGCAACTGCAGAAGGATCACCTGTACCACCTGCAAAAGTAACAGAAGTATTATGCGGTTTTAAAATCATTCGAGGCTGATTATCTTCTATAAAAATTCCCTTATTGCTCCAGCTTCTTCCGCCATCAACAGATTTCATAATGCCTATTCTGCATACCACTGCAGGTGTAGTAGGTCCGGTAAGTCCCTGGGGCCAGTTAGCATCTATATAACCTTTACCTGTTGAGGAATCATAAGGTAATGTGGACGGGTAATTTTCATTATGATATACAGCAAATAATGTTTTACCTGTTTTATCTTTTGTATGCTGGTAAATTGTTTCAAACCATACTGCACCGTGTAAACCTTCTGTGTCTGGTTTAGCATTTTTTGGCATAATGGGTTCGGTGAATGCTTCCGCTTTGCTGCTGAACGCTTCATCTGCATTTCTTCCGTCTGCAAACTTAAGATCACGGGCATAGCCCCACAGCGGATCTTCACCATACTTGCCGGGAAAAATACGGAATGTATCACCAATCCAGGCCTCTGCCATATTGCAATCAACAAAAGAATTGAAATAAAATTTTTCAGTTGGAATAAGTACAGCTTTTGGTGTGTTTGAATACTTTAAGTTCAGCATCGTTTGAGATGTTGAAATAAAAGTTGAAATAATAATCATTATAAATAGAGTACCGACCGCATTGTACAGGTTTGGTTTTTGCATCAGCGAGATCATTTACATAAGAAAGAAGAACCGCAAGATATGATTCAGTTTTTTTTATTTCAGGGTAAATGTATTGGAGTTTTTTAGAATCAACTTAGTTCTTTATAGTATCGCTTATTGCATCATTTAACAGATGCCGAGCTCATTGTCAGGAAACCTTGTGCTGCTAAATAAACTTTGAATACAATCAAAAAGTGGAAAAAAATCCAAAATCCGGAAAAATGAAAAAACAACCTGAGGCGAATTTGATTTAAAAATCAATCATTTATGTTTTTATTAATGTAATGGCACAACTTTGGAAAACATATCATATGTTTTTAAACTGAAACCAATAAAATCAAAAATATCAACCCTCTAAATCCAATAACATGTCAGCACAATTACTGCACAACGAAAACACATTCGCTCATAACACAAACATCAAATCACTTTTTCAGGAATCAGTAATCGGCGGATTGCTTTTGAACAAAACTTCCTCAACTGCCTCTGCCCAAAGTGTAAGATCAGTTAAAGCCTTCCTTGATCAGAAGAAATCACAGATATTTATAAAAAGAGTGTTTGATATTACAGTTTCTTCTTTACTCATTATTTTTCTCTCACCCATTCTTATTATCACGGCATTACTGGTACGGTTGAGTTCCAGAGGACCGATACTTTATTCCAATGACCGCGTAGGTTATAAAGGTGTGAATTTTCGCTGCTTTAAATTCAGATCTATGATTACAGATCAGAGCGCTAAAAAAAATGATTATGAAATAGCAATGGCAGGACAGGAAAAAGGAGTTCTTCACAAAGTAAAAAATGATGCACGTATAACAGGGATCGGAAAAATTATCCGTAAAACAAGTATTGACGAACTGCCACAATTATTTAATGTGCTTAAAGGAGATATGAGTATCATTGGCCCGCGTCCGCTTGTTCCATTTATGTTAGCACATTTATCAGAGTTTAAAGAGATTCGTTGTTTTGTTCGCCCGGGCATTACCGGCTTGTGGCAAATTCGTGACCGTGTTAATAATACTAGTGCTGAGTTTATGATAGAACATGACACTGAATATATTAAAAATTATAGCCTTTTACTGGATCTTGAAATACTTATAAAAACGCCTTTTGTTGTAATATCAGGTGAAGGCGCTTATTAAACACACATAAACATTCCCGATAAAAATTATTACTGCCACTTTTTTTGTGGCAGTATTGTTTTATATCATGAAATGTATGTTTAATATTGACAATGGCTGGCTCATTCATATAATCCTGAGACGATAATATCCCTTCTCTTTTTTTTGATTTCATTTTAAATATGTAGTTTAGGTCAAAACTGTTTATGAAGAAAAGAACTTTTATAAAATTATCTTCTGCTTTAATTGCGGCTCCGTTGATTTCACCCTTTGCAGCCTGGGCACAGGAAGAAAAACTAAGAAACTGGGCAGGTAATCTTGAATACAGCACCAATAAAATTTACTATCCAAAATCTGTTGAAGAGGTGCAGCAACTGGTAAAAAAATACGATAGGCTGAAAGTGCTTGGCACAAGGCATTGCTTTAATAATATTGCAGACAGCAAAGACAATTTCATTTCGCTGAAGGAGATGAATAAAGTGGTTACACTTGATGCAAATGCACGCACGGTTACTATTGAAGGAGGTATGAAATATGGAGAGCTTTGTCCCTGGCTTAACGACAAAGGTTTTGCATTGCATAATCTTGCATCGTTGCCGCATATTTCTGTTGCAGGTGCCTCTACCACTGCCACACACGGTTCTGGTGTAAAGAACGGAAATCTTGCTACTGCCGTTGCCGCTTTGGAAATTGTTACCGCTGATGGCAACGTGGTCAACCTTTCAAAAGAGAAAGATGGTGAAAAATTTTTGGCTGCAGTTGTTGGGCTTGGTGCAATTGGTGTGATAACAAAAGTTACATTGAATATTCAACCTGCATTTATGATGCGGCAATATGTTTATGAAAAGCTTCCCATGCCACAACTGAAAGAACACTTTGATGAGATTGTTTCTGCAGGTTATAGCGTGAGCTTATTTACAGATTGGCAAACTGAAAGTATTAATGAAGTATGGGTAAAAAGCATTGCGGAAGGCGCAGTAGATAATGCAGCAAAGATGGAATTTTTTGGGGCAAAGCCCGCAACAAAAAATCTTCACCCAATAGCCGCGCTCTCTGCAGAAAATTGCACTGAGCAAATGGGTGTACCCGGTCCCTGGTACGAGCGCTTGCCACATTTTAAAATGGGCTTTACACCAAGCAGTGGTAAGGAATTACAGGCAGAATATTTTGTTCCGCGTCATCATGCATTAGATGCTATTCTTGCTGTTCAGCGAATGGGAAAAGAAATCGGCCCGCATCTTTTTATTTCTGAAATACGCACAATTGATAGCGATAATTTATGGATGAGTCCATGCTACAAACAACCCTGCGCAACTATTCACTTTACCTGGAAACAAGAGTGGGATGCTGTAAGCAAATTGTTACCTGTGATAGAAAAAGAACTGGCGCCTTTTAATGCAAAACCGCACTGGGGAAAGTTATTTACTATGTCTGCAACAAAACTTACATCGCTGTATGAAAAGCTGCCTGACTTTAAAAAGATGGTTGCACAGTATGATGCTCATGGAAAATTCCGCAATGAATTTTTAGAGAAGAATATTTACGGAAGTTAATTATTTAGGAAACTGAAGCACCCTCAAAAATTATTATCGAATAACAAAAATAAGTGATCACTATTTTAATATATTTTTAGAACAAGAGGCAGCCCCGGCCTGGCTTTTTTATTCAGACTTTTGTGTATACAGGATGAAAATCAGTACACGATTACTTTTCTACTAAGGTTTGTGGAACGGTTTACAGAATTCAGTTTTTCTTATCGCGCAGCATCTTGTGGATAAGACTATCTCAAATTAATTAAATCAACATAATAAGTGGGCCTTACAATGCTGCCATCTGAAGCAAGATTTTCCTCCTGCCCGACTGAGTCATTCGGGCGGGGATTATACTGATTGAGAAATAAGTTTCTAAAAAATTAATTTTAAGCACCAGGAAGTTGAACAGTAAACTCCGCACCTTCTCCTTCCTCCGTCTCTACTTTTATTTCTCCGCTATGTGCTTTTATAATATCATAGCTCAATGATAAACCTAATCCTGTTCCTTGTCCTGTTGGTTTTGTAGTGAAGAATGGTTGGAAGATTTTATCTACAACTTTTTGCGGGATGCCAACTCCATTATCGCGAACATGTATTTCAATTTTACTATCTATTTTTTTTGTGCAAACAGAAACTGTTGGTTCGTAACAATTCAAACCTGACAGGTTTTCGAAATCTGTCAGGGTTTGCTTTTGATGAACAGCATAAAATGCATTGTTGAATAAATTGAGCAGCACTCTTCCAATGTCTTGCGGAACTACTTTTATTTTCTCAATCCTTGAATCAAAACCTGTTTGCAGTGTTGCATTAAAAGATTTGTCTTTTGCACGCATGCCATGATAACTTAATCGTAAACATTCATCTGCCAAAGCATTCACATTGGTCAATTCTTTTTGCCCTGTACTTACACGTGAATGCTGCAGCATGCCTTTTACAATTGCATCTGCACGTTTTCCGTGATGAATTATTTTGTCAAGATTTTGTTTTACATCATTAGCAATAACAATTGCTTCTTGTCCATTGCCCGTTGCCAATTCTGTTTTCATTTCATCAAGCAACTCATTACTCACTTCAGAAAAATTGTTGACGAAATTTAATGGGTTTTGTATTTCATGGGCTATGCCTGCAGTAAGATCTCCAAGCGAAGCCATTTTTTCTGATTGGATAAGCTGGGCTTGCGTGGCTTTAAGCTCGGTTAACGTATTTTCTATTTTCTGCTTCTGCTTTTTAAGAATAATATTTGCCTTTTGTTTATAAAGATTATTTCGGTACAAGATAAGGGCAATGATAAAAAATACACCAAAACCTGCTAATAAGGCATATTGCCTGATTTTGTTTTGATATGCGGTTTTAGCTTCTTGTATTTCCTTTTGATGCTCTTGTTCGTCGAACGTTATTGTTTGAAATGCCTGTATCTTTTCCCTACTGTAAATACTGTCTTTGGCGGCGGCGGCTATTTTATAGTATCGAAGAGACTCTTTAATATTTTTTTGCTCGTACAACTCTGCCAACAGATTGCCGGCGTCCATAATTCGATTTTTATAAGCAAGCATTTGTCCATATGCAAGACCTTGTTTCGCGTAATAAATAGCAGAATCAAGCCGGTTTATCTTTTTATAAAAAGAAGCTATGCTAATATAAAGTGCAGCGGCATTTCGATAATCATTGTTTTTAAGAGCTACATAGATACCCTGTTGATAATATTTCAAGGCAAGATGATTATTTCCTGATTTAGCCTGAATGTTTCCAAGAACACTAAAGTAAAGTGGAGGCAAAGTTTCGTATCGAAATATTTTCGGGAATGCCAGTTGCTCATAATACAAGGCTGAATCCAATTTATTCAGTTGCTCATAAGCGTCACCTGTAAATACCCGCACGACCGTCAAAGAGAAATCATCAGAAAAAAATTCCAATTTCTTCTCCGCCTGCCTGTAATAGCTTAAGGCTACAGGGAAATTTTTTGAAACAAGATAAACAGTTGCAATGCGAATGAGAGACCGTTCTTCTTCATACAGGTAATGATTATCCTCAGCGATTTTCAGAGCTTTAAGTCCTGTTTCCAATGCTTTTGGAAAATCCCCTAATTCCCGCAGTACAAATGAAATACTAAGTAAAGCATTTACTTCCCCTTTAGGAAATTTGATTTGTCTTGCTAATGATAAGCTTCGCTGTCCATAGAGTAAAGCAGAATCAGGAGCTGTATAGCGATATGCTTCAGCCAATTTTGCAAGTATCAGCACCCTGCTTGTATCCTGTGTAACAATGGTAAACTGATGTTTTAAACTATTTATTTGTTGTAAGCCCGGTAGCTTCTGGGCTAACACTGATGATACGGTTAATGCTAAGAAGACGAGGGCTAAGAAAATCTTCATCGTTAGCTGTGTTAAGCGTTTATAGATACAGATAATTCAATTACAAACTCCGCACGCTCACCTTCTTTTGTCTCCACTTTTATTTCCCCACCATGAGCTTTGATGATATCATAGCTTAAACTCAAACCCAGTCCTGTTCCTTGTCCTGTTGGTTTTGTAGTGAAGAATGGTTGGAAGATTTTATCTACAACTTTTTTTGAGGTCTTTACAATACTGTCTTTTAGACATGGTTCATTCAAGCTGAAAAACTTTTTCATAGCAGGTACGATTACCACATAAGGTAAGAAACATTTTGCATATTTTCTTAACCACGATTTATCTCCTGCCCGACTGCCTCGTTCAGGCGGGGATTTGCTTGGTTAAACCTGATTTTTAAAAAGCGTTTTTTAAGGCAATTAGATAAATAATGTAAATCGTGGTTCCTATGTTCAGTAAAGAGCAAGGTATAAAAGTGCCCGCCCGGCTGAACCGTTCGGACGGAAGCAACACAACTCCGCCCGACGACAATTAAAAATCAAATGACAGTCGGACAGGGAAGCTTAATAGTGTCCCTCTAAGCGGGCTGAGGTTTCGCCAATTACAACAGTCAATTCATAGCTTCGTAAAAAGTCAAAAGCTCTCTGCAGTAAGACCTTTGTACTACATGAATCAAAGAATTCATTTAATAGTGTGGTTCTG
>WNFY01019132.1_pt1 | contig 10480 bp, 14 predicted proteins | sample 5400091 | NCBI WGS metagenome assembly WNFY01 (sample SAMN13153364, study PRJNA577476) | soil metagenome | isolation source: 60 cm soil or saprolite under grassland replicate 1 | place: USA:California | collected 2016-06-15
CACTCAGCGCTTTGATGTCCGCCGGCGAGCGGATCCCATCGAGCAAACGCCTGGGCGCGACTGCCGCGGAGGTTTGATGATTTTCAGAAGAGTCTGATTTCGTCATTTGTGCTTGGGGATTCGTCGGCCACGTGTACCGATGTCTCTGGCTCCGGCGCTGGCTCGAACTCTTTAACTACGGTTTTGCCCTCGCTGTTGCGCGCAATGATCTCGATCTTTTGCTCAGCGTTAGCAAGCCGTTCCTGGCAAATTTTCACCAGATTCATTCCTTCCTCGTAGCGCACGATCAGATCCTCCAGCGGGAGTTTCCCCGACTCCATCTGCTCGACGATTTTTTCGAGCCGATCCATCGCGCCTTCGAAGTTAAGCTCTGACTCACGCGGCTTCGATTTGCTGCTCATGGGGAGAACGGGCAATTAAGCACAGCTTGGCCAAGAGAAAAGGGCGGCTTCTGAGCTCACATTCAACCGCGGATTACGCGGACGAATTGGATCGGGGAGCACAGGCTGCCAGCCTGTCGGTTTCGGCAGCTTGCCGGAATTTCTTCCGTATTGCACGACGTGATTCACCCGATTTGTTTCCGATACGTTTCGGCATCTTTCAACTGCTTGAGATCGTCGGCGTTGTCGATTTTGAGAACGAAAATCCAGCCCTGGCCGTAGGGTTCGCGGTTGATCAGGCCCGGATCAGCTTCGAGCGCTTTGTTTATCTCGACAACGGTTCCTTTCACCGGCGCGTAAATGTCGCTGGCCGCTTTCACTGATTCGACAACGGCGAGGGCTTCTTTCGCGTTTGCTTGCCGATCCATTTTCGGCAACTCGACGTAAACCACGTCAGTCAATTCCGATTGCGCGTGATCGGTGATGCCCACTCGGACATTTTCGCCTTCGCGTTTGATCCATTCGTGAGTCTCGGTGTAAAGCAAATCGTCTGGAACATTCATGATGCTGATTTCTTGTAGAGCGGTTTCTTTTCAATGACAGCCGGAAATTTTTGGCCGCGAATCTCGATGTCGATCTCTGCGCCGATCTTCGCATGCGCGGCATCGATGTAAGCCATTCCAACTCCGTAATTCAAGCTCGGAGAAAGCGTGCCGCTAGTCACTTCGCCGACGCGCTCGCCGTTATGGAAAACGGCGTAGTGCGGCCGCGGCGGCGGCCCTTTCTCCTTCATTCGGAACGGCACGAGTTTTTCTCGCGATCCGATTTCTTTTGTCTTCAACAAGGCGTCGCGTCCAATGAAGTCTGGTTTCGTTAGGTCGACGAATGTTCCAAGTCCCGCCTCGATTGGATTTCGTTCCGGCGAAAGATCGGAGCCGTTGAGCGGGTAACACATTTCCAATCGCAAGGTGTCGCGCGCGCCAAGTCCGCAGGGCTTAATTCCAAACGGTTTGCCCTTCTCGAGCGTAGCGTTCCAAAACTTCACCGCGTCCGTTGCACGAAAAAAGACTTCGATCCCGTCCTCGCCGGTGTAACCAGTTCGGGCGACGAAAACATTTGTCCGATCGAATGGAAGCTCAGCGATCGCGTTTCGCGGCGGCGGCTGCATGTCCTTTCCAAAAAGTGCGTGAAAAAGCTCCAGAAGACGCGGCCCTTGAATGGCCACGCCACCAAAATCTGCGCTGCGGTTTTCGATCTGAATGAAAAGTGTATTGACCCATGCCGACAGCGAGTTTGTCGATGTTGTTCGTTAGCGTGGCGTTGAGCCATTCACGCGCGCCCGCTCCCTCGACGACCAATTGTCCCATGTGCGAAATGTCGAAGATGCCGACGTTATTTCGGACAGCCTGATGTTCCTCCACGATGCTGGTGTATTGCACCGGCATGAGCCATCCGGCGAATGGAATCATTTTCGCGCCCAACCGCACGTGCTCGTCGTAAAGCGGCGTCCTTTGCGGCGCGGTCTCGGTCACGCGCGCAACGTAGCACAGGTAGGGGCGATTGACCTCAATCGCTCCCGGGCGGTTCGGTGAACCGCCCCTACCTTGAAAACCAAACGGGTGAACCTTACGCTGCGGCACCTCATGACCTTGCTGGATAAACTCGAACGCCGTTTTGGTTTTCTTGGCATTCCGGGACTAACGCGCATCATTGTCGGCTTCACGGCGCTCGTTTGGGGTCTCATCTGGCTTAATCGTGATTTTGGTTCTGCGCTCGAGCTTGATCCGGCGCGTATCCTCCATGGTGAAGTCTGGCGGCTGGTGACTTACATTTTTCTGCCCCAGACCCTTAGTCTTTGGATCATCCTTGCCCTGTGGTTCCTTTGGTTTATTGGCGAAGGTCTCGAACGCGCGTGGGGCGCGTTCCGGTTCACCCTCTATTTTCTTGTTGGGATGGTCGGTACAACGGCCGCCGCATTTTTCTTCGGCGCGAAATTTTCGAACGGCATGCTAATCGCGTCGTTGTTCTTCGCCTTTGCGCGATTTTATCCCGACGAAATCATCTACATCCTTTTTATTTTGCCCGTCAAAATCAAGTGGCTTGCCTGGGTTTTCGCTGCGTTTTTGCTGCTTGGGTTTGTCGTGAACTCAAATTCCTATCGCGCTGCGCTCATTGCCGCTTTCGCCAATTATTTCATCTTCTTCGGCCCGGAGATCATTCACCAGGCGCGACATCGCCATGACGTCTCAACACGACGAAGACGTTTCGAAGACCATTCACGCGTCGCAGATGACGCGCTGCATCACTGCGCGGCCTGCGGCGCTACGGAGTTGACCGATCCGAATCTCGATTTCCGCGTCGCGCGCGACGGCGAAGAATATTGCATCGCGCATCTGCCAAAAGCGGGAAGTCCGACGAGCTAAGCTGCAATGTCATCCTGAGCAAAGCGAAGGACCTCACATAACTCGTGGCGGCACACAAAGTACTTTGCGTGATCAAACGCACCATTGTGAGATCCCTCGCCGTCTGCGCGGCTCGGGATGACGACTGTGCTGGTGCGGTTTCCCAATATCGACATCTCTTGTTCGCGGTTTAAACTAATCCAATGACCGATAAAAACACCGCCCTCATTCCCGAGGAAGGCTGGCATTGTCTGCATCTGTTTTACCGGATCGAGTACGGCCAATGGCAATTGCTAAGCCGCGAAGAACAAAACGCAGCGAAGACGAATCTCTCTTCGCTTGTGCAGGAAGTTCCCGCGATGGAATCGACGCAATTGCTCACGCTTGGCATGGTCACACCGAAGGCCGATATCGGATTCATGTTGATCACGCCCGACCTGCACAACGCCAACCGGATCGAGAAGCGACTCTCGCTCTCGTTAGGTGCAGACGTGCTGACGCCGGTTTACAGTTACCTCTCGCTTACCGAGGAAAGCGAATACATCACCAGCGAGCAAGAATACGCGCAAACTCTGGAGCCGAGTGTCCGCAACGACTCTGCAAAGCTCGATGAAGCTCTGACGACATTTCAGGAGCGAATGAAACATTACCGGCAGGAGCGCGTTTATCCCACGCTGCCGGATTGGCCGGTCGTTTGTTTCTATAACATGAGCAAGCGGCGCGGCGAGCGACACATTTCAGATCAAAGCGATCGTTTACAAAATGCGTTTCGATCCGGTCAGCGCCGAGTACGCGGATTTCGGCGAAGTTTACATCGGCATCCAATTGCCTCTCGACGAATTGTTCCGCCGCTTGCAGCTTTAGCTTTTAATCGTGCTCGTGCTCATGATCGTGCTCGTAATCGATCCAAACCGAGCACGATTACGATTACGAGCACGACTTAGACCGGATGGGTGACAGAGTGGTTGATTGTGCACGCCTGGAAAGCGTGTGTGCTGAAAGGCACCGGGGGTTCGAATCCCCCCCCATCCGCCCGGGGGTTCGAATCCCCCCCCATCCGCATTCGACCACTTGCTCTTAATCTTGCTCCTGCTCCTGCTCGTTAACGTTTCTCTATCACCTGCAGTTCCTGTCGCAGCTTGACCATGCTGCCGTGCGGCAGGACGCCGCGAAAATTCACCCCCGGATAAATCATGCAATCGCGGCCGATCACCGAGCCAGGATTGATGACCGCGTTGCAGCCGATCTCCGTTTTGTCCCCGACGATGGCGCCGAATTTTCTTAAGCCGGTTGCGAGTTCGCCGTCTGGCGTGATCACCGCGATTTCGCCATGATCGAGCTTCACGTTTGAGAGAATCACGCCTGCGCCAAGATGAGCATGATGACCAAGGATTGAATCGCCCACGTAATTAAAATGCGGCACCTGAACATCGTCGAAAAGAATGCAATTCTTGAATTCGCACGAGTTTCCCATGACGACGCCATTGCCGACGATCACGTTCTCGCGCACGTAACAACCGCTGCGGATCCGGCAATTTTCGCCGATCCATGCTGGGCCTTTCAAAAACGCGCCCTGCTCAACGATTGATCCTCTGCCGATGAAGACGTGGTTACTGATGAACGGCTTGCCCATCAGCTCGCCCAGGATCGCAGGCTTCAAACGAAATTGCAGGTAACTCGCGAGCTGTTTGAGCGCGTCCCAGATGTAGTTCTGGTTTTCGAACAGCTTGGGATGGGCCGTGTGTTCGAGGTCAAGAAAATCGGCGGGCGCGAACATTCTCAGCGCTCAAGATGGCGAATCGCTCTCCGAGTTGCGAGCGCATTTTTCTGGGGAGCACCGGCTGCCAGCCTGTAGTTGCTGGCAGCCTGTGCTCCCCAGATCACTCCGCTCCACGGCGCGTGAGCTTCGGCCTGTCCTTCGTGTCGCGCACTTCCCAGCCGAGGGCGGAAATTTGGTCGCGCAGTTCGTCGCTTCGCTTCCAATTTTTTTCGCGCCTCGCTTCTTCGCGCTGTGCTGCGAGTTGTGCCACTTCTGTTGGAATCATGATTTCGACCTCCGCTTCGAGATCGAGAACCGTGTTGATCCGTTTCCACCAATCCAGCCATGCTTTTGCTGAAGCGACGTCCAGTTTGTTTTCATCCATGGCGCGATTCGTGATTCTCGCGCCTCATTCATTCCCTCCCATGTAAAATTGAGCGGCACGCGATAGTGCACGCGCAGGAGCGCGTAACGAAGCTCGCGCCCGGTGTAACCTTTCGCCAGAACATCTGGGACCGTGTAAAAATTGCCCAGCGATTTCGCCATTTTCTGGCCATCGACCAGCAAGTGCGCACAATGCAGCCAATAGCGGACGAATTTCTTGCCTGTCACGCCTTCGCTCTGTGCGATCTCTGCTTCGTGATGCGGAAAAATGTTATCGACGCCGCCACAATGAATATCGATCTGGTCGCCGAGTAGCGCCGTCGCCATCGCGCTGCATTCAATATGCCAGCCCGGACGGCCCGGCCCCCATGGCGAATCCCATTTCACATCGCCATCTTCTTCGTCCCACGCTTTCCACAGGGCAAAATCGCCGATGTGTTCTTTGTCATATTCGTCGTGCTTCACGCGCCCGGTCGATTGCAACTGGGAGAGATCGAAATGCGCGAGCTTTCCGTAATTGGGAAATTTGTTGATGCGAAAGTAAACCGATTTGTCGTCCGCTTGATAAGCGAGTCCGCGCGCGATCAGCGCGCCGATCATCTCGATCATTCTGTCAATGTAACGCTGATCGGTGGCGGCGGGAAATTCATCCGCCCGTTTGATCCGCAACGTTTCAACATCTTCGAAGAACGCTTGTTTGAATTGCTCGGTGAACCTGGCCAGCGGCACTTTGGCCTCCCGCGCGCCGCGGATTGTTTTGTCATCCACGTCGGTGATGTTCATCACGCGATGCACTTTGTAACCGCGCAGCTCGAGGTGCCGCTGAAGCAAGTCTTCGAAGATGTAGGCGCGAAAATTTCCAATGTGCGCGCGGCTGTAGACGGTCGGCCCGCAAGTGTAGATACCAATTGTGCGCGCAGCCGGATCACGCGGCTCGAATTCTTCCAGTTCGCGCGAGTAGGTGTTAAAGAAGCGCAGCGCCATACGTTTTATGGTAGCGGCGGTTCACCTGAGTCACCATGGCGATTGAGGTCAATCGTCGCTATCTATTATCTCAATAGTTGCAATCGCAATTGCAGCCATCCCTTCGCTCCGCCCGACTGGACCGAGCTTTTCGTTGGTAGTGGCCTTCACGCTCACATTCGATTCGCTTGTGCCGATGGCAGTCGCAATTTTTTGGCGCATCGCGGGAACGTGGGGAGTGATTTTCGGCGTTTCGGCGATGAGTGTGGCATCGACATTGAGCACGCGCGCTCTTTTGTCGGTAAGCAATTCCGTCACCCGTTTCAAAATCTCGATGCTGCTGATGCCGCGAATCGACTCATCCGTATTTGGAAAATGCTGGCCAATGTCGCCTGCGCCGATCGCGCCGAGCAAGGCGTCCGCGATCGCATGCGACAAAACATCCGCGTCCGAGTGTCCTTCCAGCCCGTGCGAGTGCGCGATCTCGACTCCGCCTAAAATCAGTTTTCGTCCCTTCGCGAGACGATGCACATCATAGCCGATTCCACATCGAGTCATGGTGGAAATTGTTTGTCGTCACAATTTGAGATCGATAACGCCATTGGAGGCGACGATGCTGTACTTATCCTTCATGTCGTCGCGCGGACGAAGATCGACAGTTCCACCGGCATTTTCAACCAGAAGCCAGCCCGCTGCGATGTCCCACAAACTGATTCCCTGTTCGATATAAGCGTCGAATCGTCCGCACGCGACATAAGCCATGTCGAGCGCAGCGCTGCCAAGGATCCGGCATTTGCGCACGCGATGAATCATTTCCTGGAGCAGCGGGAAATTCGCGTTAATCGTCTCCCCGGTCTTGGCGAGCCCAACCGAGATGACGGCTTCAGTCAGGTCCGCGCGATCGCTCACATGGACGGGGTGGCCATTTAATTTCGGGACCTCACCCTTCTGTCCAGACCACATTTCCTCGCGAATTGGATCGTAGATGACGCCAATCATGATTTCGTTTCGAAGGCGTAGCGCAATCGAGACACAAAAATGAGGTATGCCGTAGAAATAATTCACGGTGCCATCAAGTGGATCGACAATCCACTGATGCTCGGTCGATTGATCGCCCGCGACTCCTTCTTCGCCGTAAAGCGCGTGCTCGGGAAATTCTTCGAGAAGTAATTTGGTAATCAACTCCTGCGCCTGGATATCGATCTCGAGTTTCAGATCGTGCGCTGCGACCGCATTGACCCGCTGCTGCCGCCGGAAATTTTGGCGAAGCAACTTGCCCGCCCCGCGTGCGGCCTCTTCGGCCGTATCGAGGTAATGCTTCATGAATGATTACGTCGCACAAAGAACATAAAGTGCACAGCGGAAATGAAGTTGAAACCAAGCGCAAGCAACGTGGGTCATCCTGAGCGCAGCGAGGGATCTCTCATAACTTCACTGGTTACACTTAATGGAATTGCGCAATCGTACGCTTCGATTGTGAGATCCCTCGCCGTCTGTTGCGGCTCGGGATGACAGAGCGCATGCGAAAAAAACCGGGAGGAAAATAAATTCTCCTCCCGGGTTGAAGTTAGGAGTTGTGACTCCGAGGAAATTCGGAGTCGTTAATGAAGCGTCAGGCTTAATGCCTTTTTTTCTTCGCTGCTTTTTTCTTTGCTGCTTTTCTTTTTGCCATCGACTAATTCACCCCTTTCGATCCGCAACGTGCGGAACTTGGTGAAGAGTTGGGAATGAACTTCACTTCATTGCGTTCAGTAATCATCACAGTTTTTTTGTCAAACATTTTTGTTGGGAATTTTGAAAAATTTTTACGAGCTCCCGCGCGATAATTTTCTTCGGCGCGCGCGAAATTTTCTGTCGTTCGCCGTTTTGAAAGAGAATCGTCACCTCATTCACGTCGCTTTCCATTGCCGAATTTGCGCCGCTCACGTCGTTCGCGACCATGATGTCGCACTTTTTTTCGCGCAGTTTCTGAGCGGCGTTTTCTTCCATGTCATTTGTTTCCGCAGCGAAACCGACAAGAAAGAATTGGCGGTCTTGCCGGTGGCCTAACGAATCGAGAATGTCGCGCGTGGGAACCAAGTCCAGTGAAAATTTTGCGCCGCGCTTCTTAATTTTTGTCCGCGAAGCTTTTACCGGCTTGTAATCCGCCACGGCGGCGCACAGGACGCATACGTCGCAGTTGTCTGCATGCCGGTGGACAGAAGCGAACATTTCGTCGCTGGTGGAAACGGAAACCAATTTGGCGCCGCCCGGCGGCTCGATGTTCACGGGACCGGAAATCACGATAACATCGTGGCCGGCATCGAGCGCCGCTTCGGCGATGGCGTAGCCCATTTTCCCTGATGAGCGATTCGAAATGTAACGAACCGGATCAATCGGCTCGCGCGTCGGCCCGGCCGTGACGAGAAATCTCACGCGATCAAATTTTCCTGACGCGCGAGCAGAAACTCGGCGCGGAAAGCGATGTCGTTCACTTTCCAAAGCCGGCCAATGCCTTCGTAACCGCACGCCAGCATTCCTTCTTCCGGCCCGATAAATTCGACACCGCGCGCTTTAAGTTTTTCGACGTTCTCCTGCGTGGCGTGATGTTGCCACATTTTTCCATTCATGGCGGGCGCGATCAGAATCGGCGCGCGCGTGGCGAGCGCAATGGCGCCGAGCGGATGACCCGCCAGACCGTGCGCAAGCTCGGCGATGATGTGCGCGGTGGCGGGCGCGATCAGGAGCAGGTTCGCGCGATCCGCAAGGTCGATGTGACCGGGTCGCCAATTTTCTTTTTCATCGTAGAAGCTGGTCGTCACCGGATTTTTGGAAAGCGTTTGCAACGTCAGCGGCGAAATGAATTCGGTCGCGTCTAGCGTCATGACGACAAAGACTTCGTGGCCCTGTTTGACAAGCAGACTCGCCAGCTCAGCAGATTTATACGCTGCGATCGATCCTGTAACGCCAAGCACGACGGATTTTTTTCCAGCCGGAATGCGCACCACTTTTCGGGCGCTGGTTTTTTCAAGTCTGCGCTTGGAATTTTTTTCCATCTTAAATCGACAAGACTAAGCGGGAATAGTTTTGCGAGTTATTTCGGCCTCAACCGCCGGCTCAAACAACTTTCTGCAGCCATGATGTGGCGGACTTTTTCCAAGTCCTCTTCGATTGACCCGCTAACGATAGTGTAGCGGTAATCGCGCCACAATTCCATTTCTCGTGTCGCGGTCTCCAGTCGTCGTTTGATCTGCTCCTCAGTCTCGGTACCGCGTTTGTGCAAGCGGCGACGCAATTCTTCCAGGTTGGGCGGCATAATAAAAACATCCGTCAGAGCCCCGCGAATGATCGGATCACCGCAGTTGCGGATGGTGGCGGCGCCCTGTATGTCGATGTCGAGCAAGACATCCGTGCCGTTGTTCAAATTGTTCAGCACCGGCTCGCGCAGTGTGCCGTAATAATCTCCGTGCACCCGCGCGTGCTCGAGAAAATCACCGGCTTCGACTCGCGCGCGAAAATCAGCACTCGATAGAAACTGATAGTTTTCTCCGTCGATTTCACCGACGCGCGGCGCCCGCGTGGTGCAGGAGACGGAATAAAAAAGATTGGAAGTTTTCCGGAGCGCTTCAACCAGGGTTGTCTTGCCCGCGCCCGATGGTGCAGATATGACGAAGAGAATTCCGTGGCGGCTGAACTGTTTACTCAAGGTTTTGAAGTTGCTCCCGGACCTTCTCCAGTTCGGCTTTGGAGGCGATGACGCGTTGCGAAATAGCGGCGTCATTCGCTTTTGCGCCAAGCGTGTTGAGCTCGCGAAAAATTTCCTGGGTGATGAATTCCAGTGTGCGCCCGACCGGTTCTTTGCTGCGCAAATGATGAGCGAACTGAGCGAGGTGACTGTCGAGGCGTGTCAACTCCTCCGAGACGTCCGACCGGTCGGCAAAGAAGGAGATTTCCTTGAGCACACGTTCGTCATCGCTGGCGATCGGCAGCCCGGCTTTTTCAATACGGTCGAGCAGCGCAGCGCGATATCGTTTCACGACGTCGGGATGAAGCGCGCGAACCTCCTTGAGTTTTTTCCGGATCGCCTTAAGCCGATGAATTAAATCCTTGGCCAAATGTTTGCCTTCGCGCTCGCGCATTTTGACTAAATCGGCAAGCGCGGCGCGCAGCGCCCGTTCGATTGCCGGCCATGCTTCTTCCGCCTTCACGGCCTCTTCCGGGAACCGCATCACACCGGGCGCTTGCAAAATCGTGCTGATAGTGATCTCGCCCGGCGCGTTTAACTCCTTTTGCAAGGCGCGCATCGCTTCGTGATACGAGCGGGCAAGTTCCGTGTTTAGCGCCAGGTTTCGCGCACCGTCTGCGCCAGTATGAAGGGTGACGGTGGCATTGGTCCGGCCGCGCGAAATATTTTCGTTAATCGTCTGACGAATACGCGGTTCGAGTTCGGCCAGGTCGCGCGGTAAATTGATCACAACGTCGCTCTGCTTCCGGTTCACAGAATTCAGTTCGACGCTAAATTTCGTCCCGGCGTGATCGGTCTCGGCGCGACCGTATCCAGTCATGCTCCGCATATCTCGATGCAAAAGCTTATCGCAGAGAAACGCTCAACG
>WNFY01010056.1_pt1 | contig 10479 bp, 5 predicted proteins | sample 5400091 | NCBI WGS metagenome assembly WNFY01 (sample SAMN13153364, study PRJNA577476) | soil metagenome | isolation source: 60 cm soil or saprolite under grassland replicate 1 | place: USA:California | collected 2016-06-15
ACTGAGGAGGAGCCAGGCAAGACGCAAAGGTCTCCTAATTGACCGGCGGGTGCCCCACAGGTAAGGCCCAGGTGGCTGTGGATCCTGACAGCGAGGTGATCGGTGCGGCCGAGGTGAGCGCGGCAGCCACCGCCGATGCCGCCCTCGCGCCCACGCTGCTCGGCGACCTGGTCCTCGACCAGGGCGAGCAGGCCACCCACGCGGTGGTCTATGGCGACAGCGCCTACGGCACCGGCGACCATCTGGCCTGGCTCGACCAGCACGGGTTTGCCCCGATGGTCAAGACCCAGGTCCCGACCGCGCCGGGTGGCCGGTTCAGCAAGCACCAGTTCCTGATCGACCTGGAGGCTGGCACCATCACCTGCCCGGCCCGGGTCACGGTCGTGATCATCCCGACCCGCCGCAGCGGTGGGCGCGCTGGGTTTGGTGCCGCGTGCAGCGTCTGCCCGCTGCGCCAGGCATGCACCAGCAGCGTTCGGGGTCAAGTGGTCGCCGTCAATCCGCGTGAGGCCGAGCTGGCCGCGGCCCGTGCCCGTCAGCGGGATCCGGTGTGGCGGGCTGACTATCGGGCAACCCGGCCGAAGGTGGAGCGCAAGCTCGCGCACCTGTTGCGTCGGCGCCATGGTGGCAGGCGCGCTCGCGTGCGGGGCCGGGGCCGGGTGGCCCAGGACTTCAAGCTGCTGGCCGGGGCGGTCAACCTGGCCCGGTTCGCCGCCCTCGGACTGCGCTCTACGCCCAGTGGCTGGCAGGTACAGCCCGCCTGAGCGGCCCACCAGCCACCACAGCCCGGCGGCTCTCAACCCGCAGAACACGTCCAAGCCGACAGAAAACAGCACCCACCCAAGGAGCCCTAGGTACAAGCGCCCAAGCCAACCAGACATGCGGGTCGAGAGAGAGTGCCGCCTCCCGGCCGTGGCCACTTCGGGAATCTCGCTGCCAGATCCCGTATAGCCCCACTCCGGCTCGGGGTCGCTCCGTGGGCCTGTAAGCTTAAGAGTGCGATGCGCTACAGGTACGTGGTCCGGATCGGGCCAGAGGACATCGGCCGGCGGGTGGTGGTGCGCTGGCACCGGCCGACGGCGTCCGGGTCCGGGGAGGACGAGGTGGCCGACGTTGTCGGCCCGCTGGAGGCGTGCGACGACAACGGCTTCGCGGTGCGCAACCAGCGCGGCGAGCTGGTGCTGATCCCGCGCGAGCGCGCCATGGCGGCCAAGGTCATCCCGGAGCGCGCCTGAGCCTACCCCGGCGCCAGCTCGTGCGGCGTGCTGCCGGGCGGCTATCGGCGGTCCAGGAGGCGCTGCGCCTCAGTTTCGGCCATGTCGAAGTCGCCGTGGGCGACGGCCTCGGCGAACCGCTGGGTCGCCGCCCTGGTGGGGCTGCTTTGGCGCCGCCGGGCAGAGGGTGGACGCGACCGCCAGCAGCACCGGGACCCACCCGCCTGCCGCGCTGGTGTGGGCTCGTGGGATGCTGCCGGCTGGCGGGGCCACCGCCAGCAGTGCGGCGATGCGGAGGCGCAAGCACGCCGCCTCGAGCCAGCAGCTCGCCGGTGGTCGTGGTCCATGCCGTCGGGCGGGGCCGAGCAGCCGTGCGGACCGGGGTGGCCGGTGGGTGTCGGGGTGCGGGTCGATCCGCCGAGGTGTCGTCGCGCCCGGCACGATCTCCTCGTCGTCCCGGGCAGTGCCACCGTGGCCCATCGTGGCGTCACCGCCTTGGAGTCGAACCTTCCAGAGACGCGACCTGTCCACACCCGCCGAGGATGCGAGCTGGCAGCTGGCGTCCAGCTTGGCGCAGGCCCGCGCTGGCGTGCACGCTGCCTGCTTGCTTGTTGATAGGGGTATCGGGTTTGTTTGATGGGTGCTTGATGCGTCGGACCGCATCGACCCACTCGTTGGTGCCCTGAGGTCGGCACGGGTCAGGGCCTGTGCTGCGATTTCGTGACGGCCCGGACGCCGGGCCGCGATGCGCGTCGGGTCCGGAGCTGGTCAGCCGCCGATGTAGGACATGCCATCAACGTCTGACCAGGAGGAACCCGCGAGGAACAGATCAGGGATACCTGGGAGATGCCGACGACGCGTCGTTCCACCCGGACCGACCGTCATCCATGTGACCAGCTCTCAAGGCCAGCCGCCCGGGTGCACGCTGACGGCACCGCCGTGCCTTTTCCGGGTCCCGCCGGACGCGGCGCCTCCTGCTCGGATGGGATCGCGCTTCGGAGGAATCGGCGTCTCTCGGGGGCTGTGCGGTCTGGTGGAATGACACCGGGAATGACCAGTGGCCGTTGGCAACGACGTGCGGGCCAGGGCTGGGCCATCCAGACCGCGCTGTTCGAGCGGGCCGCACAGCCCTACGCAAGGGAGGGCCAAAGAAACCGGAGTACTACGCTTGAGAGGCGTTCGCCTCATGGCCCTGGCCAGGGCCCCGTGCATGGTGATCGATGCCGTCGCCGGCTTCAGCAACCGAGCCTGCGCGCTCTTGTCCACCGTCGGGCGGCCGAGTTGGACACCGCCCGCCAGGCCGGGCACGTCCTGTTCGGCCGGCTTCAGGAGCTGGCCGGCCGGTTCGCCCAGGCGCAGCCCGAGACCCTGGCCCACGCCATGCTCGGCGAGGCCGAGCCCTACGCGCGCTGGCGCGAGGCCGAGGCGCTCCTGGCCAGCCGGGCGCCACGCCCGCGGGTCGCCGCGGTCCTACGCCAGGCGCACCAAAGCGCCGCTGGACTGGGGGCCGCACCGCTCCAGCGAGAGATCGAGCGTCTGGCCCGGCGCGCCCGCATCGACCTGACGCCCGTGCCAGCGCGGATCCGGGCCGGCCCGCCGGCCGAGCCGTCCCCGGCCGAGCGGCTCGGCCCTACTCGCCGGGAGCGGGAGGTGCTCGGGCTCCTTGTCGCGGGCCGGACCAACCGCCAGATCGCCAACACGCTGTTCATCAGCGTGAAGACCGTCGGCATCCACGTCTCCAACATCCTGGCCAAACTCGGGGTGGCAAGCCGCGGCGAGGCCGCAGCGCTCGCCCACCGCGGCGGCCTGGTGGATGACCCGCCCGACGACCTGGCCGCGGAGTGAGACGTTGCCCGCCAGACCCAATGCCGGTCAGGTCTTGCTTGGCCTCGGAGAACTTTCGGTGAGCGGCACGAACCACGGTGATGGCATGGCCGACGCTGGCCTTCAAGCGGGTGACGCCCGGCCAGTCCAGGTTGCCGTGGGCCGATGGCTGGGGTGGAACGTTAGCCGAGACGTTAGCCAAGCAGAGCAAGCCCATCCGAACACTCCATCAATTTGACGGCCCGATCCGAGATCGCGCCTGTGCTTGAGGCACCAGCGCCAGGAGGTGCATTGCTGTCCTCGGACGAATTTCGGGTCGAGCGTAGAGCGAACGGCGAAGCGTCATCCGTTATGCGAGGCGTGCAGTAGCTGTTGCAACTGGCAGCGGGTGACGGTGAAGGGCGGCGCGTCGTCAAGGTTTGCGAGGCGGACAGCACGTCATGACATGTTCAGCCGCTGTGGCACAGCTTGCTTTGGTTGTTCAGCAGCCGCTCGGCTGAATGAGTTGGTCGCTGGTGCTCGCGGCGGTGAGCGCTTGGATGCTTACTCACCCATCAGGACAGCCGAAGGATCGGTAATCGAGGTGTCCGCTAGTCTAGGCGAAGGACACTATCCACCCTGCCGCCGCTTCCAACGCCTCCAGCAGGACCGCGAGCACCCCGGTGACGGCGGCGGCGGCTCCCGCCGCGATGACCGCGTCTCGCAGGCGCAGTGGCTTGGTCTCGCGGCCGAGCGCCGCATCGCGCGCCTTCACGGCCTCGCGTGGCGCCGGTTGGTACGAGTAGCAGATCGCCCCCGGCACCGGTGTGTCGAACTCGAACCAGCCGTTCGGCGCGGCGATTGTCCCGGAGGTGCCAGGCGCCCCTTCCGGGCCCAGGCCGGCACGTGCCTCGGCCAGCAGGGCCACATAGGTGTCGGCTTCCAGCGCCGCCGCGTCGGTCAGCGACCATGGCTTGATCTCGTACAACCAACCCGGTGGCTGACTCGGATGGGCCTCATAGAAATCGAAGATATCCGGCATGGCCTTCTTCAGGGCCTCTTCGATAACGTTCTCCGCCTTGAAGGAGAAGAGGAGGTCCTTCTCCAAATCCCTCATGATGACCTCCACGCCCGTATTGTTCGTCCAGACATGGTGGGGCGGCTCGGGATGTTGCTGTCTGTAGTAGGCGGCAATCGCTTGGTGCGCCGAGTTGCCCATGTACAGCGGCCAGGGCTGGGTGGGCGGCTTCGTCCAAGCTCCGAAGTCCAGGCCAGTGCTGGCGGCGGCCCACTTGGCGGGGACCGGCACCAGCCCGTCCTGAACGGCCTCGGCCAGCATGCCCATCATCACGCCCTCGACCGCCCAGCGGCCGTCGAAGGTGTTCTTCAGCCCCATCGACCGCAGGATCTTGAACTGGTCGACACCCGCCAGCGTCGGCAGGCCGCGTCCCAACCTGTCGAGCCGGTCCCGCTGGCTGCTGGAGCCGAAGTCGACGACTGGTTGCGTGGCGTGCTTCAGCCGGCTGGCGGCGATCGCCGTGAGCACCCGGGTGTCCACCTGAGGTGTGTTGACCGCCTGGATCTCAAGGAACTCCAAGAAGCTCGGACCGGGCTGCTCGGGCTGCCGGCTGGCCAGCTTGGCCAGAACGCTCAGCAGCTCGGTGGTGCGCACCCCAGCGAGCTGCTGGCAGACCTCGGCCCCGTTGCCCACCGCGATCTCGCTCTCGAGCTGCTTGACGTCGACCGCGGGGCTCAGCCAGTTGTACGACAGGGTGTCGGGCGGACCCGACTCGAGCAGCTCGGTGAGGCGCTTGAGGGCCTTGGAGAGGTAGTCCGGGACCACGTCAATCCCTGCATCCTCGACGGTGCGCCTCGGCGACCGCCAGCTCGAGGGTGCCGCGCGCCTCGGCCAGTCGCTGCTCCAGCTCCGGGACCTCTCCCAACCGGAGCAGGTCGTTCCGCACCGCCACCAGCTCTGTCTCCAGCCGCGCGACCTCCAACCGGTCCCACCGGATCGCCTGGCGCAGCGCGGTGCATTCGACCGTCTCGACCTCTACCGCGACGGCGGCGCTCGGCTCGCCGAACCACCCGGTCCCCTCCTGGAGCATGCGCCACTGGAAGCTGTAGGTCCCCAGCTCGGCCGGCGCGGTCACGGTGAACGCGAAGGTGGCCTCGGCGCCGGGCGCGACGTCGCCGGGCGGCTCGACGCGGTCGAGACCCCAAGTCCGGTTGTCGGGCGGCGCCTGTGAGCCGAGCCGGTAGCCCTCGCCGCCGCGCCACGTCAGCCCGCCCGCGTTGCGTAGCGTCACCAGCACCGGATAGCTCCGGCCGGGCTCCATCGAGCTCGGCAGCGATTGCGCGACGAAGCTGGCCTCACGCGGCGGGGCGAAGTCGAAGGGGATCTCGGCCTGGGCGTAGCCGGTGACGCGGACCACCCCGCGCGGCAGCCCATCGACCGGCTCGCCGTCCCTCGGCGGGCCGTGCCAGTCCGGGTGCGGGCGGAAGCGGTGACGGATCGCCTGCCCGACCCGCCCGAGCTCGACGCCGTCGACGATCACCCGGCCCTCACCCGCGGCCGCCGCGCCGGTCCTGGTGTCGAGCGCCCGGACGACGAACTCGGTGTCGACCCCCAGTGGCGTCGGCGACGGCTCCACCTGTACCAGCAGGCTCGGCAGCACAGAGATGACCCGTGAGACGCCTGCCTGCTTGCCACGGCCGTCGGCCACCGCCACCTGGAGGGCGTTGGTGCCCGCGCGGGCCGGGACGTACGGCCGGCCCTGGGCGTCCAGGGGGGCCGCGACCGGGCCGGTGACCGTGGCGTTCGTGTCCAGCACGGCGATCCCGGCGCCCTCGCGTGGCGCGGTCATCGCCGTCCCGACCGCCCGCACGGCGGCCGGCGTCCGGGTCGTGCCGGCGGCCGTCCGGTCGGCCACCACGACGGCCGCGAGCCCCGAGCCGGCCGCTCCCGGGTCCCCGGCCGCGATCACCGTGACCGGCAGCGTGCGCAGGTCCACGGCCGGCGCGTGGCCGTCGGGCAGGAGCCGGGGCCACACGCCCAGCTGGCGGGCCGCATCCTCGGAGACCGGCGTGAAGACCACCTCGTCGCCACCGCGGACGTGCGCCTTGACGAGCGTGGGCTGGTCGACCAGCACCGGCGGCGCCGTCCGCCCCGGTGCTGACACCTGGGGCGGGCCCGGGACCGGCAGGACCAGATCGAACGTCAGCTCCAGCCCGCCCGCCGCGTCCTGCCAGTGCGCCGGCTGGAAGGCGTACTCCTGGCGGTTCACGACCACGCTCACCCGGCGCGGGACCCCGAGCGTCGGCTCGACGAAGGTCCGGTTGGCGCCGTCAATCCGGATACGGACCCGGGCGGGGCTACCCACGGTCATCCCAGACGGGGGCTCCAGGAACTGGACTGCGAGCGGCGCACCGGGCGCGAGCCGCTTGGCCGCCTCCGCCGCCGCTTGGTCGCTGAGCGCCCCAGCCAGCCGATCGCTCAGCGTCTTCTCTTGGCTTTGCGCCGCCTGGGCTTGTGCCGCCGCGGTGGCCGAGTTGCGGACGGTGCTGTCGAAGACTCCGTCACCCAGCACGACGCTCGCGATCGCGCCGGTGATCGCCCCGGTCGGGACGGTGATGCGGCCGATGTCGAAGATCTTGTTCCCGGCCACCGTCAGCGCCAGATCGAAATGCACGTCCGAGGCGTTGGCGCCGTGGATGCGACGGCTGACCTCGTCGCGCACCGCCTGCTCGTCGTAGGAGGCCACGTCCTGCCGCGCCTGCAGGAGGTCCTTGACCCAGCCGGCGACCGATTGTAGCACCGACAGTGGCAGCTCAAGCAGCCATTTCAGCTCGTCGAAGAGCGCGTTGTAGAGCGTGTGCAGGCCGTCTTTGACCCAGCCGGGGAAGTCCTTGATCAGCGGGTCGATGAGCGCCAGCCCGTAGGCGCGGACCCCCTCGACCGCCTGGCCGACCAGGCCCTTGAGGTGGGCGGCCAGCTGCTCAGCCCAAGTGGCGATCGACCCCAGGAGCTCCTTCACCTTCTGGCCGAGCTGGAGGAGCTGGCCTGGCAGGTCGTGGATCGCCTGGAGGACCCACTCGGCCGCCTCCACCGTCGCCTCGACGATCACCTTGGCGCCCTGCCCGATGGCCTCGGCGAGCAGCACCACCTCGTTGACCAGGTGCAGTGCCAGAATGCGCAGCGCCGCGGGCGCGACGGTGGAGACCACTCGCCAGGTCCCGTTCTCGAGCTCCGCCAGCAGGGCGTCCAGGTCCTGGGCGCGGGGCGGGTCATCGGTCGTGGTGAGCGCCTGGAAGGTCGCCTGGCGGGTGGCCTCGGCCCCCAGGCCGAGGGCCAGGACCGTCCCGGCGGCATCCAGCACCGGCCCCTGGGTGTCGTGGACGATGGCGACGACGTCGGCGGCCAGCTCAAGCACGGCCTCGACGTCGGCCGGTGTGGGCGTGATCGGCAGGACGGCGGTGGCTGCGGCGGATGCCATCAGCGCCAGGATCGGCGAGTCGTGGCCGAACGCCGCCACCGCCGCGGCCGCGTCGCGCACTGCCTGCTCGGACCGCTCCGTCCCGAACTCCAGCAGCACCTCCACCGCTTCGACCACGAACTGGCCGATGACCTGCAGCAGCACGCCGGAGATGGCCTCACGCAGCCGGCGTGCGCCCTCCTCTGTCGCCGCGGCGCCCAGCCCCGGCACGACGACCGCCGGCACCGAGACGAGCAACGGCACCACGATCTGGTCGACCAGCAGCTGGAGTCCCTTGTTACCCGGGTCGTGCTGCTTCATGGGGACGAGCAGCAGCGGCACGACCTGGTCCTGCACCGCGTGGCGCAACGCCTCGCCGATCGAGGTCAGCAGCTGCTGGGCCTGGACGCCGCCCGGCTGGACGAGCGTGACGAGGAACGTCTCAAGGACCTGGTCCGGGGGCACGCCCAGGGCCCCGGCCAGCCAGTCGAGCACATGTCCCAGCTCCGGCAGCGCCGTCCGCGCCTCCTGGATCGGGTCCTCACCGACCACGTAGGTGACCAGGTCAGCGAGCGTGAGCGCCTGGCCGGCCGGCCTGCCGACCCGCTTCGCCACCCGGGCCGGGATCGAACCACCGGCCGGCGCATGTGCGGGGGTGGCGCCAAAGGACGCCCCGGGCGGCGCGGTGCCCTGTGCGAGCTGCAGCACCCGGTGGGTCAGCACGCCGGCGGCCCAGGCGATCCCGACGGCGCGATGGCAGACGTCCTCGACGTCGTGGGGCAGGACGCCGGTGCCGACCAGTGCGTCGAGGGGTCCCAGGCAGTCGAGGAGGTCCAGCAGCCAGGCGTCGATGCCAGCCACCGGGCTGCGGGCCTCGAGGGTGGCCGCCCGCGCGGACAGATCCTCGACCACCAGCTTGAGCTGGGCGCGGCGGTCCTCGTCGAGATCGAAGACGGCCCGCTGCGCGCCGGTCCCGGCCAGCAGCTCGCCCAAGGTACGGAACGACCAGTCCCCCAGGCCGGCGAGCAGCGCGTGCTGCCCTTGCCGTACGAAGCTCCCGACCACCGATCCCGCGGTGTCGGCGGCGGCGTGCTCGGTCCCGGCGAGCTGGCCGCCCAGCCTGAACAGCAGGCGCGTGGCGAGCGAGACGAGCACGCCGGCGACGGCCGTGACCGGGGCCAGCGCCGCCGCCTCAGTGGGCGGGAGCGAGTCGACATAGTCCCGGGCCTCGTCCAGGATCAGCTCGGCGATCGTCGCCGCCATGCGGTCCAGCAGCCGGGCCGGATCCTCGACGCCGAGATTCGCCAGGAAGTGGACCCCAGAGCCGACACCCAGCCCGGCGCCCCAGCGGGTCGAGAAGGTAAAGCCCGGCCCCTCGCTCGCCGCCCGCATTAGCGACCCGGCCAGCAGCGCCTCGCCGTAGAGCTCGGCGGCGAACGAGGCCCGGCCCCAGATCCCCGCCTCGATCACGAGCTCGTCGAGGAAGACGTCGAGGAGCTGCTCGAACGGCGGCGCGAAGCGCGTCCCCAGCAGCTGCCGGAAGGACTCGACCTCCAGGCTGACCGTGGCGGCGATGCTGGCCGACGCCGCCGCCTGCGCCTGGAGGCGAGCGACGAGCCCGGCTCGGGCCTGCGGGTCGAACAGGTCGATGGGGATCGCCGCCTGGAGCGTGAGCCCGCCGCCCGCCTGCACGTCACCGGTCAGCCCGGCGGCGAGCTGGCTGCCGGCCTCGCCACTAACGTGGCCCTCGACCTGCACGCTGGCCGACAGGTCGACACCGCGGCGCAACGACGCCCTAGCCTCGGCGCTTCCCGAGGCCAGTGCCTTGCCATGGGCGAAGGCGCCCTCTGGGGTCGAGGCGCTGAGCGAGAACAGCTCCGTACGCTGCGCCATGGAAGCCCTCTGCGGTGGTAGAGGTCCAGCGATGGAAGCCGTGCAGGAACATCGTCGGTCCTGCACCCCGGCATGTCCAGAGTGATAGCAGCTTCAGGGGTCGTGGGGCGTCGCCGTGTACTCGGCGTCCCGCAGCCGCCAGTGCAGCGGTTGAGCGGCGTAAGCCCATGACGACCTTGCCTGCGCCGCTCAATTCCGGACGGCTGCCGGGCCCGAGGTTGGCTGCTGCGGCTGGGCTCGGGCGGCCAGGGCCGGTCGACGCCCAGCTGCGAGCAGGCGTCGACGACGGCGGGGTCGAACTGGCCGCCGCCTCCTCTAGCCTGTGCCGTGTCCACCAGGCCAGCCAGAATCTGGCCCCTGGGATCCATGCGCAAGGTCCGACTTCGCGGACAGCATCATACGACCCGACTCATGGGCAGATAATGCAGGACGCCCGTCATGGCCCCACGCTTCAACTATGCTTGAGAACGTCACCAACGTTCACCGCATTCTCGGCGCGCAACCGCTGCAACTCTGCACGCTCTCCTCGGTGACGGCAGGGTTCTCGGGCATGGGTGGACCGTCTTCCCCCTTACTGCTCGCGGTTCTCGGGGCCCCACTCGGACTTGGGTCGAAGGCAAACGGCGGGGCCGCGGGCAGCCTGGCGGATGCTCCGAGATCGGTCATCCCCCGTATCGGTGAGGTTTGCCACGAACAAGCCAGAGGGTCCGGCACGCAGGCGCTCCACACGACCCACGTTCCCTGAGAACGCCTAACTTCGCCCTGACGGTCGGCAGCGACCTGCGCAAACGCAGCTCCGCACAGCGGTGGGCTGCCACTTACTCGCACGGAGGAAGTCAGGGGTTCAAATCCCCTCCGCCGAAGCCCTAGGCACTAACTCGTCGGAACCTCCGGCCTACGGTGAATCGGCAGGATCGTTAGCCAGACAGCCTTCGATGAGGGCCGAAAAGTGGCTCTGACCTGGAGCCCGAGGGGGGATTCGAACCCCCGACCTGCCGATTACGAGGACGCAGGATGCCTCGAATCGGAGATTGGTCCCGCATAGAAGCGCAGGTCAGAGATATTCGATGTCAAGGTAACGGCAAGTGGGTCAA
>WNFY01013492.1_pt1 | contig 10475 bp, 11 predicted proteins | sample 5400091 | NCBI WGS metagenome assembly WNFY01 (sample SAMN13153364, study PRJNA577476) | soil metagenome | isolation source: 60 cm soil or saprolite under grassland replicate 1 | place: USA:California | collected 2016-06-15
CACCGCCTGTGTCTTCAAGTTCTCTGACAGGAACCCGAAGATCATCACGCGGTGGCCGTCTCACATCACGGCGACACACCGGACAAGATCGATTATCCCGGTGGAGCCGGACAGCGGAGGTTAAACAACAAGCTAAGAGCGCCCGGCAATAGGGATGTGTCGGTGGGTGTGGTGACAGCACAGGCACGGGCCTGGTGATCATTGGCTTACCACAGTCCATGACCATCGAGGTGTCCCGTGCCTGCCGTGCCATCATGCCTGTTAGAGCCGATCTGGGTCGAGTTCCGCGCGCTGCTGGGTGCTGAGCGCCCGCCGTTTGATCCGGGGCACCCGCTGGGCTGTCACCGTCGCCGGGTGGCCGACCGGATGGTGTTTGAGCATGTGGTGGCTGCGTTGGTGCATGGCAGCGGGTATGAGCGGATCGCCAGCCCGGGATGCTCAGACCGCACGATCCGCCGTCGGCTGGCCGAATGGGCGGCCGCGGGCCTGGGCGAGCAGGTGCATGCCGCCGCGGTGCGGGCCTATGACCTGATTATTGGCCTGGAGCTTGGTGATGTTGCGGTGGACGGGTGCCTGACCAAGGCACCGTGCGGTGGCCCGCTTGCCGGGCCCAGCCCGGTGGACCGCCGCAAAGGCGGGCTGAAACGCTCGGTCGCCACCGAGGCCAGCCTCCCCCCGGACACCACCGTCCCCTGGTGGCACGGCCGCCGGCTGCACTTCGAGTTCAGCTAACCCAGGGCCGAAGAAGCTGCGTGGAAATCGGCGCTAGCGCGGGCACGCAGGAGCTGGGCGCGGATCAGCGGAACGGCGCTGTTTTGCATCGCCACTGTGGCCGGGCTCGGCACCCTCCTCGCACCTGAGGCCGTCGTGACCGAGGTCTTCCGGGCGGTGTTCTGGCTGATCGGGCTGGGTGCGGTCGTGCTGCTGTGGCGCCGCAGCGCCACCGCCTTCTGCAAGGGAGCCCGGCCATGATCGAGGTGGAGCAGCTGTCCAAGCGGTTCGGCCCCGTCACCGCGGTGGACGGCCTGAGCTTCACGGTCCGCCCCGGGCACGTGACCGGTTTTCTCGGGCCGAACGGGGCCGGCAAGACCACCACGATGCGGGTCATCCTGGGCCTGGACGCCCCCACATCGGGCACGGCCCTCGTCGGCGGCCGCCGGTACCAGCAGATCATCCGCCCGCTGCACGAGGTCGGCTCGCTGCTGGACGCCACCGCCCTGCACGGCGGGCGGACCGCCTGGTTCCACCTGCTGTCGATCGCCCAAAGCAACGGGATCGGGCGCCGCCGGGTCACGCAGGTGCTGCAGCTGACCGGGCTGGACGCGGTCGCGGGCAGGCGCACCAAGGGCTTCTCACTCGGCATGAAGCAGCGGCTCGGCATCGCCGCGGCGCTGCTCGGCGACCCCCCGGTGCTGATGTTCGACGAGCCAGTCAACGGCCTGGACGCCGAAGGCATCCAGGCGATCCGCCAGCTGTTCAAGTCCCTGGCCGCCGAGGGCCGCACCGTGTTCGTCTCCAGCCACCTGATGAGCGAGATGGCACAGACCGCCGACCACCTGATCGTCATCGGGCGCGGCAGGCTGCTCGCCGACACGCCCACCGGCCGGTTCACCGAGTCCAGTGCCCGCGCCGACGTGCTGGTGCGATCGCCACGGGCCGGCGAGTTCGCCCGGTTGCTGGCCGCCCACGGCGCCGCTGTCAGGGCCGAGGGCGATGGCGGGCTGGCGGTGACTGGCATGGACGCGCCCGCCATCGCGGACCTGGCCGCCCGGCACGGCATCGCCGTGCACGAACTCGTGCCGCGGCCCGCATCCCTCGAGCAGGCCTACCTGGACCTCACCGGCGACAGCACCGACTACCGCGCCGGGAAACCGGCGAGAGAAGGAACACCGGGCCAATGACCGAACCGCAGACCCGGGCCCCCCGCGCGGCCGTGCCATCACTTCCCGCACGCGCCCGCGACGTGCTCACCTTCGAGTGGACCAAGCTTCGCTCGGTTCGCTCGACGTACTGGTCGCTGCTCATCGCAGCCATATTCGCCATCGGGTACAGCGCCGTCGCCGCTGTGGTCTACACAACCACACCGCGCCCCACAGGAGCGGCCGCAGCGACGGTTAACCCGCTACTGGTGAGCTTCGCCGGCTTGCTGTACGCCGTGGTCGCCGTCGGCGTCCTGGGCGTGCTCTCGTTCAGTTCGGAGTACGCCACCGGGCTGATCCGCACCACCTTCGCGGCGGTGCCCCAGCGCCTGGCGGTGCTCGCCGCCAAGGCAGCCGTCACGGGGACAGTCGCGCTCACCGCCGGCGAACTGCTCTCGTTCGCCTCGTTCTTCCTCGCACAGGCGATCCTGTCCGGCCACCGCCTCGGCATATCCCTGTCCCGCCCCGGGATGCCCGGAGCCGTGCTGGCCGCGGGTTCCCTGCTGTTCGTGTGCGCGATGGTGGGCCTCGGGCTTGGCACGATCATCCGGCATACGGCAGGAGCGGTGGCGGCGCTGTTCGGGCTGATCTACCTCCCGGCGATCATGTACATCTCCCTGCCACCGCCGTGGAACGCCAGAATCGGCAGGTTCACGCTCACCATCTCCGGCACCCAGGTGATCGCTCTCCACCCCCACAACGGCTTGTTCTCCCCGGCGGTATCCATGCTGGTCATCATCACCTGGACAGCAGCCACACTGCTGGCCGCCGCCGTCCTGATCACCCTCCGCGACGCGTGACACCCGCCGCCATGCGGCGACAAGCCGAGTGGGCTGGTTGCATGACGGGCCGACGCCGCGCAGAACCGGGTGATCTGCATCTCGCTCGTTCCTCCGGCCATGCAAATCGCACCGCTCGTAATCGGCATCGTTTACGGGTGATCGAAGATCACCAAGCCCTTCGGGCCGTATAACGCCTGATACACGGGTGATCATTACTCAACCGCTGGAACGGAAAGTGGCAATGATCACCCGTGTATCACCTCGTTATGCGCTAAACGCACAGCCCTGCCGCCTGGCGGTACTCACCTTCCGTGACCGCCAATGTCCCGTCTCGATGCCTGTCACCGGGCACGCCATGTGGCCCGCAGCTGGCCCACGAAATCCTGTAATCACCTGGCCGGATCGACCCGGCACCACCAGCCGCAGGACCGTGACCTGCGGGAACACCCCTCCGAAGGGACCGGTCCCCGATGCGCAATCCCCGCCCCCGCCGAGGGCGGACCACGCGGGGCGCAGGCCGCTGACCTGCCCGGATCTCGCCCGCAACTGGCCCACTGACACCGTGAACGGTCCCCGGAACCGCTCCCGGACACACATCAGGCCCGGTCCGCAGACCGGGCCTGACCTGCAGTTATGCGTGGCAGGTGTTGGGTTCGAACCAACGTAGGCGCATGCCGGCGATTTTACAGGGAGCCCATCCCTGCCCATCGGAATGGCCGCTGACCTGCTATTACTCCATTCCTGGCCACGTGAAAACCGCGTTCTGTCCGTGTGGCGTCCGTAGCTCCAGAGTCGGCCTGGTCACTGCCACACCTCAGAAATCCGCTCTGAGCGGCCACTGCCCCGCGTCCGGGGAGACGGTCCCGGCGGTGCGTCAGCCGATGACCCTGACGTTCTCCGCCTGGGATCCCTTCTGGCCCTGCGTGATGTCGAACTCGACCTTCTGCCCTTCCTCCAGGCTGCGGTAGCCGCCATCCGGGACACAGCACCCCGCCATGGCGCCGGGAGACCGCGCCTGCCGCGATTGCTCTGGCCAGCCTGTCCCGCAACCGGCGGCGGATGTAAAACCGCGCCGCCGGCCACGCCTGCCCGGCGGCCGGAACAACGCTCAGCCGGGGAGCGAGAACGGCCGCAGCGGACACCCAGGCCGGGCGCCCGCCCAGCCCCGCTTCCACCACGGCCCAGACCGCGCCGGTCCCGGCGTGCAGCGCCACAAACGCATCGATCCGCAACACAGCCGCAGCACCCCGGGCCCGGCGAGGTAAGCGCAGGTACCGGGGCGGCCGGATGCGGATGCCGCCCTGCCCGAGGCCCACGAGGGGAACCGGCTCGCTCCGCAGGCCGGACAGGGCTCCCGGCCAGCCGCGGGTGACGGCGCCAGGCACCGAGCCCCTCGCCGGGCATTCGGCACCGCGCCCGGCGAGAACAGGCGCAGCAGCGGCCACAATTGCCTCCACGCCAGGCCGGTGGCCTGCTCCTGCCAGACACGGGACGAAACGTATCTCCGCAACAGCGGTTGAATAGACGGATAAGGCCGGGTGGTTCTCATATGATCGCCGCATACATTCTGATCCAGGCCGAACCTGGCAAGGCGGCCATCGTGGCCGCGGCACTGCGGGACATGCCGGGCGTCTCGGAGACGGCGAGCGTGGCCGGACCCTACGACGTCATCGCCCGGGCACAGGCGCCAGACATCGACGAGCTGGCCAAGCTGGCAGCCTCCCGGATCCGGGCCCTCGACGGCGTGACGCGGACGCTGACCTGCACAGTCGTTCACCTGTAGGGCACCGGCCGTTGTGGACCACCACACCACCATCCACCAGGCGGGCGAGGGCGGCGTCCAGGCGGCCTGCTCATGCGGCTGGCGCAGCCCGGTGTTCGGCGCGGACAAGACGACCGGCACGATGGACCCACTGCAGCACGCGACCGAGGCCGGCGATCTGCACGAGTGGGAGATGTCCCTGCCATAGGCGGCGCCACATACCGGCTATGATGCCGCGTCGGGCGGCGTCGGTCGCTGGTGCCCGGCAGCGGCGGCCAGGGTTCCGCCAGACTGGTGGGGTGGAAACCGGCGGTGGGTTTCGGCTCTGGGCCGGTACGCCGGGCGTCTGCACGCCCGGGCCGGTCAGGGCCATCATGTCGTGTCGCCGCTCGGGGCATGGGTGATGGTTGCGCTGTGCGCCGCGGTGGCCGGTGACGAGCAGGCTCAAGGCGAGCTGGCCGACGTGCTGGGCACCGATCCGGTACCGGCGGCGGTGTTCGCGGCCGGGTTGCTGGCCGGCCCGCACCCGCTGGTGGCAGCGGGTGCCGGCGTGTGGGTCCGGCCTACCCGGGAGACGACCCGGATCAGGCAGTGGCTGACGGGTCTGCCGGCCGTGGTCGACACCGGTGACATCCCCGCCCAGGAGGAAATCGACCGGTGGGCGGCCGAGCGCACCCTTGGGCTGATCGAGCGGTTCCCCATCAAGCTCAGCTTGGACGTCGTGTGCCTGCTGGCCAGTGCGCTGGCCAGCAGGGTGTCCTGGGATGTGCCTTTCGACGTGGTCGACGCCGCCGCGCTCGGCCCGGGCCCCGGGTCGGCCCGGCTATGACGGGTGCTTCGCCCGCCGCGAGGCGACCCTCGCCACCGCCAGTACCTCGCCCGCACCGATCGGGCCGGCACCGTCGCTGTGCACCTGGCCGGCGCCCGGGGCGGTCTGCTAGTGGGGTCGGTGATCGCAGCCGGCCAGGCGGTCCCGGCCAGCGACGTCCTCGCCGCCGCCGAGAAGATCATCACTACCGAAGCCCGGCAGGCGGGCAGCGTGACCCGGTTGTCCCTGTTCGACCTGCCCCTTGGCGACGGGCCGGTGTGGTCGATCGGCTAACAGCGGGCGGACACCACCGCCCCCGGCGGCCGGGAGGAACAGGTCATCTGCGTGCTGCCCGCCTGATCAGCGCAGACCGACCTCGACCTCCGCGACGATGAGGCGCTCGGCTTCGCGGCCGCGGCACGAGCCCTCGCCGAGGCGCTCGAGCCCGGGCACTGGCGCTACGACGCCCGTCAGGTGGCGATGGCCCGCTACAGAGCCGTCGGCTTCGAGGCCGCCGCCGTCACCGGCCTGGCTGTCGCCATGTCAGCCAAGGTGTCCCGCCCGGGCCGGCGGCGCGTGGCCACTGTGCGCTTCGCACCCCTTTGCCGCGGTCGCCGCCGCCTTCGACGACCGCCCGGCTCGCCACGCCAGCCCGGTCCCCAGCACCTGGCACGGGCTCCCGGTCTTCTCCGCCTGGGTGAGCGAACCCACCGACGCCGATCCCCCGCCCTCCCGGTAGCAGCCAGCCTCGCCGAGCCCGCCAGACCCAGCCGCGCCTGCTCGGCGGTCTCGCCGCTCCGCCGCGGCGGCCACACACCCCCCGGAAGGCACGGCCGCCGAGCTGGCACCAGTCCGCGCCCGCAACAGAACTGGTCGATCGGCGTCAAACGATCCCCGACCATGAAGTCGGCGCGGCGAGCACGTAATCGGCGCGCGGCACTGCCGACCACCTTCGCGGCGCGGTCGCGCGTCGTGGTGTCCGTCGGCGTCAAGGTGCATGCCGTAACCGCTGATCGGTGCGCGCACTGGCTAGTGCGGCGACCACAAACGTTTACCGGGTCCGGTGACATGCCGGGTGGTGTGGAGGCTGGACTGGTCGTGCCTGACACTCGATCGTGTGGTGTGGATCGAGTTGCGAGAGGTGCGATGGCAGAGCCGGTCCGGGCGCGGCGGCTCCGTGATGAGGAGGGTCGGCGGCGGCGGCAGATCGTGCCGCGCGATAGACACGGATCGGTCCGGGTGCGCCGGGCGATGATCATTATGGCGTCGGCGCCGGGCACGCCAGTCCCGGCGATCGCGCGGCTGGTGGCCGCCGATGAGGACACGGTCCGCGGTGTGGTGCATGCGTTCAACGCCAAGGGCCTGGCGGCGCCGGGCCCTCGGTGGGCGGGCGGCCGTCCCCGCCTGATCAGTGATGACGATGTGGAGTTCATCGTCGCGGCGCCACCACGCGGCCGGAGAAGCTGGGCCGGCCGTTCACCTGCTGGAGCGTGCATAAGCTGGCGGCGTATTTAGCCAGCGCCATCCCGCGGCCGGTGGCCATCGGGGCGGGAGCGGCTGCGGCAGGTCCTGCACGAACAGGGGATCAGCTTCCAGCGGACCCGGACCTGGAAGGAGTCCGCCGACCCGGACAGGGACGCCAAGCTGGACCGGATCGAGTACGTGACCACCCATTTCCCCGGCCGGTGCTTCGCGTTTGACCAGTTCGGCCCTCTGTCGATCCGGCCCGTGCATGGCGTCTCGCGGGCCAGGCAGAAACGGCCCAGCCGGCTGCCCGCGGCGTATCACCGCACCCACGGCATCCGCTGCTTCCACGGCTGCTACTGCCTGGGCGATGACCAGTTGCGGGGCGTCGTCCGTGCCCGCAAGGGCGGTGACCACACCCTGGCCGCCCTCAAGTCCATCCGCGCGGCCCGCCCGGGCGGCTACCGCCCCCATGTGATCTTGGACAATCTGCCCGGCGAACAAGACCCCGGCGATCCGCGCGCGGCAAAGCGCGCCAGCGTGGAGCTGTGCTGCACGCCCGCCAGCGCGTCGTGGGCCAACCCGGTGGAAGCGCAATCCGGTCCCTTGCGGGCCTTCGTCATGGGTGACTCCAGCCATCCCAGCCACACCCGTGCTGGCCCGCCGCCTGCAGGCATACCTGCGCTGGCGCAGCGCCAGCGCCCGCCATCCCGGTATCCTGGCCGCCCAGCGCCGCGAACGCGCCCGCGTCCGCAGCGAGCGCCAGCAACGCCGGGGACGACCCACGGCAAAAGCCGCGTGACCAGCCCGGTGAACGTTCGTGGTCACCGCACCAGCCACCGCTGGTATCCGGGCCGGCGGAGGCGCAGGCTGCCGTCCGGCAGGGTGATGCACTTGGGCGCCTTGTTCTTCGCGCGCCATTCGCAGAACGTCCGGCGGCTGATGTCGAGGCCGGCGCAGGCCTCGGCGATCGTGAGCTTGCCGTGGGGCCGGGAGCCGCGAGCCAGCGGGATCGCTGTCAGCCTCGGTTGTGCCGGGCCGGGCAAGGCTCGTCGCCGATGCCGCGGCCGGCTAGGGGAGCCACCCCCCAGGCGGTCACCATGGCCAGCGACAACCAGCGTGACGCCGGATCTTGCGCGAATGCGCCGATCTGATCCGCGTCATCCGGATCGAGGAGGCCAGCGCCGATCAGGCGCGGGCCGATTTGACGCAACGTCAGGGCGTAGAACGTCGACTCTTCAGTGCCGCCATAGATCAGCCGGGAGGTGAGTTCGGCGTTCACGTCGCGCAGGCCGGCAGCGATCAGCGCGGCGGGAAGCTCCAGGGCGAACTCCGGGTGCGCGCCGACGGCGCGGAATCCGGACGCCACGGCCTGCACCACCCGGGTCAGTGCAGGCCCTTGCCCTGGCGGGCTGACCATCTTCTCCCACGCCTGGGATACCGGCCCGCTGGCCAGAAGGTCCTCCAGCACCAGCACCCCGCCCGGCCGCAGCGCCCGCACCAGCCGGGCGACGACCTCCCCGGGGTCAGGCACGTGCTCAAGGACTGCCCGTACATGCACCAGATCGAATGCGTCCTGCTTAATGGGGTCGCTGGTCACGTCGTGCCGGACGACCTCGACATGAGGAACGGCAACGTCATCGAGGAAACGCGTGTCGATGTCGGTGACCAGCACCCGGCCTATCCGGCGTTCGGTGGCTCCATCCCGGTCATAATCCTCGCATCGATCCCATCCCGCCTGGACGGCCACGACCCGGCACCAGCACCCGCCTCCGCCACCGCCGGCAGCTTCGCCAGCCCACGGGACCTGCCGCGTCCTAACGGATCAGCGCTCACGCCCCGCGGCGGGCACGACATCCCATCAGCGGCCCGCCGGCCCCGCCTGCCAGCCAGGGCACGATCTTGACCCAGGCCTTAGCCAGGGCCGGGGCGCAGCTCGAAGTGCTCACCAGCTGGTGGCCGCACACCCAGTCCCGCCCAAAGGCAACACCGGACTTATCCCATCAGGGCCCGCCCAAGGGCGCGCCGCTGCGCTCGCGCCCGCAGCGAGCATCAGCAACGCCGGGGACGACCCACGGCAAAGCCGCATGACCAACCCGGTGAACGTTCGTGGTCACCGCACCAGACGCTCTGGCTGACTGCACAGGTACCGACGGATCGTTAAGGCGGCTCCAGCTTCGAGGTCGCCGACGGCGGGATGCACCCTCTTGGCCTTGCGTGAACGCGAGGTTACGCCCATGGGCTGGCGGAACCGGCAGTCCGATCTGATCGCGGCGGCCCCTGTCGATAACTGACCGAGACCTCGCGGCGGTCCAGGCGCCCGCCTTGGGCAGGCCCGGCCTCGCAGGTTCAGAGCCTCGGGCTTTGCAGGCCAACTGGGGCGGGCTCCCCGGTGAACGACCGTGCTCGCATCAGTCGTCCGCGACGCATCACTCGGACCGATCAGGATGATCTGTGCGGTAACCGCCGATCCGTCACGGGCGCGTCCCAAGCGCCTAATCGGCAGGGCCTGTTGCCGCGCGAGCGCTAGGGGCGTCGCCGAAATGCTCACCCTACGTAGCAGACAGTCATGGCTCGGGAGGCCGCTGCTCAGCAGATCGCGATGGCCGCCGCAGTTGCCGAAGTCCGCGGATGCCACAGAACGGCCAAGGGCACCGTCGCTGCCCGGTGCGGCACGCCGCGCCGCTATGCCCGGGCTGTATGCATGTCTGCGCGCCTCCACTGCCGTTCTCTGCCAGTTCCTTGTGTTCCTGCCCGGCTGGTGCGGCCAGATCCTGCTGCCTTCGCGCTGCCACAAAGATCAAGGCCCAACCGCCGTTTCCGGCGATCAGGCCTTTGACCTGCTACTTCCTGGTAGCGGGGGCGGGATTTGAACCCGCGACCTCTGGGTTATGAGACATACGACGCGCGTCTTCCACGTCTCCGGCGTGCCCGCCTGTCTCGCTGACCAGGGCGCCAGTCCGGTTGCCGTCTCTGGTCCTCCGTTGCGTCTCCCCCGTCCCGCCCGGTCTCGTTAGCAAATCCGTTAGCGGAACCGGCACCTGACCTGCGGCATCCTGGTTCTCCCCCGTCCTCGTAGTCACAGCATCGCCTGCACGAACGCCTTCAGCCCACTTCCGGGGCGGTAGTAGACATGGCGATGGCCTATTGAGACCTGCAGTTGATTGAAGAGAGAGACCTGGAGGGTTATTCAAAACCCTCTGCGACTACGCTGCCCTCGTCGCGTCGCCGCAGGTCACAGACCTGCTTGATCATCTTGGCGGGGAGTTTTGAATAAGCCTCCTGGTCTGGCAACAGTTCGTCATCCTTGGCCTTCGGACCGATTGCCACCAGGCAATCCCGGGCCAGGGGCAGGGCGATGACATGGGAGTCACCGATAGCGACGTTTAGCTTTACGCTCGTGTCTTCGTCGAGGTACCGAAAGGTGAAGGCGGGCGAGTCTGAGATCAGCAGCTCGTAACTAATTGGGACATGCCAGACCTCGACGGCCTGGAGGCGGAGAGCCGCGCGCACACGGCGAAACATCGCCTCCATGCTCACCCGTACAGTGGCACCGAGCGTGTCCAAGGCACGCCATTTCGAGATGGGTTCGTCCAACAAGGCGGCCAGGGCCTCTGGCCCTGCTGCCAGCAGCCCGTAGCGGCGGTGGAACTCGGCCTGCAACATCGCCCTCCTGGAGTGCACAGCCTCCCGGCGCACATCCTCGATGCTCTGCGCCACGATGGCCCGATGCATCTCTA
>WNFY01006417.1_pt1 | contig 10474 bp, 10 predicted proteins | sample 5400091 | NCBI WGS metagenome assembly WNFY01 (sample SAMN13153364, study PRJNA577476) | soil metagenome | isolation source: 60 cm soil or saprolite under grassland replicate 1 | place: USA:California | collected 2016-06-15
CCACGGTGCTGCTAATCCTCGGGTCAATGGCGGCGATGGCGGTGCCGGGCTTTGCCAACTTCATCAGCGAATATCAAGTGATTCAGGGAGCTCTCAGCGTAGCGTATCTTTACGGTCTGGCGATACTCGCGGCTGCTCTGACAGTCGGTTACTTCCTCTGGATGCTTAGAAGAGTCGCGATGACTCCGCCTGCGGGACCAAAGAACGAGCTGAGGACGGGACCACTATTGATCCTCACCGCCTTTCTCGTCCCACTGATCGTCTTCGGTGTATATCCTTCGCCTCTGCTGGGAAGTGCTATCAAGCCTACGGTCGACCACGCCCTTTCCGTTCTCTTCCCGGGGGGAAAATAGATCACCGACCTCTGGGTTCTGACGCCTTTCGTAAGCTTGGCAGTATTCGGACTGTTAGTCACTCCCGCAGGTTTGATTAGGAGAGGAAAATCGCCGATCGGAATCGGAGCCTACGCCGGCCTTGCGGGTATTGTTATCGCGCTGGTATCGACAATATGGCTGGGCTTCAACAGCGGATCTCCGATCTCGTTCGGGGGTTTTCAGGTCGACCTGTTCACCTATTTCTTCGCTGGGGTTCTCTTGCTCGTCTCGCTCTTCGTCGCCATTTCGTCATTTCATTTTATGAAGGGAGACCCTAACACAGCTCCATACTTCGGTCTCCTGCTCCTGTCAACCCTTGGAATGATTGTCCTTGCAGCCTCTATGGACCTGATTCTTCTCTACGTAGGCTGGGAACTCATGAGCGTACCAACATACGCCCTGACTGCAATACGGAAGAGGGATCCGAACTCGAACGAGGCAGCAATGAAGCTCTTCGTCCTATCGGCGTTGTCATCAGCCCTGATCGTCTACGCGATATCTTTGACGTTTGGCGTGACTGGCTCGACAAACCTCCAGGCGATCGCCAGCTCTCTCGGAACTATCACGCCCGACTCGAGGTCCTTCGCTCTGATCGCTATCGTCCTTTTCGTGGCAGGTTTCGGGGTCAAGATGGCCGTGGTTCCTTTCCACATGTGGATTCCCGATGCGTTCGAAGGGGCTCCTACGACTATTAGTGCGCTACTGGCCTCGGGGGCAAAGATGGCGGCGTTTGCCGCGGCATTCCGTGTGTTCATTGTCGGATTTTCAACTATCAATGTGGATTGGTACTCTACCTTCGCGATAGTCGCAATCGCCACTATGACCCTAGGCAATGTCGCGGCGCTGATGCAGAAGAGCTTCACGCGGCTCCTCGCCTATTCCAGCATCGCTCAGGCAGGATACGTGCTGATCGCGCTCGCCACACCCTTCACAGTTACTCGCGAGCCCGTAGGGCTGGCCGGAGGACTCTTCCACGTGCTCAATTATTCGATCGTAAAGACGGGGGCTTTCGTCGCGGCTGCTGCGGTTGCGACTAGGCTCCCAGTGAACACCCTAGACTCGTTCACCGGATTAGGCCGAAGAATGCCGCAGACCGCGTTCAACATCATGATATTCTTCCTTGCATTGGCCGGCGTGCCGCCTCTCAACGGATTCTTCAGCAAAGTAATGATCTTCACCGGCGCCGTATACTCCCCGTTTTCCTGGGGTGGCTATCTCGCTGTTGCCGCTTTGATTAATAGCGGTTTCAGTATGAGCTACTATGGCTGGATCATCAAGCGGATGTATTTCGACGACCCCGGTGACTCTTCCAAAATCCCTGAGCCCAAGGCTTACACTAGTGTAATGTGGATCGCGACCGCCTTAGTATTCATAATCGGCATCTATCCAGACCCGTGGATACGTCTAGTCCAAAGTGCCGCCAGTTCGCTCTGAGCGGCCCAACTTTGCGTTGATCAAGCCAACAGCATCTGCGATGCTTGCAACCACTGCTTCCTTTCTGAAGCCTCTCTCATCAGGCCCAAGAGCCAGCAGCACCGTTTGCACATCATATCCAGGGTGTCTGCCAGAAGTCTCACTGTTCCCCGTATTGATGGTCAAATCGAAATCAAGAGCGAGCCTAGCTCGAACAAGCTCAAAGGTCTCTCCTCGAGACGCCGCCTCATTCGCCCGGATTTCAATACCGGATTCGTTCTTGCCACTTATCGTAATCACACACTGAACTCCATGCTCTTCTAGGAAACTTTGCGTGGCCGTTTTGAACTCTTCTTGAGCAACTTGAAGAGCGGAGGGGTCTATGTCTCTCTTCGATTCTTTTCCAATCATTGCGTGAGCTCGTGAGAGAAGAGCCGCATCCTCGACTATGTGTCCGGTATAAAGATCCCCGGTTTGATCAGTGGCCGGCGGACTTGAAAGAAGGACGGTTCCTCTGCGTATGATTTCCTGATGAGTCTGTCGGACTATCTTGATTGGCATGGAAGATCAGACGACCAAGAACGACAGGTCTCTATTCACGTTTCTTTAGCAAAAGAATAGGAAAAACGTCCTGCCTCATATCGGGGTCGAGGATTTTTCGGCCTCGGCGAATTTCAGATTCTTTACCGTTCGCCATACATGATTGGCTACCTTCGAGGCTTCTGCCTCGTCGTCGATGTCTCCAATTAATAATCGTCCGTTTCTGAACAGAGATATTGTGTGGGGTCCTTCTCGATAGACTAGCACAGAGTTCGTATTGGCAAGAATTCTTTCAGTAGGAATCATGGCAGAGATCTGGGAGAGATGAAGGTCTAGCGTTTCGGTTGGCAAGACATTTGCGGTGTGTTCGCCGCATAGCAAGGTGACCGTCGGCGAAGCCTCCGGATTCTCGTCGGGGAACCTGCCACACACTGCACAGTCGTGCCTTCTCAAGAGCTTGGTGAAGAGGAATTCCGGCCCTGCCATATCGATTGTCATGAGGTGGTCTGTCAATAGCGTGGGTCTGCCGAGGAGGGATCGGACAATCGTTTCAGCCCCGACAGAGCCAGTGAGACCAGTGATTGAAGGGCCCACTCCAAGGGTCTCGCAACTGTCTTCGAATCGGTCCATGACGTGAGGCATGAAGCATTCGAGGCACGGCGTTTGGGGAGGGTTCAGCAACGCCAAATGCGCCTGGTCAGAGACCGCGCTCGCGAATAGATATGGCGTTTGACTTTGAAGAGCAAACTTGTTCAGAACGTACCGCGTACGAAAATTGTCCAGTCCATCGAAGATCAGATCTACATCTTTGAACAAGTCGTCCACATTTCTGTCGGTTATAGTCTCCACGACGGCTTCGACGCTCGACCAGCTGCCAAAGTCTGAGAGTCTCCGGGAGAGCACATCTGCCTTGGGATGAAACAGATCCTCCCGAGATGCGCCATGGATCCTTTGAAGGTTTGAAGGCTCGACGATATCCTGGTCGACGAGTCTGATCCCTCCCACGCCAGATCTGGCGAGATAGTACGCGGCCGAGCTGCCGACACCGCCAACACCTGCAACGGCTATGGTTCTTGCGCGAAGTTTCGCAAGTCCTTCTAACCCTACGCCGGGAAGGACAACTTGTCTAGCGTAGAATTCGGACGATTCGTTCCCCATTTGTCTCCATATCGAATTCGTGATAGAAGTATCTTACCTGGAAGAAACAAGTCAGGGGAACTTTGGCGAAAGAGCTCCTGCTGGACACGCATCAATACAAGCCATGCATAATATACACTCTGAGTCATTGAACTTTTTCCAGTCAAGGTCCAGGATTGGAATCTGCATCGGGCACGCTGTTTCACACTCCTTGCAGTCCGAACATTTGATTGGGTCCCGGTGCATTCCGAGAAGGCTGTTCTTCTGGGTAACGGCCATGATTGCCCCTACGGGGCATATGTAACGGCACCAGAATCGGGGGATCCGCCACGCTGCATAGATGAATCCGATGAGGATGATCACGTTGAGCCATGTCAGGGCAGAGACCCCTCCTAGCCACTTTGATATGTTGGCGAAGCTTAGATCAGATGCCTGCGCGGTTGCAAGATATCTCCAAGACCCGGCGAAGATACTTGGAAGAGTGCCGAAGAGAGTTCCATCAGGGGTTATCGCTACGAAGAGACCATCCGCAAATTGTCCAAGGCTGGACTTGTAGTCGCCGCCCGACCCGTAGTAGACTGCGAGCCCTAATGTTCCGCTGACGAGGAATGTGATGCCGACTAGGACATACTTGAGACGAATCCAGTAGAGATGCGCTCGCCTCTCCACAGCATCGACTCGACCCTTGACGCTGGTGATTACGTCTTGCAGAAATCCAACAGGACAAATCCAACCGCACATGAAACGACCGAGGATCGCGCCTACGACTAGCATTATTCCGATTGGAAGCCACGGAAACAGTCCGTTCTCCAGGAGAACTGTAATGGCATCCATAGTACTGGTAACTTGGGCCTGCGACCTTACGCTAGCAACAACCGGTAGGACTACCCATGAACGGGTCCCGTTGAACGCGGGATCGAGACTCATTATGCCGACTCCGCTAAATAACAAGAAGAAGCCTAGCTGTACTACGGTCCTAATCGGCCAAAAGTAGATTCGTGCCCTGGTAAGGTGAAGGCGAGCACGCAGACCACGCACGGGACTCGTTTCAGTCGCGGAGGCTTTTTGCTTCTCCATTCACTTGACGCCTATCCAAAGAAAGGCACGAATTGTTTGAGTAACTGCTGTATCGTGGACCACTGTTGTGAATAGACCCCTATCATCATAGCCGCAAGCCCAAGGAGCAAAGTGAGGGAGGCTACTACTCGATTCAAAAGGGCTCACAGCCTGTCTAAACGAACATCGCAAGCTCGCTCCTGCGGTAGTTATATGATTTCCTAAGTTGAAGAAGGATCGAATTGCTCAAGCTGGATACAAATTGCGCTACGATGAAATATCGAATAAGTCCTCCGAAAACATATTCATAGACTAATGGCAGAGCCAAGACTGAGCTCTACGACAGGACAAACGCTCAGAGCCGTCATTGGGCAGAGTTGGCTTCTAAGATACTACATCGACTTCCGCCTTCAGGTAGGGATAAGCCGTAACAAAGGACGGATCGTAAACTGCGAAACTGCCTAATTGGCAAGCTTGGAAAGTCAAGTCGTAAGAGTCGCTTGATCGGATGTATTCGCCCTGTTCGAAGTAGTGAGTGATAGCGAATCCATGAGATTGAGTATCGTTGTTCCAAGCCCGGATTGTCACATACTGTCTTAGGGTTACGTTCATTCTAGGCCAGGGGATAGTGTGATACTTGCTCCCATTGTATCCATAGAAGCTGATCACTAGCAAGAAACGGTTTGAGCCCGGTATATTGGCTGGAGGGCTCCCGCAACTGCCGAATCCAAACAAGTGAGCCGCATAAGCGTAAAGAAAAAGAGCTGAGCCTGTAATCACAACGACCGCTAGGGCGAAGAACAGTTTTCTGCGTATGATTCGTGAAGTCTTCCTTTCCGTAGATTCGGAGAACACCATAGATCGGTAAAGCCACCCGAAATCGAGCCGAACTTTAGCTTTTTGACAGGCGATCTCAAGATCAGTATTCCGAAAAGATGAACGAAAAACAATAGGTAAGTCTTTAATACGATTTCGAGGGTTTGACGAAAATTGTTCGTCTCGGGCGAGAGAACATGTCTGACGACGAGAAAAAGCAATCTAACGAAGCTAGCGTCCCGTCGCCCCTATCTTCTTCCGCTCAACGCCAACAGGGAAACCTTCCCGCTCCTGCCAAGAACCCGTTGATTTCGCGAAGAGCATTCCTCGCCGGTGCCTTTGGGGCCTCAACACTGCTGGCGATAGGTGCTTTCGCACCACCGTCCTTGCCATCATGGAACATTCTCAATCCACTGATTCCACAGAGGGAAGGTCCTACTCAGGTCACCACATGGAATGATCTGGACTCCAAATATCAGAATGCGGTTGCTGCGGGCAACCTTTACGCCCCCTCGAACTATTCGGAATTTTTCTATTTTCCCTATCCAGTTACGGATAGTCCGTATTACAAGAACGTAATCAGTCGGCTACCGGAGCCTCTTGTAAATCCATACTATCCAAACGACGATGTACTCAAACACGTTGTCGCGTTCAATCTGACATGTGTTCACCTGAGGTGCATAGTGAATCCCGGCTACGGATCCGGAGAATTCAGGCTCCTGTGCCCCTGTCACGGAAGCCAATACAGATTGATGGACGCCGTCCCAGTAGCCGGTCCAGCATACGATCTTGGACTTCTTCCTCTGCCCCGCGTGAAGTTATCGTATGATTCAAACACCGGAAACATAACCGCGACAGACTTGGATGGGGAAGCCGGGATTGGCCGCACAGACTAGAAAGAAGGCAGGGGTCTTAGACCCCATTATCGCTCTTCTCAGGTGGATCTGGGACAGACTGGAGAGAACGCTTCTTCTCGCCGTGAAGATCGTCTTTCCCTCCCGGTTCATCAGTCCGCTGGGATTCTTGGGCATGCTCACTGTAATCGTCTTCATCATTCTCGGAGTTACGGGCGCACTCCTACTGTTTCACTTCCAGCCGCTCTTCGGGGATTGCCCACCTGCTGCGGCGAATACATCGTATGCCCCTTCTCCGACTTGTAACCAGGCATTCAATAGCGTGGCGTCAATCAACAATCAGGTGGACTGGGGATTTCTGATCAGGAACATTCACTATCAGGCTTCCAACGCCATGGTATTGCTTGCCGTAATGCACATGTTCTACCAGTACTTTGCTGGTAGATACAAGCTCAGATACGAGATGCTCTGGGTCACCGGGATAATTCTCGGTGTAATAACCGTAATCGAGGCGTACACTGGGTATGATCTCATCTTCAACATCCGCGGACAACTGGCGATCAACATCGGACAAACATTGACATACTATTCGCCTGTGATTGGCGCAAATCTTGCACAGATAATCTTCGGCTTCAGCTTCAACGACCTGGCGATCAGGTTTTACGCGTTCCACGTGTTCATAATTCCAATAATCATGCTTGCCATAATGTCGGTGCATCTTCCCAAGAACCTCGTCTTGGACATCCCAGTGTCGTCAGCGATCACGGGAATCATTCTGATAATGGGAGGGCTTTTCCCGGTGGAAGTGGGCATACGATATGACCCCAATCAACTCACACAAATCACGTTCCCCGAATGGTATTTCACTAGTCTCTACGCTTTCATTAGAACCAAGGGGCTACAACCTTTCATTGCTGGGGCCATCATCCCTGCCGTGTTCGTTCTGATTTTCCTATTAGTTCCCTTCTTCGACCGAGGCAAAAAGATCGCGATGATCGACAGACCCTTCTGGGTCGGCTTGGGAGCCGCAGCTCTCGGACAAATCGCAATTGTCACAGTCTGGGGATTTCGAGCTGGAAACCCATTCCAAGTGCTCCAATCCGAAGATCAGCTACTGATCGATCCAGTTCTTTTTGCCGCATCATTGCTTCTCGCAACCGCCCTCGGTTATGGTTTCGTGTACGCATTTGTCAAATGGAGAAAAGCCAAGATCGAGGCCCTCCGTGCTGCCAAGAAGCCTCTGCCCTATCGTAGAGTCCAGCCCTACTTGCTCTCTCGAGGGGAAGTCTTCTCGCTATTGGGAGGTCTCCTGCTGCTGCAAGGATTCCTTGATTTCTCCATATTCCGTGCCTTTCTCGCAACTCTCAACAATTTTGCACTCATAGAAATTGGAATAGTGCTGGTCGCGTTTGCCGCGACCGTTCATATATATCGAGTTTCCAGCCAAGTGAAATGATAATGCAGGCCACGAAAAGACACCTTCCTATCGTCGGTCTGCTGGGTCTCGTAGTAATTGTGGCTGCAGCCGGAGGAGTCTATTACTATCAGTTTGTGGTCTCGCATACCCCTGTGAATTACGTTCCCTCTCACCGCTTGATATTCATGAATGCAACGATCCTGGAGGTTAGTCCTAACGGACACGGGTTCGAAATTACGAATACCGCGTTTCTTAATCAATCTGTCCTCCCTGGTTTCAGCCCTGCTAGTGGTGCAAACATGACCGATGTCAAGTATGCGGATTACAAGGGCGAATCTGACAATAGTACGATCGATGCCCATCCCGGAGACACGATCACGTTCTACATTTACAGTAAGAGCGTATCGGATTCACGCCAGATCCTTGGTATAGCCGGACATGGATTCGAAGTGGATTCGTCTTCGGGGTCAGTCTTAGTGCCTCGAACAACTCTAACCTTTGGTCAGTGGTTCACTTTCACAGTCAAGTTCTCAGACGCGGGCACGTACGTGTATTATTGTACACTATTTTGCAGTAACGGGCATCCTATGATGCGCGGCAACATAGTTGTAAGGTAGCGGTTGAACTGCTAATTGAGCAGAAGAAGCAGTTCTCTGTCAGAAACCAGTTTCTAACATACTACGAATATACAAAGCCCAAAATTTGGTATCTGCTGGTTTTCACCTCTCTGACCTCGACCTTCGTCGCGACCAGAGTACTCTCCCTTTCTTTTGGACTCGCGGGATGGCTAATCGCGGGATCTGCAATTACGGCTGGATGCGCTGGATGCAACGCTCTCACAAACTACAATGACCGTGATATTGATGCCCTCATGTTGCGGACTCGTCATCGGCCACTTCCATCCGGGCGCGTTACCCCGAGGGCTGCATTGACATTCGGACTCGGACTAATCGTCGTCTCGCTAACTCTCTCTGCTGTACTGAACCTTCTATCTTTGCTGTGGATGAGCCTCGGAATCATTGACAACGTAGGAATCTACAGCCTGCTCCTGAAAAGGCGTAGTCCGCTCAACATTGTCTTGGGCGGATTTAGCGGCGGACTACCAGTATTGTTTGGATGGTCAGCAGTAACGCCTGGTCTGGTCGGAAGTCTCTCGCCGGTTCTTATTCCGCTGCTAATGGCGGGACTGGTATTTGTATGGATTCCCGTGCATATCTGGTTCCTGGCCGTCTCGTACCGTTCGGATTACTCTAGGGCTGGGATTCCGATGTTGCCTGTTGTAGTGGGCTCCACGACCGCCCTCAGGCTAATCCTGATGTTCTCGCTGTTGATGGTCCCGTTCTCTCTCGCGCTCTACGTCCTGGGTTATTTTGGTCCCGTTTATGGCGGCGTAGCACTGGTAAGTGGTTTGGCTAACCTGGCTGGAAGTCTCTGGGTTCTCTACAAGCCGACCGAGACGAACGCTTGGAGAATGTTCAAGGTCTCCAGCCCCTACTTGTTCCTACTCTTCGTCGCGATGATCGTTGATGTGGCGTTAGAGCGCTAGGCGAGCATGTGCATGAACGGTCCCATTCCGCTGGGGACTTGGCACATAATCACGTCTGCGATTCTCTTCGTGCCTATTATGCGGAGCATCATGTCGAAGAAGAATCCGTGGCCCATCAAACGGTCCGAGGCCTGCCGCATCCGCTTGGAGTTCTCCATCTCCACACCAATCTGGTCCTTCCAAGCTTCCTCATAACTTGAGAGCGGAATCTTCTCTTCTAAATACCGAACCGCCGCCTCTCCGGCAAGCCGCCCTGTGATCATGGCCGTCTGTATCCCGCCCCCGTTGGTTGGCATGACCATGCCAGCAGCGTCGCCAACGGCCATTACGCGATCAGTGTAAGTCTTCGCGAGGGGCCCATCCACCGGCAGGCTATCACCTATCAGCGACGCCTTCTGTCCTCCCCTCAGCCGTTCAGCCGCTACCTTGTTCTTCTCGATAAACCCTGTTAACAGGTCTCGTATCTGCCAGTTTCGTCGGACATAGGGTTCGCGAATTCCTATCCCCACATTGGCCCGCCCATGCCCCTTTGGTATTATCCAGCCGTATCCCCCGGGTGAGTATCTCGGGTCCATGTACATCTCGGCAACATCTTGCTCAACACCGAGGTCCGTCATGAGATACTCGATGTTCGTCGCGACCGTATAGGGACCCGCATATTCTCTCTCAGGGAGGCCAGCACGCTCTGCTGTCTCGCTTGGATACCCGTCTGCTGCAATGATAATTTCTCCGTGATCAGCTTGTTCCCGGGTGGGTCCCACCCAGCCACCCTGGTCGTCAGGATAGAAGTGGGCCTGAACGCCCACATCAATATCAGCCCCATTACCACGCGCGATATCGCCCAGATGACTCTCGAAGACATGTCTGTCCAGGATGTAGGCGGCGAAGGGAAACTCGAACTCGTGTCCTCTAGGACTGACGAGTCTAATCGATTTGCACTTGGAGTCTACCGCATCTTCTGGTGCATCGATGATATCGATACACTTCACTCGTGGGAGGAGTCTCGCCATCTCGTCCTTGGTAGGGAAGTATTCGCCGCAGCGAACGGGCTTTCCGAGGAGTTTCTTCTTCTCGAAGACCTTGACCTTCAGCCCCTTTTCGGATAGATATATTGCGGAGGAGAGGCCACCCGGACCCCCTCCGACAACGATCACATCGTACTTATGGCCGCTCAATTACGTAGATCAGCTATTCGTCGCGAGGCAGATCAAGAACGTTACGCGATTTATGCATTTGGCAAAGAAGGTCAAGAAGATCCCTCACCAATCCGATCATCGCGAATCGGGTTCTGCGCGTATTTCAATAGATTTATAATCCGGAC
>WNFY01008237.1_pt1 | contig 10474 bp, 7 predicted proteins | sample 5400091 | NCBI WGS metagenome assembly WNFY01 (sample SAMN13153364, study PRJNA577476) | soil metagenome | isolation source: 60 cm soil or saprolite under grassland replicate 1 | place: USA:California | collected 2016-06-15
TCAAACGACACTCGGCCAGGCGAGCCATCGCAAGCGCAAAATTCGAATCGCGCGCAATGGCTTGCTGATACCACGCGATAGCTTGGTCGAATGACTCCGACCTCAAGGAAGCATTCGCCGCACGGAGCTGGGACTCGCCTTTCAGAAACAGATCATACGCTGCGGTGTCCTTGGTTGGCGCGGTGGCGAGCGTGCTAGCTTCGGCCGGGGAGAGCTTCGCCTGAAGCGAATCGGCGATTTCCTGCGCCACTTCGCTCTCCACGGCAAATACGTCCTTGATGTCGCGATCGTATGTCTTGGCCCATAGGTGTGAGTCAGCCCGGGCATCGATGAGTTGTACGTTGACGCGAACTTTGTCAGCGGCCTTCTGCACACTCCCTTCCAGAACAGTTGCTACTCCGAGCTGTTGCGAAACTGTTTTTAGATCTTCCGGTTTGCTTTTGTATCTCGCGGTGGAAGTGCGCGAGATCACTTTCAAATCGGCGATGCTCGCCAGCTTCGTCAGAATTTCATCGTGAATGCCGTCGGCGAAATAAGCGGCACCCTTGTCGTCACTCAGATTTTCAAACGGTAACACCGCAATTGATTTTTGCGGCAAGGATGAACCTGTAGACCCCTCAGTGGGAGCTGCGCTTGCGGTATTTCGGGCCGTGTAGCGACCGATAAAAAACAAACCGATCGAAAACGCCGCGCCAACGATCACTATGTAAATCCACGCATGCGATTTTCGGCGTCCTTGCACGGCAAGATCGACATCTTCCGTGCGTTTCAGGCCTTGCGGCGTCAATTCAAACACCCACGCCATCACCACCGCGATCGGAAAACCCAGCAATGCGATCAGGATAAAAATGCGCAGCGCCCACGGCGGCGCGTCGAACGCGGGAAACCCGATGGATGCGGCCTGCACTGCGAGCCACGCCACAATCAAATAAGCTGCGCCGACCTTGAATACCTTGCGGCGTTTTAGTTCGGCGAACAGGTTCATTGGCAGGTGAAAGCGTCGGGGCGAATCCTAACGAGTGGCGAGCGCTTCAGCCAGGGATTGAGTGAGTGCGGGCGCCGCGGTGCGCAGTCTGGCGTCTTCGGTGAGAAAGCGACTCCCGAGTTGATCTGCCAGGGCAAGGAAGCGCGCATCATAGGCGCTGACTTGGTAGCGAGCGGCGATTGTCAACACCGATGCGTGAGGGATGCGTGCTAATTTTCCATCGAATAAGACGACGGCTTTCGCGAGAAGATCCTCAGCCAAGGAAAGCGTCATCCTCTTCCTCGCGATCGATGAGGCGAGGACATTCGTGAATTCAATCAGCAGAAAAGCTTCGCTTCGCCAATCAGGATCACGCGCGCGGCAATTCTTGCGCGGCTGCGGTGTAATCGCCGGCAATCAAAAGATAAACGACGACGTTGGTGTCAACGAGGAGCATCTGCTAGTCGCGGCCCCAGGCAATCGCAGCTTCGATCTCCTTTGTCGTGATCGGGCCACCGCGCAGCTTGACCGGCTTGGGTGTTTTCGCCGGGCGCTTTCGGCCCACCGCAATCCCCTTGCGGATAAACTCAGCGATCGCATCCTTTAGTTTCTTTTTCTCATGCACGGCGCGGATTTTCACCTCGCGCATGAGTTCCTCAGGGAGATCAAGCGTTGTTTTCATGCGCGAGATTCCCAGAAATCTGGTTTTCTGTCAATGCGAGCGTGGACAGCGGTTGCGCCGTTTCAGCTCGGTGAAGAAGTTGATTGACTCGCGTCCCCGCTCGTCAACAGCACTCCGCCCAGGTCGTGATCCCGACCCACCCGTCGATGTCTCTCGGCTCCCGCCGGTTCCATTGTCGATCTTCATTGTTACGTCTTGCGGCTTCGCTTCAAACGCTAAGGAATACGCGAAATGCTCGAAGTTTGCATCCTAACTGTTGGTCACTCCCCCGAAAGCTTTCGGGGTCGCGCCAGTCCGCCGCGGCGGACTGCGTTACCACCTACCCGCGCGGCTCCCGCTCGCGCGTGTTCACTTGGGTTTTTCTTCGCAGAGTTTCTGGAAGCGAGGATCGTTGCGGAGCGGATCAAACATCGGATCGAGTCGGAGCAGCGCGGGAGTGAGCGGGACGACTGTTGTAGCCAGCGGGCCTTCGTACGGGATTGACAGTAGTTTCTGTAAAACGGTAATGGCGCGGTCGGGCTCTCCCATGCGGCCCGCTACCCGGGCAAGGATCTCCATGGGCCAAGGACCGTCCATGGGGTCCTTCTCGATAGGGATTACCGCCATGGCGCGTTCGGCTAGACTCAATGCAGCGGCTTTGTCACCGAGGCCCATATTGGTGAGCGCGAGATCTCCAAGAAGGTGATAATTTTCCGGCTGTTCTCTGAGGAAAGGTTCCAGTTCGTTGCGCGCCTGTCGCCAACTTTCCTGGGCGGCGGCCTCGTCGCCGGCGACTTCCTGTGCCCAGCCTAAGTAGAAGCGCAGTTCGCCATTGTAAAAACCCAACGCTGGATCGGGCTGGGCCAGTATTTCCTTTAGCCGAGGAATGATTTCTGCAGGGCGACGCTCCAGGATCGCTTGGTAAACTTGTGTTTGCAAAGCCTGAGTGAGGTCGGCGGCCGGTCGGAGCGGAGCGAGCAACGCCGAGGCCCGCGGCAGGTCGCCCTCAGCTTGTGCGATACCGGCCTTTTTCACAATAGTATCCACGTCGTCCGGTGTGATATCGAGAACCTGCTCAAGCTTTCGCAGTGCTTCCGGAAAACGACGCAGGATGATATAGGATCCCGCGTGTGAGGAGAGCAGGTAGACGTTGCGCGGATCGAGCCGCTCGGCTTCGTTGAAATACGATTCGCTCCGGTCCCACTGGCCTCGCCTCCGTGCAACGTAGGCCAGCGACTGAGGAATCCGGCTGCTATTCGGCAGGAACTGACGTGCTTGCTCAAAATAACGCACCGCGGTGTCGTAATCTTTCAGGCAGGAGTAGTGGAAATATCCCTTGGCCAATACGGCCTCGCCCAGATTGGGTTGAAGAGTGAGCGCGATTTCAGCTGCCTGCCGTGCCTCTTCACGGAGGGCGAGCGTTGGTTGAAGAGCCTGCGTGACGTAGCCCCTGGCATCAACGTCTGACAACAACGCCCAACCAAGGGCGAACTTCGGGTCCAACCTCACCGCTTCTCTTAGATATCTCTGTGCGCCAAGAGAGTTGGCCTGTGTGTTGCCAGTTTTCAGTGTATAAGCCAGGCCACGCAGGTAAGCATCGTAGGCCTCGGGATTGTTTGTCGGTTTGGCGGCGATGACTTGCTCTTCCTGACCGGTGAGGTGCACTCGCAACTGATCGGCAATGGCTTTGGCTACCTCACTCTCGACCGAAAAGATGTCCGTCAGTTTGCGATCAAAGGTATCGGCCCAAAGATGGGAATCGTTCGCCGCTTTGATTAGCTGCACATTCACGCGCACCGCGTCGCCGCTCTTCTGCACGCTTCCTTCCACGATGTGGGCGACGCCAAGTTGCCTCGCGATTTCGGAAAGGTTTTCCGGTGCGCTCTTGTAATGCTGAGTGGAAGTGCGCGAGATCACCTTCAAATCGGCGATCTTGGATAAGCGCATCAGAATCTCGTCCTGGATGCCGTCAGCAAAATAGGCGTTCGCTTTATCTTCGCTCCGGTTTTCAAACGGAAGCACCGCGATGCTTTTTTCCGGAATAGCAGCTAGTAGCCCTGGTGCTGTTGAACCGGAAGTAGCAGTTCCCTTCGGCCGCAGTAACTGAATCGCGAGCATAGCCGCTGCGATAACTGCCAGCGCAACCGTGAGACCGACGAGCTTCCGTCCAGTCTTTCTTGCAATCGAGCTGGCATGATCAATCTCCGACTCGCGCTTGATGCCTTCTGGCGTAATCTCGAAAGCCCACGAAAAAATCAGCGCCGGGACAAAACCGAGGATAAGGAAAAGGATAAACGCTTTCATCACCCACGGCGGCGCGTCGAAAGCCGGCAGGAAAATAGAGGCTGCCTGGAGGAGCAACCAGCTAACGACGACGTAAGCTATCGCGACCTTGTAAACGTTGCGCCGTTTCAGCTCGGAAAAGAACGAAGGCTTCTCACTCATTTCGCGATTCCTGGCAAAGCTTGTGAAAACCTTCGTCGCCCAGCGGATCGAACTCTGGCTCCGGGCGGGATAGGGTCGGCGTCAAAGGTGGGCTGAATAAGCCACCTTCATAAGGTGTCTGCTGGAGGTGAAACAAGATCGCCACAGTATCGTCGGTATCGCCGAAACGCACCAAGATTCGTGCGCGTAGGATGGTGCGACCCTTCTGATGCAGTATCAGACGCGATACCTAATCGCTAGCCCTTTTGGATGAGCAAGCCCAAGGCGGCCGCATATTCGACGGCGACCTTGTAAACGTTGCGCCGTCTAAGCTCGGGGAAGAACGCTTTTGGATTCACGCCCCTGCTTTTGCCACAGCGTCGCCTCATGAGCAAACCTGCTTTATCCCATTCTGATTAACGCCCCGTGGCTCCGGAAAGGGTGAGTGATGGCATCGTGATACAAACGGCCAGCTTTGATTTGTATTGGCGTGATTCGGGTGTTTCGTGGGCGCATTCAACGGAGAAATCAAATGGCAAACCAAAAGACTGAATCGAAACGTCTGCTCTCATACATCATCGCGGAGTGGCTTGCTCGCTGAAGTACGAACATCTTTCGCCAGAGGCGATTCAAGCGGCGAAATTGTTCTGGTTCGACTCCATCGGGTGCGCGCTGGGAGGCAGCCAGCAGGAGGACGCGAAGATTTTATTAAAACATTATCGTACGGTTGGCGCCGGGAACATTCCCTCCGGGGTCATCTCAAAGGACCAAGAGACGATTACGGCAACAATGAAACCCAGCACGAGCAACCCAACGAGTGCCTCCATCACCCACTCCGGCGCGTCCAACATCGGCAGAAAAATCGAAGCCGCTTGAATCAGCAGCCACCCGACGACCGCATATGCGAGCGCGACTTTGTAAACGTTGCGCCGCTTCAGCTCGGCAAAAAAGTTTTGCGGGTCCACTACAAGTTACTCGTAAACTGTTTCCGGCTCGGGTCCCGAAATCAGTTTCTGAAAATCTGGATTATTGCGAATCGGATCCCAGACAGGATCGATCTTTAGACGCGCGACAGAAACGAAAAGCCCGGCCGGCGCTGTAAGTAACTGACGCAGTATTTTGACCGCTTCCCCGAGTTGGCCAGTGCGCGCTTCGATTTCGGCGAGTCGCGTAAGATAAAACCGGTCGGTAAACACATCTTTTTCGACCGACAGCGAGTCTGCGGCTTGTCGCGAAACGCGGAGTGCGTCGTCGTTCCGTCCGAGGCAAAGATAAACCCATGCCAGCGCGTCCATGATTTCCGGTCGTTCGGCTAAACGGACCTCGAGTAAAGCGCGCGTTTGATCGCACTCTGATCTTGCTAATTCGCCTTCGCCGGCAATTACTTGAATTCGAATTTGCGCCGCCAGCTGACGTAAACGCCCTTCCGGGGCGGTCGTCGCAATCTTCTCCCAAGCCTTCCGAGCATCAGCGAAATGCCTCTCGAGCACATCGAGATACACGCGGTCGTCGACTATTCCCGAACTAATGCTCCAACCACTGACATTGGGTGTTTCGCTTTCTGCCGGCACACCTTCGTAAGCTTGCTTGGCCCGCCGAATATCGCCGGTGCTGTTGACGTACGTGCGTGCGAGGAACTGAGTGGCCACTGCATTCTGTGGGTCAAGAGCCAGCGCACGGGTGAGCGCACGTTCAGCGTCGCTCCAGCGGCGAAGCATAACGAAGGTTACACCAATATCGGTGGGAATCTGGGGGTTTCGCGGATCGAGCTCCGCCGCGTGTTCGGCCGCCGCGAGCGATCGTTTCCATTCGCCGCGACGGCGGTAAATCCATGCGTAGAAGCCTTGCGCATTGGCGTTGTTTGGTTGGAGTTCGACGACTCGGTCAAGTTCTCTCAGAGCAGGATCGTACTCATGATGGCCCCAGTAATGAAATACCGCCAAGGCCAGATGTGCATCCGGCAACGATGGCGCGATCGCTAGTGCACGGTCGATGTTAGACTTTACTTCTGCCAACTCCGTTGAAGTCAACTTACTGACAGACCAGTGCCGAAACAATTGGCTGTAGGCCAGTCGCGCATAAGCGAGCGCGAACTTCGGATCTCGTGCCAGTGCCTGTCGATAAAACATTTGGGCGCGATCCAAGAGTTCGGAGCTTAGTACGCTCTCGGCCTGACGCTCTTCATATTCGCCCTTCAAGAAGAGATCATAGGCTTCGGTGTCGCTCGTGGGAGCAGCGGCCAGGGCATCCGCCTGGCCCTGAGAAAGCTTTGCCCGCAATGCATCGGCAATCTGTTGCGCAACGTCGCTTTCGACAGCGAAAACATCCTTTAAGTCGCGATCATAACTCTTTGCCCATAGATGCGCGTCGGCCCGCGCGTCGACCAATTGCACATTAATCCGTACTTTCTCGCCAGCCTTTTGCACGCTCCCTTCCAGCACAGTGGCCACGCCGAGCTCACGGGCCACCGTCTTCAAGTCTTCCGGCTTGCTCTTGTATTTGGCTGTGGAAGAACGCGAGATAACCTTCAGATCGCCGATGCCAGCGAGCTTCGTCACAATTTCTCCCTGAATGCCATCGGCAAAATAAGCGTTGGCTTTTTCCTCGCTCAGATTTTCGAAGGGTAATACAGCGATGGATTTCTGCGGCAGTTCGAATGATTGGGTCGGGCGGGTCGCAGCACTGTAACGGCCGAGAAAAAATAATCCGATCGAGAGAAGCCCGCCGATAACGACCACGTAAATCCAGATATACTTCTTTCGGGTCACGGCCGGCATCGCACCGGCGGTTTCGGTACGCTTGATTCCCTCTGGCGTCAGCTCGAACATCCAGGCGAGAACAAGCGCGATCGGCAAACCGACGATGATCAGTACGACAACTGAACGGATCACCCAGTTCGGAACGTCGAAGAACGGAAATACCTGCGCGATTCCCTGAGATAGAGCCCAACCGGCGACGATGTACGCGACCGCGACCTTGTAAACGTTGCGCCGCTTCAGCCCCCCGAAGAAATTCTTCGGATTCATCACCTAACTCTTTCCATACACACCGATTACGAACAAGAGCAAGTTCGCTTTCTGGTCGTCGCGCGTGTGTTATTCGACAGCAATCACCACTTTTCCTCGCGCGTGGCCTTGTTCCAAATACCGAACAGCATCGGGAACTTCGCTCAGCTTGTAAGTCCGATCGATCACCGGTTTCATTTGCCCGGACTGCATCATCTCGGCCAGTAAGGTGAGGTCCTTTTGATTTAACTCCGCAAGCATCGTTTCGATCTTCGGGCTTACGAAAGGCGATAGCAGCTTCGCTTTGATCGGCTTGGCCATGGCACCGATCAATCCCTGTTCGTTTGCGCCGCCCCCGCCGATCGGGACGTAGATTCCCGTGGGTTTCAAGACCCGCAGGCATTCCGATATCCAACGGTTCGTAACGTTGTCGAGAATAACGTCGTAACGAAGTTCGCCCTTAGCGAAATCCTCTTTCGTATAATCGATCACGTGATCCGCGCCGATGGACCGGACAAGATCGACGTTTCGCGTGCTGCAAACACCGGTCACGTCTGCGCCGAACGATTTTGCGATCTGAACGGCGAAAGTTCCTACGCCTCCCGACGCGCCGTTGATCAACACCTTCTGGCCAGCCTCGACTTTCCCTTTGTCGCGCAGACCTTGCAACGCCGTGATGGCCGCGATCGGAACCGAAGCCGCTTGCTCGAAGGTCACGCTGGACGGTTTTCGCACAACAGCTCGGCTTTCGCGAACACACACATATTGCGCGAACGCGCCGGTTCGTCCGCCAAACACTTCGTCGCCCGGGTTAAATTGCGTAACGTTCTTGCCAACTGCTTCAACGGTTCCGGCAAAGTCGACCCCAAGTCTTGTGACCTTCGGTTTGCGTAGCCCGGCATCTTTGCGCATGAGGTACGGCGTGCCTCGCACGCGATGCCAGTCGAGAGGATTAACGGAAGCTGCGTGAACTTTGATAAGCAACTCGTCATCTCCCGGACTTGGCTTTTCAACGTCCTCAACCTTGAGAACGTCCGGTGATCCGTAGTCGCAATAGACAATAGCTTTCATCGCGTTGCTCGGAGTGGTCGCGTCGCGACCACAGTCATTGGTCGATGTCCAGTAAGCGACAAGCGCCACCGCCAGCAACGCGAAGAAAATGGCGCCTGCACTCCATTTTAGAATGCGTTTCATCTTGATGCCTGACGTGGAGTTAGATCGTTAATTTTTATCTCTTCTAGGTTGTGATCTTTAGTTTGTTTTAGCGTGATTCGTGTGTTTCGTGGGCAGAAATCTTAATAGAGGAGAGCGACTATGTCACACCAACCAACCGATTCGAAGCGTCTTCTTTCATACACCATCGCCGAATGGGCTTGCGCGTTGAAGTACGAGCATCTTTCTCCGGCGGCGATTCAAGCGGCCAAACTATTCTGGTTCGACTCCATCGGGTGCGCACTCGGCGGGAGTCAACAGGATGACGCCAGGATTTTGCTGAAGCACTATCGCGCCATGGGCGGCGGCAATGGAAAAGCCACTGCATTTGTTTCCGGATTCAAAACAAATCCCGTCGACGCCGCATTTCTGAACGGGCACATGATCCGCGCGATGGATTACAACGACATCTATTGGAAGGCCGACCCGTGTCACCCGAGCGATCTCATCGCAGCGCCGCTGGCACTGTGTGAAAGCGAACGCTTGAGCGGCAAAGATTTAATTCTCGCCACGATCATCGCCTACGAGATTGAGATGCGTCTTTGCGAAATCGGTCGGCCTGGGATTCGCGAATACGGTTGGCATCACGCGACCTTGAGCGCGTTCGCCGCGCCGGTCGCGGCCGGTCGCGTGCTAAATCTCTCGCCGGAGCAGATGGTCTCCGCGATTGGCATCAGCGCGGCGCGCACATTTTGTCCCGGCGCGGTCACAGCAGGCAAGTTGACCAACATGAAGAACACGGTCGATCCGTGGGCCGGTCGCATGGGTGCTGAGAGTGCGTTGCTCGCGCGCGAAGGATTCTCTGGACCGGAACACATGATCGATGGGAAAGAAGGTTTGGGTGACCCGCACAAGTATCGGCCAGACTCCAAGGAGACCGCCGATCATTCATTGCCTTATTGCATGGCGGTCGGACTGGTGGACGGGATGGTGACGCCGCTGCAATTCCGCGAAGAACGCGTGCGTGACAAGTCGCTGATTCCGATCATGGACAAAGTGAAAGTCGTCGCGAATCAGGAGTTCGAATCGCTCTTCCCGAAGTTTCAACCTAGTAGGGTGACCATTACGACGAACGACGGCAAATCATATTCTACGCGCGTCGATGTTCCCAAGGGCGATCCGCGCGATCCCATGACGGAAGACGAAATCGCGGTGAAATTTAACGCGCTCGGCGGCGACGTGATCGGTAAAGATCAATGCAAAAATTTGCAGCGCTTGATCATGAACATCGATAGCGCCGAGAAGCTGGACGAACTCCTCGCGCTAACCACAGCGCGTTAGAACACTCGCCCCCGGCGGCGAAAGCGGTGCGCGGACTCACGGCACTCCCAAAGCCCTTCGTGCGAAATTGCCGGAAAACGTCGTCCGTTTTCGGGAAGCTTTCGGAGTGCGACGCGTCTTCGCGTCGCTTTTGAACTGCAATTTACGCGGTTCCGCTTCCCTCGCCCGCCCCGAATTGAATTCCCTGCGCTAATGGCAGCTCACTGGAGAAGTTGATCGTGTTCGTCTGGCGACGCATGTAATACTTCCAGCAATCGCTGCCGCTCTCACGGCCGCCGCCAGTATTTTTCTCGCCGCCGAACGCGCCGCCGATCTCCGCGCCGCTAGTTCCAGTGTTCACGTTCGCGATGCCGCAATCGCTTCCGACCGCGCTGACGAATTTCTCCGCTTCGCGCACATCGTTCGTGAAAATCGAGGAGGTCAAACCTTGCGGCACGTTGTTGTGGATCGCGATTGCTTCGTCGAAATCGCGATACGTCATCAGGTAAAGCAACGGGCCAAACGTTTCGTGCTTCACGATGTCGAAATCCGGTTTTGCAGTTGCCAGGCATGGCTTCATGTAACAGTCGCCAGGAACGGTGAGTCGCTCGCCCCCATAGAGCACTTCGCCACGCTCATCTTTCAATCGCTGGATCGAATGCTGCACCATGTCGACTGCATTCTTGTCAATGAGCGGGCCCATCACTGTTTTGCGATCGAGCGGATTCCCAATCGGCAAGGACTTGTAGGCACCTAGAAGTTTGCTCCGGACCTTCGACGCGAGTGATTCATGCATGATCACGCGCCTTGTGGAAGTGCAACGCTGTCCGGCTGTGCCCACGGCGCCGAAAAAGATGGATTGTGTAGCCATTTCGAGGTCTGCGCTTGGCGCAACGATGAGCGCATTATTTCCGCCGAGTTCCATGATTGTTCTACCGAGGCGGCCAT
>WNFY01006418.1_pt1 | contig 10472 bp, 6 predicted proteins | sample 5400091 | NCBI WGS metagenome assembly WNFY01 (sample SAMN13153364, study PRJNA577476) | soil metagenome | isolation source: 60 cm soil or saprolite under grassland replicate 1 | place: USA:California | collected 2016-06-15
GACGGCATGATGCGTGTGCGTAATAACGGTGAGATTTCCGCAGAGATTCCGGCCAAGGCGCTCGCGGACGAAGCGCCTCTTTATTCGCGGGAAGCGAAACCTGTTGCAGCCGCAATCGGTGATGGAGGTCTGACGAATCTCGCCAAGATCGACAATCTCGAAGCGCTGCGCCAACTATTGCGTGATCCGACCATTGCATCGAAAAACTGGGTGTATCGGCAATACGATCACACCGTGCGAACGGGCACGCTCGTGAAGCCGGGTTCGGACGCGGCCGTGTTCCTTGTGCGTTACGCAAACAAAATCCTGGCTGCCACTACTGATTGCAATTCACTCTATTGCGTGCTGGATCCGCGCGAGGGTGGAAAGATTGCCGTAGCCGAAGCGGCACGAAATCTTACCTGTTCGGGGGCCCGACCGCTTGCGGTCACTGATAACTTAAACTTCGGCAACCCTTACAAGCCGGAGAACTTTTGGCAATTGCACGAAGCAGTCGAAGGCATCGCCGAAGCCTGTCGCGCGTTTGGCACGCCAGTCACCGGCGGAAACGTTTCTTTATATAATGAGAGCCCAGCAGGTGTGGTAGATCCAACGCCGACCATCGGCATGGTCGGTTTGATCGACAACGAAGAGCACATCACGACACAATGGTTCAAGAACGACGGGGACGCGATTATTCTTGTGGGTGCAATCGTCAGTACTGTAGCGGGCGTCGACCGCGGCGGAGAAAAGACTGGCCACGACAAAGAGGCCGAGGTCAACGCCTTCGGCTACAGCCTCGGTGGCTCACGTTATCTCAAAGTTTGTCATGGCTTAAAACTTGGCCCGCCGCCACGTGTCGATCTGGCGTACGAAATTAAAATCCAAAATGCGGTGCGCGCCCTGATTCCCGAAGGCGTGGTAAAAAGTGCCCACGATTGCAGCGAAGGCGGTCTCGCTGTTGCGCTTGCTGAATGTTGTTTCAATCCTGAAAAATCTTTCGGCGCAGAGATCGATCTGAAAGTAGGCGACGCACCTGCCACCACACTGTTATTTAACGAATCGCAGTCGCGGATCGTGATTTCGGTCGCACCCGAAAATCTCCAAGGTACGATGTCAATTTTGCAGGAGGGACAAATTCCATTTCAACAACTTGGCAGAGTTGGCGGAAACCAACTTCGCATCCGCGTCGGCAACGAAGAATTTTCCTGGCCAACCGCCCGTCTTCATGACGATTGGTGGAACGCCATCCGCCTTGCGCTGGGAAATGATTCGGCTGCCGAGGGCATCCCGAGTTTATGACGCACGATGCCAAGGTCGTCTTTTCCGGCATTTCGAATATCGCCACACATCGAGAACGATTCGTTGAACCGTGCGCGATTTGGTGAATTATTGAGTGTGATCTCTCCAGACAAGATCGACATCACTGAGGCCGAGACCAATCCGTTCCCGCAACACGAATGCGGGGTGTTCGGCGTGTTCGGCCATCCGAACGCGGCGGTCTTGACTTACTACGGTCTGTTCGCCTTACAGCATCGCGGCCAGGAAAGCGCGGGAATCGTCACGAGCAATGGCCCCGGCACGACCTTCCTCCAGCACAAGGACATGGGCCTTGTTTCGCAGGTGTTTGGCCAGGAGGAACTGGCGAAACTGAAGGGGACACGCGCAATCGGGCATACGCGTTACTCGACTACGGGCACCAGCACGATCAAGAACGCGCAACCTTTTGTGGTCGACTGCGTGCGCGGCCAAATGGCAATTGCGCACAATGGTAATTTGATCAATGCCGATCTTCTGCGCGACGAGCTCGAGCGAAGAGGCTCCATTTTCCAAACCACCGCCGACAGCGAAATCATTTTACATCTTCTGGCACAACCCTCGAAGAATGGCGGAAATGTCCTTGCGGCATTGCGTCGGATTCAAGGTGCGTTCTCGCTTATTATCATGAGTGAACGGGAGCTGATCGCCGTGCGCGATCCGTTTGGCTGGCGCCCGCTTGCCCTCGGCAAACTCGATGATGCTTATATCCTGGCATCTGAGACATGCGCTTTTGATCTGATTCATGCGGAGTTCATCCGCGAAATTGAGCCCGGCGAAGTGTTGATCATCGATGAAAACGGTTTGCGCTCCGAAAGGCCATTCCCGGATGAGCGGCCAGCATTTTGCATGTTCGAATACGTCTATTTCGCGCGCCCGGATAGTATCATCGGCGGCGTTAACGTCGGCAAGGTGCGCATGGAAATGGGGCGCGAACTGGCAAGAAAATTTCCGGTCGATGCAGATATCGTTGTACCGGTACCCGACTCGGGAACCTATGCCGCTCTTGGTTTCGCGCAGGAGCTAAAGATTCCCTACGCCCATGCGTTTGTCCGCAATCACTACATTGGCCGCACATTTTTGCAGCCAAGCCAGCTCATCCGCGATTTCGATGTGCGGGTAAAATTGAATTTGATCAAGGAAATGGTGGCTGGAAAACGGGTTGTCGTTGTGGACGACTCAATCGTGCGGGGAACGACCGCGCGAGCGCGCGTAGTGAACTTGCGCGAAGCTGGCGCAAAGGAAGTGCACATGCGCGTCAGCTGTCCGCCGCACCGGTTTGCTTGTCACTACGGCATCGATTTTCCGGATCCAGAAAAGTTGATTGCGAACCAGATGTCGATGGAAGACATCTGCAAATACCTCGGTGTCGACAGCCTCGGTTATCTCGATGTGGCAGGCATGGTACGGGCGACCGGAAAGCCGATGAATAGCTTTTGTCTGGCCTGTTTCAACGGGGATTATCCCCTGCCCGTCGATCCTGCGCTGGACAAATTTATCATGGAAAAACGCGAGCAGCGCGCCAAAGCGCTCGCGGATCAGGAAGCGCATCCGACCTTGTTCACAGATTTGAAATGATTTCTTCATGCGTGTCATCCTGAGCGGAGCGAAGGACCTCACCTACAACATTTGGATCACACGTATTTGGAAGTGTGATCAACGGAGCCGGTGCGGGGTCCCTCATCGTCTCCGCGACTCGGGATGACCGCGCGAAAGAAGGCCTACACTCGCGCTGGCGTTGATGTCGATCTTGGCAATCGACTCAAAGGACAAATTCAATCACTCGTTAGGCAAACGCACGGGCCGCAAGTGTTGAGTAAAATTGGCGGTTTCGGCGGCTTGTTTCGAGCGACCTTCTCCGGAATGCGCGAGCCGGTTTTGGTTGCAAGCATTGATTCCGTCGGAACGAAAGTAAAAATCGCGTTTGCTCTGAACAAGCATGACACCGTCGGCGCCGACCTGGTGAACCACTGTGTGAATGACATCGCGGTCTTGGGCGCCCGTCCACTTTTCTTCCTGGATTACATTGGCTGCGGGAAACTCGAAGCCCGTGTGTTCCGACAGTTGCTGTGCGGCCTTTCGCGCGCCTGTCGATCTACGGGCTGTGCTCTTCTCGGCGGTGAAACAGCGCAGCTGCCCGGAATTTATCGCGAGGGAGAATACGATCTCGCCGGCTGCATTATTGGTGTCGTGGACCGCGGGAATATCATCGACGGCAGGAAAATTCGCGCTGGCGATGTGATTCTCGGCTTGGAGTCGAATGGCCTGCATACTAACGGCTACTCGCTGGCACGAGAAATTCTGTTCCGCAAAATGTCGCTCAAAGTTACTTCGCGCCTGCCCGGTTCGGCGAAAACCGTCGGCCAGGAATTACTGCGTGTGCACAAAAACTATCAGCCGCTTCTGGCAAAACTTCCAAGCGGCATGATTAAGGGTCTGGCTCATATCACAGGCGGCGGTCTCGTTGATAATCTGCCGCGAATTTTGCCTGCAAATTGCGACGCGGTAATTGAAACGAAAAGCTGGCGTGCGCCCGGCATCTTTCAAATCTTGCAGCAAAACGGAAATATCGAGCTCCACGAGATGTATCAGGTTTTCAATATGGGTATCGGAATGACGGCCGTGGTTTCCGAACGCGATGCTCGACGCGCAATGCTAACGTTAAAAGCAAAACGAATCGGCCAAATCGAACGCGGAAGTGGCAGGGTGCGTTTGAACTTCTGACAAAAGTCGAGCGAAGTGTCATAGTGAAGAAGGGCTTGCGCAGCCGTCGAAATCCAAAGTGAGGCTTGGAAAGCTGTCACGCGTTGGCGCGCGCTAGCCAGGTAGGTGCGGCGACGCAGCATCGGTCGCGCTGGCTGCTTCAACTACGGGCGTCGACGTCGGCATCGCGGTTTTGCCTGCACGCATCACCCGCTGCAGACCCGCGCGGTGCGCAGCAAGATCGACAAGTTCTGCTACCCGTGACTTCAGCAAACGCGCTCTCGTCCAGAGGAACACCAGAAAGAGTACGTAGGGAACAAGAACCCAAAGATCCACGTGCGAAATATTGAGCTGCCGATAAATCAACAAACTTAAGGCAATGAGATTGAAAATAATGGTCGTCGTAACGAACCGGTTGCGAAGCCGAACACGGGTCAAACACTTACCGCCGCCGTGATACTCGGTGACGGTCTGAAGCGCGATGCTCCACCAAAAATTCCCGTAGATTTGAATGTCCCACTCGTTCCACCCACTGTCAGTGGAATAGCGCCAGCCTTCTTCATCCAGCAGCTCGAAGATGGCGCCGAGCAAATAATGGCGGTCCCTACCCTGTTCGCTCCAAAAGACTCGGCGACTTAGACTGCTCGCAAAACGGCTGCGCTCCGGTAGATGTTCGTGTGCCCGAATCACGCTTGCGGGTGTGCGCTTGAAATGCAGCCAGGTGAAATAACGGGAGAATCCGCGCACGAGCGGTTGGACAAAGGCTAGAAACATGACAAGCAGCCGTGCGCCCGCCGTATCGAATTTCGGCTCAATAGAAGCTCGCACCATGTAGGAAAGCGCGACGCATAGCGTGCCGCCAAGCATGAGGTACGGAACAATGCGCAACGCCGGGAGAAAAATCCCAAGACCGAACAGGAAAATTGTCAGGGCAAACCACTCAATACTGCTCAGGTACGCGGCCACGTCTGACTGAGGTGCGGGATAAATCGATTGAAAAAAACCTTCACCGAACATTCCGTGATAGATCACCGGCCGATTAACGAACCAGCTGAACCGTGGCGTTCCGTAGATCTGCCCGCGCCATTTTGCGGTGCCTGTTGGTCCGAAAAAGATCAAATGTTTAAAGCGCAGAAGTGACTCTGCTTCGCCATAGCCGTCCTGCTGTCTCAAAAAAGCGCGAAGGGTAAAACGTCGATAGTGCCAGACGATCGCAGTTGGACTGAAAGCAATGACCCAACCAGCCTGCTGAATTCGCCAGCAAAAATCGACGTCATCACCTGCTTTGCGGTATTCGGTGTCAAAGCCGCCCACGCCCTCGAATGCCCACCGATAAAAGGCCATGTTGCAACCGGGAATGTGCTCGGCGACCACATCGGTAAGCAATACATGGCTCGGTCCACCGGGTGCCGCTGCAACGCATGCCTGAATCCAATTTTTGGCTGGCGGCGTGACATTCGGTCCACCCACTCCGGCGTAATCACCGCTTACAAGTGTGCCGATGAGATAATACAGCCAATCGGGATCAACCATGCAGTCAGAATCAGTGTAGGCGAAGACTTCACCCTTGGCTGCGGCCGCACCGGTATTCCGAGCGTGGCTCAATCCTTGATTGCCTTGATGAATGTAGCGCACCCATGGGAACTGCGCTGCGATATAAGATGTATCATCGGTCGATCCGTCATCGACCAAGATCACCTCATACTCGGGATAATTAAGTTTACCTAACGAATCAAGGCAGGACGCAAGAGTGGAACCGCCATTGTACGAGCAAACGATTACCGAAACGAACGGCGCCTTCGGCAAGGGACGATGAGGCAAGGTGGAATCGTTTCGGCCCAGTTTCTCCTCCAGTGTGTAGAACGCCTTCTTCGGTCGGCGTTCCCGCGTAACGATCCCAAACGCCCAGTCGGTAACTTCCTGGCCGCCGGTAAACCATTCGTCCGTCCAGGTAAAAAAAATGGTTCCAGCAAGGCCGCATTTTACGACGCTATCGATGTGCCAACCGAGCATCTCGGCTTGCTCATCCTGTGAATGCCGGATCGTATCCATACCGAATTCCCCCAGGATAAGCGGATGCTCGCCCGTGAGATTTTGCAGTCGCAATAGATAACCTTCGAAATCACGCTGACTGTGGAGGTAAACATTGAAACAGCAAAAATCGGCATTCTGCGGCAGCAGATATTCCGTCGGCGGGTACGTGGCGTAGGAAAAGAGGGCATTCGGATCGATAGCACGCCCGATTCGAATCAGTTCCTCTACAAATTCAATCACTCGACGCGCGCCGAGCCAGCGGGCCATTGTGCTGGAGATTTCGTTGCCGACGAGATAACCGAGAATTGCTGGATGCCCGGGGTATTTGCTCACCGTCGTCCGGACTGCTTCAGCAATTTGCTTGCGAATCGATCTTTCGCGTAGGAACTCGATATGTTTTTCCCAGGGAAGTGTCACCAGCACGCGCATCCCTGCGTTAGTGCATCGATCGAGAAACCAAGCCGGCGGCGCATGATAAATGCGCACAACATTCAGTCCGGCTTGTCGCATGAGCGCGAGATCGACATCCACCTGCTCGGGCCAACCGAGATAGTTCCCTTCGGCGTCCGGCTTGAAGGGACCGTACGTGACGCCTTTGACGAAAAACTTTTTGTCATCTTCCAAAAAGAATTTCGCCGCCGGGCGAATTCGCGAGTTTGCCCTCACAGCGAGAGTTCCCTTAGTCCATGCACTGCATTGACGCAAAGGTTTTACCGTAGAGGCAGTCATGTCGGCTGTTGCAAAGGACGATTTCAGCCGACGCCTGCCACTACAGTTGCGCGAATGCTTCGTTCAACACACAGCCTGTGCGCTCCAAATCTTCTGGCAAGTGCGCCGTGGATATGAACCCGGTTTCAAACTGCGATGGCGCGAAGGAGATGCCGCGCCTTAAACAAGCATGAAAAAATCTCGCGAATGTTTTTAAATCGCTCCGCCGCGCGCTTGCGAGATCGAGAACCGGTCCCGGAGCGAAAAACAAACAGAACATCGAACCGACCCTGTGAAAGATGACGTCGGTCTTCGTATCATTGATGGCTCTCCGCGTGAGCCATTCGAATTGCGCGCCAAGCTCTTGCAGTAATTTCCATCCATTGATGCGTTCGAGCTCACGAAGTTGCGCGAGACCCGCAGCCATGGCCAAAGGATTGCCAGATAACGTGCCCGCCTGATAAACGGGGCCATCTGGCGAAAGCTGGTCCATAACTTCGGCCCGCCCGCCAAATGCGCCGACTGGTAGTCCGCCGCCAATCACTTTCCCCAGCGCCGTAAGATCGGGTTTGACTCCGTAAATTTCTTGGGCGCCGCCGCGCGCCAGCCGGAAACCGGTAATTACTTCGTCGAAGATCAAGAGCGCATCATTGATCGTGCATTCGTTTCGCAAGTTTGCCAAAAAATCGTCGCTCGGGAGATAAAGACCCGCGTTTGCCGGAACAGGCTCCACAATTACCGCCGCGATCTCGCGCTTGTTCTCGGCGAATGCCTTGCGCACAAGGTCGGTATTGTTGAATGGAAGTGAGATGGTGAGATCGGCAAATGCCTGCGGGACGCCCGCGCTGTCAGGCCGCCCGTGAGTGAGTGCGCCACTGCCTGTTTTGACCAAGAGCCCATCAACATGCCCGTGATAACAACCGTCGAACTTGATGATCCTGTCGCGCCTGGTGAACGCACGGGCGAGGCGAATGCACGACATGGTCGCTTCCGTTCCGCTGTTCACCATCCGCACTTTTTCGATTGATGGCATCCAATCGCAGATCAATTCCGCCATCTCCACTTCCAACGGATTCGGGATTCCAAAACTTAAGCCACGCGTTGCGGCCTCTCGCACTGCGTCCACAACGACTTTCGGCGCATGACCAAGGATCGCCGGTCCCCAGCTTCCCACGTAGTCGATGTATTCCTTCCCATCGACATCCCAAATCTTTGCGGCCTTCGCATGCGTCACAAAAAAGGGCGCACTATCCACGTTGCGAAACGCGCGCACGGGAGAGTTGACACCGCCGGGAATATGTTTCCGCGCTACTACAAACAGTCGTGAAGACTGGGAATTCACAGGCCGATGATAATCGCTAAATCACTAAATCGCTAAATCACTAAATGATTAAGCGGTTTTCGAACTGCCGCCGCACATTGACACCGAGTCTCCAAATCGGGATAGTTTGCATCTCTCACCATCGGCGGGGTAGCCAAGTGGTAAGGTCGCGGTCTGCAAAACCGCTATTCGCGGGTTCGATTCCCGCCCCCGCCTCTTTTCATAGGTAGATTCACAAGAAATGGCCTTGAAAGTTAGCGGAGTGAGAACGGAAATGAGAACACTTCTGCCGATTTCTGCCTTCGTTTGTTATTGTTCGCGTAGGTCGTGAAAATACTCGAACCGCGGTCACGTAAAGAAATCTTCGGGACCTTTTGCGAAGACTCGCGCAATCATAGTTAGGCCTCGCGCACAGTATGGAAAACACTATGACTACAGACCATCGGCTGCCGACTCGCGAGCTCGCTTACGACTACATGGTGGCGATGCATTTCGCGCAGCAGCTCGAACTTAATCTTCGCGCCATCCTGTACACTGCGGAATATCATGCTTTCATTGATATCCCACTCATTCCAAAGCAGGAGGAGCGCTACAAGACTCTCGACGGCTCGCTATTCATCTTTTGCGACATTCCTATGGTGTAAGTGATGCACATTTACGACGTCCGTCCGCGAAAAGATCATCGCGGCTTTGATCTCATCTGTGACGGGCTGCCTTTCGGTCGCCTGTGGTACTTGGAAGTCAGCGAAGCAATTGGATATGCGCAAATTTGCAGCCGATCACATGATGCTGTGATCTATGTTTACGATGAAGCGGGCAACGTGATCGAAACACACGAGTACGCGGGCGAGTTCAAAGAGTCGTGAGTACGCTGCTCACCTCATAGGGTACTCGAATCGTCCAACTAAACCATATCCGGGGTACGAGGGTTTGCCAGATACCGAAATCAAAAGATTGCTTCGGATAAAACCTAAGCAGGTCCGCGAATCGCCGCCGCGTCAAGCTCAATAAACAAAGTCAACTTTCATCCGCGCGCATAACCAAACGCTTCCCGTCATCGCCGGTGCGCGTCTGCAATCCAGATTGTTCGCCCGTTGCAATCAATTGCTGAGACACAGCCCCAACTCCATCCGGCTTTGCTGAGGTTGTCAGCGATCAACTCCCAATACTTCACGCGATGGGATTGTGCGTCCTTTGCCCTATACCCCGCAATGACAAAGTGATATGAACAGGCGCAATAACGCGGGCGATAACGTTATCATTGCCGCGAGTGCGTCTCTCTGGGAAAGCTTTTATTGGATCGCCGCGTTCCTGTAAATAGTCATCGGGCTGGCGGTGGTCGGAATCGACCCCACCCTGTCACAAGGCATAGGAATACCGGAGGTTGTAGTGAACGTGTAGCACATTTTTTTTGCGGTCTTCATGACCCGCTGTGGTTGTGCCGGGCGCACTACGCTCTTGCTCGGATCAGCAGAAAATGCCGATGCGCAGAATGCGAGCGTGAGCACGACACTTGCGCATCGAACCGACGAACCGCACAAGCGACTAAACCTGTTTCCTATTCTCACGCTGTAAACGTAATTCCGTTTCGAATTTTGCGCAAGCTTATTTAGAGACTATTCAAGACAAAGAAGCGACAGTTTCAGCATTGCGAATTATTTACGGGCGGGTTTCCGCAGCAGAGCAGCGGGCATGATTCCCAAATTACGTTGTCGTCGCCTGCTTCAAAACATTTCTTCTACGTCGCTTTTGGAGCGCGACTTGGTGAAGACGGGGCGTCATCTACCTTGCAACGCGTGCGCGGCGAGCTTCGACTCAGCATGCGATTACGAAATTGGAAGCTTCACATACGTATATTTTGCAAAGCGAGACCAACTCAAGACCGTTCTATACGGGATGCACCACTGATCGCAATCGACTCGCTCCCCACAACAGTAGTGACGTGCCGCACACCTCAAAATCGAACGGCACACAGGCTAAAAGTCTGCCTAAAACCTGCCTCAGATCGCGCTTTCTAAAAAAGCGCAATTAGAGTCTTGTTCGGCCGGTGGGACGCGATATCGCAGGGTTAAAAAGCAAAGCTCATTTTGCCGGAGCCAGCGAATATGCGTCTCGGTGATCGGAGATCAGCGACCAATTCCGATTACGCGCAGCGAAGGCTCATTGACCAAAACGCCCGGCGTCGTACGGCGCCCTGTCTGGTCGATTTCACGACGATCAATGATTCGAATCGGCGAGACTGTCGTAGTGCCGATCGGCTGCAGTTTAACACGTTGCGGGATAAGCGAACCGGTGATGAAAATCGCCCGCTCTTCAACTTTTTGCTTCCGTTCGGAGGTTTGGTTAGTCGTGGGATCGGCGAGCGCTGTTCCGGCAAGTATGCTGGCCGCGACGAGAGTTGCAACGCTTG
>WNFY01006420.1_pt1 | contig 10472 bp, 6 predicted proteins | sample 5400091 | NCBI WGS metagenome assembly WNFY01 (sample SAMN13153364, study PRJNA577476) | soil metagenome | isolation source: 60 cm soil or saprolite under grassland replicate 1 | place: USA:California | collected 2016-06-15
TGACCTCACACTCCAGAAGTTAAGCGAAGCAGAGGCAGCAGACCTCGGCGTGCGCGCTTCCATCGCGGAATCAGTCGAACGGGCACGCACCCTTGAGACAAAGTTACGCGAGCTTCCGGAAAAACGCGTGGTCCAGGTGAGGAACACTGACAACCAACAACTGCAGGAGAAGTTGAAATCTAAACTTCTGGAGCTCGAACTCAGGCGGACTGAGCTTCTCACCAAATTCCGACCGTCTTATCGCCTCGTTCAAGAAGTCAATGAGCAAATCAGCCAGGCGAAATCGGCAATCGAGGCCGAAGATCTCAAACCCCTTCGCGATGAAACCACCGAGCGGGATCCCGACTACCAGTGGGCCCACTCCGAGGCGTTGAAGAGTCAGGTGGAACTGCAGGCATTAAACCAGCGCCACGCGATCGCGCAGACCCAGATTTCCGGATACCGGTCTTCGGCACAGAAACTCGGCGAGAGCGCTATCATCCAGCGCGATTTGGAGCAGAAATTGAAAGCTGCCGAAGACAAGTACCTTCTCTATCTGAACAAGCGGGAGGAAGCGCGTATCGGAGACTCCCTGGACGAGAACGGCATTCTGAATGTCGCGATCGCCGAACTGCCTCATGTCCCTGCACTCCCATCGTGGCCTCTGTGGAGTGCCACCTGCCTGGCGCTCTTTGGTGCATCTGTGTTCAGCACGAGTCTGGTCCTTGCCGTGGACTACGTTGATCCTTCGCTTCGCACTCCCGACGACGTACTTCAGGTTCTCGGAACTCCAGTGTTAGCGGCCCTTCCCAAAAGGGCTCTTTCTACAAAACCACGATTGAGGGGATTATGAGCGTCAGCGCGGAATTGTGGAGAATCGCAACGGCCAGTACAAGGGCGGCGCAGGAGGCCGCAGTGCCTGCTCGGGCCGCCATTACAAATGATTCGGGACTGCGTGATCCGCTTACTCTCCTGGTCCGTCAGCTCTTTTTCCCTGCGACGCTGCCTTCGCGTCGCCATGTGCTGTTCCTTGGTGCTGATGACGAAACCGGCGAGCTTGATCTCTGCGAAACGATCGCTGTCACACTTGCCGAACTTTCTGAGTCACAGGTCGCAGTTGTCGGCGGCGCGCTCCTACCTGGATCAGCCAAAAAGCTGCCGCAAAGCATCGTGGAAGCCAGTCTATGGCGTACGCACTCGCAGCGTGTAAATAACCACGTTTGGCGTCTGCCCGGCTGGCTCTTTTGTGATCGCTTGGCGCAAGAATTTTCCGAGCAGCGCAGACCCCCAGCTGAGTTCCGAAACGCATTTGAATATTTCCTGTTTTCGGCAAAGCCGGGGAGCAGCGAGTTGCCAATTTTCAGCGCTATGAGCGATGCGGCCGTGCTAGTGGTTACTGCCAATCGCACGAGGAGAGACTCGGCGTTGCACGCTAAGGAGCAGCTTGCGCGATACAAGGTCCTGTTGCTTGGGACGGTGCTGAATGACCGGCGATTTGAAATTCCGGAGGCGATTTACCGGCGGCTCTGACAATCACAAGGCCAATGTGCGACAGACAGGCAACATTCTCGACGGAAGGATTGTCCGGACCGCGACCGCGTCAGGATCGCTGGCGCCGCTGTTCGAGGAGGCAAATCTTGCGCGCCTCATTCCGGGCGCAAAAAACGGTATCTCGCGCAAAGTCCGCCAGCCAGGCGTCCGTCGGTGGTTGAGTGCTCAAGACGTCACCGTAGCGACGGCGAGTCTATGCACGACCTTCGTCATTGGCATTGCGCTTCGAGCATCACATTCGCCTGCCACGCTCTCGGTCTTGTTGCTTGCGGCCCTCGCGAGTTCCTGCGCGATGGTCCTTGGGCTGGAAGTATTGAATTCGAGTAGGAGATCGAACGGCCGCAAGAACGTGCTAGTCATAGGCGAGGAATTGACTCGCCAAAAGGCATTGGCGGCGATTCAGGCGGTCGCCAGTTCACCGCGAACAGTAGGACACGCCATCTCCTACAGCGAGTTTGAAGAAATCCGCGTCGCGGGACAATTCAACACCTTCGCGCGCCGGAAATTCATAGACGAGATCGTTATCTCTTCCCGTGAAGCAAACGTGGTGAACGTGCTTCGCGAAGCGCGAAGACAGCGGCTCGCACGGGCGCATTTTTTAAAATCGGTGACGATCCTCGCATCACGCGTGTGGGAAAATTTCTGCGCCGCTACAGCCTGGACGAACTGCCTCAGCTCTGGAATGTTCTCTTCGGCGACATGAGTTTGGTCGGGCCACGTCCGCACCCGCCCGACGATATCAATCTTTACCGCACTCGGCATTTGCAGAGACTGGATTTCGTTCCCGGTATTACCGGATTGTGGCAGGTAACGGCGCGGCAAGATCCATCATTCGAGAGAAGCGTTGCTCTCGACGTGGAATATATACAGAGCTGGAGCCTATGGCTTGATCTACATATTTTGTGGCGAACGGTGGGGACCGTGGCCCGCGGGAGTGGCACGTGAGCGGCGTAGTCGTCCCTGCCCCGCTCGCACGGTACAGAACCAGCTCGATTGCCCTGGTCATGGATATTCCACTGCGGCTTCTGCATGCGTGGACCAGCGTTCCGGCCTTCTTGTTTCTGCTTACCTTGACGGCGATGCTATTTCGGCCGCCGGATCTCAAAGCCTTCCCAGTTGATCGCGTCGCGTTTTTCTTGTTGGTCGGCGGAGTCGGGTTGCGGCTATCTGTTCAGAGAAAGCGCGTGCAAACCTATGGTGAGACTTGGCCGTTACTGGCGCTGGCATTGCTTGGCCTTTTGGGCGTTCTGGGAGCACCCTATCAGTCGCAATCTTGGAGCTTGCTCGCGGCGAAGTGGATTGTGCCGTTAGTTCTCTTCCACACCGCCGGCTTGGTGTTCATCGATCAGAATTCGCTTAGAAAGTTGGAGCTCTTCTGTCTCGCTACCCTCTTGTATCTCAGCATGACTTCAGTCTGCTTTCTGCTCGGGGCAGACTCACTGATTTTTCCTCGCTTCATTTTGGATGCAGGACTTGGGATTCACATTGACCGCGCGCGGGGACCTTTCCTGCAAGCAGTTGCCAATGGCCTCTCGCTGAACATTCTTGGCCTGATCGCATTGGACTCATTTCGCCGGAGCAGCCTTCCGCGCTTTCTGCCGGCATTCTTGTTTATTGGTGTCCCAATGGCTTTGCTGGCGACCAAGACCAGAGCAGTCTGGCTTTCGGCCTTGCTTTCCATCACCGCTGTCGCCCTGTTGGGCCGGGACCGAAGAATTCGCAGAGCGGCAGTGGCCTTGTGCATTCTGGGCATCGTCGGATTACTTGCCCTGCTGGTGCAACGGGTCAATTCGCAGGAATTTTCCGAGCGACTCGAGGACCAGTCCCCCGTGGACTTCCGCAGCGAAATCTACCATGCCGGATGGCAGATGTTCATGGAGAAGCCCTTCCTCGGTTGGGGACCGGATGCCGAAGTGCAGACGGAAGTCGCAAGGCGGATCAGCGACTTCCATCCCGACTACTACGTATTTCACAACACATTCTTGGAGCTCGCTGTTGGGCGGGGCTTGCTGGCCATCACTCTGTATGGATGGCTGATTCTCTGTTTATTTCGCTTAGGTCGCTCGTCAAAAACTGCGGATAGCAGTCCGCAACACTTTCTGGACTCGGGATTTCGAAGACTATGGCCGGTACTCCTCGGAGTTTACTTACTCAATGCTAGCGCGGTTGTCATGAACTATCAGTTCGTAAACGGACTTTTGTTCACTCTGGCCGGAATCATGGCAGCCCAGGGCCGGCGAGAAACAGAGCAGCAATCATGCGCGGAGGGACTCGTCGGATGACCACGATCGCTTACATTGCAAATTCCTTTCCCGAGGCCTCCGAAGGCTACGTGTCCGCAGAAATTCTTGGATTGCGAAGACGTGGCTGCAGAGTTGTGCCTTGCAGCTTTCGAAAGCCGCGAACATTATCGGATGTGAGCAAGTCATTCGGTCACGGGACACTGTATGTTTCACCGCTTGCATTTCGCACATGCCTGCTCGCAACCTGGATCTGCATTTCGAGGTTTGCAGCGATCGCCGATCTGGTACGGCGGGCAATGCAAGGGCCAGAAACATTCCCACGCCGCATACGCACTCTTGTCCATACATGGCTAGGTGCCTACCTGGCAGTGCTTCTGCGCACCGAACGTATCAAGCACATCCACGTTCATCACGGCTATTTTGCGTCCTGGTGCGCCATGGTTGCCGCGCGTTTACTAGGTGCGGGCTTCAGCATGACCCTCCATGGGTCCGACCTATTGCTTCGTGCCGACTACCTTGACTGCAAACTGCAGAATTGCCGATTCTGTTTCACTATTTCTGAATTCAATCGCAACTACGTCCTTGATCGTTACCCGATCGCTCGCAAACAAATTGCGGTGCATCGCGTCGGCATTGATTTGCATTACTGGCCGCGCGGCCGAGCCAATGCGTCTTCAATCTTCACCATGCTCAGCGTCGGGAGGCTTCATCCGGTTAAGAACCAGGCTTTTCTACTACTCGCTTGCCACTCTCTAAAAATGGCGGGCGCGTCTTTTCGTTGCCTAATTGCGGGCGAGGGCGGGGAACGGGAAAAACTTCAGGAGCTGATCAATGAGCTTGGGTTGCAGGAAGAAGTCCGCTTGCTCGGCCAGGTTCCTCGGGCGCAACTGCCGCGACTCTATGGCGACGCTGACGTCGTAATTCTGACCAGCCACAGCGAAGGCGTCCCAGTGACGCTGATGGAAGCTATGGCGATGGAGCGTGTCGTGCTCGCACCCGCAATCACCGGAATCCCAGAGTTGGTGACTTCGGGCGAGACGGGCTTCTTGTATCAACCCGGCTCTATGGATGACTTTCTCACGAAGCTGACCGCGATCAAGTCCGCGGGCCCTGCATTGAACCCTCTTCGCGGCGCTGCACGGCGCCACATTGAGCGCCACTACGACAGCCGGCGAAGCGTTGCACTGCTGGCTGACGATTTTCTTGAGCGCATAACACATGGACCGCAGCCCAGAGCGTCCGAAAGGTTGAGCGATGAGGATTCTCTATTGCAACAAATACAACTTCGGGTTTAGCGGGACCGAATCTTATTTGTTCGAGACAATGGAACTGATGCGGACGCGGGGCCACGAGGTGGCTCTGTTTTCGATGGCCAATCCTCGCGGAAAGACGACCGACTACGATCACCACTTCGTTCCCTACACCGATTTCAAGTTGAGAGGAACCGCCACCTCACGGGCGCAGCTTGCGTTTCATGCGGTCTATTCCACCGAGGCCCGCAGCAAGATCCGGCAGATGATTGCCGATTTTCGTCCAGAGGTCGCGCACGTACGCAACATATATCACCATTTGTCTCCTTCCATTCTATGGGAACTGAAGGCGCAAGGCGTACCGGTCGTTTACCACATGAATGATTTCAAACTGCTGTGCCCGAGCTACAACATGGTTTCGTCATCCGGGAATGCCTGCGAACGATGCAAGGGCGGCCAGTTCCATAACGTCATTCGCGAGAGATGTTACTCCGGCGGAACCGCAGCGTCGGTTGTGCTTGCCGCGGAGGCTTACCTTCATCGCTGGCTCTCCACGTATGAGAAGTGCGTAGGGTTATTCATCGCTCCGAGCCAGTTTGTGAAACAAAAACTTATCGAGAATGGCTGGACGCAGTCGCGTATTGAAGTTCTGCCGCACTTCCAGAGCCTTGCGCTGGTACAGAAGCCGCACCCTGTCGCTATGGCCCCAATACTCTATTTCGGACGTTTATCCCGAGAGAAAGGCATTTCTGACCTCCTGCAAGCGATGCAATCGCTTCCGCATATTCGACTGGTCATCGCCGGCGACGGCCCGCAGCGCGGGGAACTGGAGGCCATGGTGCGGAAGCTCTCGCTGAACAACGTTGCCTTCGTCGGACGAGTCGAAGGCGACGGCCTGGAAAGATTGATTGGTCTTTCACAATTCACAGTCTTCCCATCACACGCGTACGAGACGTTGGGCAAAAGCATTCTCGAGTCTTACGCGCAAGCGCGCGCGGTTGTGGCTTCTGACCTGGGGTCTAGGAGAGAGTTGGTCCACGAAGGCGAGACCGGGTTGCTCTACCCCGTGAAGGATATTGAGCAACTGGCCAACGCAATCGCGATACTTCAGCGGAGCCCCGAGCTCGCGCGACAGATGGGCGAGACAGGAAGCGAACTAGTGCGAGAACGGCACGGGCAAGAAAAGCATCTCCAGGTTCTGGAGGGGATGTACGAGAGCCTGATGCGGAGGCATTTAGGCCGAAAGACCAATGTCTCCGCACCGCTGAGAGTTGCTTACATCGGCGGGCGAGGGGTAGGCGGCAAATACAGCGGCATTGAAGCATATTACGAGGAAACCGGGAAACGGCTGGCACGGAACGGACACGAAGTGACGGCGTACTGTCGTTCTTACTTCACGCCACCCGCCGCAAAACATGATGGCATCCGGATCGTTCGCCTGCCAACTATCCGTTCCAAGCATCTCGAAACCTTCGTTCACACGCTGCTGAGTACAATCCATGCATGCTTCAGCGACTATGACATCGTGCACTATCACTGCCTGGCACCGTCGCTGTTTTCGTTTCTGCCCCGGCTGTTCGGGAAGAAAACAGTTGTTACGGTACAGGGCCTGGATTGGCAACGAAAGAAATGGGGGCGCGTCGCGAGCAGCTGTTTGAAGGTTGCCGAATGGACCTCCGCGCGATTCCCTAATGCCACTGTGGTAGTGTCGCGCGTACTGCAAGAGCACTATTTATCGCAATACTCAAAGGCAACATCGCTGGTGCCGAACGGGACCGAAATTCGCGAACGCCGCCAGGGCGCCCACTTGCAGCAGCTTGGGCTTTCACCCGACGGTTATGTTCTTTTTCTCGGGCGATTCTCTCCGGAGAAAAATTGCCATCTCCTGATCAAAGCCTTCGAAACGACTAAGACGCAGTTCAAACTTGTTCTTGCCGGAGGATCGAGTCACACGGACACTTATGCTGACAGCCTGCGTAAGCATGCCAGCGATCGAATCATGTTCTTTGACTGGCTCTCAGGCGACGCGCTCTCAGAAGTCCTCACTAACGCTGCGCTCCTTGTTTTGCCATCCGACCTCGAAGGGCTGTCGCTTGCGTTGCTGGATGCGATGGGTGCGGGTGTCTGCGTGCTTGCCAGCGACACTCCTGAAAATAAAGAGGTGGTAGCAGGAACTGGGTTTACTTTTAAAAGCGGTGACGCCTCCGACTTGCGGCAAATGTTGACTCTTCTGTTGTCAGACGATCATCTTCGCGCGAATGCCAGCTTGAGAGCACGAGAGCGGGTCCGCGGAAGCTATTTGTGGGAAAAGGTTGTGGCCGAGCTGACACAGATTTATGCCGGAATGACTAACAGCGAAAAGAAGCATCCGGTAGTTGCTTCCCCCCAGACGAGCGGCGTAGCGGCGCGTGGCGAATCGATGCCCATAACCAGAGTCGAGTCTCAAAGGGAAATAAACCATGAAACTTCGAGCGAGGACGTCCCTATGCGATCAAAGGCTCCAGCCTTGCCGTGAAGTGCCGCAGAAATGCCGCTTCGTAAACTAGATTGAGTCCGCGTATCGAGTCGCGTTTTTTCCAGACTTCGAGGATTATCTCAACCACATAGTCAACGTGGCTTTGAGTGTAGACGCGCCGCGGTATGGCCAGGCGTACAAGATCCATCTTTGCCGCGGAGCCGAACATTAGTGCGCCGATTTCGACAGAACGAATGCCGCCCTCCAAATACAGTTCGGTTGCCAGTGCCACGCCCGGAAACTCGGCCGGCGGTATGTGCGGCAAAAACTCGCGCGCATCCAGATAGATAGCGTGCCCACCCGGAGGCTGGACAATTGGCACGCCCTGCTCAGAGATGTGGTTCCCTAAATAAGCTGTCGAAGCAATCCGGTATCGCAAATAGTCTTCTTCGAGTGCTTCCTGCACCCCAACGGCGACGGCTTCAAGATCGCGGCCGGCAAGCCCTCCATAGGTCGGATATCCCTCTGTCAGGATGAGCAGATCTTTTTGCTGCTGCGCAAGCAAATCGTCGTTGGTACAAAGAAAGCCTCCGATATTGGCCATGCCGTCTTTCTTCGCCGACATCGTGCAACCGTCACCGAGGCTGAACATTTCCTGCGCAATCTGCTTCGGAGTCTTCGATTCATAACCTGGCTCCCGCAGCTTAATGAAATACGCATTTTCAGCAAAACGGCATGCATCGAAATAGAGAGGGATCTGGTGTTCGCGACAAACTGCACTCACCTGGCGAACGTTGTCCATTGAAACCGGCTGCCCACCGCCAGCATTATTCGTCACTGTCAGCATTACAAGCGGGACGCGCTCGCGGCCAACCCGCGCGATAAGTTCGCGCAACGCGACGACGTCCATGTTGCCTTTGAAAGGGTGCTTGTTTTGCGGCTGGCGGCCTTCTGGGATGACCAGATCCACCGCTTCCGCTCCAACGAACTCCACATTCGCACGCGTTGTGTCAAAATGCGTGTTGTTCGGAACAACATCGCCTTTCTTGCACGTCACGCCGAACAGAATGCGCTCGGCGGCGCGGCCCTGATGAGTAGGAATCACATGTCCGTATCCGAAAATGTCTTGGATCGAGTTGCGAAACCGGTTGAAGCTCTTGCTGCCGGCGTAACTCTCGTCCCCTTCCATCACCGCCGCCCATTGATGAGTGGACATCGCGCCGGTGCCGGAATCGGTGAGCAGATCAATCAGTACGTCATCGGCTGAAAGCAGGAAGAGATTATAGTGAGCGGCACGCATCAAACTTACTCTTTGCTCGCGCGTCGTCCAGCGGATGGGCTCGACGCTCTTGATACGAAATGGTTCGATGATGGTGCGAGGCATAGTCAGGTTGATTAGCTTCTAGCTCCTAGCTAGTAGCAACAACTGGGCGGCTAGAAGCCAGGACCTAGCGGCCAGAAATTATCAATGCACGTGCACCGAGTCTTCGGACTCCCGATATGTCACGGCCGCAGTTCGCTCCAGTTTGTCCCATGCGAAGGGTTCGCCTTCAGCCGCGCGTTTTACAGTCTTGAACAGCACCCACGAGAACAGTTGCCGATACGCGAACCTCTGCAGCCAGACCTGGCTCAACAGCCACGAATCCTCCCGCGTGTCAGGACTGCTGCGTTCAAGCGCAAAAGCAATTGCCGAGGTTACGAAATCTATGATCAGGAAGGTGAGAAAGAAGATCACGAGACGCTGAAAATCGGCCTCAGGTGCGGATTCCGGATGGAAGTACTTCTGCAAGAAGTACCACGAAGTGCCGACCACGAACATTACATCTATAAAAGGCGAAACCAGGGGTAAGAGGATCTGAAAGACAACGATGTTTGGCAGTGCAATCCATCCCAGCGCGCCTTTTCTGGCAAAGGTTGCGCGATGCTTATAGACGGACTGCAAAATTCCAAACGACCAGCGGAATCGCTGCCGCATCAGGCCGCTAGCGTTGACCGGGGCCTCGGTGTACGCCAGCGCACGATCTTCGTATTTCACGCGATACCCGCGGCGGAGCAACGCCATGGTCAGGTCAGCGTCCTCGGCGACGGTGTCGGTGTGGAACGCTCCCGCATCGCGCACGGCCGAAACACGCCAAGCTCCAATTGCGCCGGGCACAACACTAACCGCACCCATAGTGTTCAGCGCGCGGCGTTCGAAGTTCTGGCTGGTTATGTATTCGAGGGCCTGCCAACGCGTCCAGAGATTTACGCGATTCCCAACTTTCGCGTTGCCCGCGACAGCCCCTACTTTTGAGTCGAGGAAGAGCGGCACGAGCAAGGCGACTGCATCGCGTGCAATTACCGTATCGGCGTCAATTCCGACAAAAATCTCCTCATCGATGCGCAAATATTGCAATCCGAAATTGAGGGCCTCGGCCTTGCCGGAATTTGGTTTTGTCAGCACTAGTAATCGTCCGGTCGCTTCTTCACGCGGAAAACAAGTCCTTGCAACTTCCAAAGTTTGGTCGTGCGACCCGTCATCAATCACAATGACCCGCAAATTTCGGTAACTGGACCGCAACGCTGCACGGATGGTGCGCTCGATGACTTTTTCTTCGTTGTATGCGGGAATCAGAATGGCCACTGCCGGTTTAAATCCGTCAAAATCGCCAAGGCGTTTCGAGGACATGCGGTCGTAAACTGCCAGCGCACCGACAAACAAGAGCCGGCCGGTCATCAGCAGGTCGCCGAGGAAGAAAACCAGGACAATGAATTTCTGCACCCCGCTATACATCCAGAATCCCAGCAGAGTCAGCCATGCAGACCAGAGTTCGCTGGTGGGAATCGGCTGTATTATGTCGGCGCGCCTCTGATGAAGCAAGTCGGCGACACTGACGATCTGCAAGCCCTTCTCCCGAATGCCTTCGATGATCATTGGCAGCGCGCGCACGCTCTCGCGACGATCGCCGCCACCATCGTGCAGAAGAATGATGTTGCCGCAAATGAGGTGCTTGG
>WNFY01006421.1_pt1 | contig 10472 bp, 18 predicted proteins | sample 5400091 | NCBI WGS metagenome assembly WNFY01 (sample SAMN13153364, study PRJNA577476) | soil metagenome | isolation source: 60 cm soil or saprolite under grassland replicate 1 | place: USA:California | collected 2016-06-15
GCGTGACACCGCCGACTGCCTTGAGGGTGTTCAAGAACTGTCGTCGACGCATCTGCCCATCTCCTGTCCCGTTGACCGCCTCGATTGTGGCTCGCTGAGGGCGACCGCCTCGTTCCCGTTGCCGAGCTCGGCGGCCCACAGGCTCATGGCTGCCGACCATGTAGGCCGCCAGCAACGGCCGCTCTGCCTGATGGGCGCGCTTGATCGCCTCGTCGTAGTGGCGGCGCGCGGCGCCATGATCGCCGAGGTCGAGGGCAAGCCATCCCGCAAACCCGCTCGCCTCGCTGGCTGCGGCGGCCAGCCGAGTGCCAAGTTTCGAGGTCGGCGCCTCGTCAGCCAACCGAGCGGCGAAGCGAAGATGCTCAAGGGCCGGCCCGCGGAGCTGCTCGGTTGGGGTCATGCCCTCCAGCCGTCGGTAGTTGCCGGTGATGGCGGTGATCGACGCGACCTGGTCCCCGCCCGCCACCAGAGGTATCCGTTGGCTGAGACCAAGGTGCTGTTCCACCCGTCCGGCGAACGCGACACCGCCGACTGCCTTGAGGGTGTTCAAGAACTGTCGTCGACGCATCTGCCCATCTCCTGTCCCGCTGACCGCCTCGATTGTGGCTCGCTGAGAGACGTTCAGACCCGTGGCGCAAAGGTTCAGGAGTTCAGCGGCCAGCCGAGCTGCATCGGAAATGTCTACACTGCGACCTTCGGCGACATAGGCCAGCTCGATCAGGGCATTCGTGAGGTGCAGAGCGAGACCCTCGATTCCGGCCTCGACTTCCCCGGCTTCATCACTGACCGCCCGGAGTGGGATGACCGTCGCAGAACCGGTGGTGCGACGATTACCGCCTTGCCCCTTGCTGCCCACCGTCTATCCCGCCTCGCATCCCGTGAGACCGATTTGCGCCTGTAGGCAGGATCATACGACCTTAGTGGGACTTTGCTCGCCGAGGCTGCCGACCTTCGACGAGTTCTCGCAGCTCGGCCAGTTCCCTCTGGTACTGGGTGATGCGCGTCTCAAGCTCACGGATGCGCCTCATCGCCTCGGCGTCGTCACGGCCAGAGGAGGCGGCATCTGAGGGTTCGGCTTCCCTGTCGCTCGGTGCTGCGTCACGGCCAGCACGAGCGAACATCTCCTCCAAGGGCACGTCGAGCGCTCGGGCGAGTCGGGCAAGTGCTTCGTCCTTGGGGTTGGGAAGGCGCCATTGGCCGTAGAGGGTTCGCCCCCCCTGCCGGATCTCCTGAAGCCACTGAACCGAGACACCGGCTCGCGTTGCTAGATCCCTGACCTGAAGACCAGAGCGCTTGCGCAGGTCGTCGACCCACTTGCCGAAGGCCTCCCACTCTGCCCGGTCCATGGGTCGCTTCGTTCCTCCAGCTCAGGATGTCAGCCCGCACGAGTCTTGCAGTGCGAATACGTCTGCGCAAGAGAACTGCCTGATCAGTGGCTATGCATACGCATCGTTCACGGCTAGATATCAGCGTTCGTTAAGATGCGTTGCTATGCGTACGCAAACGCGCTACCCTCCGGAGACGGTACGGCCCCGACGGTGATCGAGGTGGGCCAACACCTCGCCGCCGGGGCCGCAGGTCGCATCGAGGTTGGGAGACCCGGATGCATGCTCAGGGTACCGCCTTGCCCAGTGAGCAGGGCGTTTCCACGCGCGATCAGGCCCAGGACGAGCCGATCGCCTACACCGTCGCCAAGGTCGCGCGGCTGCTCGGCAAGCACCCCAACACCGTCTACGAGTGGGTGGCCAAGGGCGTGCTGCCCCACCAGCGCATCGGCGGCACGATCTACATCCCCAAATGGGCGCTTGCCGACCTGTTCGCGCCGGCTGCGCTTGCCGAGTCCTCGCAGGCCTCACCCCCCGCCGGGGGCGCGGCCGCATGACCGCCGGCGTCTCTTCGCACAAGCGGTGCCCGCGCTGCCGGCAGTCCAAGCCGGCAGGGGCGTTCTACCAGCGCCGCACCGGCCGGCTGTCGGCCTGGTGTCAGGAGTGCACCCGGGACGCCGCGCGCGAGGCGCGCCGGCGCCGCCACGTCAACGCCGCCGAGCTGGAGCGGGCGCGCGCCGTGGACCGCGCCCGCCAGCGCCGCCACCGCTGGCTGCGACGACAGGCCAAGGGCGGTGAGGCGGCATGACCACACGCCAAGCTACCGCCAAGGCCGACCGGCTCTGCTGGGTCGATGAGAACTGGGACCTGGTCAACGCCTCCGATCGGGTGAGCCGCTACGGCGCCTACCTGCGCGGCCACACCGAGCTGTTCGACCCCTGGCAAGACGCCCCAGGCGGCATCACCCGGGACGCGGGCGAGTTCGCGATCGCGGCCCTGCAGGTGGCCACCGGGCCGATCATGAGCCCCGGCTACCTCCGCTGGCACCCCCGCGTGCTGGACTACAAGGTCAGCCACGGCGAGAACCCCGAGCCGGGCCGGCTGGTCTGCCAGGTCACCCTGGCCACCTCCCCGTCGCTGTGGCTGGGCTCCCCGTGGTGGAGCTGGACCACCTACCTGGGGCGCGACTGGTCCGAGCCGGACGACGCCAGCCATGCCGCGCTGGCCAGGCTGGAGCTGCGCTGGCCCATCCCGGACGCCACCCTGCCCCGCCCCCACCGGCCGGCCAGGGCGGGCTACCCGAACCTTCGGGATGCGAAGGCGTCGGTGCGGGCGCTGGTCTCCCAGATCAACCAGACCGCGGGGCCGGTGCTGGCCAAGCTGGACGGCGGTGACCAGCGGTGAGCGCCCAGCTCGTCCCGCTGACCTCAAGCTTGCGCGTCCACGTCGACCCGCGCCGCTGCACCTTCGACCGCCTCGGCGACGTCGACCTGGAGCTGGGCCGCCGGGTCCGTGACGGGTTGGTCGCCGAGAACCTGGTCGCCTTGTTGCCCGACCCATCCCCGCCGGCCCAGGTCGCGGCCCGCACCTGCAGCGCGGTCGCGGTCGCGGCCCGGGCCACCACGGCGCGGCGGCTGGCTGAGCTCCGGGCCGCCTGGTCCCCAAGCGGCGAGGCGGCCCGGTGACCGCCCAGCCGGCCCGGCCGACCGCGCCGGCCAGCCGCGAGCACGCGGCCGCGCTGCACATCCTGGCCGCCCCCAGCATCCGAGACCGCGCCGACCGGTTCGTCAGCGACGCCGGTGAGGTTGACTGGCTGCGGCTGGAGCAGGCCGCCCGGGCTGTGGTCCTGGGACCAGTGGCTGCTGGTGGCCGCCGCCCAGGACCTGTGCACCGGCCATGATCCGGCCGGGCTCAAGCGGCTGTGCGGCACGTTGGACAGCGGCAACCTTCGACGGGTGCTGGAGGCCGTGCTCATCCTGCGCCCCGACGCCGCCCCGGCAAGGGAGCAGTCCCAGTGACCGCCGCGGTGGCGCTGCCCACGGTCACGCCAGCCAGCGCGGCCGAGAATCGCGCGGTCGGCCGGGTGGTGGAGCTGGCCTCTGGGCTGCTGATGCTGCTGGACGAGCACGGCATCACCGGCCGGCTGCCCTTGGACGCCCGCGCGCAGGCCAGCCGGCTCCGTCACGCCGTCAAGCTCGCCGTCCAGACGGCGGCCGCCAGGTCCTCAGGGTCGCCGCCGCGGCCACCAGCGCCGGCGAGCCCGGATCCCGCCGTCCAGCTGCGCGAATGGATCGCAGCGCAGCCGTGGGCAACTGACTGGGGTCCGGTGGGGTGGGTGTACCTGCTGTGCTTCCGCGACCCCACCACCGGCCAGCACCGACCGCTCAGGGGCAACGGCACTGGTGGCCAGTACGCGGGCCACTATTGGGGGAAGCCGGCGAGTTCGGGATTACTGAAGGCCCTTTGGGGCATCCGTGGCGGTGAGTTCGCCCAACTCGCCCTGCCGATGGGCTGGCGTCACGCCTGCGGCGTGGCAGCTTTACGGCCACCCCAGCGGCCAGGAAGGCTGGCCAGAGCGTGCTGGGGGCCATGGCCCACACCGGTGAGACCGGCCGCACGCTGGATCCCAAGGTCATGGCAGCTGGGCTGCGGCCGCCGGCCGCTGGTGCGCCACCAACCCCGCCTCACGGCCTGCGGGTGGTCGCGGTGGGCGAGCTGGGCGTGGTGGTGGCTGCAGCCGTGGTGCTGGGGACGGTCCCCGTCGGCACGGTCGTTGTCGCAGCAGCGACTGGCGCGGTCGTTGTGGAAGCGGCAACCGGCGCCGTCGTGGTTGGTACGGACCCCGACGGCGAGGTGGCCGACGTCGCCGGCGCCCGGGTCGCCGGCGAGGCCGACCTGGCTGCTCCGGCGACCACCACCCCGACGGAGGTGCTGGCTCCCTGCTGTGGCCGGCTCCCAACCAAGCTGGCAAGCGGCTGCTGGGCGACCGCCTCCACGCCCGTGATCACGCCGATCGCGATCCCAAACGCCGCCACCGCCGCGACCGCGACCCGCCGCCAGCGCAGCGGCCGCGGATGCGCCGTGCCGGCAGCGTCCTCGCCGTCCCCCGCCCGCTGGTCCACGCGGCGCAGCAGCGAACGCCGCGCCAGGGTGTGGGCGGACGCCAGCGAGCGGGTGTACAGGGACTCGCCCAACGCCACCAGGACGCTGCCTAGCGCCGCGCCGATGAGGGTCCCGTCGACCCCGAAAAATGACGCGACGACGGCCCCGGTGACCGCCGCGAGCCCGCCCGCGAGCAACTTGGGAACACGGAGCTGTTCCATACCACACCTGCGGGTTGGGGTTGGGGGACGGCGACGCTGCCGAGAGGGACCACAGGCCCGGCCGGATGGGGGCCCAGCCGCACCTACAAGAGCCCGCATCCTACCGACCGGGGCCGCCTGGTGCCAGCTGGCCCCAGGCCAAGCAGGCGACCGCGCAGCCTGGGATCGCTGCAGTGCGGGCGACCAGCGCTTCATCGCTGAGCTGCTGCAGCGGGCTGAGCCCAAGGCCGCTCAAGGACCGGAGGGACCAAAGGTCGCCTACGACCCCGAGCACGTCGGCCCTCGCCGAGTTCACGAATCCCAAAGAGGTTGCACTCTTTCTGACAGACGTGCGGAAATCCTGCTCGGCGACCAGGAATCCTGCAGCAGCATGCGAGCCTGTCGTGCCCGCTGGCTGAGCAGCGACAACGCTCAAGCAGCCCTCTCCAGCGCTCTAACGAACTCTCGGCAGATCCAACACTGGACCGACGATCTGGTCCGTCGGATCGTGCGCGAGCACCACAACCCCAGGTGGGCCGGTCCGGGCCGGCTGGTCCAGGTCGCCTTGGCCGCGGGCCTGACCTTCGAGCTCGCCTGGGTCGAGTACCCGGCCACCAGAGGCCGCGAGCGGCGCCTGAAGAACCAGGGCGGCGCCGCCCGGCGCTGCCCGCTGTGCCGTGGCACCGCCGGGCCGCTCGACCCCGTCCAAGCCGCCGCCGCCGCCAGCGACCCGACGACGGGCAGGCGACGGTGAAGCGCTTGGGGTTCCGCGCGGTGCTGTTCGTGGTGGCGTTCCTGCTGGTCGCCTCGATCGTCGACGGCTACGCCGCCGGCTGGGCCGACCGCCTGGTCAACCCCTTCCCCACCCCACCCACCACCCCGACCTCGAAGGAGGTGACCCCCCCGTGACCCTGGCCATCGCGCTGGTGCTGTTCGCCGGCTTCGTGGCCGTGTTGCTGGTCGACCGGCGCCGCAAGCACCGCCAAGCCGCCGCCCCGATCCAGCGGATCGACCTCGACCCGCCGGCCGACCCCACCCCCGCCCCGGACACCGAGCCCGCTCCCTGGCCCCCGACCCGCTGACCCCCGCCAGCGGGGGCGCCAACCCGGCCCGGCTCCCCGGACGCGCCCCCGCAACCACACCCGAGAGGAAGGACCATCGCATGTCCCGCCCGAGAACCCTGCACGTTGGCGCCGGCGTGGTCACGCGCTACCGCAACGGCGTCTGCGCGTTCGCCTGCAACCACAACGACTGCCACGCCTACAGCCAGCCTCGCGGCTGGCGCGCCGCCCTGCGCCTGGCCCGCCAGCACGACGCCGACCACGCCGCCGCCGAGGCCCGCTACGTCGACACCCCTTGGGGCATCCCCGCGCACGAGCTGCCGCCCACCCGCCGCGCGCGGCCGCTGCGCCGTCTGGCCATCGCCGTGGTGGTCCTGGTGCTGACCGCGCTCGCCCTGCCCGCTCTGCTCGGTCCGTTGACCGGCCACGCCGCCCCAGCGCCGCCGGCGCCGTCCACCTCGGTCGTGTCCACCACCGCGCCCGGGCCCGCGCCCGGGCCGGCGCCCCAGGGGTACGTGCCCACTCCGGCCGGCCCGCCGGCCACCAATGCCAACGGCCAGTGGATCCCCGAGCCCGACCAGCCGCCGGCGCCGAGGACCTCGGACGCGGGTGGTGGGCGCTGATGCTCCGCACGCTGCTTGACCGCCACCCCCAGCAGCTCATGCTGCCGCCCGGATGGGGCGAGCCGCCTGGCCTCACGCGCAGGCCGGCGCGGCGGCCTCGGCTCCTGGCCCTGGTCGCCGTGTTCCTGGTCGTGGCCGCCTGGCTGACCGGCCAGCTCACCTCCAGCCGCGGGTGGGTCATGGTCGCCCTGGCCTGGCTGCTGGTGCTGGCGCTCACCGGCCACCGCGACGCCGGCGCCGGTCGTCTGCTCCGGATGCTCGGCGAATACGCCGCCGTCGCCGCCCTGGCGGTCCTGCTGGTCACCGGCCCGGCCGCAGGCGCCCCGCACCAGCCTGCCCACCCAGGGCGCGCCACCGCCGGCGCTGCCGGGCCGCTCTGCCCCGACGCCATCCGCGGCATCGCTTCCAGCGCCTGCGACCTGATCGGCCGGACGTGGCGCGCGGCCAAGGAAGCCAAGGAGCGCGCCTCCACCCCGCCCACCACTACGACCAGAAGGGACAGCCGATGAGCTGGTCCGAGCTCCCGACCAACCTGCGCACCGTGCTCGGCGCGGCGCTGCTGCTGGTGATCGGCGTCGCGGTGGCGTCGTTCACCCTGTCGTTCATCGCGCTGCGCGAGGTCGCCTCCGCCCCGGTCACCGGCTGGGGCCGCAACGCCTGGATCTTCCCGCTGTGCGTCGACGCCGCCCTGCTCGCCAGCGAGGTGGTCCTGGTCGGCGTGTCGATGATCAAGGGCGTCAACCGCGCCGTGCCGTTCACTTTCATGGTGCTGTTTGGCGCGCTGACGGTGTGGTTCAACGTCGCCCGGGTGCCCGCCGACTGGCGGCTGGTGACCGCGGTCCCCCCCGTCGCCGGGATCTTCATGACGCTGCTGCTCTCGTTCCTGCTGAAGGTGCTGGCGCTGGCGACCGGCAAGACGATGGTCTACGAGGCGCCGCCGCCGCAGGCCGGCTACCTGATGGCCCCGCAGACCACGGTCGTTCAACTTCCGGACGGCTCCTACGGCGTGCCGGGAAGTCCGTTTCCGGGCTACAGGGCGGGGACGTTCCCTCCGCAGGGTGCGTTTGGGCAGATGCCCAGCCCACCTCAACAAGGAAACCCCCAAAACGGACATGGCGAGCTGAGCGAATCGACCAAGCGCGCGGCGGTCGAAATGCACCTTTCCCGGCTCAGCGCGGAGCAGCTCGGCGTGGCCACCGGAAGTTCGATCGTGGTCGCCCTGGCGGGGCAGGGGATGCCGATCGAGGAGTCCTACGCGGGCCGCATCCTGGGGGAGTGGCGCGCCTCCCACAAGTCCAGCAACGGCGCCCGCACGACCGTCAGGCGTAAGCGGTGACCGCGGTGCATGAGCCGACCGAGCTGACCGGGCGGGGGAGTGCCGCTTGGTCGCGTCCCGTGCCCCACAACGGCGGGCGGCCGTCCAACAGCGAGCCGGTCCCGTGGCGCAACGCGCACACCCAGCCCGCCGGGCCGTGGCGTTCCGGGCGCGAGTGGATGGCGGCTGGCGCATGCACCGCTCCCGAGGTCGACCCGACCTGGTTCACGGTGGAGGAGACGCTCCCCAGCGCTGGCGAGCTGATCGCCAAGGCGAAGGCGGTGTGTTGCGGCTGCCCCGTCCGGCTGCTGTGCCGCATCCACGGTGATGAGACGGGGGAGTACGGCGTCTATGACGCCGAGACCTACTCGGAGCGGATCCGCCGGCTGCGCCGCTGGCGCCGGCTGGAGGTGTCCGCGTGAGGCCCCCAGCCGGCCGGGCGCAGCGGGTCAACAGCCGCGTGTGGCTGGTGGCGATCGTGCTGCTGCTGTTCCACCAGCCCGTGACCGACTTCCTCGGCCGGGTCGCTGAAGCTGGCGACCTGCACGCCACCATCGGCAGCATCGGCGCCCCCCCAGCGCACACGCCACCGCGGCGGGGGAGCGCCCGGCCCACGGTTAACGCCAGCGCGGCGACGGCCGCCCGGCTCGCGCGCGCCCAGATCGGCAAGCCGTACGTGTGGGGCAACCAAGGCCCCGGCCGGTTCGACTGCTCCGGGCTTGCCTGGTACGCCTGGTCGCACGCCGGGCTGCGCTGGGAGCGGATGACCGCCCAGGACGAGTACCAGTGGCTCGCCGCCCGCAGCGCCGGGCTCCCACGCGGCGCGACGCTCCGCCCGGGCGACCTGGTGTTCTACAACACCGACCGGGCGTTCGGGCATGTGGCGATCATCAGCGCGCCGGGGCGCATGGTCGAGGCGTACACCCACAGCCGCCCGATCCGGCAGACCCCTGTCCGCCGTGACTACATCGCCGCGGCCAGGCCGGGGGACCTCCGATGATCCTCGCCGGCTACCCGCAGGTCAGCGCGCGGCGGAAGGTCCAGCTTCTGCCCTGGTTCATCATCGGCGTGATCGTCCTGTCCGGGCTCGGCATGCTCCCCGGGCAGGGCGAGGAGAGCGCCGGGCCGGGCCGGGGCCGCATGGCCCGCCAGCCCAACCCGACCGCCGCCGCCCGCGCCGACATCCCCGGCGGCTACCTGCGGCTGTACCGGGCGGCCGTGAAGCAGCAGTGCCCCGGGCTGCCGTGGGCGATCCTCGCCGGGATCGGGAAGGTCGAGTCCAACCACGGCCGCGCGCAGCTCCCGGGCGTGCGCTCCGGGCTGAACAGCGCCGGCTGCTGCGCCGGCCCCATGCAGTTCAACCTCACCGATGGCCCGCCGTCGACCTGGGCCACCTACGGCCGGGGGAGCCCCTACGACCCCGCCGCCGCGATCCCCGCCGCCGCCCGCAAGCTCTGCGCCGACGGTGCCGCCCGCCCCGGCGGCCTCATCCCGGCGATCGCCGGCTACTACGGCGGCACCACCGCCAACCCACCCACCGCCGCCTACGTCACCCACGTCCGCTGTGCGGCCCGCGCCTACGGCGGCGGGACCGTCCGTGACCTCACCCGCTGTTTCACCTAGCCCCGAAAGGAGGGGACCTCCATGCGCGCCATCCTCGCCGCCCACCAGGCAGCCCACCCCACCACCACACACCCCGCCAGCAACGCCGCGCAGCAGGCCGCCCAGGCAGCCAAGGATCTCCACCTGCCGGTCGACAACGAGCTGTTCCTGCTGCTGGCGGTCGCCATCGGCTGGGGGATCGCTGCGGTCCTGCGCGGCAGGTTCGGCCGATGAGCACGCCCGAACCGACCACGGCCGCCAGGACCGTCCGCGAGTTGATCGAGGCCCTCACCAAGCTCGCCGGCGAGTTGCCTGGCGGCCTGGACACGCCGGTGGAGGTCGGGCTGATCGTGGACGCCGGCACGTTCGACGCCAGCGCCGCGTTCAGCGTCGAACCGGTGACCGCCACCTGGCCCCACTTCCGCCCGGACGGCGCCGAGTGCAGGCACACCACCCTCTGCCTCATCGGTGACCCCGGCCACCCCGACGCCGACCGCTACACCCGCCATGAGCCCGGGCCCACCGGGCACCCCGACTGGGAGGATCCGCAACCGACCGACCCGCACGGCATCAGCGAGCGGCGCGCCGAGCCGGGTGAGCGGTGCACCTGCGGCCGCCAGGCCATCGTCGTGTACCTCGGCGGGGCGTTCGGGCCGACGGGTGACTGCGGGATCAGCGACGGCGGCGACCGGACCGGCCCATGCCCGTTCTGCGGCGGGCCACGGCACTCGGAGCTTGAGGGCCGCTGCCCGCGCTACCGGCTACGCCTCGACGCCGAACGGGAGGAGTAGCCATGCCCGTCCGGATCGTCCCCGAGCCGCCCCAGCCCGACCGCGACCCCGAGCACCTGGCGGAGGAGCGCGAGCTGGCCCGCAGCGCCCACCTCGCCGGCCTGGCCGTGCAGCGCGCCACCGACCTCGGCCGCCTGCTCGGCGGCAAGCCCGACGGCTACACCCTCGACCAGCTCGACCACCTCGCCGACACGCTCAAGGGCTGGGGGATCCGCATGGCCTTCGGGACCGGCGACACCGGCCTCATGGCCGAGCTGACCGGCCGCCAGTGGACCGCCATCACCAGCCTCGACGACGTGACGCGCCTCTGGCGCCAGCAGCACCCCGACACCCCGGAGGAGGAGTAGTCCCGTGAGCACCAACGACCGCACCACCACGCCGACGCCCTGGCCGACCAGAGACCAGGTGATCACCGCGCTCGGCACCCTGCAGGACCGCGACGACCTGCACCCC
>WNFY01006422.1_pt1 | contig 10471 bp, 8 predicted proteins | sample 5400091 | NCBI WGS metagenome assembly WNFY01 (sample SAMN13153364, study PRJNA577476) | soil metagenome | isolation source: 60 cm soil or saprolite under grassland replicate 1 | place: USA:California | collected 2016-06-15
TGGCCTGGCAAGTGGACGTATCTGATCTTCCATTGTGCAATCTCTGTAGTGCGATCTCCGTAATACAGCAGTGGAACACTTCACTAGGAGTGTGCTTCTGTTGACAACTCATCCTGTTGACAGGTTGTCTTTCGTAGTGCATCATCCTTATATCAAAACATCAGTTGTTATTTTCACATTGCTCCAGTGGAGGATTTTGCTATGCGAAAGTCCTTATTGTTGCTCAGCGCGTTCGTGCTGTCATGTAGCTTATTCTTCGTAGCCTGCGGGGCCCAGGGCACTGTTCTCAACCCTGGAAATACTAGTGGTCCCAAGACGATTAAGCAGATTGGTTTAACCGTTCAGACGATCAATGATCCCTTCTTTGTCGCCATGCAGCAAGGAGCTCAGGCCGAGGCCAAGAAGATCGGTGCACAAGTGATTCTAGAGGACGCCAACCACGATATCGGGACACAAAGCAACCAGGTGGATGACTTCATCCAGAAGCATGTCGATCTCATTCTGCTGAATGCTGCTGACTCCGCTGGTATTGCTCCCGCCGTCCAACGCGCTGTCAAGGCTGGCATTCCGGTTATTGCCATCGACGTGGGAGCTCAGGGAGGTGTTAATACTACCGTCGAGTCAAACAACGTCCAGGCCGGGCAACTCTCCTGTCAATTTATCGTGGATCGACTCCAAGGACAGGGCAATATTGCTATCGTTGATGGTCCTCCTGTCACCTCTGTCGAGGACCGTGTAAAGGGCTGTCAGGAGGTTCTGGCGAAGAATCCTGGCCTCAAAATCGTCGCTCGCCAGGTTGGCAACGGTGGCAAAGACTCAGGGCTGCAAATTGGAACAAATATCTTAACGGCCAACCCGCACCTGGATGCTATCTTCGCTATTAATGAGCAGGAGGCGCTAGGTGTGATGTTGGCAGGCCAACAGGCCAAGCGCCACAACTTCTTCATTACCGCCGTCGATGGCTCCCCTGATGGCGTCACCGCCTTGAAGGCTAAAGGGACCTTCGCGGCGACTGCTGCACAGTCCCCATTTATGATGGCAGAGACTGCTGTCCAGGTCGGTGAGAAGATTGTCGCGGGCCAAAATCCAAGCTCGCCACTCATCACTATTCCAGTGACGCTGATCACGCAAGATAACGTGAATAGCTATAAAGGGTGGCTGCAGCAGTAACTGTATGAGCATCTTTCCCGCTGTGCAGGGACGCAATGGCGCCCCTGCACAGCTGACCTGATATGCGGCTTGCCTTTGTCAGGCAGCATGCGCTCGTCGATCGTCATGGCAGAGTTCTCTCTAGAGAGGGAGGCCAGTAACTACTATGGCTAGTACATACCCCCAGCCGGCTGCACAGGGAGCAGAGGCAGCTCCTCCGATTCTCCGTATGACGAATATCTCAAAAGGTTTCCCTGGCGTACAAGCCCTACGGGATGTGCATCTGGAAGTGCGCAAGGGCGAGGTTCACGCGCTCATCGGTGAGAACGGGGCGGGCAAATCGACCCTGATGAAAATCCTGGCCGGTGTCTACCATCCCGATAGCGGCACCATCGAAATTGAGGGACGGCCCGTCACCATCGACAGTCCAAAGCGGGCGCTCGCCCTGGGGATAGGGATCATCCACCAGGAACTCAATCTCGCTCCCAATATCAGCGCCGCCGAAAACATCTGCCTGGGACACGAACCACGTCTCTTTCCAGGCTGGGTCGACTTCAACACGATGAACCAGAAAGCCGATGGGGTGCTCCGCCAGCTCGGGGCCTCCATTCCTCCCACCGTGCTGGTCGGTCGCTTAAGCACGGGCCAGCAACAACTGGTCGAAATTGCCAAGGCGCTCTCGGAGGATGCACGCATCCTGGTCATGGACGAGCCAACGGCCTCCCTTTCCGAGCACGAGGCCGTCAAGCTCTTTGAACTGGTGCGTACATTACGCAGTCGTGGGATCACGATTATCTACATCTCGCACCGCATGGCCGAAGTCTACGACCTCTCCGACCGCATTACGGTCCTGCGTGACGGCCAGTACGTCGATACGTTAGAGCGTGCGAACTTCAGTGACGAGGCGGTAGTTCAGCGCATGGTCGGACGTTCTCTGGGAGATCTCTACGACCGTCGTGGCAGCGAGGCCAAGCCCAAGGCCAGCGCAGAGGCCGTGCTGGAGGTGCGCAACCTGTCCAATGAGTATGTGAAGTCGGCCAACCTGCAGGTGCGGCGAGGCGAGATTGTTGGCCTGGCTGGCCTGGTTGGCGCCGGTCGGACCACCCTGGCCCGTCTGATCTTCGGGGCCCAGCGCCATCTGCAGGGAGAAATCCTCCTCGAGGGCAAGCCCGTCAACATTCAACAACCTATGGACGCTATTCGTGCAGGCATTGGCCTGGTGCCCGAAAGCCGCAAGGAGCAGGGGCTCTTTCTGCAGCTGGCCGTGCAAGAAAACATTGTGATGAATAGCCTCTCCAAGATGGCGGCTGGCGGGTTCATTGATTTCAATAAAGCCAGGCAGCTTGCAGAGCGAGAAGCGACCCGACTGCGCATTCGCCAGTCCGCGCTGCCTCAGCCCGTCAAGGGCCTCAGTGGTGGCAACCAGCAAAAGGTCGTGTTAGCCAAATGGCTGACCATCAATCCCAAGCTGCTGATTCTTGATGAGCCCACGCGCGGGGTCGATGTCGGAGCCAAGGCCGAAATTTATGCCATTATGCATCAACTCGCTCGTGAAGGCATGGGCATTCTCATGGTCTCCTCTGATCTGCCGGAGGTCCTGGGGATGAGTGATCGCATCGTGGTGATGCACGAAGGGCGCATCGTGGCCGAGCTGCCGGGCTACACCACCACGCAAGAAGAGATTATGCTGCATGCCGCCGGCCTGGCGGCATAGATGTCGTACTGCTGGAACAGGGACACAAGAAGGCTTTCTACGTGTAGACAGGAGGACATTGCGATGGCACTTAAAAAAAGAACAGGCGGGCTTGAGACCGAGTCTGCGGAAACCCAAGCACAGGTAAAAGCGGCCAGCAGAGCCGCGGTACGAGCACGCGTGTATCTGCTGTGGCAAGAACTGGGCATGGTGGTGGTTCTGGTCATCTTATGTGTGTTCATGGCCTTGTTTGCGCCATACTTTCTCACCGGCAGTAATCTGGTGAACGTGGCGCAACAGTCGTCCATTAATGCGATTCTTGCCGCCGGCATGACGTTCGTCATTTTGACCGGCGGCATTGATCTGAGCGTGGGCTCGGGCCTGGCCGTCGCCGGCGTCGGAGCCGTGTGGCTGGCATCAAAGGGGGTTCCCGGCATCATTGCCGTTCTTGCCGGTCTTGGGATCGGCTGTCTGGCTGGCTGGGTTAATGGCGTGTTAATCGCCAAGTTCAAGCTGCTGCCTTTCATCGTCACGCTTGGCGCCTTGACGTATCTGCGTGGTGTAGCCTTCGTCTTCACGGGAGGCTATCCGATCGTCATCCCGAATCTCAGTTTCGGCTTCCTGGGCAATGGCTTCGTCGGCCCCCTTCCCTGGCCCGTCGTCATCGCCCTGGTCGTCTACGTCGTCGGCTATATCGTGCTCAACCGCACCATCTTTGGGCGGCACGTCTACGCCATTGGCGGCAACGAACAGGCCGCCCGCTTGACCGGGATCAATGTCGACCGAACCCTCATGTTGGTCTACACCATCAGTGGTCTGTGCATGGGCATCGCCGGCGTGGTCTACTCCGCTCGCCTGCTGAGTGCGCAACCCACGGGGGGTGTAGGCTATGAACTCTACGCGATTGCCGCGGTTATTCTGGGCGGCACCAGCTTCACCGGGGGCATCGGTTCCATTGCCGGCACCCTCATCGGAGCACTCATCATTGGTGTGCTCAACAATGGCCTGGTCTTGATGAACGTGCCCTTCTACTATCAGTTGATCATTCAGGGAGTCGTCATCATTGTGGCGGTCTTGATCGATCGATTACGCACACGAGCTGCTGCCAGGTAAAGAGGCAGAAGAAACTAGGAGTAGCATTGAAAGTCTCATGGCTCGCGAACCATGAGACTTTCAATGCTACTCACAGAGCATAGGATTGTTTCATCCATATATACTTACGACTGGTCTCCTTTATTCCCGACCTTGCAACAGCCCTGCACTAGGGACACTCCACAGTTGCAGAAATTCCCATGATCGTGTAAGCTTTAATGTGTTCGTGGAATAGAGGGGTGGATTCGCACTGGAACATGCTGGATTTCCTACCCAATTCCGCACGTGATACAGAAGCCATGATAGTTTGAGCCCAACAGGAAGGGAAACGACGTGTCTGAACGAAGCCACATGGAGCGCGTGAGACTTATTGATGTTGCGCGTCACGCTGGTGTCTCACGTGCGACAGCATCGCTGGTACTGCGTGGCAGCCCACTCGTGGCCGATGCAACACGTGAGCGTGTCCTGGCATCAATGCAGCAACTCGGTTATGTATACCACCGCACCGCAGCTACTCTGCGCACACGACGATCGCATACTGTTGGGCTCGTCATTACGAACATTACGAACCCATTCTTCGCTGAACTGACGTTAGGCGTTGAGCAACGGCTTGAAGAGGCAAACTACGTTGTGCTACTGGCGAATTCCTCCGACTCTCTTGATAAGCAAAGCTCTATCCTCACTGCAATCGACGAGAACAATGCCGATGGGATACTCTTATGCCCGGCTGAGGATACGTCGCGTGAGACGATTGATACGCTGTCCTCCAGGCATATGCCTGTCGTGCTGGTCGTACGCTACCTTTTTGACACCGACACAGATTACGTGGGCCTGGATAATGTGCTCGGGGCTAAGCTCGCGGTCGAACACCTGATCGCGCATGGTCATCGGCGCATCGCCTTTATCGGTGGTCCCGCTAAATCTTCGCCACGGCGCGACCGCCTGCTTGGCTACCGTAGTGTGCTGGAGCAGCACAATTTGAGCGTGGACGAGACGCTGTTGCCGACGAGCGCTACGACTCTCAATGGAGGACAACAAGCGATTCTCTCATTACTTATGCAGAACGATCCCCCAACAGCGGCACTCTGCTACAACGACGTAGTGGCGTTTGGAGTCATGCTAGGTCTGCAAGCCCATGGTCGCATACCGGGGCAGGACTTTGCGGTAATTGGGTTTGATGATATTGCCGATGCTGCGCTCTGGCATCCGCCGCTCACTACTGTCTCGATTGGGCCATATCAAATGGGTGCAACGGCGGCGCAGCGGCTGCTCGAGCGTATCGCGTCTCCCGACGACCCACCGCGCCGCGTTATCCTGCCACCCTCCCTTGTCATACGTGCATCGTGTGGTCTGCACGATAACTATGCTCAGACATGGGACGCCAGTCAGCATGCTGATGTGCCGCTGTAGTTGACCCCGCCCAACCTCCCTCTCATCATCTCTCCTCTAAGGCCAGGTACGACTGTCGAAACAGTCGGCAGCATGATCCCATCTCTATGGAACACACGCCTGGGCAAATTGACGGGCTCGCGTCGTCAGCGCACTCCAATCTTGCCTCGCAATGAGCTCAGTGTTGACGAGCTGACCACCAACCCCAACAGTATAGGCGCCAGCTTCAAGGAATGCTCGGCAGTTTTCCAGCGTGACGCCGCCGGTTGGAACGAGGAGAAGATCTGGCAAAGGAGCCAGGATATCCTTCAGATAGGCTGGACCGAGCCTTCCTGCCGGAAACACCTTGATGAAGTCCGCCCCCGCTCGCCAGGCAGCTACGATCTCTGTCGGCGTGAACGCTCCACAGAGCACAGGGACATTGTGGCTGTGTCCAACGGCAATCACTTCGGGGGCAACAATGGGCGTTACCAAAAATGCTGCCCCTGCATCAAGAGAAGCACGAGCCCCCTCGCCATCGAGCACAGTGCCCATGCCTATCACTACCTCTCCTTGCAGTTCCCGCTGCACCTGACTTACGGCTTCCAATGCGCGCTCGCTCGTGAGGGTCATTTCTACTCGCGTGATGCCTCCCCTTGCTAGGGCGCGGGTCATGGGCACCACGTGCTCCAGAGTGTCCAGCCGCACCACGGCAATGGGTGTCCGAGGAGGGATGATGTTCTTCGTCATAAGTTGGTTCATATGCATGGCTCCTTGATCAACAACTTTTTACCCTAGGCATCATTGGTTCTGACCGCCTCTACCTGAAGAGATTCCTGTTTTGCCCTTGCAGAAGCTGTTTGACCTCCTCCTGGGTGATATAGGCAATATCCCCAGCGAGACAGCGTTTCAAGGCGGCGAACGCATTGCCGAACGTGAGTGGGGTGACGTTGCCCGTCGCGCGTAGTTCTCGGTACAAGACACCTTCCAGGTACGCGTAGAGATATCCTGCCGTAAACGCGTCTCCTGAACCGAAGCGAAATGCTCCCTCTGTCGGGTAGGCTGGCTCTTCACGATAGTTGTTGTCCGTGAGATCGGCTGCCCCCTCATGGCCTAGGGTGAGGACGATGGTTTTGAGCTTCCCATCTCCAGGGAAGCGTTGCGCGAGCTGTTGTAGCACTGACTGAGCACTTCCTGTCATTCCCCAGAGCGCTTCGGCGTCGCTACGCGTACACAAGAGGAGACGTGCCTGCTGACAGGCTTCCTCTATACCACGTGCGGCCTCATCAGGAGGCCAGAGCTTTGAACGATAATTCACGTCAAAGGACAGAGGCACCCCTTGCTCTCGTGCACGATGTAAGAAGCGACAAAACACCTGGCGGGGCCCCTCACCCAGCGCAAGGGTAATACCTGTGAGATGAAGCATCCTTGCGCCATCCACTACCGAGACATCCGCCGCATCAGGATTAATCAATGCACATGCTGAGAACGTGCGGTCATAGTAGACCTGGTGTCCTAACGGGTTGGGAGCCTCCAATGCGTAGTAGAGACCCACGCGTGCTGTACTGTCTGCCCACACCACATGTGCAGTGTTAATCCCATACCGGCGTAATTCAGTCTCGACACGTCTTCCAAGCGGATGTGAGGGAAGTGCTGAGACCCAGATGGTCTCCAGACCCAGGCGTGCGAGACAGGCCAGAGTATTCGACTCACTTCCTCCCACGAAACAGGAGAAACTGCTGGCCTCTTCCAGCCTCACTCCATAGGGGGAACTGAGGTGCAGCATCGTCTCACCAAAACTAACGATCGCAGCAGACATCTCTTCTCTTCCTCCTTTGCATCTCCTTGTGCCTTTTCTGGCTTGACAAGAATGCTTCTGCTTCAAGTATTCGATCAGACACCTCGAGTCCTGCTGGCTACAACCATCCAACTGCGATGAGTCGGTTGATTGCCAGAGCAACACCGTCTCGGTTATTGGTGTCAGTCACCCAGTCTACGACTGCGTGAACTCTTCCTGTCCGGCATTGTCCAGTTCTTGGCCCGATCCGCTCGCTTCCTAGCCGCCAAAGATGAGGATGTCGTAATCGTGCCGCATGTCTCTCTCTTAATTACCAGTGAGTTGGCCCAGGCGGTCCAGGGCCTCGACAAAGAAGTACTCCCCCCACATGACGCTCTCATCGACACCGAGGTTTTTGCCCTCATGATAGCTTCCATGCTTGAGGATCCCTTCCCAGCCCGGCGTCTCAACGGCCAGGAACTCTGGACTACAAAGCGCTGCCAGAATCGTGTGCGCATACTCTCGATAGCGCTGGGCACGCGTCGGCTCGTCAGTGAGTTCGGCGAGTTGGAGAAGACCGCTGGCCGCAATTGCAGCGGTGGAACTCTCGTAAGGGTGGGCCGGGTGCGGCTCCTCCCAGTCATTCGGCGGAACGCCATGCGCTGGAGTACGCTCAATGTAGAAGTCGGCGCACTGCTGGGCGGTATCGAGGAAACGCGCATCTCCCGTGAAGCGATAGGCGGTCCCGAAACCGTACAGGGCCCAGGTCTGGCCTCGTGCCCACGATGAGTCGGCACGCCAGCCCTGCTGCGTCGACTGACGCACGAATGCGCCGGTTTCAAGGTCAAAGATGCCCTCGTGTGCGGTGCTGCCGTCGCCCCGCACGAGGAAGCGACGGGTCGTCAGACAGTGTTCGCTAGCAATGCGCAGAAGATCTGGATCAGACAACTGCTCGGCCGCGTAGAAGATGATCCCCGTATTCATCATGATGTCGATGAACACGCTGTCTGCCGCTAGGAACGAGCGCAGGTAGCGCCCACGCTCGTTGAAGCGCAGCGCCAGCGTCCGCCCGGCCTCGATGACGACGCGCTGGATACGCTCATCGCCAGTCAGATCGTACCAGCGCTTCCAGGTAGGCCAGAAGAGGAAGCCGAGATCATGCACGCTGCGATCGCTCTTGCGAGGTTCGATGAGCCTGGAGTAGTGCTCGGCACGCTCACGCCACCATGGATTGCCGGTGCGAATGGCGAAGACCCAGAGCATGCCGCCCAGAAAGCCCTCACACCAGTTCGTCCAAGCTTCTTGCTCGTGGTACCATCGCCCCCCGGAGGTGTAGAGCGGGAAGTAGTCTGGATAGGTTGTAATCAGGTGCCGTACCTGCACCTGTGCGAAGTCCCATGCCTGTTGTGCCGCTTTCTCTAGCGGCGTTGGCAGCGCTACGTCGCCCATGGCCAGCTCCTCTCCTTACGTCAAGGCAACCCGGTGGCCTGGTCGATGCCACCAGTTGGTGCGCTTGCCCAGATGCAACTGAATCGTCTTCAGTTCGGTGAACTCCTCGATGGCGATCCGTCCTAGCTCACGCCCTACCCCGCTCTGGTTGTAGCCGCCGAACGAGAGTTCGGGATATCCGTCCAGGTAGGTGTTGATCCAGATCGTGCCAGCACGAATACCCCGGCTGACCTGAAATGCCGTATCCACAGAGCGCGTCCAGAGGCCAGCGGACAGGCCATACAGGGTGCTGTTGGCAATCGCAATGGCCTCTTGGGCCGTCTCGAATGCAACCACCGCAAGCACCGGACCAAAGATCTCCTCGCGTGCAATCGTCATTGTCGGCGTGACTCCGGCAAAAACCGTTGGCTCAACGAAGGAACCATGTTCGGAACGGATCCGCTCTCCGCCAAGGGCCAGACGGGCGCCCTCACGCTGGCCAGCGTCGATATAGCTCATGATTTTGTTCAGTTGTGCCGCGTTGACGATAGCCCCCACCTTGGTCTTCTCATCGAGGGGATCACCGACGGGAACGCTGCGTGCGTGCTCGACGACCGCACTGACGAAGGTATCTGCGATGGAGCGGTGCACGAGCAAACGGCTGCCGCTATTGCAACACTCTCCAGCATTATCGTAGACACCAAAGACAACTGCATCGAGGGCGGCCTCGATATCTGCGTCGGCGAAGACAATGTGCGGATTTTTGCCGCCGAGTTCGAGAGCGACGCGTTTGAGGTTGCCTTTAGAAGCCTCGATCACCTGCTTCCCAACGGCGGTTGAGCCGGTGAAGGAGATCATGTTCACGTCGGGATGCTCCCCAATGCGAACGCCAACAGGGACGCCGTATCCGTTGACAATATTGACCACCCCATCCGGGAGACCAGCCTCTTGCACAATTTTCCCCAAACGCAGTGTCGTGCCTGGTGTCAGCTCACTGGGCTTGACAACCGCCGTGCAGCCTACGGCGAGCGCAAAGGGGAGTTTCTGGCTAATGATCAGCAGCGGGAAGTTCCAGGGAGTGATCATACCGACAACGCCGACAGGCTCACGTAAAATGAGTCCGAGCATATCGCTGCCCAGGGTATTGTACGTTTCGCCGTAGATGTGGCGTGTGAGCGATGCGGCATACTCCCAGAGTCCCGCCGCGCTCTCCATCTCGTCTCGCGCCTGACTGATCGGCTTCCCACTTTCTAAAACTTCAATATAGGCCAGATCATCTCTGGCAGCCCGGATCGCTTCGGCGACACGGTACAGGATGCGGGCACGTTCCGCGCCTTGCATGTGGGGCCAGGGACCTTCATCAAAGGCACGCCGCGCCGCCGCCACGGCGGCGTCAGTATCAACAACATCGGCCAGGGGATAGTCGCCGACCGCAACGTCATGCGCCGGACTCTCACGCCGGTAGCGTCGTCCACTCGCTGCCTCAACCCACTGACCATTGATAAGCATGTGATAACGATAGGGTTCGGCTGGAGGCGTCAACATAGGCCTCATCTCCTTCTAGACCTGCAGCAGCAGGCAACTACACAAATCACGATCCCGTGAAACGGGGCTGCCGGCGTTCGCGAAAAGCCGCAACTCCTTCGTGCCCGTCCTCAGTTGAGGACGCGAGCGCTCCCGCCAGCGCCTCTAACGTCATGGTCTGCGCATCACCCTGCGCACTGTCAACCAGTTGCTTGGTCATCTGGACCGAGAGCGGGGCTCGTGCCGCGATTTCCTGGGCGAGGTTTATGGCATACCCCATCACATTGGACCCTGGCTCTACGGCGTTGACGAGACCCCAGCGTTCGGCGGTTGCGGCATCGACACGTCTCCCTGTAAACAGCATTTCTTTCGCACGTGCCGCCCCTATCAACGCGGGAAGTCGCTGTGTTCCGCCCCATCCGGCTACAGTGCCGATGCCG
>WNFY01006423.1_pt1 | contig 10471 bp, 12 predicted proteins | sample 5400091 | NCBI WGS metagenome assembly WNFY01 (sample SAMN13153364, study PRJNA577476) | soil metagenome | isolation source: 60 cm soil or saprolite under grassland replicate 1 | place: USA:California | collected 2016-06-15
TGGACGGCGGCGAGCCCGCGGCGCGCCACACCGAGCTCCGCGAGTGGCTAGCGAGCTGACGCCGGGCGCCGGAACCTGAAGCGCGTCTCCGTCCCGATGTCGGCGCGATGGAGGACGAGCGCGGCGATCGCCGCGGAAGCCGCGCACGAGCCAGTAGCCGGTCGGCACGCTGCCCGCCAGGTACCCCGCGAGCGTAAAGGCGAGCGTGCTCATCGAGACGCCCCGGCGTGCTTGAGCAGGCGCGCGAGCCTCGCCAGCAGTACGAGCGGCACGCCCACCGCGTAGGCGAGCAGCCAGTGGAACGCTTCGGCCGCGAGCGTCTGCACGCGTACGCGAAATCCAAGCGGGTCGCCCGGCGCGGCGGTCCTCGGCCGCGCCCGGCGAAGGCCGTTCCAGCAGAGCTGCGCCACGCGCCCGGCGAAGGGGCCCGGATCGCTCCAGCGGAAGTATGCGTGCGTGACCCTGGCGCGCGGCCGGCAGATGCCGAGGAACTCCCCCAGCCGCCCTCGACGCAGTGCGAACAGCGCGTTGCGCGCCTCGGCGTCGTCGAATCGATAGCGGACGCCCGCGCGCGCAGCAGTCGTTGCCGCGCCGCCGTCCAGAAGGTGGTCGCACCAGATGGCAGCGAGATTCGCGCCGGCTGCCTCCGCGAGTGCCATCGAGCCGTAGATTCGCGGATTGAAGTCGATCGTGGCGAACTCTGAGTCGACCACGATGAGCTCGACCTCGAAGAGGCCCTCGTAGCCGAGCAACGACAGGAGCCGCTCGACGCGCGTGAGAAGTGACGGCGGGGCGTCGACGGTCTCCGAGAACGACGCCGAGCCGGCACGACGGGGCCACGTCCGCACATAGTGCGACACCGCCGATGCGAGCAGCCTGCCGCCGGCGAAGACGCCGCCGACCGAGTAGATCGCCGCCCCGGCCTCGCGCCGCTGCACGACGAGCGGCAGCCCGAAGCGTGCCACCGCGTCGGCGAGCGCTTCGGGCGACTCGATGACGACGCTGCTGGCGTGGGCACGGCTGGTCCCGAACCCGGTCAGGCTCCGGTGCGGCTTGACCATCGCGGGGAAGCCGAAGCGCGCCGCGGCCCGTTGGGCCTCCTCGGCGCTCTCGCACAGGCTGCTTGGTGGGGCGTCCAGCCCGGCCGCGGCCGCGATCTCTAGCAGCTCACCTTTCTCCAGGCAGCGCTCGAGGACGTCGTGGGACGGAAGGCCGTGCCGGCACAGCCCTTCCACGCGGTCCCGATGGGCCGAGACCGCGAGCGCGGCGGCTTCGGTCGCGCAGAGGAGCGCGTCATGCGGTTGCTTCCGAAGCTCGCGCTCGAGCGCCGCCGCGAAGGCGGCTTCGTCCAGGCGCGGCTCGGGGAGCCGGACTCGGCGGCGGACGGCGCGCGACCAGGCTCCCGGCGAAGGACGGACGCTCACGCCCGCCGTCACGTCGAACCCGGCTGCGGCAAGGCCACGGCAGGCCGCCAGAGCGGAGCGCTCGTCTGAGTCGGTGACGAGGACGCGCCGGGCGGCCATCTAGAAGGAGCGCGCGAACGGCGCCGGAGGCTTACCGAGCACGCCGCGGGTCACGGCTGGTGCCGCGAACCACGAGCCCGTGACGAATCGCATAACGGGCCCGAAGGTTCCCGCCGCCGCCGCGCCGACGAAGTGGAGCCCCGGGACCGACGACTCGAGCCCGGCGCCGAGCCGCGGGTAGCCGCCGGAGACCCGGAGGTTCGCGAGCAGCGCCGGAGACAGGAAGTGGTAGCGCGTGACGTCGACTCGGTAGCCGGTTGCGAGCAACACGTGATCGACCTCGCGCACGGACCCGTCGTCGAGCTCGACTCGCAGATGTCCGTTGCTCGTTGCAGCCGAGCGAATCGACCGCCGGGTTTGCAGCGGCACGCCCTCAAGGCGGCGAACGAGCCAGGCGGCGCCCATCGGCCGGAGGATGTCGTGCGCGATCCCGGCCCGGAAGCTCGGAGGCAACCGGCGAAAGGCGTCGGGAACGGCCGCCATCCAGGCGCTCCCGCGGGCGCCGACGTCGATCGGCGGTGCCAGGAGTGCATCGACAAGCCGGCCGAGAGCAGTCCTGTTCGCCTTCGGCTCGGGAATCCACGTCACGAAGCCCTTGCGCACGATGATTTCCACCTCGGCGCCCGCCTCAGCCAGCAGCGCCGCGGATTCGAGTGCGCTCTGGCCCGCGCCGACGACGAGGACGCGGCGGCCGCCGAAGACCGAGAGGTCGGGATGGTCGAACGGGTGCGAGGCAAGCTCGGACGGGAGCTCCGAGAGCTCCGGCGGCCGCCAAGCAAACGGCTCCATCCCGGTGGCGATCACCACCCGCCTCGAGGCGAGCTCCTCGCCCGCGTCCATCCGTAGCCGGAATCCTCCCCGCACCGCGTCGATCGACTCGATCCGACCCTCTTCGACCTCCGGCACCTCCCGCCGCTGGTACCAACGGCCGTAGTCGATGAAGCTCTCGATCGGAATCGGATCGGGCATCCCCGCGCCCCACTCGCGCTCGTAAGCCTCGATCGTCGCCGTGCGCCGCGGGTCGGCGATGCTCGACGTCCGCTTCGATGAGCGCAGCAGCATCCCCCGGGGCATGTGGCGCGTCCAGAACGCCATCACCTCCCCGAAAACGCGCGGCTGCACTCCCGCACGGCGAAGCCACGCCGCCACCGCCAGTCCCTGCGGCCCCGCGCCGACGATCACGGCGTCCTCCACGGCTACCGCAGTGTAGGCCGCGGACTGTTACCCAATCCTGTACTGCTGCACCCAGTCGTTGACGGCGTCCCAGTCGAGGTTGTCGAAGAACGCGTCGATGTAGGAGCCGCGGTCGGTCTGGTAGTCGATGAAGTAGGCGTGCTCGTAGACGTCGAGCGCCACCAGCGGCGTCGCGTTCCAAATGGGATAGGTGTTCTGCGCGTCGCCGACGTAGTTGAAGAGCCGCCCCTCGTCCCAGTCGTACGCCGTCCAGGCCCAGCCGCGCCCGGCCATCCCGGTCGCCTTCAGGTCTGCCCGCCACGCGGCCGCCGAGCCGAAGTCCCGCGCGATCAGCTTCCCGATCGCTCCGCCCGGATCGCCGCCGCCGCCGCCGAGATGCTCGAAGTAGATCTCGTGGTTCTTGATCCCGCCGAGCGCGAAGCTGAGCTCAACCTTCAGCGCGCGCACCTCCGAGTAGGCTTGGTTCGCGGCCGCGAGATCGACCTCGGCGAGCTTCGCCATGATCTCGTTCCGCTTGTTGACGTAGCCCTCGTAGAGCTTGTAATGCGCCTCCATCGTCTCCCGCGAGATGCCGTCGAGCTCGAGCAGCGCGGGCTTCAGCGCGCGGGCGACGATCTCCTCGTGGTTGAAGGCCATCGTGGCCACGGCAGCTCCTTTCGACGAGACGACGGCGGAGCATAGGGCAAAGGCGGTAGCCTCGGCGAGACAGCGCAGAAAGGAGCGCAGATGGCGTTCGAGGTACCACCTCTCCCTTATGACTACAACGCGCTCGAGCCGCACATCGACGAGGCGACGATGCGCGTCCACCACGACAAGCACCACCAGGCGTATGTGGACAACGCCAACGCGGCGCTCGAGGGAACGCCGCTGGCGGACAAGCCCGTCGAGCACGTGCTCGCGAACCTGGAGACGCTCCCGGAGGACAAGCAGACCGCGGTGCGCAACAACGCCGGCGGGCACGTCAACCACTCGCTGTTCTGGGAGATCATGGGCCCGGACGGCGGCGGCGAGCCGTCAGGCGCGCTCGCCGAGGCAATCGACGACGTCTGGGGCGGCCTCGACGAGCTGAAGAAGGCGATCAACGAGAACGGCGTCAAGCGCTTCGGCTCGGGCTGGACCTGGCTCGTCCACGACGGCACCGGCCTCGCGGTCTACTCGACTCCGAACCAGGACTCTCCGATCCTGAACGACGACTTCCCGATCCTCGGAATCGACGTCTGGGAGCACTCCTACTACCTCCAGTACCAGAACCGGCGGCCCGACTACCTGGAGGCCTGGTGGAACGTCGTCAACTGGGACGCCGTCGCGCAGCGCTTCGACCGCGCCGTTGCCGAGGTGGGAACGCCCGCTACTTAGGCGTCGCTTGCGATGCCGACTTCAGGACGCGCGGGCTCTGCCCGTGCGTCCGTCTGAAATGACCGGTCGGAACGACTGGAGGTCGATTTCTACGCCCTAGGCGCGGACGCTGTTGCTCGTCGCCGCCGCGTAGCAGGGGGCAGCCTGCGCCTTGCTCAGCGCGGCGCGGACACGCAGCCCCTTCGCGACCTTCGCCTGGAAGGCGGCCGAGCTGACCATCGTCGGCTTCGTGCCCGGTGTCGTGGTCGCGAGCAGCACCCGCTTGACCTGCACCCACCGCTTGCGGAGCTTCGAGTAGCGCTGGAAGAGGATCGCCTTGCCCTTGAAGTCGATCGCCGAGGTCACGCTCACGGCGTAAGAGCCGCGACGAACGCGCTGCAGCTTCACGACCGGGGTAACGGTGACGGCGACCGCCGGGCTCTTCGTGTTCTTCTGGGTCGCCTGGTACGTCGTGTTGACGATCGGCGTCACGGCCATCGTGTAAGCGCCGGTTGCGTTCGTCTTTACGGTTCCGACGGTCTTGGACGAGGTCGTACCGCACTCGGTCGCGTCGACCTTCACGGTCTGATTCGCCTTATGGGTGGAGAGCACGCCGTTCAGCGTGGAGGCCTTCCCGTAGGCGACGGCCGTGGGCGTCGCCGTCAGCGTGAGCGCCAGGACAGCGGCGGTAGCCGCCGCCACAAGGGCGGCCCCGACGGCAATTACGGCGAAAATCCTCATTGCCGAAAGATGACGCCTCTCCAGGACGGAAATTGCGCTCTGCTCTCGTGACCGGCGGAACCGGCCGGGTCGGCGGTGCGATCGCGGCACGGCTCGAGGGCGAGGGTTGGTCGGTCGTCGCTGCGGGCCGCGCCGACGGCGACCTCGCGAAGGTGGACGAGGCGCGGGCGCTGGTCGAGCGCGCGGCCGCGGAGCTCGGCGGCCTCGACCTGCTCGTCAACGCCGCGGGCGAAGGCTTCGTCCCGAAACCGGCCGACGAGCTGACCGAGGCCGACTGGGACGCGGCCTTCGGCGCGACCGCGAAAGGCAGCTTCTTCGTCACGCAGGCCGCCGCGCCCCACCTGCGCGCCTCAAGGGGATGCGTGGTCATGATCGAGGACGTCGCCGCCTACCAGCCGTGGCCGTCGTTCGCAGCGCACTGCGCGGCCAAGGCGGCGCAGGCGATGCTCACGCGCGTGCTGGCGCGGGCCCTGGCGCCGGACGTGCGCGTCTGCGGCCTCGCGCCAGGCCCCGTGGCCGTCGAGCCTGGACAAGAGGAGCGGCGCGCCGCCGAGACGTTGCTCGGGCGCGTCGGCACTCCGGACGACGTCGCAGCCGCCGTCGTCTACCTCGCCGGCGCGAGCTTCGTGACAGGCACGACTCTCGTCGTCGACGGCGGCAGGCTGGCGCAATCCACAACCCCCTCGAAACCGTAGGTACAGGGTGTGGCAATCGCCATCGAAACGCCATATCGCTTGCCCGCTGCCGCCGTAGCCGCGACCATGCGGAGGGTGTCGGCGAACGAGGTCACGGACGGAGAGCTGATCCTTCGCACCGGCGACGGCGACCGCGGAGCCTTCGAGGCTCTGTACCGGCGCTATGCCCGGCCCGTCTTCGGTCTGGCCCTGCGGCGGCTGGGCGACCGCGGACGCGCCGAGGACGCGGTGCAGGAGACATTCACGTCGGTCTGGCGCGGCGCGCGCAGTTACCGGCCCGAACGCGGGCCCGGCGGCCCGTGGATCTACGCGGTTGCGCGGAACGCCATCGTCGATCGCGCGCGCGCGCGGAGCGAGCCGGCGGTCGAGGCGCCCGAGCAGGAGTCGCACGACGCAGGGCCTTCGGAGCGGGCGGAGGCGAGTTGGACGTCCTGGCGCATCCACCGCGCGCTGGAGGAGTTGCCGGAGAGCGAGCGCACGGTGATCGAGCTTGCCTACTGGAGTGGGCTGTCCCAGTCCGAGGTGGCGGAGTATCTCGGTATTCCGCTGGGGACGGTCAAGACACGGACACGGGCCGCGCTGGCGCGGCTCGCGGACCTGCTGGAGGAGGAAATGGATGGACCGGGGACAACCTGAGTTTCGAGAGCTTGTAGGGGACGACCTGACGCCGGAGGAGCGGGCGCGGCTCGAGCGCGTCCACGAGCTGCTGGTCGCAGCGGGACCGCCGCCCGAGCTTCCGCCCGCACTGGCGGAGCCGCCAGGCGAGTCGCAGCCGTCGGCGATGGTCCTGCCGCGAAGGCGGGCCGGGGCGATTCTGGCGCTCGCGGCCGCGATCGCGCTCGTCGCCTTCGTCGGCGGCTTCGTCGCGGGCAAGCGGGGCGTCGGGCAGGGCGGCATCAACGCCTTCCAATCGGTGAACATGCACGGCACCGCGGTCGCCCAGAACGCCTCGGCGAAGATCGACATCGGCGAGCTCGACTCGAGCGGGAACTGGCCGCTGCGGGTCGTGATCCGCGGCCTACCGCGGCTACCGAGCGGCGCGTACTACGAGATGTTCTTGACGAAGGACGGCAAGACGTTGGCGGCCTGCGGAATCTTCACCGTCGCGGGGAATACGTCGACAGTGCGCCTGACGATGCCGCCGACCCTCAAGCATTACGACGGCTGGATCGTCACGCGCGAGAGCCCGAGCACCAAGGCTCATCCGGTCGTTCTGACGACCTAGGGCGCGACGCGGCCGCTCGCGACGAAGGCGGCGTACGTGACCGGCATCAGCTCTTCGAGGAACCGCTCGCACGCCTCCGCGTAGCGGCGGATCTCGCGCTGCGCCGTCTCGGCGTTCCGGAGTGAGAGGAAGTTCATCAGCGAGCGCGCGTTGACCGTCCAGTAGAACTCGGTGTAGGCACCGACCGGCAGCGCGCAGCGGGCGAGCTCGCGCGCGACGCCGAGCTCGACGAGCTCCTGATAGGTCGCGTAGGCAGTCTCGTAGACCGCCTGCAGCTTCTCCCGCGTCTCCTCGGCGACCTCGTCGGAGACCGGCTCGAAGGAGTACGCCCCCGGCTTGCCGACCTGGCTGCGCACGTCCTCCACCGCCGGAACGTAGAAGTCGTCGGTCGCCTTCGCATACCGAAGGCTGAACTCGTTGAAAGACGAGACGCGATGTCTCATCCACTCGCGCGCGACGAAGATCGGGCAGCGGATGTGGAAGCGGAAGGAGTTATGTTCGAATGGAGTCCCGTGCCGGTCGCGCATCAGAAAGCGGATCAGGCCCTCGTCGGACTCGTCCATCTCCTCACTGCGCCGCGCGAAGCTGACCCGCGCGCCGTTGACGACGGAGAGGTCGTCGGCCATCGCGCCGTCGAGCCGGACGAAGCCGTGGTCGAGGACCGGAACGGTGTTGTCGGGTATCACTTCGGGCGTGACCGCCATGGCGGCGAGTGTACCGGGGCTATATGTCGGCACCTCCGGGTTTTCCTACCCCACCTGGCGGCCCGACTTCTACCCGGAGGGCACCAAGCCCGTCGACTTCCTGCGCTTCTACTCCGAGCGGTTCCGGTCGGTCGAGCTCAACACGAGCGCGTACCAATTGCCGTCCGAAGAGCACTTCAGAACCTGGGCGGAGCAGGTGCCGCCGGGCTTCCGCTTCGCCGTCAGGATGCCCCGCCAGATCACGCACGGCTCGCGGCTGGGGCTCGTCGGCACCTTTTGCGAGCGGGCGCGCGTGCTCGGCGACAAACTCGGCCCGGTGCTCGTCCCGCTGGAACGAAAGCGGGACGACGGGTTTCTGATGCTGCTGCGCGACTCGCTCGACCCGGAGCTCGAGGTCGCGTTCGACTTCAGGCACGAGTCGTGGGGCGACGTCGACGTGCCCGTCCGCGTCGGGTCACTCGAGGCCGATGCGCCGTTCCGGTACGTGCGCTTCCGAGAGCCGCCCTACGACGAGAAGCAAATCCGCGAGTGGGCCGGCCGGCTACGGCCGCTGCTGGACCGGGGGATCCGCGTCTACGCCTACTTCAAGCACGAGGACGAGCCGACCGGGCCTACGTATGCCCGGCGGCTGCTCGAGCTCCTCGCAGGCTGATCTCCGCGATCTGCTGGACCGCGAACCGAAGCTCGTCGTCGGTGTTGTAGAAGTGCGGCCCGAGGCGCAGGCCGGTCTCGGGACGGCAGTCGACGAGGATCCCGCGCTCGGCGAGCTCGCGGTTGACCTCCTCGAAGCCGGGAGTCTTCACGACGACGGTGCCGCCGCGCCGGTCCGCGTCGCGTGGGCTGCCCGGCTCGAACCCCGCCTCCTCGAGCAGCTCGATCAACAGCGTCGTCTGCTCGACGGAGCGTCCGCGAATCCGCTCGACGCCGATCTCCTCGATCACGTCGTAGCCGGCGGTCGCCGCGTAGAGCGCCGGAACGTTTGGAGTCCCGGTGAGGAACCGCGCGGCACCGTGCGTGTAGTCCTGCTCGGGCTCGAAGGCGAAGGGCCGCTCGTGCGCCTGCCAGCCGGTCAGGGCCGGCTCGAGGGTCTCCGCGAGATCTGGACGCACGTAGAGCCAGGCAGCGCCCGGGCCGCCGCAGAGCCATTTGACCGAGCCGCCGACGGCGAAGTCGACGCCGAGCGCGGTCACGTCGAGCGGCACGGTTCCAACCGACTGGTACGCATCGAGGACGACCAGCGCGCCGGCCTCGTGCGCCCGCGCGACGATCGCTTCGATGTCCTGGATCCGGCCGGTCTTGAAGAGGACGTGCGTGACCGGCACGAGCAGGGTCCGCTCGTCGATCGCCTCGACGACCCCCTCGTCGTCCGGAGCGACAACCACCTCGGCGTCGCGCGCCGCCTGGTAGAGGTAGCGAACCGAAGGGAAGTTGCCCTCCTCGTAGACGATCCGTCGGCGCTCCCCTTCGAACCTGAAACACGAGAGCACGACCGCTTCGGCCAGCGTCACGTTCTGGTGCATGGAGACGGTCTCCGGAGCAGCCCCGATCATCCGCCCGACCTGCTCGCCGACGGTCAGCGGCAGCTCCCACCAACCCTCCTCCCAGGCGCGGACGCCGCGCGTGTTCCAGGCCCGCGCGTACTCGGAGAGGCGCCCCTCGACGGCCGCGGGCATGGCGCCCAGCGAGTGGTTGATCAGGTACGTCGTCTCCGCGAGGATCGGGAATCGGTCGCGGTACTCGAGCAGGTCGCCCACGTGCCGCGAGTATAGGGAGCGGGAATCTCCGGTTCTCGATCCCTCGACCGAGTGATTCTGCGCCCGAATCCCCTTTCAGGGTGATGGGGGTGCGCGCGGCTCAGGCATAGGTTGGATCCAGATTCGGTCTGTGCATGCGGAAAGGGGAAGTGGGTTGGGGCAAGACGGAGGTTCCTGCGGAGAGTCCCGCGCGAGCGGGCTCTGGGGCACACGGCGGGGAGGTCGCGGCACCGACGGGCGCCGGCACGCGTCGGGCAAGCGCGGCCTCCTGGCCCTACTCGTTCTCGCGCTGGCCGCTCCTCTCTCGGTGGGTGCCGCAGCGAACGGGTCCGCGCAGAGCTACCTCGCGCCCTCCCTGGTGCGCGCCGCAGCGCAGACGCCCGATAGCTCCGCGCGGGTGATCGTCCAGGGCCCGAGCGGATCGGACGCGCGCCGCGCTCGACCGCCTCGGGTCGGTCGGCGAGCGCCTCGGCGTCGTGGATGCGGCCGCCGGCACGATTAGGGCCGGCGACCTGCCGCAGCTGGCCGCCCAGCCTAGCCTCGTCATCACTCCGGACAACACGGTGGTGCTCGACGCCGGCCATCAGACGGACACGGGCCTCAGCTCGGGCGAGCTCTGGCCGCGCGCGGTCGGCGTCGACCAGTTCTGGGGACAGGCTTCGAAATGGACGAAACATCGCAGCGGTGGCGGCCAGCCGATCGGCACCGCGCCGACGATCGCCTTCGTCGACTCGGGCATCGAGCCGGGCCGCACGGACTTCGGCGACCGGATCCTGGCCAGCGTTGACCTGACGTCGCTCCCGGGCAACTCGCCCGGGGACGGCTACGGCCACGGCACGATCGTGGCCGGCCTGGCGGCCGGGTCGGCGGCGCGCTACACCGGCGCAGCCCCGACGGCCCGAATCGTCTCGCTCGACGTCATGGACGACCAGGGCATGGCGCGCACGAGCGACGTGATCGCTGCCGCGCAGTGGATCCTCGACAATCGCGACGAGTACGACATCCGCGTCGCGAACTTCTCGCTCCACTCCGCGACCGCGTCGAGCTTCCGCTGGGATCCGCTCGACAAGGCGGTCGAGAAGCTCTGGTTCTCGGGCGTCACGGTGGTGACATCGGCCGGCAACGAGGGTCAGTCGCAAAACAAGCCCGTCCGGATGGGCTTCGCGCCCGCGAACGACCCGTTCGTCGTCACCGTCGGCGCGCTCGACCTGCACAACTCCACGAACACCGAGCAGACGAGCGTCGCGCCGTGGTCGGCCTGGGGGACACGTACGACGGCTTCGCGAAGCCCGAGCTGAGC
>WNFY01008030.1_pt1 | contig 10470 bp, 5 predicted proteins | sample 5400091 | NCBI WGS metagenome assembly WNFY01 (sample SAMN13153364, study PRJNA577476) | soil metagenome | isolation source: 60 cm soil or saprolite under grassland replicate 1 | place: USA:California | collected 2016-06-15
GCGAGTGTGCGTATGGTAATTACACTAGTTCTGCGTGTGCGTGCGTTTCGAACGGAGTGCCGCAGTTGGTTCGACGCAGCGTCGGCGCGCCGACAGCTCATGCCTGCCCGGGAGACGGAAGCCATCATCCTGAAGACATTCCCACTGGGCGAGGCGGACCGCCTGGTGAGTTTTCTCGGCCGCTCCTCCGGGCGGGTCCGCGGCGTCGCCTCCGGGGCCCGGCGCTTGAAGAACCGCTACGGCTCGACGCTTGAGATTCTTTCCCACGTGCAAATCTGGTATGTGGAGAAGGAAACCCGCGAACTCGTTCGCATCCAGCAGGCCGAGTTGCTCGAGTCTTTTCACAAGGCTCAGAGCGATTATGGGCTGAGCACGGGACTCGCGGTAATCAGCGAGGTCTCCGAACTCGTTCTACCGGAACACGAAGTCTCCGAAGCGATGTTCCGGCTAGTCCTGCTGGCTGCGCGGGAGATCGAGCGGACGGGCGACTGGAGCTTGCCACTAAGCTACTTCGCCTTCTGGACGGTCCGGCTCGGCGGCTGGCTGCCGCGATTTGATCGTTGCTCTCAATGTGGAACGCCCTTTGGCGGGAAGCCGGCTTTTTACGATGCCCGGCACTCCGGCATTTTTTGTGAGAAGTGCCGGCGCTCCGGAATGAAGTCTCTGCAGCTCGGGGCGCGAAACCTGGCGGAACGCTTTACCGGCGAGCGCCTCGATCGCATCGCACTCGAAAAGCCGATGCAAGAGAGCGCCAGGGAACTGCGCGAAGCTTCCTTGGCCTGGATTGAGCATCACACCGAGCGCCGGCTTGCGAGCCGCGAACTTTTGGAGACAACTTGAAAGTTAAAGTAAAACTTGAGAAAAAGACGAAAGGCTTAACCTTCCAGGATTTGATTTTGAAACTCTCCCAGTTCTGGGTGAAACAAGGTTGCGTGCTTCAGCAACCCTACGACGTCGAAGTCGGTGCCGGGACCATGCATCCGGAAACTTTTCTCCGTGTCCTCGGCCCCAATCCCTATCGGGTCGGATACGTCCAGCCGAGTCGTCGGCCCGCCGACGGACGCTATGGTGAAAACCCCAACCGCCTTTACAAGCACTACCAATTTCAGGTGATTCTCAAGCCCTCACCTGCCGACGTCCAGGACATCTACCTCAAGAGCCTCGGTGCACTCGGCATCAGGCTGAAGGAGCACGACATTCGCTTCGAAGAGGACAATTGGGAGTCACCCACGCTCGGTGCCTGGGGCATCGGCTGGCAGGTTCTCCTCGACGGACTGGAGATCACCCAGTTCACCTACTTCCAGCAGAGCGGTGGGATCGACCTCGACCCCATCTCTGTCGAACTGACCTACGGCCTCGAGCGCATTTGCGCTTTCCTTCAAGGCGTTGAGAGTGTTTACGATTTCCGCTGGTCTGCGGACAGGACCTACGGCGACATTCGCCTCCTGGAAGAGCAACAGCTCTCCGAATACAGTTTTGATCGCAGCGATGCCGGCGCCATCCGCTCTGAATTCGAATTGCACGAGAAGCAGGCCAAGGAACTCCTGGATGGCTTCAAAGGAGCGGCAGGGAAGGACCGCGTTCGCTATCCCTTGCTTGCAGCTTACGACCACTGCCTCAAGTGCTCACACCTCTTTAATCTCATGGACGCACGCGGCGTGATCTCCACCACGGAGCGCGCCGCTCTCATGGCGCGCGTGCGCACGCTTGCGTGCCGCACGGCCGCAGCGTATCTGGAACAGATCGCCGGCCCAGCCTCTCGACGAGAGGTGCGGGCATGAAACCTGCTGCCAATAGCGCAATGGAAAAGCGTGTCGAGCTTCTCTTCGAAATCGGATGTGAGGAAATCCCTGCCGGCATGCTCCCGAAGGCCGAGGAAGATCTCCGTGCCAATATCGCGAAACTCCTTTCCGCAGAAAGCCTCTCCGAGGGCGTCACGGTGGAAACCTTCGGAGCGCCCCGGCGTCTGACCGCCTGGGTCCAGGGACTTCCCGTGAAACAGCCTGACGTCCAGACGGAAGTCACCGGTCCCCCGAAGTCCGTGGCCTACGATTCCGTCGGCGCGCCGACACGCGCCGCACTGAGTTTCGCCGAGAAGCAGCGTGTCCACGTCAACGAGCTCTTTCTGATCCAGACCCCGAAGGGCGAGTACCTCGCCGCCAAGCAAACCAAGTTCGGCCGGACCGCGGAGCAAATCCTCACGACCATCCTCCCCCGCGCCGTCCACGACATCACTTGGCCACGCTCCATGACTTGGACTGACCTCGACGCCGCCCGCTTCATTCGCCCCATTCGATGGATCGTCGCGGTGCTCGACGGCAAGCCCCTGAAACTCCCGGTCGCCGGAATCACCGCCGGAAACATCACTCGCGGCCACCGCTTCCTCGGCTCGAACGCCATCCGCGTCACCACCTTCGCCGATTACGAGAAGAAGCTGTATTCGAACGGCGTCATCATCCGTCCGGCCCGCCGCCAGGAAAAAATCGCCCAGGAACTGGAGGCCCACGCCAAACGCGGCAACTATCGCATCCACGAAGACGCCGAGCTACGAAAACTGGTGACCTACCTCAACGAATACCCGAGCGTTATTCAGGGCGCGTTCGATCCAGCGTTCTTGAGCCTGCCCGACGAAATTCTCATCACCGTCATGCGCGACCACCAGAAATACTTCGCCGTGGAAAAGAAAAGCGGCGAGCTTGCGCCGCACTTCCTGGCCGTGATCAATGCAGACAAGGACCCCAAGGGACTGATCCGCATGGGGCACGAGCGCGTGCTCCGCGCGCGTTTTGCCGACGCGCAATTCTTCTGGCAGTCTGACCAGAAATGTCGGCTCGCCGACTATCTCCCGAAACTCGAGCGCGTTACCTACGAATCGCGCCTGGGCAGCTACCGCGACAAGGTCGAGCGCGTCCGCGCCACCGCATGCTGGCTCACCGAGCAGTGGTTCAACCTGGGTATGGCCCAGGCACACGTCGCGGAAGCTGACCGCGCCGCCGAGCTCGCCAAGTGCGACCTCGCCACCGAAATGGTGCGCGAATTCACGGAGCTGCAGGGAATCGTCGGCGGCCTTTACGCCCGCGCTCAGGGCGAACCGGACGAAGTGGCCGACGCCATTTACGATCACTATCGTCCGGCGGGTCTGGACGAGCCCATCCCGCGCAATCTGACTGGTTGCGCCGTCGCGCTCGCGGACAAGCTCGATTCCGTTGTTGGCTGCTTTGCTGTGGGTGTTATTCCAACCGGTTCCAGCGACCCCTACGCCTTGCGTCGCGCTGCCCTCGGCATTGTCAAAATCATCTTGGAGAAAAAGCTCCCCGTTTCGCTTTCCTTGGCTATCGGCGCGGCCGCAAAGGCGCTTCTCACTCACAAACCAAAACGCGGCGTAACGCCGGACCAGGAAGCCCAGATCCTTGACTTCATCCTCGACCGCGCAAAGTTCGTCTTCCGCGAACGCGAAGGCTTTGGCTACGACGAAGTGAGCGCTGTTTTTCGCGCCAGCGTGGACGACTTGGTGGATTCCCAAAAGCGACTGGTAGCTCTCAAGGCCATTCGCAAGACAAAAAACTTCGAACCCCTGGCCGTTTCTTTCAAGCGCATTCGAAAGATTCTGGAGAAGGCCAACGTCACTCTCGGCGACGGGCACCACGTGAACCCGGAGCTCTTCGAGCATGCGGCCGAGCGCGAACTCTATTCCGCGGTTCGCGCCGCAGCATCGAAAGTGCAATCGCAGAAGCGAGCGGGGAAGTACCAGGAAGCCCTGGAGGTCATCGCCGGCCTTCGGAAAGCGGTCGACCATTTCTTCGACGGCGTCATGGTGATGGCTGATAACGAGGCGGTTCGCAACAATCGTTTGACCTTGCTCGCGGAATTGCTTCGCGAGTTCACCACCGTTGCCGACTTTTCTGAACTCGCCGGCGAGGAGCGGGTCTAGCGACTTCAAGTATTACTTGAAGTATTGTTTGCGTCGGCGTGCCGACAATTTTTCTCGCCGCCATTGCAGTGCGGCGACAGCAGCAAATGATTCACGATTCCAACGAGCGCAAGCGAGGCTTAAAGTGAAAAAATGGGTGTATTTCTTCGGGGCTGGTAAAGCGGAAGGTGACGGAACCTGGCGGGATCTCCTCGGCGGCAAGGGCGCTGGCCTCGCCGAGATGACCAAGATCGGCTTACCGGTACCGGCAGGCTTCACGATATCGACGGAAGCCTGCGATTACTATTATAGGAGCGCGAAGAAGTATCCGCTGGAACTGAAAAAACAAGTCGCTGACAACGTTGCCAAGCTCGAACGCGTCACCAAGAAAAAACTCGGCGACCCCAAGAACCCTCTTCTCGTCAGCGTCCGTTCCGGTTCGGCGCGTTCCATGCCGGGAATGATGGAGACCATTCTCAACCTGGGGCTGAACGACCGCTCCGTGGCCGGCCTGGCTGCCGCCACAAAGAACGAGCGCTTCGCTTACGACGCGTACCGCCGCTTTGTGCAGATGTATTCGACGGTGGTGATGGGAATGTCCAAAGAAGATCTCGAGCACCGCCTCCGCGCCATGAAGGCTCGGCATGGCGTCAAGGAAGACACCGCCGTCCCCGCGAGCGGCTGGAAAGAATTGGTTGCGGAATACAAGGCATACTTCCGCGAGAAATCCAGAATGGATTTTCCTGACGCTCCCATCGATCAACTCTGGGGAGCCATCGGCGCTGTGTTCGGTTCCTGGATGGCGGAAAAGGCGGTCACTTATCGTCGGGTCGAAAAAATCACCGGCTTGCTCGGCACTGCCGTCAACGTCGTCCAAATGGTCTTCGGAAACACCGGCGATAATTCGGGCACGGGTGTCTGCTTCACGCGCGATCCTAGTTCTGGCGAAAAGGTCTTCTACGGCGACTACCTGGTGAACGCACAGGGCGAAGATGTGGTGGCCGGCATTCGCACGCCGATGCCCTTAAGCGCAATGGCTAAGGCCATGCCCAAGGTTTACGCGCAGCTTGAGAAAGTTCGAGTAAAACTTGAAAAGCACTATCGCGACATGCAGGACATGGAGTTCACCGTCGAGGACGGAAAGCTGTACATGTTGCAAACCCGCACCGGAAAGCGCACTCCCACCGCAGCCTTCCGCATTGCCGTGGACATGGCCAACGAGAAATTGATCACCCAGGAAGAAGCCATCCTGCGCATCAAACCCGAAGACATCGAGCGGCTCTTCTATCCGGTCATCGATGCCAAGGTCGACAGGAAGGCGCTTTCTTCGAAAATCCTGGCGACCGGAATCAACGCCGTGCCTGGCGCCGCGGTCGGCAAAGTGGTGTTCTCCGCGCCGAAGGCGGAGCAGTGGGCTGAACGTGGCGAAAAAGTGATCCTCGTGCGGCGCGAAACCAGTCCCGAGGACGTCGGCGGCATGGCCGTGGCACAGGGCATTCTGACCGCGACCGGAGGAAAGACCAGCCACGCCGCAGTGGTAGCGCGCGGCTGGGGCAAGTGCTGCGTGGTCGGCGCGGAAAAATTGGACATCGATTACGAATCACTCTCGATGTCCACGAATGGGAGAGTTGTGAAGGAAGGAGACTGGATCACGCTCGACGGCAGTGAGGGCGTGGTCTACTCCGAAGCCATGCCGCTCGTTGTTCCCAAACTTCCCAAATCGTACGAAACGCTGATGAAGTGGGCCGATCAGATTCGCCGCCTGCGCGTTCGAACGAACGCGGACACTCCGCAGGACGCTCGCAAGGCCCGCGAATTCGGCGCCGAGGGCATCGGTCTCTGCCGCACGGAACACATGTTCTTCACCGACTTCGAGCAGCCGGAAAGGAGCCACGAGCGACAGCGTGCCATCCAGGAAATGATCCTTGCCGACACCAAAGAGGCTCGCGTCAAGGCCCTGGACAAGCTTCTTCCGTTCCAGCGCCGCGATTTCGTGGGCATCTTCAAGGCCATGGACGGGTTCCCGGTCACCATTCGCTTGATCGACCCGCCGCTGCACGAATTCGTCCCGCACGAGCGGGCGAAGCAGGAAGAGTTGGCGCGGGAATTGAACATCGACGTGGAGACCGTGGCGCGCCGCGTCGAGCAATTGCACGAAGCCAACCCCATGCTCGGCCATCGCGGCTGCCGCCTCTCTATCACTTATCCCGAAATCCTTGAGATGCAGGTGCGCGCCATCATCGAGGCGGCCATCGAATGTCAAGAATCCGGAGTTAAAGTTTTACCTGAGATCATGCATCCGCTCACCTTGGACAGAAAAGAGTTCTCGATTCTCGACCAGGCCACTCGCCGCGTTGCCGATGACCTGATCAAGAAGTCCAGAGTAAAACTCCAGTATCTCGTCGGCACCATGATCGAATTGCCGCGAGCCGCGTTGCTTGCCGGGGAGATCGCCGAAGTGGCGGAGTTTTTTTCCTTCGGAACCAACGACCTCACCCAGACCACTATGGGACTCTCCCGCGATGACGCCGGCCGCTTCCTGCCGGACTACGTGGACGAGAAAAAGGCTGGCGTCTTCAGCTCCGATCCTTTCCAGTCGCTCGATATCAAGGGCGTGGGGTTGCTGATGCGATGGGGCATCGAGCAGGGAAGAAAAACCCGCAGCAACCTCAAAATCGGCATCTGCGGCGAGCATGGCGGTGACGCGGACAGCGTGAAGTTCTGCCACGCCGCAGGCATGGACTACGTCAGCGCTTCTCCTTTCCGGGTTCCGATCTCGCGCTTGGCCGCAGCTCAAGTAGTAGTTGAAGAAAAGGCTGCGAAGAAAAAGAAGGGCAAATAGCGGGAAAAGGCGCTTCGAATCAACTTAAAGTAATACTTGAGACCGTCGGCGCGCAGCCATTTCCGCATCTCCGGCTTCTTTTCTTTACGTTGGCATCTTAAAGAAAAAGTATAGCCCGAGAAAAAAGAAAACAATGTCCGGCGACCACCCCGCCAGGAGCGGCGGGAGTTGTCCCACGCCGCCCATGGCCTCCAGGAGATCCGCCATCCACCAATAGGCCACGCCGATTCCAACTCCAAGGGCCACTCCGCCCGTGGCCCCGCGCGTTCCCACCAGAAAAGCAAAAGGAATCGCCAGCAGCATGCTCACCGGAGCGATCAGCGGGTAGGCAATTTTCTTATGCCACTGCACAGTTAGTGTCGCAACGTCGAAGCCCGCGCGGTGCAAGCCATCAATATAAGCGCCCAATTCTCGCCAACTCAACTGAAAGGCCGCCAACACCTCACGATTAAAATAACTGGGCGGCTCGGTGAGTTCAGGCAGAGCCATTCCCGTGAAGCGGGTGTAGTTGACGATCGCGCCGTCGCTGAAATCGCGCACCCAGCCTCCTTCCAGCATCCACGTCTTCTGCGCATCAGACCAGCGGGCGCGCGAGGCAAATACACGCCGGCGAACCTGGAAGGTAGCCGGATCGACTTCGACAACGCTCAATCCGCCAAAAAGTTTTTGCGCAGGATCGAACAGGTCGTAATTGTAAATCTTGGAGCTTTCTCCGAAGATCCAGCGTTGCGGTTGCGTGTAGGTTTGCGGTGGACGGCCTTTGATGATGTTATGGAGCGCGTCCTGCCGCTGATTCGCGTACGGCAGGTAGGTGTTGTCGAGGACGAACATGGTCGCGGCCAGCACGAGTCCCGCGACGATGAGCGACACGGCGAGACGATAGAGGCTCGTGCCGCTGGCTTTGATGGCCACGATTTCATTGTTTTTGCTCATTACGCCAAGCGTCACGAGCACGGCCACCAGCGCTCCCAGCGGCGCGAGATTGTAGAGGAGATAGGGAGTCAGGTAGCCAAAGTAATCCACCACGATGAGAAAGGGAACGCGGTGGCGCGCGATGTCGTCCAAAAGCTCGAAAAACGTGAACGCTTCAAACAGGAATACAAAAACTGCCATCAGCAGCGCGAAATAATAAAAAAAACGGCGCAGAATGTAGATGTCCATCAGACGAGGAAAACTCCCGCTAGGGCGCACGACAAACTCTTGCGGGCCACGCTCGCCATTGGCAGCGCGGATCGCCGCGGCCCGGGCGCGGGCCTGCGCCTGGCGACGGCGCAACAGGCGAACCCAGGTCCTGAAATAGCCGAGGGGACGCAGCCACCGGCTCTCGCCGCGGAACTGTTCCATGCGGGGCAACAGCGCAAGTCCCAGAACCGCCAGAACACCGTTCGCCATCCAGATTCCTTTCGCCGGCGACAGTGTCCCCTGGCGCGCGAGTCCCGCGCCCATGACCAAGAGCAGATAGTAAGAAGCAATGAGAAGCACGGCAAGCAACGAACCACCAGCGCGGCCGCCGCGCCGCGGCCTGGCTCCCAGCGGCACCGCCACCAGGGCAAAAACGAGGCACGCCATCGGGAAAGCAAACCGGCGATGAAGCTCGACACGCGCCTCGCGCCATCCCGGCCCGTTCTCGGAAATAAGCTGGTGAAGAGAGCGTTCGGGATTGCTGGCTTGCCGGGCCTGTGTGGGCACGAGCCCGCTGAACTCGATAGGCCAATCGCTCTGCCCAAAAGCGGTGACCGAATAGTGGTCCGGATCTGCGCGTGAGAATTCGTGAGTGGTGCCACCCTGAAGATGCAGCTCCAGCTTGCCCTGTTTCGGTTCGGCAATTACAATCGCGTTTTCCGCCAGTGTGAGGCGTGAGCCGCTCTCTCCACCGGTCTCCGCGAGAAAGACGCCGTGCCACTGGGTGCCGCTGGCTGAAAGGTCGTTGACGTAGAGCACCAGGCGCGGGAAGCGCTCATCGAAGACTCGCGGTTGCACTTGAAACGAAATCTGCGACGCCAACAGGTTGGCCTCGATGGTGCGGAAGGTGTGGACGGCCAGCGGACCGAGCCATGAGGTTATCGCCAGGGTCACCACGGCTCCGCCGAGCGCGAGAACGCCCACGGGAAGAAGAATGCGGCGGCGGCCGATTCCCAACGCAGTGAGTGCGATAATCTCACTGTCGGCGGACATCCGGCCGAGGCCCAGCAGCACGCCGATTAGAGTGGCCATCGGCACGGTAAAGGCGAATACCCCGGGCAAGATGCACAGAAAGAGCCGGAAAATCTGGCCGCCCGTGCCCGCATGACGCACGAAGAGTTCCATCAGGCGAACGAGTTGCGGGACGAAGAAGACCAAGGTGAAGACAACGAGTCCGAGGAAGCCGTGACGGAAAACTTCGCGGACGATGTAGCGGTCCAGGATGCGCATGGCGCGAACGGTGAGTGTAACACGGTCGCGCGATTCGCACGGGAGAGACGCAGGCGATGAAGCGCGTTCATATTTTCATGCCACTTTTAACGTCGTGCCTTCCCTGGGCATGCAGCTGGAGGAATACGCCAGCGGCAATTTCAACGAGCCCTGGTTTTCTCTGGCGTTCAAGAACGCCGAGGAACTGACGCGCGAGGATAAAGCGGAAATCATTGCGCGCGCGTTTCAGTTGAATCAGGAGCGGCTGATGTCGCGATGGCCGAGGCTCGTGGAGCTGCACGAGTGGTCGCGTCCCGCCGGCGGGGCCCAGGCGCAGGTCACCTTCACGCCGCGCGACTGGCGTGATTTGCAGCTCCTCTCGCAACTGGCCTGGATGGATGAGTCATGGCTCGAGAAGGACGACGTCGTCAGTCGTCTTGCTTCGAAGGGGAAGGACTATTCCGAAAGCGATAAGTCCGCGCTGAAAGGAAAACAGATTGAATTGATTCGAATGGTCTTGCCGGCGTATCGCGACGCCGCCAGGCGCGCGCAGATTGAAATCAGTACCACCCCGTTCTATCACCCCATTCTTCCTCTCGTCTGTGATTCCGATATCGCGCGCGTCGCGAATCCCTCGACGCCTCTGCCGCGGCGCGCGTATCGCCGCCCGGAAGACGCTCGCGAACAATTGCAGCGGGCGCGCCGCTACCATGAAAGAGTGTTCGAATCGCAACCTGCGGGCCTCTGGCCTTCTGAAGGTTCGGTATCGGATCAGGCGCTAACTCTCGCAGCCGAAGAAGGTTTCCAGTGGTTCGGAACGGATGAAGGAGTACTTGGGCGGACCTTGAACGTGGGATTTTTTCGCGATTCGAATGGCCTGCCCGCAAACGCGGACCGCCTTTACAAACCCTGGCGCTTGCAATTGGGCGGAAACGGCATCACTGGCTTGTTCCGCGATCATCACCTGTCCGACCTGATCGGGTTCGTCTACAGCCGCATGGACGCAAAGGGCGCCGCTGCGGATCTGCACCTTCGGATGCGCCATCTTGGAGAAAGCGTTCAGGGCAATCAGCCGCTTACCATTTCTCTTTTTCTCGATGGAGAAAACGCTTGGGAATATTACCCGGGGAACGGCCGTGAGTTCCTGCGCGAATTTTATCGCCGCATCCAGAACGACCAGGATTTCCGCGCGCTCACCGCCAGCGAAGCGATTGCTGCCGCTGGCGAAATTCCCGCCACGACGGGGGTTTTCCCTGCCTCATGGATTAATGCAAATTTCGACGTGTGGATCGGGCACAGCGAAGACGTCGCCGCATGGGAATTGTTG
>WNFY01006580.1_pt1 | contig 10468 bp, 8 predicted proteins | sample 5400091 | NCBI WGS metagenome assembly WNFY01 (sample SAMN13153364, study PRJNA577476) | soil metagenome | isolation source: 60 cm soil or saprolite under grassland replicate 1 | place: USA:California | collected 2016-06-15
AGCACCTGCCGTACGCGGCCGCGGTCGGCATGCACGCGCAGATCCTGGGCGGGCGGCGTCACGACCAGCGCATGGCGATGCTTCTCGACCTGCGCATGCACGCTCCCGGCGGCTTCGGCGAGCAGCGGTGCCAGCTCCACATTCTCCGGTTTCAGGTCCATGCGGCCCGCAGCGATGCGCTGCAGATCGAGCAGCTCATTGATCAGATCGAGCAGCTGCCGGCCATTGCGCGCTACCGTCTCGAGGAAATCACGCTGCTGATCGGACAGGGGGGGACCCCCGAGGTCCTGCGTGAGCAGCAGGTCGGTGAACCCGATGATGCTGTTCAGCGGCGTGCGCAGCTCATGCGAGATGTTCGAGAGGAATTGGTCCTTGGTCTTCATCGCGGCATCGAGATCGGTGTTCAACTGCTCCAGCCGCTTCGCCGTCTGCCGCACCTCGACGGCGAGCCGCCGGGTGTTGTGGTGCGCCGATCCGCGCTCGCAGGCGATCGCGAGATTGGGGGCGGCCTGCTCGGACGGTCGGCGCCCATTCATTGGAATCGGAGGACGGCTGGTACAACACCACGCCGGTCGCTTTCGTCGCGCCGGCGATCACGCCCAGCGCCTGCGTGAGCCCGGTAGTGGCGTCGTCCGACGACGTGTTGAGGGCCGCCAGCAGCTGCGACAGGTAGGCCTGCAGCTCTTCCCGCCACGCCAGCGCCTTCGCCATGTGATTGACGCCGCGGGCGATCGCGCCGAACTCGTCCGCCTGATCCTCGGGCAGCGGCTCGACGAATTGTCCCTCGGCGACGCGCTGCAGCGCGTGCCCGATGCGGGCAAAGGGAGCGGCGAGACGGCGGCGGTTGTACCAGAAGCCGAGCCCGAGAACGCCGACCATCGCGACGAACAGCACGCTGGCGGCGAGCGCGGCCTGGACGGCGTCGTCGCCGGCGTCGGCCGCCAGCTCGGTGGCCGCGGTGGCTTCCGCGGCGATGAGCGGCGATGGCTCGAGCCGCTGAATGCGATCGAGCCGCTGCGCCAGCTCGACCATTGCCGTCTGCGTGGCGCGGGCACTGCGCCAGGTCGCGACCTGCGTGATGAGGCCGACGAGCGCGACCGCGATGAATGTCGCGGCGAAGAGGCGGGTGATGCTGGGCGTCGCCCGCATGGGCCTCCATAATATGCGGGCGACGTGTACCTTCCAAGCCGTGCGGCCCCACACCCTCGGCCTGATCGGACTCGGCGCGATCGGCGGCTCGATAGCCCGGCAGGTGAAACAGTCGGGCAAGGACGGCGGGGTCGCGGCCGTCGTGGGATGGTCGCCCGAGCCCGCCGAGCGCGCGCTGGCCGCGCAGCAGGGCGCGCTCGACGATGCGCCGCCGCGCCCCACCGACGTGGCTCGCGTCGCGGATCTGCTGGTGCTCGCCGCTCCTCCCGCCGCCAATCTCGCGCAGCTCGACGCGGTGGCCCCGCATCTCAAAGCGGGCGCGCTCGTCACCGACGTCGGATCGGTGAAGCGCGGCATCGTCGCGCGTGCCGAGCGGCTCGGCCTGGCGCGGCGATTCGCCGGCAGTCATCCGCTGGCGGGTACCCATCGGCACGGCTTCGAGGCGGCCCGCAGCGACCTGTTTCGCGGCGCGATCGTGTACGTGACGCCGTGCAGCGAGGGCGGCGATGCGGCCCGGGAAGTCGCGCACTTCTGGCACGACGTGCTGGGAGCGGAACCCGTCGTACTCGAGGCGGCGCAGCACGACGCGCAGCTCGCTGCGACGAGTCACGTCCCGCAGATCGTGGCGTCGCTGCTCGGCGATTTCCTCGCCCGCCACGCGCCCCCCGGATCGACGTTCGGCCCGGGCGCTGCCGACACGACGCGCCTCGCGGCCAGCGACCCGGCGCTGTGGACGGAAATCCTGCTCATGAATCGCGACGAGATCCTGCCGGCGCTGCGCGCCCTGGAGGAATCGTTGGGCACCGTGGAGCGCGCGCTCGAGGTGGGCGATGCCGCCGCACTCACGGCGTGGCTCACCCGGGCGGCGAGCTGGCGCCGGCGGATTGGCAACCAGTAAGGTGCGCCGCGTCGGCGGTGTCGTGCGGCCGCCCGGCGACAAGAGCATCTCCCATCGCGTGCTCATGCTCGCGGCGCTGGCGCGCGGCACGAGCGAGCTGTCCGGGCTGCTCACGGGCGCCGACGTGAAGAGCAGCGCGCGCGTGTTGCGCCAGCTCGGCGCGACAATCTCCAGGATCTCGGAGTCGGGAGTCAGGATTTCGAGTTCCCGACTCCTGACTCCAAGCTCCCGCCTCAATTGCGGCAACTCCGGCACCACAGCACGGTTGATGCTCGGCATCCTCGCCGGTCAGCCGTTCGCGGCGACGCTCACCGGCGACGCGTCGCTGCGCCGCCGGCCGATGCGCCGGGTCACGACGCCGCTGCGGGAAATGGGTGCGGATATAAAGGAAACGGGAGACGGGCTGCCGCTCACCATTCGTGGGGGCAAGCTGCGCGGCCTGACCTACACGAGCCCCGTCGCGAGCGCCCAGGTCAAAAGCGCGATCCTGTTCGCGGGACTGACGGGGAAGGTTCCGGTTACGATCCGCGAGCCGTACCGCTCCCGCGATCACACGGAACGGCTGCTTGCGCACTTGGGGCTCGGGATTCACGAGCGCGATGGAGCCATCAGCTATCGGCCGTCTGCCGTCAGCATCCCATCGTTCAACCTTTCCGTGCCGGGCGACATTTCCTCGGCGGCATTTCTGGCAGGAGCGGCCGTCCTCGCGGAGCAGGGCGAGCTCCTGATTGAAAACGTGGGAGTCAATCCCACGCGGATCGGGTTTCTCGTCGTGCTCGAGCGCATGGGTGCGCACGTCGAGCGCGTGAACCTGCGCGACGCAGGTGGGGAGCCCGTCGCCGATCTGCTCGTGCGTCCCGCCGCGCTCACGGGAACGGAGGTCACGGCCGCCGAGATTCCCACACTGGTGGATGAGGTCCCGATCCTCGCAGTAGTGGCGAGCCGGGCGCGCGGGTCGACCGTGTTCCGCGAGGTCGGCGAATTGCGGGTGAAAGAGAGCAATCGTCTCGAGCTCATCGCCGCGAATTTGCGCGCCGTCGGTGCGCGCGCCGAGGTCCAAGGCAATGACTTGCGCGTCGAGGGCGGTGACGCGCCGCCGCGCGGTCGTGTCGAGACTGCCTCCGATCACCGGCTGGCGATGGCGTTCGCGGTCCTCGGAACGGTCGAGGGCGCGGACGTGAAGCTCTCGGAGAGAAAATCAGTGGCGATCAGTTATCCGGACTTCTTCGCCGATCTTCGCCGTACCCACGCACCACGTACCACGCACCACGCACGATGACACTGCGCGTAATCGCGATCGACGGCCCGGCGGCATCCGGCAAAAGCTCGACCGCCGGCCTCGTCGCGGCGCGGCTCGGCTGGGCGCATCTCGACTCCGGCGCGCTGTATCGCGCCCTGACGCTCGCGGCGCTCGATAACATCGGAGAAGGGGGACGGGGGAAGGGGGAAGCGTGGTCGGGTCGGAGGATCGTCAGTCTCGCGGAGGAGCTGCCGGTGCGCCTGGTGCGCGTGGGCGATGTCTTCCGCCCAGAGGTCGCCGGTGTGGACGTCGAGCAAGCGATCCGGAGCGAGCGCGTGACTCGCTCCGTCTCCGCCGTCGCGGCCATTCCCGAGGTCCGGACCTGGGTAAACGCCCAGCAGAGAACGGCGGTGGAGGGCGGTGGAGGTGGTGCAGGTGGTCGAGGTGTGGTGGTAGATGGTCGCGACATCGGCACCGTCGTCTTTCCCGAGGCGCCGCTGAAGATTTTTTTGACGGCCACGCCCGATGAACGGGCCCGCCGGCGGCTGTCGCAGCGGGGCGAGGCCGTGGATGGCGAGGTGGTGCGCCGCGAAAGCCAGGCGCTGGCGGCCCGGGATGCTGCCGATTCCAACCGGCGGATCGCCCCCCTCAAACCCGCCCCCGATGCGGTGTTGCTCGACACGACCGCCCTGACGCTGGAGCAGCAGGTGGCACGGGTAGTTGAACTGGCGCGGGGCTTGTTCCCTGGGTAGGTTTCCGCCCGTCCCAGGCTGAAGCCTTGGCTCTGGAGGGGTGAAGACAACCTCAAACCCACAACCGAACCGGTGCACTGAATGCTCGTAGAAGCACGTGACGTAGAAGAGTTCGAAGAAGACATTCCCACTCGTAAACCTCCCCGCCCGCAACTCCGCGTCCGTTCCGGTCTCGACGAGGAATATTCGTCCGACGAGATCGAGAAAATGACCCTGCTGTACGAGGGGACGCTGTCGAATATCCAAGAAGGCGAGATCGTCAAATCGAAAGTGCTGCGCGTGACCGACACCGCCGTCATCCTCGACGTCGGCTTCAAGTCCGAAGGCGCGGTGGCGATCGACGAGTTCAAGGATCCCAAGAGCCTCAAGGAAGGTGACGAGGTCGAAGTCTTCCTCGAGCACCTCGAGGATCAGGAAGGCGCCGTCGTGCTTTCGAAGAAGAAAGCCGACTTCATGCGCGTGTGGGAGCGGATCCGCGAAGCGCACGAGAAGGACGAAGGCGTCACCGGCACACTGGTGAAGAAGATCAAGGGCGGCGTCGTGGTGGACCTGATGGGTGTCGACGCGTTCCTGCCCGGCAGCCAGATCGCGCTGCGGCGCGTTCCAAATATCGACGAGCTGCTCGGCCAGAGCTTCGAGTTCAAGATCATCAAACTGAACAAGCGCCGCCGCAACATCGTCGTGTCGCGCCGCGTGCTGCTCGAGGCGGAGCGCAAGACGAAGCGCGACGTCCTGATGAAAGAGCTGTCCGTCAATCAGGTGCGGAAGGGCGTGGTCAAGAACATCACCGACTTCGGCGCCTTCATCGACCTCGGGGGCGTCGACGGCCTGCTGCACATCACCGACATGAGCTACGGCCGCGTGTCGCATCCGTCCGAGATGGTGCAGATCGGCCAGGAGCTCGAGGTGAAAGTCCTCGACATCGATTGGGAGCGCGAGCGCATTTCGCTCGGCCTGAAGCAGCTGCAGCCGTATCCGTGGCAGAACGTCGCGGCGAAATATCCGGTCGGCACGCGCGTGCAGGGCAAAGTCGTGTCGATCACGAACTACGGTGCGTTCGTCGAGCTCGAGCCGGGCATCGAAGGCCTCGTGCACATCTCCGAGATGAGCTGGACGCGCAACGTGCGGCATCCCTCCAAGCTCGTGTCGATCGGCGAGTCGATCGAAGCGGTCGTGCTGAAGGTGGACGAGACCGAAGAAAAGGTCTCGCTCGGCATGAAGCAGACGGAGCAGGACCCGTGGATGGCGTTGCCGCAGAAGTATCCGGTCGGCACGCGGCTGCGCGGCAAGGTCCGCAACCTGACGTCATTCGGCGCGTTCGTCGAAATCGAGCCGGGCATCGACGGCCTGATTCACATCTCCGACATGTCGTGGACCAAGCGCGTCCAGCATCCGTCGGAAGTCGTGAAGAAGGGCGACGAAGTCGACGTCCTGATTCTCAACGTGGACGCCGAGAACAAGCGGATCTCGCTGGGCCTCAAGCAGGCGCAGGAAGATCCATGGCTGCGTATCGGCGAGACGTACCCCGTCGGGACGGAGCTGCGTGGGCGCGTCATGCGATTGATGGACAAGGGCGTCGTCGTCGATCTGGGCAGTGACATCGAGGGCTTCGTGCCGATGTCGCAGCTCGGCATTCCCGACATTCAGCAGCCGGGGGATGCGGTGAAGGAAGGCCAGGCTGTGGAGCTGAAAGTTCTCGAGGTGGATCCCATCCACCACAGAATCGTCCTCGCCGCTACCGGATTCCCGAAAGACGACATAATTCCTATGCCCCAGCCCGCTGCGGACGAGACGCCGCCGGTAGACGCCTAAGGGGCCGAGCCCTCGAGGGGGACAGGTTATCCTGTCCCCCGTTCGTTTCCAGTTCTAGATTCCCGCACCATGAGCATGCGCGAGAAACTCGAGCTCCTGCAGCAAAAGCGCTCCGAATCCGAGCAGGGTGGTGGTTCCGACCGTATCGCCACTCAACACCAAAAAGGGAAAATGACGGCGCGCGAGCGGCTCGACGTGCTGCTCGATCCCGGTACGTTCGTCGAGCTCGACCGCTTCGTCACGCATCGCGCGACGGATTTCGGACTCGCCGACCAAAAGGTGCTCGGCGACGGCGTCGTGACCGGCTGGGGGCGGGTCGAAGGGCGCCTCGTCTACGCCTTCTCGCAGGACTTCACGGTCTTCGGCGGCTCGTTGTCCGAGGCGCACGCCGAGAAGATCTGCAAGGTGATGGACCTCGCCGTGCAGAACGGCGCGCCCGTCGTGGGGCTCAACGATTCGGGCGGCGCGCGCATCCAGGAGGGCGTCGCGTCGCTCGGCGGCTACGCCGACATCTTCCTGCGCAACACGCTCGCGTCGGGCGTGGTACCGCAGCTCAGCGCGATCCTGGGTCCCTGCGCCGGCGGCGCCGTCTACAGCCCCGCCATCACCGACTTCATCTTCATGGTGCGCGGCATCTCCTACATGTTCGTGACCGGGCCCAACGTCGTGAAGACCGTGACGCACGAGGAAGTGGATTTCGAGAGGCTGGGCGGCGCGGACGTGCACGGGGCGACGTCGGGGATCGCGCATTTCGTGCACGACTCGGAGCTCGAATCGATTACCGCGATTCGCACATTGCTGGGGTTTATCCCCGGCAACAATCTCGACACTCCGCCCATCCGCCCATCCGACGATCCGCCCGACCGCCGCGACGAAGCCCTGCTCGACGTCGTGCCGGACGAGCCCGCGAAGCCGTACGACATGCATGACGTGCTCAAGCGCGTCGTCGACGGCGGCGTGTTTCTCGAGGTACAGCCCGATTACGGCAACAACCTGATCGTCGGCTTCGCGCGACTGGCGGGACGGCCGGTGGGGATCGTCGCGAATCAGCCGGCGGCGCTCGCGGGCGTGCTCGACATCGCCGCCTCGCTCAAGGGCGCGCGCTTCATTCGCTTCTGCGATGCCTTCAACATTCCGCTCGTGACCTTCGAGGACGTCCCCGGGTTTCTGCCGGGGGTGGCGCAGGAGCACGGGGGTATCATCAAGCATGGCGCGAAGCTGTTGTTCGCCTACTGCGAGGCGACGGTGCCGAAGCTCACCGTCATCACGCGCAAAGCCTATGGCGGCGCCTATGACGTCATGAGCTCCAGACACATCCGCGGCGACTACAACGTCGCCTGGCCGACCGCCGAGATCGCCGTGATGGGCCCCAAAGGCGCGGTGGAGATACTCTATAAAGGAGAGGCCAGCGAGGAGCGTACCAACGAATACCGCGAGAAGTTCGCCCATCCCTACCAGGCGGCCGCCCGCGGCTATCTTGATGACATCATCGATCCGCGTGACACGCGCCCGCGTCTGATCGAGGCACTGCTGACCTTGGAGACGAAGCGCGCCAAGAACCCGCCCAAAAAGCATGGGAACATTCCTCTGTAAGGCCGTCCTTGGACTCCTGCTCGTGCAAAGCCCGGCGCCGCCGCCAGATTCGGTGCGCGCCGCGCTGTGGGCCCGCGTGAACGCGGATTCGACGGACGGGCCGGCGTGGCTGGAGCTGGGGCGCGCGTACCTGCAGCGCGACGTGGCGTATCACGTCCACAAGAAACCGGTCCCGGTCGACACGGTCTGGGCCCACGCGATGCTCGACACGGCGCAGCTGGCGTTCGAGCGGTCGGCGCGCTGGAGCGCCGGCACGCGCACCGCCGATTCCGCACGTGTCTTCCGCATCTACGCGCTGGGCGAGCGGGCGTACGTCGATTGGGAATCGGCGGGCAGCGCCGCGGCGACGCTCACGTGGCACACCCTGCCTGAAGGACTGCGCTTGCCGCCGGTGCTGGAGGAGCTGGGCGAGAATCTGCTGCGGGCTTGCCCGCATCAGGGCATCCTGTTCACCGCCGGTGAAACCGACACCCAGGCCGCCTGGTACCTGCGGTTTTCCCGCGGGCTCCGGCCCGATCTCGTCATCGTCCCGATGGACCGCTGGCGCGGCGACAGTGTGTTGCGCAACCGCGTGCTGCACGAGCTGAAAACGCGCGAGCGCTCGGTGCGTGCCCTGAGCCAGTCGCGTGCGGTATGCGCGAGCATGGGCTTCGAGCGCCCGCCTGCGGAGCGGGAGGTGAAATGGAACAAACGCCCCCTGGTGTGGGTGACCGGCAAGGAAACGAAAGCGGATCGCGTCCCCGCCCAGGACTTCGTGTTTGCGGCACTGAAGCTGTCGATCGACGAGCACGGCACGTGGGGCCCGCCGGCCATCGCGCTGTACCGGCGCGCGGCCGGCAACGTCGGCGCGCTGTGTAAGGCGATCGAGGCGTTCGATCTGGGGTCTGAGGTCGGGTGTCGTTGAAGCGGGTGCTGGTCGCGAACCGCGGCGAGATCGCGGTGCGTGTCATCCGCGCGTGCCACGAGGAAGGTCTCGAGGCCGTCGCGGTCTATTCCGAGCCTGACCGTCTCGCCCCGCACGTCCGCGATGCCGACGCCGCGGTGCTGCTCGGCCCCGCGCCCTCCGCGGAATCCTATCTCGCCGTCCCCAAGCTGATCGCGGCGGCACGCGCCACCGGGTGCCAGGCGGTCCATCCCGGCTACGGATTCCTGTCGGAGCGCGCCGGCTTCGCCGACGCCTGCGTGGAGGCAGGACTGGTGTTCGTCGGCCCGCCCGCCGCCGCCATTCGCGCCATGGGCGACAAGACCGAGGCGCGACGCCGCATGCAGGCCGCCGGCGTGCCGGTCGTCCCGGGAACCACGGCACCGCTGCGCGATCCCGTCGAGGCGCGTCGCGAGGCGAAGCGCCTCGGCTTTCCGGTCATGCTCAAGGCCGTCGCCGGCGGGGGCGGGAAGGGCATGCGGCTCGTCGGCGCCGAGGCGGAGGTCGAGACCGGATTCCATGCCGCCCGGCGCGAAGCCCAGAAGGCGTTCGGCGACGGCAGCATGTACGTCGAGAAGTATCTCGAACGGCCGCGTCACATCGAGATTCAGATTCTCGCCGACCATCGCGGCCGCGTCGTGGCGCTCGGCGAGCGGGAATGCAGCATTCAGCGGCGCCATCAAAAGCTCATCGAGGAGTCGCCGTCGGTTGCCGTATCTCCGGCACTCCGCCGCCGCCTGGCGGAAGCGGCGACCGCCGCCGCCGGGGCGGTGGGCTACGTCAGCGCGGGCACGATCGAGTTTCTGCTCACCCCGTCGGGGGAGTTCTACTTCCTCGAGATGAATACGCGGATTCAGGTCGAGCATCCCGTCACGGAGCTGGTGTACGGCGTGGATCTCGTGCGCGAGCAGCTGCGCATCGCCGCCGGACAGCCGATGCGCGTGCACGGCGCGTCGGGCCCCGGCGGCCAGCTGCACCCGCGCGGGCACGCGATCGAATGCCGCATCACGGCGGAAGATCCCTTCAATGATTTTCTTCCCGCGACCGGCGTATTGCAGTATCTGCGCGTGCCGAGCGGGCCGGGTGTCCGCTGGGATTCGGGAGTGGAGGCGGGGAACGACGTGACGCTGTTCTATGACCCGTTGCTCGCCAAGCTCATCACCTGGGGTGAGACGCGCGAGATCGCGGTGCAGCGCATGCGCCGGGCGTTGAGCGAGCTCGTCATCGTGGGCCTGCCCACCAGCCAGCCGTTCCATCTGCGCGTCATGGACGACAGCGAGTTTCTCAAGGGCGAGATCGACATCAAGTATCTCGAGCGCGCCGGCGCGCGCGTGCTCGCCGCGCCGCCCCGCGGCGGGGTCGAACGGGCGCTCGCGGTGGCGGGGGCGGTGATGATGGATGAGCATCGCGACCGGCCGCCGCCTGGCCTTTTGACCGCCCGACCGCCGCAGTCGACCGGATGGCTGCAGGCCGCCCGTCTCGATGCATTGCGAGACGATCTCGAGTGAGCGATCTCGTGACCATCACTGGCATTGCGGTCGGGGGAGATGGTGTCGGACGGTTGAGCGACGGCCGTGTCGTGTTCGTGCCGCGCACCGCGCCGGGCGACCGCATTCGGCTGCGACCGGATTCGCTGCAACGACACCGCAACTATGCTCGCGCCGAGGTCGGCGAGATCGTGCGTTCGGGCCCGGCCAGGGTGGCGCCGCCGTGCCCCCATTACGTCCACGATCACTGTGGCGGCTGCCAGCTGCAGCACCTCGCGTACGACGCCCAGCTCGCTGCCAAGCGCGCGATCGTGGGTGATACGCTGCGGCGGATTGGGAAGCTGAAGATCGAGGACCCCGAAATCGTCGAGGCGCTCGAAGAGTGGCGGTATCGATCGAAGATCTCGATGGAGGCGACAACGACGGTCGGCTTACATCCCTACGACCGCGCGAGTTTCGTTTTTCCCCTCGCAGACTGTCATATCACCGATTTCCGGTTGATGGCGCTGTGGCGGGAGCTGCGCGGCAAGCTGGCCATGCTGCCGCAACCGCTGACGCGACTCACGTTGCGGCTCGATCGCGAGGAGCGCCGCCACATCATCGCAGAGTCCGCTG
>WNFY01006428.1_pt1 | contig 10467 bp, 6 predicted proteins | sample 5400091 | NCBI WGS metagenome assembly WNFY01 (sample SAMN13153364, study PRJNA577476) | soil metagenome | isolation source: 60 cm soil or saprolite under grassland replicate 1 | place: USA:California | collected 2016-06-15
TGACGACACGGTATACTTCACAAATCCGTGACCCGCTCCGACGGTCGTGTTTCCCATTGTCTTAACGAAATAGCCTAGGTCCGAATCACTCGTCACAATCGGGGTCAGTCCAGCTCCGAGTGTGCCGCCTATGACGAATACAGTGCCCGCGCCCTCACCGTAGACTCCTGACGAACCGTCGTTTAAAACGCAAGACGAGATGTAGAGTTCTGCCTGGGCGCAGGATAGTTGCTTGCTGCGCTGGTAGGTATGATCATGTCCCTGCAAGACCAGGTCGACCTTCCGGTTTATCAGAAGATTCATCACGTCAGCCCCAACCTCGCAGGGGTGCTGACCAGACGAAATGCAGACCTCGTGCATTCCCACGACTATCCATCGTATTCCAGCCGCCCGCGCGCTGTCAATAGCGCTGGCAAGCCAGTTGTAATGACTCGTCCCAGCAGCGTACGACCAGAACCCCCCGTAGGTAAAGTTCAGACCTGGAGAGATCAGGATGAACCTGGCGAGCGGCGAGCTCGATGGATAGTCGAAATAATACTCCTTCCCATACGTTCCGTTCATGCCTCCAACTTGGTTGGGCAGACACTGGACAAAGTTGTCGATCAGACCGTTCTGCTCCTCATTACCATCCTCATGGTTTCCGGATAGAAGCTGGAACGGATAGGACGAGCCCAAGTACGATTTTACGTAGCTGCACCAGGCTGTCTCCGGCGCTATGGCATTGTAGCTGAGATCGCCGATGGCAAGGAAGAAACTACTCCCAGAACTCCCTAGACGGACCAAACTAGCATTGGTGTTTGCGTTCGCGTCAAGGTCGCCAGCCGCTGCAAACGTGAAAGACGTGCTCTGTGGCGCGTAGACATTAGGCGGCAATCTGAGGAACGACAGGGTCGAAGCGAGCAGCAGGAAGCACACTAACACTGCCATTGCTTTCTGGTTCAATTGAGACGTGAGGTCACTCAGGCCTGCGCGATATATGAGGATGGTCTACCTAACGGTAGATTTGGGATGCCATCGATATCAAAACGAGCGGCAATCTCTGGCTACCCAACTGGTGGCTGGCAAAACTATCCGCGGCCTTCCCTCGCCGGCTCTATAAGGAACTATGGAAGACAGATCTACCAAATGGTAGCCGAAGCAATATTTGAAGCTGGAAATCATATCGGTTCCTCTGTCATACGATGCGATTTTCATAGTCGGACAGGAAGTATCTTAAGTTGCGAGGAATAACAGCGATAGCTCAAGGAAGGTGTGGATGTCAATGCTGCCTCAGTCGAAAGGATTGCCATGGATATTTCTCACGCTATCCTGCGTCTCGATAGTTACGTTTCCCGTTCTCTTCTTCACCGTCACACGCCCAGCCCAGTACACTTATTCGCTAATTGCAGGCGACCAGGGAAGCCTCTACGCGTTTGATGGGACGAATCTACAAAGGATCAGCGTTCCGACGGCGGAAAATCTTACGGATGTGGAATGGAGGCACGATGGGGCCTACGCACTCATCACTGGAACAGGCGGCACATTGCTCAAGTACGACGGGTCAACGGTGGAACGTGTCGCGGCCGGGCTTGGCGCGAATATTACGCTCAAGGCGGTCTCTTGGAAGCCTAACGATTCGGAGGCTTTGATCGTTGGCTCGAACCGGACTCTAGACACTCCATACAGTACAAGCCCTACTAGTCACGGAATCATATTCAGTTACGATGGGGAGAGGCTGACACGACTTGAAAACAGCAAATTCTTAGGCTATGACAGCGTCGACTGGAATCCTAGCGGGACCTATGCCCTCCTCGCTGGCTACTCGACAGAGGGCTTCTTTCACGGGTTCGCTGCAAAGTTCGACGGAGTTCAACTGAGTCCTATCACTCTATCGAACAACAATAGCCTGAATACCGTCGCATGGCAACCCAGCCGCGACTTTGCACTTTTCGGCGGAGATGCCTCAAATCAGATTCTCAACGCAACCCTATTCAATTACGATGGCAAGAGCGAGAATATGACCTTACAGGACACGGCGATATCGACTAGGCAAGGATGCTGTTTCACAAATGATGCCCATACTATCAGAAACATTTTCTTCAGCTTTGACGGAAGAGGAATGATAGTAGGAAACAAAGGCCTCACCATCATCATCAACCAGCAAGGAACAATGAACCGAATCCGAAGCTACACCGCCCTGAACGGAACCATCATAGACCTCCATCACCTCGGCGACCTCTACTCCGCCCGCTGGGTCCCGGGGAAAAACGCAGCATATGCCGTTGGGACCAACAGCACCATCGTAAAAATCTCAGAGACGACTGTTGTTGAGATAAGCCAAGCGACAACACATGCAACGTTCAGAAGCATAAGTTTTACGATGAGAAACGGCCAGTTGCATGAGGGCGGATACACCTATGCAGCCCTCGAAACCACTACCCCCATTACTCTTCTCGCTCAAAGTTTTCAGTCCCTCACCGGGTTCTGGGCATCTCACTCCCAATCCCTCCTTCTAATAATCATCGTGGGAATCCTGATGATTGTACTCATTGATGGCTTGTTGTCCAGTAGTAAAGTTGCATACGAAGAACACCGTCCGAGACTAGATTAGGATCGGGTCAGTTGCGACAGTTTCAAATTGGCCAGCAAGAATGAACGACTCTCCCGTCAGCTGACCTTTGCAAGCAACACCGTCTTTGATCGTCCCCAAGAGCTATCGGATACCCGAAGATACCAAGATCTATCAAAATAAGATTAACTCCTAAATATTCGAATAGGCCGGGACGTGAACGCAGGTAAGAACCTGAAATTACAACACTCCGCAGGAATACCGCTCTCATCTTCTTTCTCAACAACGAACATTCAAGTATCTTACAGAGTATGCAGCCTGAGAAAACCCTCACCAACGAGACTGGATCTCAAAGACCGTTTACTCGCTAGGGCCGTCACGGTTGGGACGAATTTTTGAAGCGGATCTCTCCGGTCGGTAGTAAGACCCTCGTCGTCGCAATTATTTCGCTGGTAATTTCATCTGGTGGAACGGTTGGCTATTTATTGACCCCTGGAACCATCAACCTCGTTTCGCCTCTCTCAGTTCAACCCACTTCACCATCCTGGAACTCAGCGACGTCCTGCAATGCTGTGGTTCTGACTCTTGAGCAATTCCTTGGGAGTGTTGCGAACCCAAAGCAGACGAAGCCTAACGCGGGTGCGGACTACAGTGGCGGGGCCCTGCCGTTGGAGGGCGCGAAATCTGCGGGAACCAACCCGGCGTCGACATCCTGGCCCTACTCTAAGAGATCCACGAGTCCACCATGCACAGTCACCCTGGCCAACGGTACAGTCCTACCAACACTCGTCGAGATCCATGGCGTGAAGGTTGGGTTTGTCAGTAATGATGAGTGTGGAAGCGTCTTTGCCAACATATGCGACATAACATTCAACTCCTGTAACGCCGTCCTCGCGCCCAATTGTGCAAGCTCGTATCCTGACACGATGCACAAGGTCCATACAGAGATTGACATGTACTGGCAGAAGAACGGCATAGCTCCTCCTAAGCCTACATCTGGGAGTATTATTGATGTTCAGGGTTTTGTTTTCTGGGATGATACTCATGTCTCTGAGAGCTGGCATAGTTTTTCAGGCTGGGAGATCCATCCCCTAGCGGCGTGGAGGCTCTCATCCTCCAGCTCCGCACTGACAGCAGGCTTCACCTATAGCCCGACCGCACCCACAACAGGCCAGACAATAACATTCACAGCCTCGGCCAGTGGTGGGACGAGTCCCTATAGTTTCAGCTGGAGCTTCGGAGACAGCACCACAGGAACAGGCAACCCTGTAACCCATTCCTATTCTGCGGGAAGTTACACTGTCCAGTTGACAGTCCACGACTCAGCCAGTGCCAGCACCACTGCAACTCGCACGGTCAACGTCAGCCCGCCTCCCCAGCCTGACTTTGCAATTTCTGCCAACCCAGGCTCTTTGACAATTCTGGCCGGCTCCTCCGGCAGCTCAAAGGTCAGCCTCAATAGCCTGGACGGTTTCTCCGGCCAAGTTACGCTGTCAACCTCCACGGACAAGACTGGCCTTACAATATCGTGTAGCCCAAGTAGCCTCACTCTGATTGCCGCTGGATCCGCCAATTCGACATGCACTTTCACCTCTCCGACCATCGGGACATACCTTGTCACGGTCACTGGTGCTAGTGGTTCGCTGTCTCACTCCACCAACATCGCTGTAAGAATGGTGGACTTCACGCTCTCCGCCCTCCCCAGCTCGATTACGATCGTACACGGTCATTCGGCAACAGTCAGCATCAACCTATCCAGCGTTAACGGGTTCACCGGGACCGTAAGCCTGACCCAATCTGACTCTTCCATCAACCTTAAGACGTTACTGAACCCTAGCCAAGTCACGTTGGCTCCAGACGGATCAGGATCATCGTCTCTCAAAATAACAGCGTTGAAGAAGACAACCCCCGGCACTTATCTTGTGACCGTAACAGGGATAGTCGGGACAGTATCCCACTCCGTGACCGTGACAGTCAACGTCACCTAGCCCTCTCGTCTGAAAACAGACGATTGACATGCCAAGTTAAGGACCTTCGACCGTCCATCTGTTGATGATCTGATGTGGTCGAGTCGAGTCTTGTTTGTCTGCAGCGAACGATCATTGGATCGCCGGGGTGTGGCGAACCATTATCTGTTTCTATCTACAGCTAGGCACTCAAACTAATGGAGTAAAGAGTTGGAGGCCGGCGGAGACTCGACATCAGGGTAGGATCCGCTAGATTATAGGCACCGGGTAGCGATCCCGCAGCCCCGTCTCCTCATATCTGTAGTCTCAATCCGAAGCGCGCAAGCATGGTTAGCAGGATTCTTCCAAATCTGGTTATCTGCCGCTGTCCTGAACTGATCTTTTGCGTGTCCCCTCGTCTTTGGGTGCCAACGGTCAACCATACAAGGCCTCTCGCGAGCGCGAGGCACAGCATGGTTCAAAAAAGTATCGAGTTATAGATTTCGCAATACCAAGTACGGCAGGGTAGCTGAAGTGTTCTATTGTACTCCATCCGAACACGGTTGTTCGAATGTGCGGTTTCCTAACACATTGTGGACAGACTCGTCAAATACTCCGGTGCTCATCCTGATGCTCGGATGAGTGAGGCCAGCCGTGAACATGCTTCGGCTCGCTAGGGGAAACCGGGCCACCGCGCTTGCGGTTACCGTACCACTGGTCATTGGTTTATTGGTTGTTGCTCAGTTGACAGCCGGCATAGGCCCGATCAGGATTCAAGCTACGAGTCTTTCTCCACTAGCCCAACAGGCAACGTCGCCCTCTTGGAACCCAGCAACAAACTGCAACGCCGTGGTGTTAACCATGGAGCAGTATCTCGGAGGTGTTCCGAACCCAACCCAGACACAACCTAACGCAGGAGCCGACTACAGCGGAGGAGCCTTACCATTGGAAGGCTCTAAGCCCCCGGGTACAAGCCCGCCCTCCTCGTCCTGGCCCTTCCAGAAGAGATCCACGAGTCCACCATGCACCGTCACTCTGGCCAACGGTACAGTTCTACCAACACTCGTCGAGATCCATAGAGTCAAAGTTCCTGTCCCTCCCAGCAATGATGAGTGTGGGAGCCTCTACCCTGGCGTCTGTGACATAACTTGGAACTCATGCAATGCGAATCTTGCGCCTGCCTGCAGCTCTACATATCCTGATACGATGCATAAGGTCCACACAGAGATCGACATGAATTGGGAAGAGAGCGGTATTGCTCCATCCGCGCCTACGTCTGGGAGTATTATTGATGTTCAGGGTTTTGTCTTCTGGGATGATGTACACGTCCCTGACAGCTGGCATAGTTTTTCCGGCTGGGAGATTCATCCTCTCAGCGCGTGGAGGCTCTCCTCCTCCAGCTCCGCACTGACAGCAGGCTTCACCTACAGCCCCACCACGCCCACAACAGGCCAGACAATAACGTTCACAGCCTCGGCCAGTGGTGGGACTAGTCCCTATAGTTTCAGCTGGAGCTTCGGAGACGGATCATCAGGGACAGGCTCGTCTACTACACATACTTACTCATCAGCAGGAACGTTCAACGTGATCTTGACCGTCAAGGATAGCAGTTCGCCTCAACAAACGGCAACATCTCAGCAATCCATAACCGTGTCCAGTCCGCCTCCTGTTCTAACAGCCAGCTTCACTTACAGTCCTTCGTCGCCTCAAGCAGGACAGCAGGTGACCTTCACAGCGTCGGCTAGTGGTGGAACGAGTCCATACTCGTTCAGCTGGTCCTTCGGAGACGGATCAACTGGAACAGGATCTCCTGTAACACACACCTACGCGTCAGCAGGATCATTCACCGTAACACTGACAGCGAAGGATAGCGGCTCACCACAGCAGACAATAACTTCCCAGAAGACATTCACTGTCACGAGCTCACCGCCCACGCTGTCTGCCAGCTTCACATTCAGCCCATCCTCTCCCCAGGCAGGACAACAGGTCACATTCACCGCAAGCGTGACCGGTGGAACAGCTCCCTACTCTTACACTTGGAACTTCGGTGATGGATCGACTGGAACAGGCGTTTCGGCGAGTCATACCTATACTGCGGCTGGAACGTTTAACGTGGTTTTGACGGTCAAGGACAGTGGCTCGCCGCAGCAAACCACGTCTTACCAGCAGCCTGTCTCGGTCACTAGTCCACGGCCGGCGCTGACAGCAAGCTTCACCTATAGTCCGTCATCTCCACAAGTAGGACAAACCGTTTCATTCACCGGCTCAGCGTCAGGAGGAACCTCGCCGTACAGCTATTCTTGGAGTTTCGGTGACGGGTCCACGGGGACAGGATCGTCAGCAACTCACGCATATTCCTCAACAGGATCATTTCCAGTTGTATTGACCGTCAAGGATAGTAGCTCGCCTCAACAGACAACGACAACCCAACAATCCATAACTGTCTCCAGTGCGCCTCCTGTTCTGAGTGGTAGTTTCAGCTACAGTCCATCTTCACCCCAGGCTGGACAGCAAATCACGTTCACGGCCAGCGCCACTGGCGGAACGACTCCCTACACTTTCAGTTGGTCATTTGGAGACGGTTCGACCGGAACAGGTTCGTCGGTGACTCATGCGTTTTCGTCCGCAGGTTCATACACTGTCACGTTGACGGTCAGAGACAGCGGCTCACCACAGCAGACGGTGACTTCACAGAAGACGGTCGCTGTATCTAGTACGCCTCCTCCATTGTCTGCGAGCTTTACTTACAGTCCTTCATCGCCTCAGGTTGGACAGCAGGTCACGTTCACCGCCTCCGCTGCTGGCGGGACGACTCCGTATTCATTCAGCTGGTCGTTCGGAGATGGATCCACAGGAACGGGTCCCACTGTGACCCACACCTACCCATCTGCTGGGTCTTTCCCTGTCACCTTGACTGTCACGGACGGTGGTTCGCCTCAACAGGCGGTGACCTCGCAGCAGACCGTTACAGTCAGCGGCCCGCCTCCAACGCTGACAACCAGCTTCAACTATAGTCCGTCTTCCCCGCAGGCGGGACAGACTGTTTCGTTCACAGGCTCTGCTAGTGGTGGAACCTCGCCGTACAGCTACTCTTGGAGTTTCGGTGATGGGTCTACTGGAACCGGGTCGTCTGTGAGTCACACTTACTCCTCTGCCGGGTCGTTCACCGTCATTCTGACTGTCAAGGACAGTGGTTCGCCCCAGCAGACAGTAACGTCTCAGCAAACTGTCTCTGTGTCCAGTCCGCCTCCTCCTCTGAGCGCGAGCTTCAGTTACAGTCCATCCTCGCCGCAGGCTGGCCAGCAAGTGTCATTCAGCGCCTCCGCCAGTGGAGGAACGTCACCCTACAGTTACAGCTGGAACTTCGGCGACGGGTCGACCGGAACTGGGTCGTCAGTAACCCACACGTACTCGTCAGCTGGATCGTACACGGTTACCCTCAGCGTCAAGGATAGCAGCTCACCTCAACAGACGGTATCCTCTCAGAAGACTGTCACCGTCACCAGCCCACCGCCTCCGCTGTCTGCCAGCTTCACCTATAGTCCGTCATCTCCACAAGTAGGACAAACCGTTTCATTCACCGGCTCAGCGTCAGGAGGAACCTCCCCCTACACCTACTCCTGGAGCTTCGGTGACGGAGGAACATCCTCCGGGAGCTCGGTCAGTCACACGTACCAGTCAGGCGGCACCTACACTGTAGCATTAACGATCACTGACGGAGGAAGCAGTGTCGCGAAATCGTCTCAGACAGTAATAGTCAATTCCCAACTCTCTGCAAGTTTCACCTACAGCCCGTCGAGTCCGCTGCCGCTCTTGCCTGTCACATTTTCTGCTAGCGCCAGCGGTGGGACTCAGCCATACAGCTATAGCTGGGAGTTCGGTGACGGGTCTTCCGGCAGTGGTCAGTCAACAAGTCACTCGTACTTGCTTCCAGGAACTTACACTGTGACCCTAACGGTCACAGACGCGAATGGTCAGAGCATCACAACCTCCCAGACCATCACCGTTCTGACCGGCCCTGTCTAGAATCTCACTCAGGAGTCAATTGGAGATTGCGACCCTAGCTATTCAGCTTGATTCCATTTCTTGTAGCTGTTCGGGGTTCACGCTTCTATAATATCGTCTGCCCGTCTCGACGTTTGAGAAGATCGAGTCGAGGCTGAAGAAGTCCCTCAGACTAAACTGATACTATGCGACGGATTTTTCATGATTTTCGGCAGGACCTCCGGTTATGGGAGTTATCCGCGCGACCTTTCCGTCCACTATGACCGCTTTGATGTCTTCACCTATCGTGTCAATGTCAATGTTCACATCATCGGCCAATTTCAGCTTCAGTAGAGATAACTCTCCATCCTCATCTTCGGATTCTATCTCTGCCTTTCGTTTCGAAATCCGAACCAGCCTTCCGACAATGAAAGTTGCTTCCTTGAAATCTGATGCGCTACTCATTCGTTGATCCCACGCGAAGGCTCAGAAGAAAGATCTCAGCCATGGATAATAGTCGATTTCAACCCTGAAGTCAAGTGAACGGTGACAGCCTCGATCTGACCGCCACGATCTTCAGAATATTTGGAATAGATTCGGCTGGGATCACTCCCCGGAGAGTCCTTGGCTGAGCTGGCTCGTCCAATCATCGACATGGGCCCTTTAGAGTTGGAGCCTCGGGCGGGGTTTGAACCCGCGACCCTGCGGGGCATGTGTTTCTGCCTTTCCGCTTACGAGGCGGATGCTGTCTGCTGCAAGACGCATCTACCAGGCTGAGCCACCGAGGCACTGGCAAACGGAGTTCTTCCCTCGACTTAAAGCTCTACAATGCAACGGCCTAACTCGACACCGGATGAGAAAGAAAGGGCTTACAGAACGCGAGATAATCGATTTTTTCAAACGACGATTTGACTCCGGACCGCCGCTTCCACTAGGGTTTGACGAGGATGTCGCCGCACTCCCAATATCGGATCGTAGACTCGTTGTGATCAAGACAGACATGCTGGTAGGGAGTACCGACATCCCACCAGGCATGACGCTCAACCAGGCAGCCCGAAAAGCAGTCGTCGCCACGGTAAGCGATTTCGCCGCGAAGGGCGTCCAGCCCAAAGCGCTCTTGGTCTCTCTCGGACTTATCCCTCCCGTAACACGTGCGACCGTGCGGGAAATAGCCCGCGGACTGTCTAAAGGTGCACTGGAGTATGGTTGCAGGATAATCGGCGGCGATACTGGACAGTCCGACGATCTCGTCATCGACTGTATCGGTATTGGATTTGGAGAGCAGGGAGCAATTCTTCCAAGAGATGGTGCAAGACCCGGGGACATAGTTGCCGTCACAGGCCCATTTGGGAAGACCAACGCAGGACTCAGAATTCTTCTCTCGAAGAAACTTCGAGCACGCAGATTCTCGGGATTAGTCAGCTCGATTCTGCATCCAGTGGCAAGACTCAGGGCAGGGCTTGAGTTGGCCCAAACCGGAGCTGTCAGTTCTTCTATCGATTCGAGCGACGGTCTAGCCTGGAGCCTTCACGAGATCGCCCGGCTTAGCCAGGTGAAAATAGTCCTGGACAATATCCCTGTAGCAGCAGACGTGGAGGTCTTCGCGAGAGAGCACCACCTATCCAGGGAGGACTTGGCGCTGTTTGGGGGCGAGGAGTACGAGCTTGTCATAACTATCAAAAGGGCTAGCTTTGCCTCCGTTCGAAGCAGAGTCCCATCCTTACTGAAGATAGGCCACGTGGAGAGAGGGAGAGGAGAAGTCATCGCTAAGCTCGACGCAAGGATAAGATCCATAGAGCCTCGCGGATACGAACACTTCAGATGATATGTCTCGTACGGATCCATGCTAGTCTTGTTTTGAGCTAAACATAATCTAGAAGAGGCATTTGCGTTGAGGCTCGTCGCGGAGTCCATTGACGAAGGACGCTGAGCTATACAATGTTCCGAGGGGTACTGCGTATCTAACAAGCCAGCAGATAATCCTGTACA
>WNFY01006429.1_pt1 | contig 10466 bp, 7 predicted proteins | sample 5400091 | NCBI WGS metagenome assembly WNFY01 (sample SAMN13153364, study PRJNA577476) | soil metagenome | isolation source: 60 cm soil or saprolite under grassland replicate 1 | place: USA:California | collected 2016-06-15
CATGATTCCCACGAAGAAGCTGGCGGACATGTACCTGGCCACGGACGGGCTGCCCATTACCAGCTCGCCGCTGTTCAAGGGATACGATTCGCTGACGAGTGAATTCCAGAATCGGGACCCCAGAATGGCGATGACGTTCATCGTCCCGGGCAGCGACGTGTTCCAGGAGAGCGGGTTCCAGCCTGTCTTTCCGGGTTTCAGGGGCAGCAGCGCGACCCGCACCGGCTACATGCTGCGCAAGTTCCTGGACGAAACTGTCGAGGCGACGCAGTTTGCCGGTGAGTACGATTTCAAGGAGTTTCGCTACGGGGAGGTGCTGCTCATCCTGGCAGAGGCCCTGTTTGAGCGGGACGGTGTGATCTCCGATGCCGACCTGAACCGGACGATCAATCTGCTGCGCGGCCGCGTTAGCATGCCCGCGCTCACCAACGCCTTTGTGACCAGCAACGGGTTGGATATGCTGACCGAGATCAGGAGAGAGCGGACCGTCGAATTAGCCTTCGAAGGATTCCGGCGTGAAGACCTCCGGCGCTGGAAAACGGCGGACACGGAGATGCCGCAGGCGCTGCGCGGCGTGAAATTTGTCGGCACGGAATTCCAGCAGCGGGATACCAGCGTGCACGTGGGTAGGGATGTCCAGGTCGACGCGGGCGGCTTCATTGTCGCGGAGGCGGCGGCCTCACGGCAGTTCATCGTGCCGAAGCATTATCTCGATCCGATTCCGTTACAGCAGGTTCAGCTGTCCCACGGCACGCTCCTCCAGAATCCGGGATGGTGATGCGGCGCATTCTCGCGGCCTGTTGCCTCTCGTGTCTGGTCACCGCCCTGGTCCACGCCCAGGACGGACAGGCGTACCGCGCGCGCATCGCTCCCGGCAAGGTCCCCCTCCCGCCGTACCACTTTCAACCGGAATACACCTTCGATGCTCCGGGAGACCCGCAGCGGTGGTCAGCGCAGCCGAAGGGGCTGAATGTGTCGTTCGCCCCGACGGATCAGGCGTACTTCAGAAGCGAGGTCCCTGATTTGCCACAGCAATCCCAGCTGTGGGAAGCGACCGGATGGAAAGGCGAACGGCTGAATACCGAGCTGGTCGTCTGGTCACCGGATACGGTGAGCCAGATACGCGTCGCCGTAAGCGATCTCGTCAACGACAAAGGAAACGTTCTGGCCGGCCGCAACGTGCACGCCTATCTCGTGCGCTATGTCGTGTCGAACTACCCCTACGGCGCCAACGACGTGAGCTGCGGGGTGACGGATTCGAACCCGCCCTACCTCATGCCAGACCGGCTGGAACCGTTCCAGCGGTTCGATCTGCCCGCAAGCACCGTCAGGCCCATCTGGCTGTCTTTGGATATTCCTGCCGGCACGCCCGCGGGCGTGTACCGGGGCACGATTGCAGTCGGCTCTGAGAAGGGAAGCGCGACGCTCCGGACTCAAATCACCGTCCAAGCCCAGACCTTGCCTCCACCCAGTGATTGGAAGTTCCGGTTGGACTTGTGGCAGAATCCCTGGGTCATCGCCTGGTACTATCACGTCGCGCCGTGGTCAGCCGAGCACAAAGCGCTGCTCAAGGAGCATCTCCGGCTGTATGCGAATGCGGGCGGGAAATACATCACCACCTACGCCGTCCATTCCCCCTGGTCCGATAATTCCTACATGATCGAAGGATCCATGATCGATTGGACCAAGCGGTCCGACGGGACATGGAAATTCGATTACAACATCTTCGACCAATACGTGCAGCTGGCGATGGCCGCCGGCATAACCAAGGCGATCACGATCTATACGCCGCTTCCCTGGGGGAACCGGTTCCGCTACTTGGACGAACGATCGGGAAACTACGTCTACGAGACGTGGGCGCCGGACTCCGCGACATTCGCGTCGGTGTGGCGTGCGTTTCTCAGCGATCTCAAGCGCCACCTGGAGCAGCGCGGCTGGTTCAATCGGACCTACCTCGGCATCAATGAAAACGAAATGCCGCTCACGCTGGCCGCGATCCGCGTGATCAAGGCGCACTCCCCGGCGTGGAAGATCACTTACGCGGGAAACTGGCACGCGGAGCTGGACTCGCTCCTCAACGATTACTCTCCGATCATCACCAGCGAGCCGAGCCAGCAGGAGGTGCGAGGCCGCTCCACGCGGGGGTCCACCACGACCTATTATGTCTGCTGCACCCCGCAGAAGCCCAACACGTTTGTGTTTTCGCCGCCGATCGAAGGCCGCTATATCGGTTGGTATGCGGCGGCGTACGGGTATGACGGATTCTTGCGCTGGGCCTACGATGCCTGGCCCGCCGATCCGGTGCGGGATGCCCGTCATGCGTTGTGGCCGGCGGGAGATGAGTTTCTCGTTTATCCCGGAGCGAGCAGCAGTGTCCGGTTTGAAAAGCTGCGTGAGGGAATCGTGGATTACGAGAAGATTCGCACCCTGCGAGCGCTGGCATCCCGATCAACGGATGGCACGATCAAACGGCAGCTGCGAGAACTTGACGACCAGTTGACCACATTCGTAGGAGATCGCGATTACAGCAAGCGGAGCTACGATCAGACGAGAATCACGGAAGCCGTCCACAAAGGGATGCAGCTGCTGGAGGCGTTGAGCGAGCGCCTTGCGAAATAGCGGAGTGATCTGTAGCGAACTTCACGATTACATCCTCACCCACGAACTGACGCCCGCCGGTCCGGTCCCGACCGCGTTCGATCCGGACGGTGTCTATCCGTACGTCAGCTACTCGGAGACCTCCCACCGACCGGTGCTCAAGCAGTACCGGTTCGTCGCATTGGAGAACGACAAGATCAAGGTCGCGATTTGTCCGGACCTGGGAGGAAGGGTCACATCGCTCGTTCATAAGGGATCAGGCAAGGAGGTGTTGTACGTTCCGGACGTCATCCGGCCGACGCGCATCTTGCCGCGGTTCGGCTTTGTCGCCGGCGGCATCGAAGTGAGCTTTCCCATTTCGCATTCTCCCACGCAAAACGACCCGGTACTCTACGCCATCGATCGAACACCACAACGGGTGTATGTCACCTGCGGAGAGCGGGAATTGCGGTTTGGCATGCAGTGGTCGGTGGAATACTCCCTGGGGAGTGACGATGATTTCTTGACCGAGCGTGCCGTGTTTCACAATCCCGGAACGGCCGCGTGTCCGTGGATGTCGTGGTCCAACGCCGCTGTGCCGTGCGCTCCCGATACCGAATACCATTTTCCCAAGGGCAAAGTGTTGGCCCATTCGTCCAGGCTCGCGACCATCGATTGGCAGGAGTCAGGACCGAAGCAGGAGTCGGACATCCAGGAAATGACGGGCTACTTCTGGAAGACCAGGGATGCGAATGGCTTTGGCGCCTTCACGCCGTCACGCGGTGCGGGGTTGTATCACGTCGCCGATGAAGCGATCGCGCCGGGAATGAAACTGTGGAGCTATGGTGTCGGCAAGGACCGCGCCTGGGCGACGCAGAGTACGGCAAGACGCGAGCCGTACGTCGAGATACAGGGCGGACCCATCGGCGATCAGGCGACAAAACTCGAGTTACCACCCGGAGCAACGCGCTGGCACCTGGAGTTTTGGATCCCTGCAAGCAAGCCGTTGAATATCTATGCCCTACGAGTTCCCAAGGTAGAGCTCCGGCCGGTCACACAGGTTCCCGCTTTCGGTTGGGCAAGGGAACATGAAGTGAAGGTGTGGAACGACCTCGTGCATGCCTACCGCAGCGGACGAGGATTACCGCAACCCCCTCGAGTCCATCGCTGCCTGTGGGCTCCTTCCGGTATGGAAGACCTGACGGCCGCATTCGAATGGGCGATCGAGCAGACCACTGGCGACGATGCAGCGCTTTGGAGATTCCATTACGGCGCCTGGCTCGCCGGGAGAGGAATACGAAGAGCAGCTATCCAAGCACTGTCCGCGAGCAGCCTCGGGGTTGCCAAGGCGTTGTTGGCCAGGTTGCTCAAGCTCGAAGGCGATGTCGAGGGGGCCGCAACAGCGTTCAGATCGATTCAGGAGCAATGGTTACAAATACATCCGCAGATTGTCGTCGAGCGCGATGCCGTGCTGCGCGATCTCGGACCACGCACTACGCCCGAACGGGAGGAATGGCTGGACCGGGTCGATGCATTGCAAGATGACTGGATTATCGAGCGGCGCGTCCAGCTCTTGATCGACAAGGGTGAGTATCAAGGGGCCAAGAGACTGCTGTTATCGGTTTCGTTTCAGCGGGTCCATCAACGCTATGCCCGGACGGCATTGTGGAAGCAGATCTGTGAGCGATTGAACGAGCCCTCTTTGCCAATCCCTCCCGAGCTCGGCGAAGACCACTTGGCCAGCTTTGGTGCCTATCGCGAGTTCGCATGACGGGCGGCCCGGATCTTGCGCGGTCCAAAGATTACGCGCACGCTTACCACCTCTTACGCATCCGGTCGCCGTCGATGCCCTTCGAGACCCGCTTCACCAACGAGCCTGAGACTGCCGCCGCGGAACTCGTGTGGGTTGATCGCATCCGCGCGGGGGACGTGGACGCGTTCGAGGCCCTGTACCGCACGTACTGGCAGCGGCTGTACGCGTTTGCCTTCCGCTATGTGCGCTCCAAGGAGGATGCGGAGGAGGTCGTGCAGGACGTGTTTTTCCGGATCTGGCGCGGCCGGGCGGATTGGGTCCCCGCCGGCGCGGTCCGGAACTATGTCTACGTCGCCGTCCGCAACGCCGCACGCGACCGACTGGAGCGCGCCGCCGTGGCCCGCCGTTGGGGGGGGCATGTCGGTCAGGTGGCGACGGTGGCGGCGATCCAGTCCGAGCTGGAGGCCGCGGAGCTCGTCGCCGCGGTCCAACGAGCCCTCGACGAGCTGCCGCCCAAACGATCCGCGGTGTGCAAGCTGCGGCTGATCGATGAGCTGAGCTACGCCCAGATCGCCGACCGGCTCGGCATCCGCGAGAAGACGGTGGAGACGCAGCTCGCTCGCGGCCTCAAGTTCCTGCGCGAGCGGATGCGTCCGGGGGCTCAAACAACCTCCGCGCCTGCCGACGGCTCTGCCAGGAACACGTGGCGCCCGACGTCGGCCGCAGCGCCGCGCGGAGCGTAGAAGCGCTCCCGCAACGCGCTCACGACCTCGGGCGCACGCTCGACGCGACACAGCGCCACGATCGAGCCGCCGAACCCGGCGCCCGTGAGTCGCGCCCCCACCGCGCCCGCCTCCCGGGCCAGTTCCACCAGCCGGTCCAGCTCGGCGTGGCTGACCTCGTAGTCGTCCCGCAAACTCTGGTGCGAGGCGTCGAGCAGTCGCCCGAACGCCGCGAGATCCCCGGCGGCCATGGCTGCTTCCGCCTGCGGCACGCGCGTTCCCTCGGTGACCACGTGGCGGAACTGCCGCGCGAGCACGCCGGAGAGAGTCGCCTCCGCGACTAGGAGCAGCTCCTCGACTGGGGCCGCCGCGAGCAGGGCAGGGTAGCTGATGTCCTCGCGCCGGCCGAGCCGCGTGGCCACGAGCCGCCGGGCCTGGTCGCACTGCCGCGTGCGCTCGTTATAGGCTTGTCGCGCGGCTCCGGATTTCTCGGCGGGCACGAGGCTCCAGGCCACGACGAACTGCCAGCCGGCGGGCACGGGGGTGGGAGTGAGCCGGAGCGGCCGGAAATCGATCCGTGACGCGCACCCGGCCCGGGCTCCGAGGATGATCGCCTGGTCCATGCCGCCACCCGCGGTGCCGACGTAGCGCTCGCCCTGCGCCAGGAGCTCCATCAGCTCGAGCGGCGGCACCGTCACCCCGTTCGCCTGCAGCAGCGCGAGCGCCAGAGCCACGACGAGCGCGGAGGAGGAGCTGAGCCCGGCGGCGATCGGGAGATCGCTCTGCACCAGGGCGTCGACGCCCCGTAGATCCGGGCATCGCTGAGCCAGTGCCTGGGCCGCGGCCCGGGCGTAGTTGCTCCAGTCCCCCGCCGGAGCGGGCGGGATACTCGCCTCTATGGTGAAAAAGCTGGGCGCGAAGCGCGCATCGGCGTTGACGAGGCGCGTCCCTCGATCCGCGCGTCGCTCGAACGCGATGCGGACACCGCGGCTGAGGGCCATGGGGAGGACGGGGAGGCCGCAGTAGTCGATGTGCTCGCCGATCAGGTTCACGCGCCCGGGCGCGCAGACCAGGCGGGAAAGGGGGGCGTCGGACGTGCGCGGGGCCATGAGCCTCGAAATCTCGCGAAAAAGCAGGTCCTTCGCGCACCTGCGGCGCTCCCAAGGCAGGTCCTTCCTCCCCCTTCCTTCCCCCCCGGAGGCCGCGCGGCGTTGTCATCCTGAGCGAGCGCGCGGCACGCGCGCGAGCGAAGGATCTGCTTACGCCCAGGGGTGCAACCGAGGTTGTCTGATGGCGCGGCACGCGCGCGAGTGAAGGATCTGGTTACCCCAGGACTGCAACTGAGGTTGTCTGATGGCGCGGCACGCGCGCGAGCGAAGGATCTGCTGTTCCCTCCATCCGCGAGGTGTGACAGAAAAGCAGGTCCTTCGCGCCTGCGGCGCTCAGGATGACAAGCCCGCTCGCTTCTCGAAACAGAAAGAAGTAAGGAAACCACTCTCCGATGCAGGATAAAGGACCAGAGTGCCGAGAAATGATGCCGGTGGCGAACCCCGGATGCGCGACTTTGGTAAGCCATGCGCCCTTACTGCGTGTACATCATGGCCAGTCGCTCGCGGGTGCTATACGTGGGTGTCACGAACGACATCGTCCGGCGGGTGGATGAGCACAAGCGCGGCCTCACCCCCGGCTTCACGACTACGTACCACGTCACTCGGCTGGTCCACCTTGAGCAGTTCGCGGACGTTCGTGACGCGATTGCCCGGGAAAAAGAGATCAAAGGCTGGGGTCGTACACGGAAGATTCGCCTGCTCGAAGAGCGCAACCCTACCTGGGAAGACCTGGCGGATGGCTGGTTCTAGGAACCACGCCTCCCACGATGATCTCCATCTTTAATTCCTCTTCTCAAGACCCGCGCGACTTGTCATCCTGAGCGAGCGCGCGGCACGCGCGCGAGCGAAGGACCTGCTTACGCCCAGGGGTGCAACCGAGGTTGTCTGATGGCGCGGCACGCGCGCGAGCGAAGGATCTGCTGTCTACGCCGGCGCCAGCTCCCTCACCGCGCGACCAGCGGCCCGTAGATTCGCGAGCTTCATCTCCGAATACTTGCGCGACAGGAGCACGCCGTGGGCGCCGCCTTGGAACGCTGCCCGCACCGCCTGGTACACGTCTTCCGGCTGCGTCTTCTTGTCGTTCGCCCCCGTGGGAATGTCGATGTCGATACCGGGCCAGATGCGCAGCCGCGGGCCGGCGCCGGCCACCGCGCGACGGGTCTCGCGCAACACGTAGTCGGCCGAGAGACCGTCGGCGGCGATTCGCTCGAGCGGATGCTCGTGATACTGCTGCACCCCATAGGTGAAATCGAGCACCTGCTCCGGTGTCAAGTCCGCGAACAGTGTGGCGTGCGCGTTGCGCACGTACTGCGCCAGGCGCGGGCCGCCACAGTTGTTGTACATCACGACCTTCAAGAAGTCCGAGTACCTGGCGAACTCGGCGTAGTCCTGCTCGGCCCGATAGAACGGCGAAAACGAGTTGTTGTGCCAGATGTGCCAGCCGATGCCTTTGTCGGGGGCCACGCGCTTGGCGAGCCGATACAGATCGCGGTAGGTGTCGTTCAGCCCCTCGTTCCACAGCCGCTCCCACGCCAGGAGCTCGGGATACTTGACGAGCAAACGCCAGAAGGTCACGAACGCCCCGTCGGTGGGCCGCTGTCCGGCACGCAGCGCGGTGGCCCAGCGCTCGAGCGCGACATAGCCCTCCCGCGCGCGGTCGACGTCGATCGCGGCCCGGTGTGCCGCGTCGAGACAGTGGGGGCAGAAGCAGCCGATGCCATTGCCACCGCCCCCGTGGCTCGCGGCGAGGGCGTTGTCGAGCGGTCCCTGGCGCTCGCTCCCCCACATCAGGCCGTCGACGTCGTAGGACCGCAGGTAATCTTCGGCGAGGCCGAGCCAGAAGTTGCGGGTGTTGGGGTTGCGGTGGCAGGCGAGTCCGGTGGACGCGCCGTGCAGGTCGATCTCCGCCGCCCGGTCGAATCCGGGGACGTCGCGGCGGAATACGTCCTCGAACCAGCAGTAGAGCCGCATGCCGCGGCGCCGGGCCGCAGGGAGCACGTCCGCGATCACGTCGTACCCCGGATGTTCAGGCGCCTTCTCGGGCACGATGCTCGTCTCGCGGTAGTACTGCGGGTGCGGCGTGGCAAAGTTGCCGCCGCGGAAATCATCGTCGTAGGCCTGCGCACCGTGGTCCGGCAGCGGCTGCCCCCGCAGCTGGCGCCCCGCGATGCCCCGGCCGTAGGTAAACGTCGCCAGGAACAGGGTGTTGATCGTCGCCAGCTCCCGAAATTCGTCGAGCACCTTATCCGTGCCCTCGTCCACGAACGACACGGCCCCTACCTGGATGCCGACCGTCGGCCGATCGGCTGTGTGCCGGCGGCGCGGCTGACCCCGGGGCGACGCCCCGGGGTCCCATCGAGCCACCCCCGCCGCGACCGCCGCCACAAAGTCGCGCCGCTCCATAGCTCAGGCACTCCGCCAGCTGCGGGCCAGGGTCGTCAACCCGGGCATCGCGACCGGCGGCACCGGCATCGGCCCGAATTGCACCTCGGTCGGAACCAGGTCCAGGTGGCAGCTCAACAGCTCGTCCCAGGTGACTTCCTGGCCGGTGTAGGCGGCCTCGCGGCCCATGATCGCCGTCAGCGTGCTCTCGGCCACCTGGCGGCCCTCGTTGAGCGGCTGGCCCGCGCGAATGCTCGCGATCAGGTCGGCATGCTCCTGCACGTAGGGGTTGGTCTTGGGCGCCTGCGGGTCCCAGCTCCACGGCGCGGCACCCTCGATGACCGCGTGGCCGTCCGACGTGCCACGCGTGCCGACGAACCGCTCCCCGACGCGCGACGCCGTGCCGTCCTGCTGGCGGCACATGCTCCTGAGGCGGGCGCCGTTGGGGAATTGGTACTCCACCGCGAAATGGTCGAAGATGTGTCCGTAGGCGGGGTCCGTACGCCGCTGCCGGCCGCCCACCGCGATGGCTTTGACGGGGTGCGTCCCGAATGCCCAGTTCGCCACGTCGATGTTGTGGATGTGCTGTTCGACGATATGGTCGCCCGAGAGCCAGGTGAAGTAGAGCCAGTTCCTGATCTGCCACTCGGCGTCCGACCAGGAGGGCTCGCGCGGCTTCATCCACAGGCCGCCCTGGTTCCAGTACACTTCCGCCGCCACGAGATCGCCGATGGCCCCGTCGTGGATCCGCTCCATGGCGGCGCGATAGCCGGCATCGTGGCGCCGCTGGGTCCCCGCGACGATCGCGAGACCCTTCTGCGCCGCGAGCTCTGCGGAGGCCATCACCGCGCGCACCCCCTGCGGGTCCACGGCGACGGGCTTTTCCATGAACACGTGCTTCCCGGCGTCGATCGCGGCGGCGAGATGGCGCGCCCGGAACGCGGGCGGCGTCGCGAGCAGCACCAGGTCCGCGTTGTCCTCGAGCACCTTGCGGTACGCGTCGAACCCCACGAAGCACTGGGAATCCTTGACCTTGATCTTGGGCTTGAGCGTGGGATCTTCGGTCGCCATGGTGGCCAGGCTCTCCCGACACTTCGCGAGGTGGTCGGGGAAGAGATCACCCAATGCCACGAGCTCGATATTCTCGCTCGACGTGAGACAGTCCTTCACGGCGCCGGTGCCGCGCCCGCCACACCCGATCAGCGCGATGCGGATCGGTTTGGGCGCGCCCTTGCGGATCGACGGGGCGTGGGGAAGCGCGATGGCGGCCGTCGCCGCCGCGGTGGTCTCGACAAATTCGCGACGCGTGACATCTCGGGGGTGTGTGGGAGTCATGACAGGCTCATGGCGTAAGGAGTACGATGCGGAAGCCGACGAACGGCGCGTCGGCGAGCCACCAGCGGCTCTTGGGGAATTGGGGATCGGTCTCGTTCCACGCGGGCGTCTGAGCGGCTCGCGCATGCGGGCCCACCCGAGCCGCCGGGTCCACCCACGAGCCCCCGCGCACCACCGGAGGGCCGTCGGGTACCGTGACCCATTCGGCGACGTTGCCGAGCAGGTCGTAGACGCCGAGCGCGTCGGCGTGCTTCGTGGCGACGGCGTGCGTCTGGTTGGCGGTGTTTTCGGCGTACCAGGCGAGCGCATCGCGGCGCTCGGCCGACAGCGACGTATCCGCGTCCAGGCCCGCTTCGAGCGCCCGCGTCCACTGGGCGTCGGTGGGCAGGCCGTAGTGTCGTCCCGTCCTGGCCGAGAGCCAGGCGCAGTAGCCCCGGGCGGCCGTGTACGTCATGGCGAGGGCGGGGTAGCCGTGATGGCCGAAGCCCCGGTCGGGCGCGCCGTACGGGCGGCTGGGCCGCGCCGTCGCGTCCGCGGAGTCGCCTCCCCCGGGCGCGGCCGCCGCCGCCGCGACGTCGAGCCGGAATA
>WNFY01006433.1_pt1 | contig 10463 bp, 8 predicted proteins | sample 5400091 | NCBI WGS metagenome assembly WNFY01 (sample SAMN13153364, study PRJNA577476) | soil metagenome | isolation source: 60 cm soil or saprolite under grassland replicate 1 | place: USA:California | collected 2016-06-15
CAACGCGAAATTTCGCCGCTTCAAATTGTGCCGCAGCGATTCGTTTGCGCAGCGGCAGTAAAAGAATATCGATGAATTCTTTCAGGAGATCGGCCTCCAGCGCCTGACCCGGAAATCTTCGTTCGAACGTGAAAATCGGATTTCGGAGTAGGCCGGCTTCAACTAGATCCGCCTGGGCGATGCCGAGTTCTTCGTAGGTCGCCTGGAGATTGTGGTTATTCAGCAGCGCAACCTGCACCGCCGAATCCGCAGTGAGTTGGCGCGACAACAGCGAAGTGACGGCTGATTGTGCTCGAGCGTCTTCCGCGCTTCCTCGATTCCATTGCACGCGCTTGCCGGTTCGCAGATGAACTGTGTTCGCGAGCTCCCGAAACGCAGGGTTTGGATCGACATGCGCGCACGCTGCCAGCGCGCCCGCGCTTAAAAGCAGACCGAACTTTCTAATGTTCTTCATGCGTTCCTTCCTTCTTTGGCACAAGCTTCATCCCGCAAATTGGGCATTGGCCCGGCTTGTCCGAGCGGATCTGCGGATGCATCGGACATGTATAAACCGCCGCACCTGGTTTGATTTCTCCCGACTTCTGCTTCATGGCGTCGGAAGTTTTCTTCATTTGATCGCTGGCAGTCTTCTTCTCCGGTTGGGTGGCGCCATGTTGCATCCCGGGCATGTTCTGAATGTCGTGCTCCATTTTTTCCGCGCTTTCGGCGAGCGCCTCCGCCGCGCTCAATTGATTCTCTATCGCAAGCGTCGTTTCATCGCGGGCCAGGACATTGCGTGGTGTTTTGGCCGGCGCGCGCACCTGTGGATCGGCTGGATTGCCAGGAGGAAGCGGTGGCGGGTTTGTCCCGCAACCGACCAACCATTGCGCGCAAAATGCCGTCGCAAAGATTCTAATGCTCATGATCGTCGTGCTAACAGCGTGAATGTCGTGGATCGACCGCCACATTTGATTTAATTTATTTTTTGATTTCCCCGCAGTTGATCATTCCTTTTCCACCGTACGGATTGGCGATAGTTGTCGATGTTTGCACCCAATCTTTGTTTAGCATTGGGCAATGAGCGACGTGGTAGCCGCTTTGTCCGGCGGCGAGCTTGACTGCTTTATCGCTTAGTTTGCCAAACGCGGCGCGCGCTTCATCGAGCGATTTGCTTTTGCTTAAATCCGCACCGTCGGGACCGAGATCGGTTCCTGCTTTTTTCGCGCCGACCAGATCATCAGCCACCAATGCGTCACGGGCTTTGCCATAAGCAGTGAGGAATTGCTTGTCCTGATCAGACGACGCGGCTTGCAGGGAAACAGTCAACGCCGTTGCTGCGAATATTGCGAAGATCGTTTTGTAATTGAGTTTCATAATTTAGTTTGGATTTGGTTTGCGAACGCGCTTGCGCGCATCCGCGTGGTGAGTCAAAAGACCAGTGCTACACGCAGAAGCGCGCAGAAATGGAGCGTGCGTTACGGCTGAGCTAAACCTGCGATGGCAGGGGCTCAGTCGTTAGACGAGAGAAGGCGGAGCGTGAGCGAGAATGCTCCGCTGCAACACAGATTCCGCGAAGGACTCAGCAAATGGTGGACCAGTATCGAGTTCCAGGGGTGTCCGATGAAGCTTCGCTTCGTTGGCAAAAATTATCTCGGCGATAATGGTGATTTGCGCCGGCAGAAAATTTTTACCCGCAACTTGAACAATCTTCGCATCACTCGTGACGGTTGCCCTGAGAAGCTTGCAACACGGCATTTCTTCCTCGCCGCTCTTCTTCGATGGCGCTGGCTGATTTCCGTGACAACGCATCGGCGCCACAACTGAGTTGGTGTTGGCAATCAGTGCGCCCAATGCGCAATGGTTCGAAATCGAAATCCAAGCCAGGCTAGTCACCACGACTATCGAGACTCGAATGAGTTTATCGCGCGTCCGCTTCACGACTCTTTCTTGGATTAACCCAAAATCCAAAACGTTCAAACGTTTCCTGGCGCTTAGGCTGCCGCTTTGGCGGTTTCCATGTCTTCGGTGTATTTGCCGAAGCGCGCCTTGCTATTGCACCAGGCGCGATGGTGGAACGCCTGTTGTGCCTTGGCCACATTCGCCTGATTGCCCTTCCACGCTTTAAGCACAGGGGCTTGTAACGCGCGGCCATAGGAGAAGCTCAATTGCCAGGGCAGATCAGGAAGCTGATTCATTGCGTTGAGATGCTCAGTGGCTTGCTGATCGGTCTGCCCACCGGAGAGGAACACAAGACCGGGAACGGCGGCCGGCACCACGCGTTTCATGCAGCGCACTGTGGCTTCCGCCACTTCCTGCACCGAAGCTTGCTGCGGACAGTCTTTTCCAGAAAGAACCATATTCGGCTTCAGCAGCATCCCTTCCAGTGAGACGCGATGCTCATACAAAGCGTGAAAGACGCTCTCAAGCGTTTCCTGTGTGACTTGGAAATAACGTTCAATCGTGTGTGTGCCATCCATGAGCACTTCTGGTTCGACAATGGGCACCAAGTCCCCTCCCTGGCATAGCGCCGCGTAGCGAGCCAGTGCCTCTGCGTTCGCATCGATGCATGTGCGCGTGGGAATGTTGTCGCCAATCGTTATCACAGCTCGCCATTTGGCAAAGCGCGCCCCTAATTGTCGATATTCCGCAATCCGCTCTCGTAGTCCATCGAGACCCTCCGTGATCTTTTCTCCCGGAAAATTCGCCATAGCCTTGGCACCCTTATCTACCTTGATGCCTGGAATGATCCTCTGCTCTTCCAGCGCCTTTACGAAGGTGCGTCCGTCCCGAGTCTTTTGTCGAATTGTCTCGTCAAAAAGGATTACGCCGCTGATAAATTCGCCCGCGTCCTTTGTGGTAAACAGGATTTCGCGGTATGCGCGCCGGTTTTCTTCGGTCGAAGGAACGCTGATGCTCTTCAATCGCTTCTCGATTGTCCCCGAGCTTTCATCTGCTGCCAGGATCCCCTTCCCCGGGGCGACGAGCTTTTTCGCTATAGATTGCAAATTGTCATCTTTCATAACTGTTTTCTGATGGTTGAGCAGTGAATTATAATCGCCTTTGTTGCAAATGGCTTGGAGAAATTGCCAACGAAATGGATGTGCGCAAGGAGTGAAGGTGTCGTAGCCATCACGTGGAGAAGCACGAGAGTGAGAGGACAAGCGTGCTGAACGCTTTTCTTCGACTGGTAGTCTAACTTGTGCTATACCAACTTCGATGCTGAGCAGGATCATGATTTCGATGGTGGCGGCTGTCACGCTTGTGGCAGCTCCGATGGGGTCAGTCGCGCGATCATGCATCCTCGTCAACACGCCAAGTCAAAGGGCCTGCCAACCACGTTGCTGTGCCAACATGACGTGTTGCGTCACGTCGCCGAAGAATACAGCACCTTCATCGCAGCCACTCGCTACGAGTGGTTCTGCAGCGGACACAAATACGATATACGGGCCGACGGACTTTGCAGTTCTGCTGCATCAATTATCGGAGGATCGGTCGTTAGGCAGACTCGATCTCGCACGAGCTGTGCTGTCGCCGCGGCGACTCACACTGCTCTGCACCTTTCTCATCTGATCCAGGGACGCTGACGCCCGGGGTGTGCCCATTCGCTGGCACGCCTGGTCTTCAACCCCGAAAGCGCCTGCTCGCGAAAGCGTTCGGAATTCGGGTCAATCGCAGTCCTGGATCAATGAAAACGACAACATTTTTAATCTTATTAACTACATCTTTATTAATTCGAAGTCAGATCGCTGCCGATGGCGGCGAGTACGGCGCTACTTCGCTGCGGCTCTCGTTAGGCGAAGTTACGCGCGCAGTGCTGGCGAGTAATCCGGCAATTAAAGAAGCCGAGAATCGCTGGCGCGCTGCGCGGGCGCGGGTGCGTCAAGTGAATGCATGGGATGACCCGCGCGTTGCCGGTGAATCGCGCGTTCGGCGTTTTGTCGATATTCCGCCGAATGCGTTCACGGATCAAACGCTCGCAATCGAACAACCGATCCCCATCACCGGCAAGAACCTCGTGCGCGGCCGTGTTGCTTCGGCCGAGGCGCTTTCGGTGTTTGAGGAAGCACGGCGTACTCAGCTCGATGTGCTTGCGAAGGCGCGCGTCACTTACTTCCAGCTGGCGAATGCCCATGACCAACTCCTGATCAACAGCAAAAATCTCACTTCGCTGAAGCAAATCGCCGATATCAGCCGCTCCCGATATGAAGCTGGTTTAGAGAACGCGGCGAATGTGCTCGTTGCCGAAACAGATTATAGCAAGCTCCAGGAAGCGCGGCGCGATCTGGAACGCAATTTGTCCGACGCGCAATCGCAACTGAACACGCTCATGAATCGCGACGCGTTTGCGCCACTCGGTTCGCCAGCGGAAGCGACAATCAGTGAGGGGAATCTTTCAACAAGCAGGCTGCACGCGATCACTTTGGCGCAACGGCCCGAAGTGCAGATGGCGCGCGCGAAGATCGACGGCGAGAAATCGAAGCTTCAGCTGGCGCACCGCGCATGGATCCCTGACCCAGCGCTAATGGTGAAAGGGCAGCGCTACAATGATGCTGCGGAGGCGGTGAGCGAACTCGACGCGGGCGTGTCGTTCACCGTTCCTTGGGTAAATCCCAGCAAATACTCAGCGGGCGTACGCGAGGCGCGCGCGAATGTTGCAGCCGCCGAGCAAGGACTTGAACGCGAACAAAAGGAAGCTTTGCGGTTGCTGCGCGATCAGTTGGCAAAAATCGAGACGTTTCATCATCATGTCGAACTTTTCAGCGAGAAGCTCGTGCCACAGGCGCAGCAGGCATTCGAGGCGACACAGCTGAGCTACGAGTCGGGAAAAGCGACATTTCTGGATTGGATCAGCGCACAACGCAACCTGCGCGACATCGAAGCGATGGGGCGCGAGCATTTTGCACACTATCAAATGGCCGTCGCTGAGTTGGAGGCAGTCATTGGCGCAGACATTTATTCGCCAGCGCAAGGCTTAACGAAAAGAAGGAAATCCCCATGAAACTGTTTATGCGAAAAACCGCGTTGTTAGTCACGCTGGCTGCGCTTCTCTTCGGCGCCACGTCCTGCTCAAAGGAAGGCGCCGCGGGAAAACCAAACAACGTCGACTATTACACCTGCACGATGCACCCGTCGGTGAATTCGAAGGATCCTGGAAAATGCCCCATTTGCTCGATGGATCTCGTGCCCGTGATGAAGAAGGAGAGCGGCGAAGCTACGCCCCAACCCCAAGGAGAAGAAATAAAAGGCGGCGAGAAAAAGGCGGCGAGCGGCGAAATGCAAGGGATGCCCGGCATGCCAGGCATGAAAGAGGGAGAGATGAAAGGCGGCGAAAAGCCGAGCGAATTCGTCGTCCCAGTCGAACGTCAGCAGCAGATTGGCGTGCGCTACGCAAAGGTGGAGCGCAAGCCGCTGCACCACACCATCCGCGCAGTCGGCCTGATTGTGCCCGACAAGACCCGCAGCTGGCAGTTCGTATCGCGAGTTGATGGTTACGTTCAAAAACTGAATGTCACCGCCCCGGGCGAGCTCGTTGATAAAAATGCGCCGCTGCTGTCGATCTACAGTCCGGACCTGCTCACTAGTGAACGGGAGTTCGTCGAGCTCCTCCGCATGCGTGACCAGGCTAAAACCAGAGAGGCGCGCGAAACCCCGCAACGATTGATCGAATCGGCAAAGCGTCGGCTGCAGCTCTGGAACGTAACGGAAGAGCAAATCGCGGAGCTGGAAAAAACCCGCAAGGCCTCCGACACACTAACGCTGCTTTCGCCGCTTCGCGGCGTTGTGCAATCGGTGCCGCTCGAGCAAGGGAAGAATGTAAAGATCGGCGACATGCTGGTAGAAATCGCTGATCTGAGCCTCGTCTGGGTTTGGGCCGAGTTCTATGAAACGGAATTGTCGATGTTAGAGGTCGGTCAGACGATCGGCATTACGACCAAGTCTTATCCAGGTGAGAAGTTTCAGGGCACGATCAGTGTCATCAACCCGTTTCTCGATGAAACGAAACGCACTGCCAGGGTTCGGATCGATATTCCTAATCCCGAGTTCAAGCTGCGGCCCGGGATGTACGTCAACGCTGAGCTGGAGATGGACATGGGCAAGGCGCTTACCATCCCCGTGAGCGCGGTCATGCCGACTGGCACGCGCAACATCGTGTTCGTCGATAAAGGTGAGGGAAAACTTGAGCCGCGCATTGTCCAGCTTGGGACCAAGTATGCCGACATTTACGAGGTGAAAAGCGGCCTCCAGGAGAATGAACGCGTTGTCGCTAGCGCAAACTTCCTCATCGATGCCGAATCGAAAGTGCAAGGTGCGTTGAGAGCGTTCGAGGACGAGCGAGAACCGCAGGAAAGCATTCCGCCTGGAACCAAACCATGACCGAGCCGGAGATGGCTTCAACAGAGCAAAGCGCGGCAATCCAGAAACGCGAGACGCTCGTTGACCGTATTATCGAAGGAAGCGCGAGGAACAAATTCCTCGTTTTCGTATTCACGATCTTCGCTATTGCTGCAGGAATCTATGGACTGACGCACACGCCGCTCGATGCAATTCCGGATCTGAGTGACGTACAGGTAATCGTTTACACCGAATGGGAAGGACGCTCGCCCGATCTCGTTGAAGACCAAATCACATATCCAATTTCCAGTGTCTTCATTGCCGCGCCCAAAGTGAAATTCGTTCGTGGCGAATCGATGTTCGGTAAATCGTTCGTCTACGTCATCTTTCAGGATGGCACTGACATTTATTGGGCGCGTTCCCGCGTGATTGAATACCTCAACTCGGTGCGCGGTTCGCTTCCCGAAGGAGTGAACCCGACAATCGGACCTGACGCCACTGCTGTAGGCTGGGTTTACGAATACGCACTCGTAGATGACTCCGGAAAGCATGACCTCGCCCAGCTGCGCTCCATTCAGGATTGGAATCTGCGTTACGCGCTCTCTTCCGTAAAAGGTGTTGCCGAAATCGCGCCCGTCGGCGGATTCGTAAAGCAATATCAGGTCGATCTCGATCCAAACGCGCTTGTCGCTTACAACGTTCCACTTAGCGACGTCGTCAACGCGATCAAGATGAGCAACGCCGATGTTGGCGGCAAAACTTTCGAGGTCGCAACCACCGAGTATTACATCCGCGGCCGCGGCTACATCAAAAAGATTGAGGACATTGAGAACATCGTCCTCAAGGTCGAAAACGGCACGCCCGTCTACTTAAAGAATGTCGGAAATGTCCACCTCGGCGGCGATATCCGGCGTGGCGTTGCCGAACTCGACGGACGTGGCGAAGTCGTTGGCGGCATCATTGTGATGCGCTATGGCGAAAACGCTCTCAACGTCATCGATGGGGTAAAGAAGAAAATCGAAGAAATAAAGCCGTCGTTGCCGGCCGGTGTGCGCATCGTGCCGGTTTATGATCGCAGCGACCTGATCAAGCGGGCCATCGCAACCTTGCGCGAGAAATTGATCGAAGAAAGCATCGTCGTCGCACTGGTCTGCCTGGTTTTTCTCTGGCACATCCGTTCGGCACTGGTGGCGATCATCACGCTGCCAATCGCAATTATTCTCTCCTTCATCCCGATGTGGTGGATGCACGTGACGAGCAACATCATGTCGTTAGGCGGCATTGCCATCGCCATCGGCGCCATGGTCGATTCAGCGATCGTCATGATTGAGAACGCACATAAGCAGCTTGAGCACTTTCGCGAGACACATAACCGCGAGCCGAACAACGCCGAGCGTGTTCAAATAATCATCGCTGGCGCGAAAGGCGTCGGCCGCGCGTTGTTTTTCGCTCTGCTCGTCATCACAGTCAGTTTTGTCCCGGTCTTCTCGCTCACTGCGCAAGAGGGTCGTCTTTTCCGTCCCCTCGCCTTCACAAAAACTTTCTCGATGTTCTTCGCATCGTTCCTCGGCGTCACGCTCGTGCCGGTGCTGATGACGCTGCTCATCCGCGGGAAAATCACGCCGGAAGAAAAAAATCCGGTGAACCGATTTCTAATCCGAGCCTATCAACCGTTTGCCAACTTCGTTTTGCGTTATCGCTGGTTCACGCTTGGCTGTGCCCTCATCGTTTTTCTGATTACAATTTTCCCCTACAAAAGGCTCGGCAGTGAATTCATGCCGCCCCTTAATGAAGGAACGCTGCTTTACATGCCAACTGCGGTGCCGGGAATGTCGATCACTGAGGCAACGAAAATTCTGCAAATACAAGATCGGCAATTAAAAAAAATTCCCGAAGCCGTGACTGTATTCGGTAAAGCCGGTCAGGCCGACACACCGACTGATCCCGCGCCGCTGTCGATGTTTGAGACCGTCGTCGCGCTAAAGCCTTCTGATCAGTGGCGGCGCGGGATGACGTGGGACAAGCTGCTCGCCGAAGTGAATGCCAACATGAAAACCCCAGGCATGGCCAACATTTTCTGGATGCCGATCCAGACGCGCACAGAAATGCTTACCACCGGATTTCGCAGCATTCTCGGCGTGAAAGTGTTCGGTCCCGATCTTGGCGAAATCCAAAAGCTCGCGGTGCAGATCGAAAAACAACTGGCTGAGCTTCCTGAGACGCGCAGTGCGTTCGCCGAGCGCACGGTCGGCGGTTATTTCCTCGACTTTACTGTGAATCGAGAAGCGGCTGCACGTTACGGTTTGAAAGTTGGTGATGTAAACGACATCATCGAGTCAGCCATCGGCGGGAAGAACATCACGATTACCGTGGAAGGCCGCGAGCGTTATCCGGTCAACACACGCTACGCACGCGATTTTCGCGAAGACCTCGACGCGCTCAAACGCGTGCTCGTTCCCACGCCCACTGGCGCACAGGTTCCCATCTCGATGCTGGCCGATATCCGTTACAAAACGGGCCCGCCCTCAGTTCGCAGCGAGAATGGCAAGCTCGTTGGCTTCATCTTTGTCGATGTCACAACAAGCAACATCGAGGGCTACGTGCGCAAGGCTTCGCAGTTACTCGCTCAGCGAATTCAATATCCTCCCGGTTATTACGTCGAATGGGCGGGACAATTTCAATATCTGCTTGAAGCGAAGGAACGCCTCAAGATTGTCATTCCGTTCACGCTCCTGATCATCTTTGTCCTCATTTACATCAACACGCGCTCTGTGGTGAGAACCGGGATTGTGCTCCTCGCGGTTCCGTTTTCGTTAGTCGGCGCGTTCTGGCTCCTCTGGTTGCTCGGCTACAATATGAGCGTGGCCGTTTGGGTGGGCCTCATCGCGCTGGCGGGTCTTGATGCTGAAACCGGTGTAGTCATGCTGCTCTATCTCGATCACGCTTGGGAAAAATTTCAGGGTGAAGGCCGGATGCGTAACATGCGCGACCTCCATGACGCAGTGATTGAAGGCGCTGTCGGTCGAGTTCGGCCGAAGATCATGACCGTCTGTGCGATCTTGTTCGGTCTTTTGCCAATCATGTGGTCTCCTACTCTACAAGCAGGCGCCGACGTCATGAAGCGCATCGCCACACCGATGATCGGCGGTGTTGTCACCTCTGGAATCCTGGAGTTGCTGATTTATCCAACAATTTATGTGCTCTGGCGAAAACGCGAATTGCCCGATCGGACTGAAAAGGCAACGCCTTTGATCCCGCCAACACTGATTCCATCAGGGTGGATGAAACAACGTTAACCAAAAACACGGCGCCAATGCTGGCCAATCGACCATGTTTGCAAGAATCGAAGAACGTGTAGAACCAACAGATGGGTTGCACATTCGGCAGCAGGATGTCCGATTCGCGCTATTGCTCACGTACATCACGATCGGGTGGATGACGGTTGAAGGAACGGCGTCGCTACTGCTTGGTTGGGCATCGAAAAGCCTTCTCCTCGAAGCTTTCGGTATCGATAGTGTCATCGAACTTTTCAGCGCAGCAGTGTTGCTGTGGCGCCTGAGAGTTGAAGCGAGCGGGACCGCGGCCTTTGAACACGTCAACCTTGCTGAGGATCGCGCGGCGCGTTTGGTTGGCTACTCACTCTATGCCTTGGTTGCTTACGTTCTTCTTAATTCCGGTTACGGATTGTTTATTGCCAGGCGGATTACCGACACAAACGAAAGTGTCTGGGGCATTCTCATCGGCGCGGTGGCAAAGGTCGGCATGCCGATTCTGGCCGGTTATAAACTGAAAGTTGCAGCTCGATTGAATTCCCGCGCGTTAAGAGCCGACGCGATCGAATCGATCACGTGCGGTTATTTGTCGATCGTTTTGATGATCGGCCTGGCAGCGACACGGTTGCTCGGTTGGTGGTGGCTCGACAGCGTCGCCGCCCTCGCGCTGATTCCATTTCTTATCAAAGAAGCTCGCGCTGCAATAGCCGGCGACGAATGTTGTTCCCACGCCGAATCAAAGCAGTGATAGGAGTTGGCGGAGCACCATCCGTGATGAGAAAGGAGGTAGCTAATAATGATGATGTGTCCGATGTGAATTTGGGGGATTGTTGGTATTCTACTGATCGTGCTGCTGATTGTGGTAATCGTGAAGCTGCT
>WNFY01006435.1_pt1 | contig 10461 bp, 5 predicted proteins | sample 5400091 | NCBI WGS metagenome assembly WNFY01 (sample SAMN13153364, study PRJNA577476) | soil metagenome | isolation source: 60 cm soil or saprolite under grassland replicate 1 | place: USA:California | collected 2016-06-15
TGTACCGCCACGGCGACTACTGGTACCTGTTCATCGCCGAGGGCGGCACCGAGCGGGGGCACAGCGTCAGCGTCGCCCGGGGACCCTCCCCGGGGGGCCCGTTCGAGGGGCACCCGGCCAACCCGGTGCTCAGCGCGTCCGGTACGTCCCGCCCGATCCAGAACACCGGGCACGCGGACCTGGTCGCCACGTCAGGCGGCGGCGCGGCGCTGGTCCTGCTCGGCATGCGCCCGCTCGGCGGGACCCAGTCGTTCTCGCCGCTGGGACGCGAAACATTCATCACGCCGGTCTCCTGGGCCGACGGCTGGCCCCAGCCGGAACCTGTGCTGCTAGCCCCGCGCGACGCCGTCGATGAGGAGGTCTTCGACTTTGCCGACCGATTCGCGCTCGAGGAGCCGGGCTGGCTGGCGATCCGCACGACACCGAGGTCGGTCGCGTCGGTCGTGGACGGTCGGCTGTCGATCACCGGCCATGCCGGACTGGATGACCCGCACCCGCAGTTCATCGGCCGCCGCCAACGGCATCTCACCGCGACCGTGTCCGCCACCGTCGACGCTTCCGGCGGAGCTGGCGGACTCGCCGCCCGTTATGACGAGGACCACTGGGTCGCATTGGAGGCGCGCGGGATGGTCGTCACCGCCCGGGCCCAGGTTGCGGGTCTCGAGCAGACCTGGCAGATCACCGTCCCGACCGCCGACGTCGAACTTCGCATGGAGATGAGCCCGCCGCCGGCCGGCTTCAACTCCGCGGCAATGGGCGGCGACCGCATCCGCCTGCTGGCGTCCAGCAGACTGGTCGCCGAACTCGACGGCCGCTACTGGACGGCGGAGACCTGCGCGTCCTTCACCGGGCGGGTTATCGGGCTGTACGCGTCCCAGGGCACGGTCAGCTTCGCCGACTTCCGGTACCGAGGCACCGACCGCTGATGGACCGCATCCGCTTCGGCGCCGCCTACTACGCCGAGTACCAGCGATGCCCGGATATCGAGGCTGACTTCGACCTGATGGCGAAGGCCGGCTTCTCGGTGATCCGGGTCGGCGAGTCGGTCTGGTCCACCTGGGAACCGGAGGACGGGCGGTTCGAGCTCGACTGGCTCGAGCCGGTCCTCGACGCCGCCCTTGCCAGGGAGATAGGGGTGATCCTGGGTACGCCGACCTACGCCGTCCCGATGTTGCTGACCCGGCGTTATCCCGAGATCGCTGCCGAGACGGCGTCCGGGCACCGGGTCGGCTGGGGCGCCCGGCAGGAGGTGAACTTCACGCACGCCGCGTACCGATTCCACGCCGAGCGGGTGATCCGAGAGGTGGTGGGCCGTTACCGAGACCATCCGGCCATAATCGGCTACCAGGTCGACAACGAACCCGGCCTCCGGCTGCTCTACAACGCCGACGTCTTCGAGAAGTTCGTGGACTGGCTGCGCCGCCGCTACGGCACCGTCGACCGGCTGAACGAGGAGTGGGGCCTGGTGTACTGGTCGCACCGGCTGTCACGGTGGAGTGACCTGTGGCGCCCGGAAGGCAATTTCCAGCCGCAGTACGACCTCGCCTGGCGGCGCTTCCAGGCAGAGCTAGTCACCGAGTTCATCGGCTGGCAGGCCGGCATCGTCCGCGAAGTCACCGGCGGGCGCGGGTTCGTCACCACGTGCATCTCCTACGAGCAGCCAGGTATCGAGGACGTCGAGCTAAGCCGAACCCTTGATGTGGCATCCGGCAACGCGTACTGCGAGATGCAGGACTCGCTCGCACATCCGAGCAGGCTGCCGCGCTCCAGCGGTCCGATGGGCTGGGTCGTCCGCGGGCCGTGGGCGGTCGCCCAGCTGGCGGATCTCATGTACTCCTCGAAGCAGGCCCCGTTCCTGGTCACCGAGACCAACGCCGGGTCGATCGGCTTCTCCTCCATGAACGAGTCCCCCTACGACGGTCAATGGCGCCAGCTGGCCTGGCTGCTCGTCGCGCGCGGAGCGCGGCTCATCGAGTACTGGCACTGGAACACCCTGCCGTTCGGCACCGAGACGTACTGGGGCGGCGTGCTCCCGCACAGCGGCGTCCCCGGCCGCGCCTACCATGAGATCGCGCGGATAGGCCAGGAACTGCGCGATGCCGGCGGCGCCTTCGCCGCCGCCGAGCCCGACTACGACATCGCGGTGCTCTACGACTCCGACAGCAAGTTCGCACTGTCGACGCAGGGCCCGCTACGAGGTGACTCTCTTATCGACCCCGACTCCTACCGGCGCATCCTCGCTGCCTTCTCCCGCGGCATCTTCGACGCCAAGCGGCAGCAGCGGCTGATCCGGCCGCAGCACCTGCTGCCGTCGCGTGGCGGCGAGCACCACGCCGCCAACGTGGCCGCACGCTATCCGGTGCTGATCGCGGCTGCGTTTTACACCACGGCTGATGAGGACCTGGACTTCCTGGTCGCCTACGCGCAGGCCGGGGGGCATCTCGTCGTCGGGCCGCGGACGGGCTACGGGGACGGGGAAGGGAGAGCGCGTACGGAGCGCGCGCCGGCCCGGATCACCGACGCGGCCGGCGTCTGGTACGACGAGATGGCCTCGCTGCCGTCACCGGTGCCGGCGCACGGCTCGTTGCGGGGCGAGGCGACTGGATTCGCCGAGGGGCTCGTCGCTTCGGACGCGGAGATCCTCGCCACCTATCAGCATCCCCACCTCGGCCGCTGGGCCGCCGTCACGACAAAGCCCGCAGGAGCGGGCCGGATCACCGTGGTCGGCACCGTCCCAGATCAAGACCTAGCGGCCGGCCTGGTGCGGTGGCTGGTCCCCGACGCAGCGGGCGGGTGGACCGCCGACGACTCGGTCACCGTCTCCACCAGCACCGACACGGCGGGCACCCGGCTGCACGTCCTGCATAACTGGAGCTGGGACGAGGCGACGGCTTCTCCGTCCTCGACGGTGACCGACCTGCTCGGCGGCGGGCGCCATATACCGGGCGAGCCGGTCACGCTCCGGCCGTGGGACGTCCGGCTTTTCCGCGGCGATGAAGCTCGTGACCAGAGAGTTGAGAATGGACCGTGAGGCGGTCAAGGCGTCCTCCGGAAGCAGAAGATGGAGCTCCCGTCATGGGCGTTCGGCTCCGGGACGCGGTTCAAATTGTTCGCCCAGCCGGGCGGGCAGCGTGATCCGTGCGAGAAACCGCCGACGCCACCCAGGTGCACCGGCCACAGCGGCGTCGCGCCCTCGGTCGCGCTGCACCTGCAACCGGCCGCTGAGGGGTGAAGAAATGACCGATGATGTCATCGTGCAGGCGGCGGCGGGCCGCTTGCGTGGAAAGCGGGACGGCGAGGCGCTGCGGTTCCTCGGTATCCCTTACGCTCGATCGCCGACCGCGGCGGGGCGGGTTCGCCGCCCCGGTGCCGCCCAGCCGGTGGGACGGGATCCGGGACGCGCTCGCCTACGGTGCGACATCACCGCAGCCAGATCGCGGGATCACGGTGATCCCGGAACCGGTCATCGCCGGAGACAACGAACGGCTCACGATTTTCGAATGTATGTCTCGCCGTGAGAGCCAAAATGAGAGCCAAACGGGGAGCCCAGGAGTTATCTCGACTGGGTCTTGCCTTGCCGGTTCAAGATCGTGTTCATGGCGGTGGCGCCCGTCCTTTTTCGAGCTGCCGTGGCGCAGCTTCGGGATCGCCAGCTCGATCGTCCCGGCCCGGGTGTCCCAGTCCCGCCGGTACCCGTTCGGGAGTTCACCCGGTCCGGGCTGACCTCCCGTAGCCCGCCCCGCACAGCCGCCCGACCTCGGCGTCCGTCATCTTCTGCGCGAACGCCCTGATCATGTCCTGGAGCAGGTCCGGGCTCGCCGATGCCAGGTCTCCTCGAACTGCGCGCCGGGAACCGGCACAATGTCACCGGTTACCCCATAACCACTTCCGTGGACGTGAACGCGCGACTATCCGCGATTTAATGGGCTTTTCTACCGAGAAGAGAAGGCAGAGAGTCATATTCACTGAATCTGATGCGGGACGGCCGGGGACTGCAGGACAGATAGTGACCATGGTGCGGTTGGGGTGGGATGGGCTCGACGCGGAGAGGCCGGTGCGCCATGGCTTTGTGCGGCCGGGCGGTATCAGGCGGCGCGCGGCGGTCTCCTTTCCTGTTGAGGGGAACCACCAGGAAGGTAACGACGGCGGATGACGTGGTGTCCCCTCGCCCGCGCCATTCCGGGCGCGGGCCTGGGGGAAAGGAAACATTTCCATGATCACGTCCATCACTCTGGACCAGCTGTCGTGCAACACCGAGACCGAAGGCGGTGGCTCCCACCCCTACTTGTGGGCCGTGCTCTTGCAGGTCGACGACGAGACGATCGCCTCGGGCGCGCTGGCCGCCCGGATCGCCTTCGCGCCGTCTCCGACCGGAGCGCAGATCATCATCGCCGAGGGCATGCGGGCCGGCGGCACGGCCCCGGTTCCGGCACCGCAGCAGCGGCTGGCCGCGCAGTTCGACCCCGGCCAGGAGCGGCGGGACCTGATCCTGATCACGGTGCTGTGGGACCAGCACGACCTCCCGTTCGACGCCATCCTCGCTGGTTACGACGCGTTCCTCGGGACCAGCCGGGACGCGGTCGCGGCCAGCCTCGTCGCGCTGGGCAGCAGCTCCCCCGAGATTCAGCAGGCGGCCATCGACGCGGTGAAGGCAACGGTCAGTCAGCAAGTCAACGACGCCGTCGAGGGGAAGCTGAGCCTGGTGGACAAGCTCGAGATCAAGGCCCATCTCAAGACGCCGGACAAGGTGATCGACAGCGCGTTCGCTCATTTCGCCGTGGCCGAGGCGGACTCCACCAGTACGCTCAGCCTTCCGTTCGGCGCCGGGTCCGGCCACGACTACCGGATCGACGGCACGTTCACGGTGACCGCCGACCCGTGCGAGGCCGAACTCATCCGGATCAGGGCCGCCCAGCAGGCCATCGCGAACACCGAGGGCGCGCTCAAGAAGCTGATGGGTCACGAAGGCCCTTCCACGGAAAAGCAGATCGAGCTGCTCGAGGAAGAGCTGAGCACGCAGAAGGGCCGGCTCGCCGTGGCCGAAGCCGACCTGAGCCAGTGCCGGGCCAGCACGTCCGCGACCCCCGGGTCATGAGCCCGGTCCCCGGGCGCGCCTACCGGCAGCCCGGGGGGTGAACGGCCGAGTCCGGTCGCGGGTACCCTGCGGGCGTGGCGATCGATACAGGCAACGTCGATGCGGTACGGGGAGCCGGGGTCGTGGTGACCGGCAGCGATGCGGGGATCGGGCGGGCGCTGGCCTGGGGGCTGGCCGCGGCGGCAGGTGCGCGAACTCGGCGAGCCGCGGGACGTGCTGGCGCTGGCCGAGGTGCCGGATCCCGAACCCGGGCCCGGCCAGCTGCTGGTGCGGGTGCTCGGGGCCGCGACGAACTGACTGGCATACTCGCTGGATGCCAACCCGGTGCTTGCCATCTCAACTCAGACCGGACACGCGCGGGGCGATCGAGGGCGAGGACGGGCATCACGGCGACGCTGGAGTTGAGTGCCTCCGGCCCGGCCGAGGCAGGGACGGAAGCCGCGAGCTTGGGAAGATGGCTCAGATTCACTGGCAAACGAGCGTCCGCAACCCACAAAGCCCTTGCCACTTAAACTGAGCCACCCCTGCCGGTGGCTCAGATCCAATGTCACAGGACAAAGAGCACGCCACCATGGCCTGGCTTTGCCGCGATCGCAGCCGCCATGCGCCGGACGGGCCTTACGTTTCCCTCGGCCGCCACCGGGAAACGGCGGACGCCGCGCTCGAAGATCCCAGCCTCCGGCGCGGTAGCCGCCGCTGGATCAGCGATCGCCAGCGATGGTGCTGGATTTTTCTCGTGAGTTGCCTGACCATAGTCGTGCCCCGGCGATCTTCCCTCGGGCAGCACCGGCCTCGGCCTGGCCAATGAGGGCGGCTCACCATCGACATGAGCAACAGCCAGGCCAGCTGGCAGGACCGCCCGTACCAGCAGGAGGTGACCATGACGAACCCGCCATCCTGAGGCAACGACCTGGCGGGCGGCGAGGCTGCACGGTTCATCGAGTTGTCCGGCCAGATGGCCAGCCGGGAGCAGGCCAGGATCGAGCAGGACGAGGCCGAGCAGGCCTGGTCAACCTCCCCCCGCCGTGATCCCGGCCGCGTGCGTCACGGGGGCCAGCCTGCGGTCATCAGGAAGAGGCTGAACCACACGGACGCGGCGCCGAGCACGCCGATCACGAGACCCAGCAGCCACGCGGGCAGCGGAGCAAGGAGCCGGGCCACCGGCACGCTGAGCAGCACGGCGGGGAGCAGGAAGCGCGGCTTGGAGCCGAGGTAGAGGGGTCCCACGCCAAGGGCGATGACGACAATCGCAAGCGTGTAGACGTGCACGCTCCATGGAAACCTCTCGGTGAGGCTGCAGATGGTGAGCACGACTGCGGCTGCGAGCACGAAGAGGGTCATGACTTCGACTGCGGGCGGGCGGTCGAACAGCGCGTCCTTCACGGCGAGGAAGACGCCCTGTCCCCAGTCGAAGCTGTCGTGGCCGTTCTTCTCGAGCCAGATATATCCGCCGAGGTGGCGCAGCCTGACGGCTGAATAGGCCCAGTAGCCGAGCACGCCGAGCGGGGACAGCAGCAGCGCCACCGCCGGGCGCCACCACATGGCGGCAGGCTGGCGCGCCCTCAGCGCCGCGATCACGGTGGGCAGCGCTGCGACCGTGACCGCCGCGACCAGGGCCACGCCCGTGCTGCTGCGCGCCAGGCCGGCGCCGATTGTGAGGACCCCGGCCACCAGCCAGCGGCGCTCGACGAGCGCGACGAGGGACCAGATGGCAAGCGCGCAGAACAAGGCCTCGGAATACACCATGGACAGCACGAACGAGGCGGGCGCCACCGCCCACACCGCGACCATGACCAGGCTGAGCCGCCGGTCACCGATCAGTGCCATGCCGAGCCTGGTCAGCCCCCACGCCGCCGCCAGGCCCGCGGCGATGGTGACGGCGAAGCCCGCGCGTTCCAAGCCGACCCCGGGTACCCAGGCGATCGTGTCGATGGCCAGCGGATAACCCGGGTACGAGGCGAGGATTGAATCGGGATGCCGGTAGCCCGGCACATAGGCATACCCGTGGGCAGCGATGTACAGGAAGCGGCCACTGTCCCATGACACGATCAGGTGGACCAGCGACCACGCACGGAATCTGCCGTGGTGCAGCAGGAGCGCGGCGACCGCCAGAGTGAGAACGCGTACCGCGGCGTAGATGAGCACCCCAGAGGCAGCCAGGGCGGACCGAGAGTCGGCTTCCTGATCGCCTCGCGCAGCGGAAGCCGCGTCCCGGGAATTCTCAGTAGCACTGGACGGCATCGGCGACCGCTCCCACATTGGTTACCCGGATCGTACCCGCACGGACAGGCGCAGGTCAGCCGAAGATCTGCCGATGCGTAGTCCTGGAGAAATTTGGTCGGATATCCCTGACCTGCGGTAACACGTCATGGGGTACCTCTGGCCTGCGATAACGCGGGTTTGGCGGGCGGGTGCCGGTTATTGCCGCTACGGTTCGTACCGTTTGCCTGCCTATGTCGTGGGGATGGCCGGTGCCTGCGGGGAAAGTCGGGGCTTGAGCAACAACGGAGCGGCCAGTGGCGATAGCGAGCTGAAGACCGCTGGGCTACCGCCGCTGGCCGTTCGGATCTCGAAAGGTGTTAGCGGCCATCAGGATCTGCCTGCTGGCGGCCACGAAGATGGCAATGGTGGTTATCACAGAAAGTGAGCGGATTGCCTGTACGGCCCGCTGTGAGCCTGCTGCCGAACGCCGACTCGGCGCGGCTTCTGGTCACGCTGTTGTGGCCCGGTGGCTCCACCCGCCGCTTGGCGAAAGCGTTGCGGCAAGCCGGCACCTGGAGGACCGCCGACCGCGGCTACTGCCTCAAGTAGGTGATCCGGAACCTGCCACGGAGCCTGACGGCTCGAGTCCAGTAGAAGCTGGAATTGGTCGCGGCATGGCTCCAGGTCTTGACGACGGAGCCGGCAATGGGCGGCGCCTGCTTTCTCGCCCCCGCCCTTCTTAGGGGTGCGCATCCAGTGAACATGATCGGCGTAGATGAGTACCGCAACGATGTTGCGCGGGGACGACGAAGTAGTCCGGGCGCTCCCTAGGCTTCTTCAGCCCGACGGTCATGCCAGGACCAGCAGTCTTGGTCTGAGCGGCGATCAACCGACCGGCCTCGGCGTGTTGGGCAAGGACATCGGTGGCCGAGGCGCCGCGCACTGAGGTCGTCGCGATCCATCCCCGAGCGGACAGTTCTGCCGCGGCAAAGTACTCCCCGGCTGCGCCAGTGATCACCTTGCTGACGTGTGTCACCGCCATCGCCTACTCCAATCACGTGGCCGATCCACGCATCTTGAACCACCGCGGAGCGGCGGCCAAGTTCGCCCCAGCCTCCTGAGAGAACGTCGCCATTTGCGGCTGGTGACACGTTTCTTACCGGGACCCCCATACCCGTGCTGCGTAAGCTCCTGGGCACCGAGACAAGCATCCTCAGCTGCCACTACATGTACCAGCACCTCGAAGCCGCGCTGTATCGGTCCCGGAACGCGTTCGCATCTGCCCTTGGCGAGTATGACGAGGCCTGCCGCCTGCACGACGCTGAGATGGACGCCATTAGGATGCGCTTCCCGTCCGGTGCGCCTGGCCCGGTCGTCCTGCTCTGCGCCCGGGCCCGCAACTCCGCCTCAGTCGGCCGGGCCCCGCCCCGGCCGGCGGCGTCAGCGTGGATCGTTACACCCGCCAGGGGGGGTCTAGGTATCCACGATCACGAGCGGGCCCGCAGGCCGCGCTCGCAGGCACCGCCGGTAGCACGACGGCGGGGGCCGCGGGCCCGCGGAACGGCTTCCGGGTAGGCGGCGATCAGCCTGGGGCGGACGCGAGCGCACCCTGGGCGAGTACGCCGCCCGGCCGAGGCGTAGGGCCTGGGTGGTTCCGGCCGCCGCTGGATCCGCGGGCAGGGCTCCAAGCTCAGCAGGCCCGTGAACTGGGCGTAGCAACCGTGTTCCTGATTCATGTCCGTGCTCAGGGTGGCACTAGGTGATTGTCCGGCCCGCCGGGCAGCGGATCCGGCAGTTGGCGTTTGGCCGGCTCAGCGTGGGTAGCTTGATCGGATGCGTACGCTCAGGCAGGAGCGCTGGATTCGCCGCGCTGGGCTGGGGCTGACCGCGGTCATGCTGGTTCTTGCGCTCGGCGGCTGCCTGAACCCGTTGTTCTCCGGCGCACGAGGCGGGCTGCAGCGGTTCCATTCCGGCCAGTGCAAGCCGGGGGCGCCGCTTGCTGGCGTGTACCTGCCGTTCAGGCTTCACGTGAAGAACCGCTGCGTCGCGGTCACCGGGATTGTCGATTGCCTGCGGCGCGAGCCCGACGGCGACGTTCACATCGAGCTGCGCCTCGACCGCGCTTATCGCCGGCTGCTGACCCCGGCGAATGCGTTCCAGCGGTGCCCGCACCACACGGGCCCGCATCTCGTTGTGGAGATCATTCCGCAGGGATACCAGCTTCCCTTCCTTGACAACAGTGCAAGTCTGGCGGGTTTCGTGACGCCGAGGGCGCCACCGGCAGGTGCGCGTATCACGGTTACAGGCCCCTACGTCCTGGACACCAATGCCCTGCACGACCTGATCGTCCCCGGGAAGAACGTGGCCGACTGGGCCGAGATTCACCCAGCCTGGAACATCACGGTCAGCAGGCGGACCAGGTAAACCTGGCGACCGCTGTGATGGAGTGGTGCACGGCCCGCATGATCTGTGCGCGATCTGCCAGGCGTAACGTCATAAGCGGAAGAACCCACGGGCGGTCACGCAGAAGAGGAGGAGTCATGTCGATCCTCGACAAGGCAAAGACGGCCGCCGAGCGTGCCCGGGTCCAGGCCAGGCACGGCGCGGCGCAGGGCCGGGCGCGTCTAATGGAGGTGCAGGCACGGCAGCAGCACGGCAAGCTGGTGCGGCAACTGGGCGAGGCGTGCTACGCCGAGCACGCCGGGGAGGGAGCACACGAGCCGGTGGCCCGCGCGTTCGCCGCCCTGGACGCTCACACGCAGGCGCATCCCCGGACGCCGGCACCGGGCCGCCCGGAGGCGGCCCGGCGGGCGCGGGACATCATGCACCCGGGAGCGGAATGCATCGGCGAAGGCGACAGCGTCGCGGCCGCCGCGCAGAAGATGCGCGATCTTGGTGTCGGCTCGCTGCCGATCTGCGGCGCCGATGACCGGCTGCACGGCATCCTCACCGACCGCGACATCGTGATGCGGTGCATCGCCGCAGGCCGCGACCCGGCCCAGGTCCGGGCCGGTGACCTGGCCCAGGAAACGTTGTTCTGGGTCGAGGCCAACGCCGGCGTGGGCGAGGTGCTGCACCAGATGGAAGACCACCGGGTCAAGCACCTGCCGGTGATCGAAAACCACCGCCTGGTCGGCATCATCACCGAGGCCGACCTGGCCCGC
>WNFY01013208.1_pt1 | contig 10461 bp, 13 predicted proteins | sample 5400091 | NCBI WGS metagenome assembly WNFY01 (sample SAMN13153364, study PRJNA577476) | soil metagenome | isolation source: 60 cm soil or saprolite under grassland replicate 1 | place: USA:California | collected 2016-06-15
GTCTTGCCGAGGATGACCGCTCCGCCCGCGCGCAGCTTCACGGCGACTGTCGAGTCGTGAACGGCGGGCATGCCGGCCAGCGCGAATGAACCTGCGGTGGTCTGCATCTTGTCACCGGTGTCAATGTTGTCTTTGAGCAAGACCGGGATTCCATGCAACGGACCCAGCACGGTACCCCTGGCGCGCAGGGCGTCCGCGTTCTGCGCCATCGCCAGCGCGTCGGGATTGAGCTCGATCACCGAGTTCACAGACCCCTTCTGGTCGAGGGTCCGAATGCGGGTGATGTAGTAGTTGGTCAGAGCCACCGAGGTGAGTTTTCTCGCCGCCATCTCCGCCTGGAGCTGGGCGACTGTCTTCTCGTTGTTGTGCGTCGGTTGAGCGAGCGCGGAGAGAGCGCCCATCAGCGCGAATGCTGCGATGAACACGGCACGTTTCATGGGAACCTCCTGTGTTAGGACGCGTAGCATGTAGCGCGCGCGGATGGGGTGTCAAGCAGATCAGGGCGGAAGGTTTCTCTGTGACGGCGTTCTCGAAGGCGGAAAACTGCGACTCCGGCGGGGGCCTTTCGCCGCGAAGGAGACCCTGCGAGGCGCCATGTTCGGCCGACTGGATCCGTCTCGGGCAGGTCACTCGTGGACAGTCGTGTACGGACGTGATTTCGGAAAATGAAAACCCCCGTTTTTCGGGGTTTCCCTCTCCTGGATAAACGTGATTGGTGGACACGTTCGCAAAGAATTCAAACGGCTGCAGAGCTCCACTTCGAGGCCGTGCTGTTCGAGGCGACGGAGCCCGTCTATCGGCGCATAGCCCGGTCGGCGAGGCAGTTAAGGACGCTCGGCCTTAGTCTCTCGGCGATCGCAGCCGCTCTTGATGTCTCCGATAAAACAGTCGCGAAGGCCATTGCGAAACTAGACGGAACGCCCCCGACTCGGCTCTGACTGTCTCGAGATAATCCAGCCTTCGTTTGGTGCTACACCTGCCTCACATCTCGCGGAACCTGCAAGGGAGTTTCCGAGGCGCCGAAGCCGATCGGGCGCGAGCGGCGTTTCTTGAGGGCGCATTCCTCGGTGAGCATGGCGACCAGGGCGGCGGGGTCGCGGGGGAGGGCGAGGAGGTCGGCGCGGCGGGCTACTGCGGCGAAGTCGCCGGGGGTCAGGGTCGAAAGAGATGAAAGGAAGACCGGCGGGTCGAGGGCGAAGAAGAGGCGGAAAGCTGCCGCGGCCTGAGCGGGCGTCAGGGAGCGGAGTTCGATCTTGAAGGTGAACCGGCGCAGGGAGGCCTGGTCGAGGCGTTCGAAGAGGTTTGTCGTGCAGGCGAAGGGGAGGTCGTGGGATTCCATGCGGGCGAGCATCTCGTTGACCTGGGTTACCTCCCAGGACCGGACGGCGCCTCGGCGGTCGCCGAGCAACGAATCCGCCTCGTCGAAGACCAGCAGCGCCCCCGCGGCCCGCGCCTCCTCGAAGGCTTTCGCGATGCGGGATTCCGTCTCGCCGACCCAGGGGGAGAGGAGGTCCGAGGTTCTCTTCTGCAGGATCTCCATTCCCATGCAGTCGGCCAGGTGCCGCACGTAGGCGCTCTTGCCGGTCCCGGGCGGGCCGTAGAGGCAGAGGGAGAAGGCGCGCTTGGCGCCGACCGCTGTCAGCCGGTCCGTCAGTGCCGCTAAATCGGTCGTCGAGTTGAAGAGCGCGAGATCGAGAGGGATCTCCGCCTCCAGCACCGGCCGCGGTGGGACTCCTCCATGCAGCGCCTTGGAGATCGCCGTCACGGCGCGCTGCATCTCGGTGACGCCGCCGCCGGTCAACGCGGCGGAACGAACCGCGGTCACGGCGAGCGCCGGGGGCGCTTCGAATTGCCGGGCGAGGGCGAGAACCTCTTCGTCCGAAGCGGCAACCTTCTCCCGCTCGAGCACGCGCCGCCAGACCCGCGCCCTCACCTTCGAATCGGGCACTTTCATCTCCAGCGCGTAGGTCATGCGGCGGAGGATGGCCGGCCTCACGTGCTCGATGTCGTTGACCGTCCAGAGCGTGGGCACGGCGGCGTCTTCCAGTAGACGATGAACGAAGACTCGGGAACCGACCTCGGCTCCTTCAAGCGGACCGTGATGGCCGGGAAGACCCGGAACGACAAGATCTTCCATCTCGTCGAAAAGGAGAATCGCCCGGCCTCGCGACCCCAGAAGCCGTTGAAAAGCCCGGTAGCTCCCGAGCCGCTCGCATCGACAGGGCTCGTCATCGGAGCCGTCCGCCTCTCCCACGCTGTAGAGCGGGACGCCAACGCGAGCGGCGACCGTCTTGCAAAACTCGGTCTTGCCCGTCCCCGCGCTGCCGTAGAGAAGGATGTGAATGCCCTTCGTCGGCTTGGCCGTGGCTTGCCGCAAAATATGCTCGATCTGATCCCGATCGGCCGCAACGTGATCGAAGTCCTCCCACCGGAGATCCGCGCCAAGGGGCTTCCCGAGAAGGTGTTCCGTGGCGTCTGCCCTCGCGATTGAAGCAGTCTGAACAGCCCACATCAGGCGGCCGAGGACGCGGATCTCGCCGCCCGAGCGCTGCACCAGACCCCCCGCCAGAAGTGGCGCCGAAGACTGAAGGCGCTGGATGACGTCCGCCCTGGAGAACCCGAGCAAAGCCTGGAGCGCGGTGTAGAGCCTGCCCATGGAGTGCTCCGGGCCGGCTCCAAGCGCGTCGAAGAGCCTGTCAATGACCCCGCCGATGCGCTGGCGAACGAGCAGCCCGAGCAGCGCCCGATCCCGAGCATTCAGTTCCAGCGCCGCCGTGATCGCGCGCAGGTTCCGTTCGAGCCGGTCCGGCCGTGTGCCACGGAGCTCCAGGAGTCGGCGCTGGATCAGCGCCCGGAGATCCTCCCACCGAGCGTCGAGTGCGCCGATTTCCTCATTCAACTGAGCCGGGGACAAGGCCGCCGGCAACGCGACCCCAAGGTCCTCTCCCGATTCTCCCAGAGAGACACGAATAGCCCTGTACCTCTCCGCGTGAGCTCCGCTGCGCATCAGATTCTCCAGGTACCGCAGAGTGACGAGCTGTTCGTACCGATCGATCATGTGGCATGCCTCCAGAGCTTCGCAGAGACGATTTCGCCGTTCGGTGACGCTCTGAGAAAGCTTTCAATTTAGCTCGGGTGGCCAGACAAATGACGTCCGACCGGCGAACGGCATCCGAGAGTTCGGGAAGCAGAATTCGTGGCACCAGCTTGCGAGGAGTTAGAATCAGTCTCATGGCGAGCGAATCCGCGCTGGCGAACTACAAGATCATCCTGTACGCCCAGGAGGGCGGGGGGTGGGTCGCGGAGATCCCTGCCATCGGCGGCTGCCATGCGCTGATGGACACGCGCGAGGAAGCGCTGAAGGAGCTGGAGAAGGTCTTCCGGATGATTCAAGAGGAATACGCGGAGAGCGGGAAACCGCTGCCGGCGGACCGGACGGAGCTCCTCGTGCATGCCTAGCGCTACGGCGCGCCAGCTCCAGGTCGTCGCCGCTCGCCTCGGATTCCAGAAGACACGAACCACGGGAAGTCACGAGCGATGGAACCAACCCGACGGCCGTGCCGTCACCATTCCGATCCACGGAGGACGGGAGATCGGGCCGCCGCTCTTTTTCAAGATTCTGCGGCAACTTGGAGTCACGCTCGAAGAGTTCGAGAGGCTCAGATAAGCTCCGAGAGACTGTCGGTTGTTTCCTCTTAGTTTCGGGCCAGGTTTTTCTCCACCAGGCACATTGTCGGTTGCCTGCCGGATCGTGCCAGGCTAGGACCCCTCCTCGTCCGCCGGTGTCTCAGATTCGTCGGCCGAATTAACGGTGAGCGGCATGCTCAGCGTGCCCTGCCCTTTTTGAATGGTCAGGACGGGCTGAGCCGCGGGGTTGCGCGGCGCAACGGGTTCGGCACCCTCATCCGGAATCACGGCACCGGCCTCGACGGCCTCGAGCTCCGCCAGGAGAGCGGGCAGGTCCACCGGTTCGACGGCCGGGACGAGTATCTTGTCCTGTGTCGTCTCGCCGACGAGCCCGTACTTCCAGTCGAACCGAGGCCGCTTCCCGTACTCGATAATCGATTCGTTCTTGTAGAGCGGTAAGAGTCGAGCTGCGGCGAGGAAGCCTTCGTGCCAGCCCGGGGAACAACCGAACTTCCCGCCGTAGCTGCAGTCGGCGCAGAGGCCCCAGACGCTCCCGCCGCTGAACGATCCACCCACGCCGACGGCGTGCAATCGGCCGCCGCACTCGGCGCAGTCGTAAATCATCTCCCCATTCTCCCAGAGGAGATCCAGGACCCCGAGCGGGATGGGACCGCTGGGTCCGAACCAGAACGTCCACGAGTAAGCCGACTGAAGCTGGCAGAAGAAGAAGCGCGGCGTCCTCAGAATCCGATCAAGGTTGCGCAGGATGAGGGGGAAGCCTCGCCGCAGAACCTTCGTCTCCCTGCGCCGCGACTCCGCATCTCCCTGGGGACGGTAGGCATGCGAAACAACCCTGGCCATTCCTCTCCTCTCCGGCGAGAGAGATTCGGCCTCTTCCACCCACGGCCCTGAAACGGAAAACCCCTCGGCGCCGAGGGGTCTCACGCCCTTGTCTTGCTCGACGTGAGCCCTATCGTCCCCGTTTCCGGGCTGGCTTTGGCACCTTGGCGGTTCGACCAGGTTGCCGGGCGGTCAGCAGGCCAGAACCCTCGCGCCTCTCTGGATACGTGGTGAAGCCTATCACCATGGAATCGAGTCAGATCGCGGTTTCTTTGATGGTCGCTCCGCAGGTCTTGCGGGTGACCCTGCTCGCCTTACAGGGAGTCCTGAACTTGCGCTGGTCAGGAATAAGCCCACAAGAAAAGACTGGCCCGCGAACTCAGCCCACTTCTGCAAGCTCATCTTCGGTCCCGATGACGAAAAGCTTGGGCGCGGCCAGCACCGACGCCAGGAAGTGGTCGCGCTCTTGCCTCCGCCGTGCGAACTCCTGAGGGGCGAAGACGTGGGGATTGATCTCGCGCCCGACGCGGCCGGCCGCTCCAGAGAGCCACTTCGAGAGTTGCCTCAGCGAAACCGAGCCGACGATCATCAGATCAACATCGCTCGCGGGCTTGTCCCCTCCCGAAGCCAGGGAGCCGAAGACGAAAACCAATCGGATTCCGGGTTTCTTGACGAGCGCCTGCCGCAGAATACCGACGAGACCGCTCGTCTTCAGGACGATGTTTCGGATGTCCGAATAGAGGGGATTGCTCGGTTCGGCCCGGTAGTACGCCCGGTTTCCGTCGCGCCGGAGGGCGACGAGATGTAAGCCGGCCAGCCGTTTCAGTTCCTGCCGGACCGTGGCGTCATTGAGCTTGGCCTGCCGCGCGATTTCCCGCACGTGTAGCTCCCGCGCGCCCAGCCCAAAGAGCAGACGGAAGACCTCCGCCTTCACACGCGAGGAGAGCAGCCGAGTGAGGTTGTCCATATCGCATGGTTATACCACGCAAGCGCGTGGTTAAACCACTCATATCGCTAGAGAACTGCGCTTCTTCTTGAACATGGCCACCCACTTCAGCGCACCTTCCATTTGCTCTCGCGAGAGTAGACCCGGGGGGTGGCAAATGGAGTTCGAGTGTCAGATCCAGGGCTCTACGGAGCCTTGCCAAATCTGCCGGATTGCTCCGATTGAAACTCGCTATCCCCGCTCGACGCTAGCGATGAGATTGACCCTCGTGTGGCCAAGTTCGAGCCGCGGCCTCCAGTCGGATAATCTCGTGTGCCAGTGGGACCTGGCGAAAGTCATCTCGGTGACGGTGGAGCGGAATCTCCTCGCGCGATCCGATGCGCTCGCGAAGAACATGGGTGTCACGCGCGCCGGCATGATCGCCCGAGGCCAAAAACGGTGCTCGCCGCCGAAGGAAAGCTCTGATGAGACCCTTCGGCAAGGACGATCTCAAAATACAGGAAGTACACGGTTGACCCCTTTTCTACCCTTCAAACCCTTCAAGGTTGACTACCCGGGCGCCCGGGATTAGAATCTTACTGGTAAGACTGGAGCAGCATGGTATCTCCCGCTACAACGAAACTCTCATCGAAAGGACAAGTCGTTATCCCGGAGGAGATCCGACAGCGGCTCGGACTCCGAGAAGGTACACAGTTCGTCGTCGTCGGTGAGCGCGACGTGGTTATTCTCAAGTCAATCGCGCCACCCGCGATGGAAGAGTTTGACGAGCTCGTGCGACGGGCTCGCGGTGCCGCGCGAAAAGCGGGCATGAAGCCGGCCGACATCCGACGGGCCATCTCGAGGGCTCGAGCCGCGCGGTGAGGATCGTCCTCGACACGAACGTCTTAGTTTCGGCAGTGTTCTTTGGCGGCCTGCCGGGCCGCATTCTCGAGGCTTGGCGAAACGGCCACCTTCAACTGGTGATGAGCGCCGATATCCTTCAGGAGTACCAGCGCGTCGGTCAGGTCCCTGCCGAAAAGTATTCCGGGGTCGACCTCAGACCATTCCTGTCAGGATCGGGTGGAGATAGCCAGGGCGAGGGGTAGGACGTACGATCGGAGCGCCTCTCCGATTCCTTCCGAGGTCGCAATCGCTTTCAGGAGTTTGACTTCACTCCAAATGAGACTGGTGTTCGATGGAGACCTGAGCCGTCCGCCGCCGGGCCCTGCTTTTCTCCATCTTGCCATCTTGCAAGCCGACCCCAGGCTTCCCCTTCTTGCAAGACCGACCCCAGGCTTCCCCTGAATTCTTCCGAGGCCTGCGCCGTCGGGAGCGTGGAGCGGAGGGTTAGCGGGCGACGTGCGCCCAGCTTCGAGCGAGCGCCGCGAGGCGGGGGCCTTCTTCCGGCCAGTCGTGAAGAGTGGCTGGATCGAAGTCAGCGCCGTTAGGCCAGACGAGTGTTTGCGACTCGGTGTCCAGCCGGACTTGATCGAAGGCCCGCCTGCAAAGCCTCCCAGTTCTCGAGGTTGAACTGTCCCTGGCCGGCAGTCAACCTGAGCCCAGCGGGGAGCCAGCCCGGATAATTCACGGACACCCAGCCGAAACACGTGCAGAGCGTTGAGAGACGAACCATCTCTCGCGCCGAGATCGAGTAACGCTGCGGTTACGCCTTGCTCCCGCGATCCGCGGGACGGCTGGAGTCGTTCGTGAATTATGCGGGCTAAACTGCCGGCATGAAACCTGCGCCGGTCAAGAGTTCTGTGTCCATCGAGGCCCTGGAGCAGCTCGACATCCGGGTCGGGACGATTCTCTCCGTCGAGGACGTTCCGGGGTCGCGCAAGCTCGTACGCTTCACCGTTGACTTCGGCGACCACACGCGCGCGATCCTGTCGGGTCTGAAGGGAGAGCGGAAGAGCCTTCAGGAGTTCGTCGGCCGCCAGACCCTCTTCGTAGTCAACCTCAAGCCCCGAAGAATGGCCGGCTTGACCTCCGAGGGGATGCTGCTCGACCCGGGCTTCGCCGACGGCCTCGCCCCCGCCCTGGCCATCCCCGAACACCCGATCCCCAACCGCGCCCGCGCCGGCTGACTCCTGCTCCTTGTTTCGGACGCCGTGGTCGCGAAGTCCTCCGTGCCCACCCCGCAAGCAATCCCTAAGGAATCGCGACGGGGAGGCTCGAAACCGGCTTCAGGCACCTGTCGGATGGGCTCTCTCCTTGACCGAGGAGTGAAATCCGATCTATATTGATCGCGTGAATGGTCAACCGCTCTCATCCGAGGTTAGACGCAAGAGACTCCTGGTCGTACTGTTTATTCCGAGCGTTGAGGGGGACGGCTTCACAGAGATTGACCAGGACGATTGGGTGGACGAGGCACTTGACCTCTTCGGCCGGGTCTTTGGTGGGGCGACTGCTTACCCAAGGGCGAAAGGTGTCTGGCGGGACGACGAGAACGCTGGGAGGCTGGTCAGAGACAACCCCGTTGTCCTGCACTCCTACATGGAGCCCGAAGCCATCGAGAGTCCTGAGAATCAAGCTTTGCTTGGGGCATTCTGCAGGCGAATGGGAAGAAAAACAAATCAGGGCGAGGTCGGCCTTGTGATCGCGGATGAATACCTCGCGATAACTGATTTCGAAGAGGAGTAACCATGAAGGCACGTGTCGACATCGACAAGATCGCCAAGGGTCTGGGCGCGAAGCGGCGGGGCAGGGTCTCCGTCAGCAGCGGCCATTTCGGCGCGGCGCAACTCGTGGCCGAGATTCAGGCGCGCTTCCGAGTGCCCACCGGCGGAGGAAGGGCCACTGATCCGTCATGGAAGAAAAAGAGACTGGTTCCCCTGAAGGAGCAAACCCTGAGCCGTCTCGAGCGCCTCGCCCATGACATCGAAAGGAAGCGCCAGATTCACATCGAGCCTATGCAGGTTGCGGCCATGCTTCTCGAAAGGACCCTGGTGGACATTACCGAAGAAGATGCTGGTGAGATCGTCGAATCCGCTACCAATGAGAACCGACCGGAGCGCTGAATTGCAGTTGCTTGCCAACCTGAAGGAACGGCTGGGAGACCTAAGAACTCTTCTCGACGAATCGAGCAATCACTGGGGATACGAGGATCCTGTTTATCGCTTCTATCACCACAGCTTCAAGGTGTTCGCGCTGCAGAACCAGACCGAGAGGATCGTCTCCACGCTGAACCAGCTACTACCGAACCATCCCTTGAACACCCGGTTCCTCCAGATCGTCGGCGAAGGCACGGGCAAGGCTTTCTCACTTGAAATGAACGCTGCCTGGGAACACCACACGCGACCAATCCTCGAGGCCTTCTTCCACGCTCGCTTCTTCCTGGAAATGGCCGTCCGCTACGCCGACCTTCCTGTCCCTCCCAACCCCCTCCCAAGCGGCTGGGCCGCACTCCTCTACTTCTACGGACTCAGGTGACCTGCCACCAATTCCGATCAGGCATCGTTAAACCCATTTCGCCCAAAATGCCATTTGTGCAAGACTGACCCTGCTAGCACCCCACGGTTGACCCCATTTCCCTTCCACATGATGCCAATATACAAGACTGACCCCGCCAGTTCCCCTCCGCCATGAAGAAACTCTCGATTCCACGACACCCGGAGGCCCTAACTACGGCGATTTTGGACAGCAGTGTTCCCTGGGACGCTTGGTCCCCACGAGACTACGCCTTAACTGCATTGCCTTTCGCCCTGGCGGAACAGACGGTCCCGCCGCCTCCACACGCAACGACGGCAGGATAACCTTAACTCAATAATACAGGAAGCACACGGTTGACCCTATACCCCCCTATACCCGGGGTCTCTGATCACGGGGAGCCCTCGCGAGCCTCGCACCTCCCGGCTCGCAAAGTGTGGCCTTCCGCCGATCGTGGACGGCGTCGGCGCTCCCAAGACGGCCTTTTCGAGATCCCATACCCGGCCCGCAGGTTCCCCTGTCAACGCTTCGGTTTGACCTCTCGGTTCACCGCATGACTCGGGAACCAGCGAAGCGCTACCTCCTTTCTCGTCGGGGACTCTCACCCCTCTCCATGATGCCGGTCTTCCCGGCGCACCACGGTTGACCCCAATACACTACGGACCCCATCCATTTCCCGAGACATCGATATTATTCTGGGAGAGAACTGGAGGCGGACCATGAGCCAAGTCGCTGTCTACGGCATCGATGTGGGGGTGTACCGAGCTGGCAAAAGAGGTCAACCTCTTGCCAACAGTTCGTTCGCGTGGGCCAGGGTTCCGCCCCGCGCCAAACCCAACTACGGAAATATTAGCAGCTTGATCGATTCTATGCAGCATGATTTGGATAGCAACGCTAGGATCGCAGTAGGCATGGAAGCGCCTATGTGGATTCCACTAGCTAATTCTAGCCCTGACCGCGCGGCTGGCCTTCAGGACCTTAGTAATAACGTTTTCCAAGATCGATTCCGCCGCGAGGCGCGCCATAGATGGCATCTTCAGGCCGGTGCGGGTGCAGCATGTAAAGCCGTCTCTCTCGGCTGCTTCATATTCTCTAATCTAGGGAAGAACGCCAGGTTACGACTCACTACGTCTCCCTATAGGTGGAGGGGAGGGCATTCGATTCTCTGCTACGAGGGTTTCGCTGCTGGCGCCTATAGGGCAAGTAGTTCGCGTAAAGGTAATCGCCGGCGCCAGGATCACTTTAATGATGCGCGAGCGATCGCCCTCGCCTTCTTCTACCTTCAACCCGGTTTAAGAAGATCCGCGCTGAAGACCAAGCCCGAGACTCTTCATGAGTGCGGGAAGCGCCCGAGTGCAGCTTCGCTGTGGTCCCTGATTGCTGGCGTCTGCAACTTGAGGTTTGAGGGACCGGCTGACTGCTGGGTCGTGGGTGCAAAGAGGGGGTTTCTTACGCAATTCCCCAAAGTGAGTACGAAGCTCTGAGTAACTGGGTGGTCGGGCGCTCACCTTTAACCGCTTGCAGGATTCGGTAACAGATTTGTACGTCAGGACGCTCGCTGGCCGCTGAACAATAGGGCATCGGCATGCGATCGACCACAAGGGATCGTGAACCGCGGACTACTAATTAGGCCTGCCGCT
>WNFY01006440.1_pt1 | contig 10452 bp, 3 predicted proteins | sample 5400091 | NCBI WGS metagenome assembly WNFY01 (sample SAMN13153364, study PRJNA577476) | soil metagenome | isolation source: 60 cm soil or saprolite under grassland replicate 1 | place: USA:California | collected 2016-06-15
AGTCCCTGGGACTGGTCGGATCACAAATTTGGGCACCAGATGCCGGCGGTTCAGTCTCCACCTTTAATCCAGACGGGTCAGCGGCCACCGGAAGTCCGGTCACCGATGGTGCCTTTAGCGATATCCATGGGGTTGCCCAGGTTGGGTCACAAGTATGGATCCCTGATACTGGCTCAAATGCGATCTCTATTGTTGCTGCTCCTGCAGGTGGTCCAACACCTACCTCAGGAGTGACACCAACTCCGCCGTCACCAGCAGGAGGAGTAACGGTTACTCCTTCTCCAACTGGTGCCTGTGCCCATACACTTCCTTCAGGTACCGGCGTGGCAACAACAAGTATCACGATTCCATCACCAGGGAGCTATGCGTTGTGGACTCGTATGATGGTGCCATCTTCTACCGCGAATTCTTACTATTTACAGGTTGATAGCGGGTGTCCGTATCTTGTTTCAGATACCACAGGGACAAATTCCTGGGATTGGGTTACCAGTGCGCCAATCACGCTTGCCTTGGCTACCGGATCACATATGATTACCATGGTTGGCAACCAGGTAGGAGTGAAAGTCGATGAGCTGGTCTTTTCTCAATCCTGCACCCCAACAGGAACAGGGGATGCTTGTTTTTCAACATCGACTCCAACACCTACGCCTCAACAGCAACCAGCCTCCACCTATCCATCAGGTATTAAACATGTGTTTGTGGTTGTCATGGAGAATACGGATTGGGGTCAAATTAAAGGAAATACCAACTCTGCTCCGTACATAAATGGACTTCTTAGTCGGTCCGATGCATCATACGCATCGAACTATCATAACGCTACCCCATCTGAAGTAGCAAATGGGTACCTCCAACCATCAGAACCCAATTATATTTGGCTTGAAGGAGGAACAAATAGTTTTACCGATCATACCTTTACGAACGATAACGATGCAACAAGTGGGAATTATACCACCTCAACGAATCATCTCACAACGCTGCTGCAGAACAAAGGGTTATCCTGGAAAGCATACGAAGAGAGTATGCCCTCTGGCTGTCCCATTACCTCGTCAGGTAACTACGCAGCTAAACATAATCCCTTAGTTTTCTTTACTGATGTGTCTGGCAATCCTCCTTCAGCAACAAATACCAACTGCTCTTCGCATGTCGTTCCGTTTACCCAGCTTGCAACTGATTTGCAAAACAACACTGTTCCTTCTTACTCCTTTATCACGCCAAATCTCTGTGATGATATGCACAGCAATTCCTGTAGCGGGTCAAATGATCCAATTCACCAAGGAGATACGTGGCTTTCTACCAATCTGCCAACCCTCCTGAATTCTGCTGCCTACAAAAATGGTGGCGCGGTATTTCTTACCTGGGATGAAGACTCAGGCTCAACCACCAACAACCCGATTGGCATGATTGTTCTGTCTCCTCTGGCCAAAGGGAACGGGTACACCAACACCACCCTCTATTCTCACTCCTCCTTTGTCAAAACAGCGGAAACCATCTTTGGTCTTTCACCTCTTCTTGCCCATGCCTCTTCTGCCACTGATCTTTCTGATCTCTTTGTTACATCTGGTGGTTTAACATCAACTCCCACTCCTTCACCAAGACCGACACCGACGAATACGCCTCCACCTGCTTTTCTGGCGCAGGATACCTTTCAAAGACCAAACCAGACCTACTGGAGAACTGCATCAAATGGAATGATCTGGGGAGGTGATGCAAATAGTTCAAGCAGTTTTTCAATCAACAATAACGCTGGTTTGATAAAACCCTCTTCTGCCGCAGATTTACATGCAGTGTTAGGATCATCTGTTGCTAATGCTGAAGTGCTCATGAGCGGATCCATGACAGCTTTAGGAGGAAGAGTTAATAGCTTAGGAGTGGTCCTGCGATGGAGCAACAAGTCTAATTATTATCGTGCTGTTATTACCGGAAGGTATCTGGTCATTCAAAGAGTTGTGAACGGATCAACAACCAAACTAAAGAGCACATCCTTTCCTGCATCTCCCAATACGTCCTACATCATTCGTTTTAATGCAAACGGCACGACCCTATCAGTAAAAGCATGGCAAACAGGCACAATAGAACCTGCAAATTGGATGGTAACCGCTACAGATAGTACATTCTCTTCAGGTCAATGTGGCATAAGGACATATCAACAGGGTGGGTCTAGCGCAACAATTACGTCATTTCAGGCAAAACAGCTATAGGAGTCATTACGAATTCACTGCCGTACAGTATGAGTTGAATGGAGTGTCAACGGTTGGGCTTTTTGAAACGAGGAAAACCCATAAGATCAGCTTGATGGAAATCAACCTGAAGTATTAGCTCTTTTCCAGACTCTTATATAATTACCCTTGGTTCGCTAATGTTATGTGAACCCAGGTGACAAGCCAGTTCGTATCGAAGAGATAACTGCAAACTCTGCAATGGCGTTTCGCTCTTCGGGCGGATTCACCTTGAAATTGGCCGAACCGTGGGTAATCAATTTCGTAATAGCTGGGGAACGAAGTTGAAGCATCTGGTGCACCAGGCGGAACTCCACCCACTGCTAAATTCGCAATCAAATACATTGGTTTTTTTACAATATGTGTAGTATCAGTGTATCTTAACCGCTCAATACCATCTACATACCAAACCGATATCCTGATTCCTTCAATGCCTGTATAATGTTTCTTTGATCGGTAGCATTGTAGCTATTAAAATCTTGCAAGTTACCATCACCATCACCAATCAGTGATGCATGATATTTTTTAACGTCTTGTACAGCGAGTGCAAAATTTGCGCCATTGCAATACTCAAAATATAACGGAGCTATTTGCCATTGATCGTGTTCAGCAGCATATCCGTCAAGATTCTGGCGTGCGCCGCCTATACTGGATGTGCCCAGGCAATCAATACGGATTCCTGTACGTTTGAGCCGCTGTGCATTTATAGCATAATTGAGCGCTACTTGATCATCATGTTATATTTGTGTCAGTATGATTGTATTGGAGAAGGGCGGCTATAGTAATGAGGCGAATTTTACTCTGCAAGAAGCACAGGCGAGGCCAAAACTCTATCTGAAGCGCGGCAAGCTTACTTCAAAAGGCCTGGTGGATACGGATTCAACTAGACTCATGTTGAATCCGCAGTGGAACCGTCCTGGCGGGCAACATCCTCGGGGAGGCACGATTTTGTGCCACTGCCAGAACGCTTTCACTCTCACCCCACCGACACTTTTGGAGAAGTAACCACTTGTTTCCCGTTTACTTGTATTTGCAGACTCATCAGCAAACGTAGTCAGCGCCTACATCAAGGTCTTTACTCAAGTATTGGCTGAGCGTCACTGCCTGTTTATTGCTAAATACCAGTCCGCTCCATTTATTCTTCATCGCTGCACAAGAGGGGAGCGTTATCTGCAGATGCAGCTTCCACCGCGCACCCGCCTGTCGCTGGAGCAAATACTGGTAATGCCAACCCTTTGCATCCTTCGCGGCAGCGCCAGGAACCATCCAGACAAGTGTAATTGTATTGGTCTGGCCATAAGTGACAGTGAAAAAGCCTGCCCATACCTCGCGCCCAAAGTCCGTACTCGTGTCGCGTGGCTGCCATCCATTCTGCGCCTGCAACACACTGCCAGGTGGTACATAGACACGCACGTAGTCGCGGTATATATCTGAGCCGTAGACGGGACCTTTACTTACCCATGCATAGCGGATGGTGGTGTGATGAATGGCATTGCCCTTTTCATCAATGGCAACCTGGTCATTCAACGTATTGGTAATAAGCCTGTTTGCTTTACTTGGCGAGATGTTCGCATCCACGACAAAGAGGCTGTCACCTCCTTGCGATTGAATTGACGAGTCGAGGTGAGAGCTTTGGAGAAGCTTCTCTGCACTGCTGGGATTGAGATAGACCTGCACATCCTTCGAGCGCAGTGAATTGATTATCAGTTGCAAGAGCCTGGGGAGGGCGGAAGATGAAACCTGGCGGACGCGATCCAGAAAATGCTTTGCCAATAGAGCTGTGAAGTGCTTACGCACCGTCGAAAGCCCATCAGGCGAAAGAGACTCTCCGTGACCAGTAGTCCCCGGCCCGACCTGGTAATAGTGTATACGATCAACCAGGTTCTGTGCTGTCACGGTCTCGTGATACTCAGGAACTTTGATCGGCCCGGTAATTCCAAGGGCCCGCTCAATGAGCACCGGCGTAATAGCGATCACCCCCTGGACAGGAATGTTGCCTCCCTCGCGCGCATAGTTTTGTTCGGCATAGCGGGCCGCAGTTGGAAAGTCTGCATCCAGATTGGAATCGCGAAGGCTCCAGCTCGGGGCTAAGTTAAACCAGGTATATGCCGATGGAAAAAGAATACGATGACCAGTAGCATCATAAGCTTTATCGAGCAAGTAAGTGTCCGTGATATGAGCAGCCGTTAACCGCCCCCCTGAAAAAGTAGCGATACCATAGTTTCCAATAAAGCCACCACCAGGCCTCAGTTCAGTCGAATCGAGTATTTCAAGGAGATAATTTGCCGACGGGCCAATGCCGAGCAGCAAAGGGGCAACAGGGAGAAGGCCCTCTATGGTCTCAAGCCATGCCTGGAGTTGTGGTATATCTCTTTGGAAGGTGGCGAGGTACCCGCCGAGGCGTGGGTCAAGCTGCAAATCCGATGGCTGTAAATGATTGACCTGGTTAACGATCAGAGTGAGGATCGCCTTGATCCGTTGAAAATCCGTCTCTATAACCGTGAAATCTGCCATCGTGATGCCCTGTGCCTGGGCATTTAATGGATTATGCAACCTTGAAATGATTAAACTCAAGACGTCGCAACCAGTTATCCCAGTTTGAGATGCCTCAATAGCTATGGGCAACACGTGTAATGCGGCGCTCAGACGAGCCCCATAGACAGGGATAGACGTGCTTATCCCCGGCAACGATTTTAAATCGTTATCCACCTGAACAAAGGCAGCCGATGAGGCGGCAAACTCATGCCGTGCCCGGCTCACAGTCTGAGCATCAAAGGGGGTTTTGGGCAGCGTTTTCAAAAGCGTCTCGGCCGTTCGCAGGTGTTGCATTCCCACTTGTGCTAAGGACAAGTCTCGAAGGTAGTTCCCACTGTACGTTTGATACGTTTGATATCCAACAACCGAAAGTCCTGCACCTACCACACACGCGAGTGTAAGGGTGAGAATGATAATATAAAACTTCTTTGACTTTCGCTTTCTGCTACTGACCATTTGTTTATCTTTCATATTAATCCAAAGCGGGTAAAAACTGCCCCAAGCCGCCTGGTGAAGTTATGCGCTCCCATGGTTCTCATTCAGAAAGTGACCAGAATCATAGTTTATCCATTACAACAATTTGAGTGGAGAGTCCTGTGAAGATTGTACGTAAGTTTGGGTCATTAGCAACCAGAGGTTCTGATGACAACAGCCAAGCGATTGAAAAGCCGGATGAGGTGATAAGCCTCACGTCCGGTTTTGAACCCGAGTGGCGGAGGCGACACCGTCGCTCAGGTTAACCTGCCAGCGTTCATCATCACTGCGCTCGCCACACCTGCACTGTCTTATCCACGCTCCCCGAGGCGATGAGGGTGCCATCTGGCGACCATGCCACCGTCCATACGGGCTCGGAATACCCGAGGTAGATTAAGACATGCCCGCCATTGGCTGCATCCCACACCTGCGCGGTTGTATCGCCTCTTCCAGTATCGATATTCCCGCTTCCAGAAACGATGCGCTTGCCATCCGGTGACCAGGCCACCCCCCACACAGCGTCAGCATGCCTGCGGTAGGTGTAGACATGCCCGCCATTGGCTGCATCCCACACCTGCACCGTGTCATCATCGCTCCCCGAGGCGATGCGCTTGCCATCCGGTGACCAGGCCACCGCATTGACATGATCAGCGTGTCCGTGATAGGTGTAGACATGTCCGCCATTGGCTGCATCCCACACCTGCGCCGTCCTATCCGCGCTCCCCGAGGCGATGCGCTTGCCATCCGGTGACCAGGCCACTGCATTGACACGACCAGCGTGCCCGCGATAGGTGTAGACATGCCCGCCATTGGCCGCATCCCACACCTGCACCGTGCCATCATTGCTTCCCGAAGCGATGCGTTTGCCATCCGGTGACCATGCTACAGTTACCACACGTTCTAAATGCCCGCGATAGGTGTAGACATGTCCGCCATTGGCTGCATCCCACACCTGCACCGTGCCATCATTGCTTCCCGAAGCGATGCGCTTGCCATCCGGTGACCAGGCCACTGCATTGACACGACCAGCGTGCCCGCGATAGGTATAGACATGTCCGCCATTGGCTGCATCCCACACCTGCACCGTGCCATCATTGCTTCCCGAAGCGATGCGCTTGCCATCCGGTGACCATGCTACCCCCATCACACCAGCGGAATGGCCGCGATAAGTATAAAGAGCTGTTCTGAGAGAGGAAGAAGTGGAGGTCCGGAGTACGGAGGGAGGGTTGGTAGGAGAGCCAGTGGAGGTCTGGGACGCTGGGGACAGGTTAGTTGGCAAGCCACACGAAGTGATGAACGATGTGATACTCCCCCCTGCGAGAGTGAGTCCTGCTAGCTTCCGTAAAATGGCACGCCGAGACATCCTCTGCTCGCCAATCAGCAGGCCAAGTGGCCCAGCGTCCCGTGAAAAGGAATGTTGATGAGCCATTAAGAAAGGCTCCTTTCTGTCTGAGTACGATGGTTTCCTTTCTAGTGCTCTATTCATTAAACGCGATGGGTATTACAACAAGAGGAGAGTTGCACGAACTGGCTTCATAAGACCAGCCCTTAATCTCACCACATTTTAAGGAACGTCGCACTAGTCCATATTTATTGATAAACTACTGTTTGTAATAGGCGTTGGCAGCCACCCGTGCCGGTTTGAGAATAATCATGCAGGTTCGAGGGCAATCAGAATCGTTATATTGTCATTTGCGCCGCCATTAAGCGTGCCGTGAATCGTGCCGGTGGCACCAGTTGAAGCGAAGATCTCCTGCGACATCTCCGAGGTGGTCGACGAACTACTGCCGGTACTCCACTGCTCAGTAAACCCTGAGGGGACATTCACGGTCGTTGCGGCAGGGATGCCCACCGCGTAGACTAACATGTCATTGGCCGTGATGGTGGTCACCCCCGTATTATCCACATTGCTGGTGGAGTTGTTGTACTGGGCATTGCTAGCATCCACCGGAGTGGTGGTATTCACCCCAATGTAGCTGGCAATCCCCCCCGATGCCTCCCCGGCGGTGTTAAAACTCCACGTATAGCTTGCTGGCTCTGATGAGCCCGCGACTTTCACATAAGTGGCGGTCGCGAGCGATGAAGAACTGTCTTGCCGCAGCACGAGATTCCAACCTGCCGGCGGCGTAATCGCATTACCGGTTGTTTGCACAACAACATAGGCAACCATGACATCACCACTGGTGGTTCCTGCCGGTAACCCGATGGTGAGTGCTGAGCCTCCTGCGCCGTTGTTGCCTGTGGCTGTTGCTCGGAGCGAAATCCCTGATGGCGGCGTCGGCGTTGGCGTTGGCGTTGGCGTGTCCGTGGCTGTTGGCGTCGGTGTTGGCGTCGGCGTTGGCGTCGGCGTGGCTGTCGGCGTTGGCGTTGGCGTTGGCGTCGGCGTTGGCGTCGGCGTCGCTGCGGGTTCGAGGGCAATCAGCATCGTGATATTGGAATTGGCGCCGCCATTAAGCGTGCCATGAATCGTGCCGGTGGCACCAGTTGAAGCGAAGATCTTCTGCGACATCTCCGAGGTGGTCGACGAACTACTGCTGGTGCGCCACTGCTCAGTAAAGCCGGAGGGGACATTCACGGTCGTTGCGAGAGTGATGCCCACCGCGTAGACTAACATGTCATTGGCAGTCGTGGTGGTCACCCCCGTATTATCCACATTACTGGTTGACGAGTTATACTGGGCATGACTGGCATCCACCGGAGTGGTGGTATTCACCCCCATGTAGCTGGCAATCCCCCCCGATGCCTGACCGGCCGTCCCGAAACTCCAGGTGTAACTTGCTGGCTCTGATGAGCCTGCGACTTTCACATAAGTGGCGGTCGCGGCGGATGAACTAGTATCTAGCCGAAGCACCTGACTCCACCCGGCGGGTGGCGTAATCTTATTACCAGCGGTACGAACAACAACATGGGCAACCATGACATCACCACTGGTGGTTCCTGCCGGTAGCCCGATGGTGAGTGTTGAGCCCCCTGCGTCATTATTGCCTGTGGCTGCTGCTCGAAGCGAAATACCCCCTCCTGGTTGCGGCGTGGGTGTGGGCGTCGGCGTGGCAACCGCCCCTGCGGGTTCGAGGGCAATCAGAATCGTTATATTGGCATTGGCGCCGCTATTAAGCGTGCCGTGAATCGTGCCGGTGGCACCAGTTGAAGCGAAGAGCTCCTGTGACATCTCCGAGGTGGTCGACGAACTACTGCTGGTGCGCCACTGCTCAGTAAACCCTGAGGGGACATTCACGGTCGTTGCGGCAGGGATGCCCACCGCGTAGACTAACATGTCATTGGCAGTCGTGGTGGTCACCCCCGTATTATCCACATTACTGGTTGATGAGTTGTACTGGGCATGGCTCGCATCCACCGGAGTGGTGGTATTCACCCCCATGTAGCTGGCAATCCCCCCCGATGCCTGACCGGCCGTCCCGAAGCTCCAGGTGTAACTTGCTGGCTCTGATGAGCCCGCGACTTTCACATAAGTGGCGGTCGCGATCGCTGAACTAGTATCTTGCCGCAGCACCAGATTCCAACCTGCCGGCCGAGTAATCACATTACCGGCTGTTTGCACAACAACATGGGCAACCATGACATCACCACTGGTGGTTCCTGCCGGTAGCCCGATGGTGAGTGTTGAGCCCCCTGCGTCATTATTGCCTGAGGCTACTGCTCGAAGCGAAATACCCCCTCCTGGTTGCGGCGTGGGCGTGGGCGTGGCAACCGCCCCTGCGGGTTCGAGGGCAATCAGCATCGTGATACTGGCATTGGCGCCGCCATTAAGCGTGCCGTGAATCGTGCCGGTGGCACCAGTTGAAGCGAAGAGCTCCTGTGACATCTCCGAGGTGGTCGACGAACTACTGCTGGTGCGCCACTGCTCAGTAAACCCTGAGGGGACATTCACGGTCGTTGCGAGAGTGATGCCCACCGCGTAGACTAACATGTCATTGGCAGTCGTGGTGGTCACCCCCGTATTATCCACATTACTGGTATTCAAGTTGTACTGGGCATGGCTGGCATCCACCGGAGTGGTGGTATTCACCCCCATGTAGCTGGCAATCCCCCCCGATGCCTGACCGGCCGTCCCGAAGCTCCAGGTATAGCTTGCCGGCTCTGATGAGCCTGCGACTTTCACATAAGTGGCGGTCGCGATCGCTGAACTAGTATCTTGCCGCAGCACCAGATTCCAACCTGTCGGCCGAGTAATCACATTACCGGCCGTTTGCACAATCACGTGGGCAACCATAACATCACCACTGGTGGTTCCTGCCGGTAGCCCGATGGTGAGTGTTGAGCCCCCTGCGCCATTATTGCCTGTGGCTGCTGCTCGAAGCGAAATACTCCCTCCTGGTTGTGGCGTGGGCGTCGGCGTCGCCGTGGCCGTCGCCGTGGCCGTCGCCGTGGCCGTCGCCGTGGCCGTCGCCGTCGCCGTGGCCGTCGCCGTGGGCGTCGCCGTGGCCGTCGCCGTGGCCGTGGCCGTCGCCGTGGCCCCTGCGGGTTTGAGCGCAATCAACATCGTGATATTAGAATTTGCTCCGCCATTGTGCGTGCCGTGAATCGTGCCGGTTGCGCCAGCGGAGGCGAAGAGCTCCTGTGACATCTCCGAGGTAGTCGACGAACTACTGCTGGTGCGCCACACTTGGGTAAAGCCGGAGGGGACATTCACGGTCGTTACGACAATGATGCCCACCGCGTAGACTAACATGTCATTGGCGGTCGTGGTGGTCACCCCCGTATTATCCACATTACTGGTATTCAAGTTGTACTGGGCATGGCTCGCATCCACCGGAGTGGTGGTATTCACCCCCATGTAGCTGGCAATCCCCCCCGATGCCTCACCGACGGTGCCAAAACTCCAGGTATAGGTTGCCGGCTCTGATGAGCCCGCGACTTTCACGTAAGTGACGGTCGAAATAGCCGAACCACTGTCTTGCCGCAGCACCACACTCCACCCGACGGGTGGAGTAATCGTGTTACCGGCGGTGCGCACAATCACATGGGCAACCATGACATCACCACTGGTGGTTCCTGCCGGTAGCCCGATGGTAAGTGTTGACCCTCCTCCGTCATTATTGCCGATGGCTGCTGCTCGAAGCGAAATACCCCCTCCTGGTTGCGGCGTGGGTGTGGGCGTCGGCGTGGCCGTCGGATTAGTAATGGTAAAAGAATCAGTAAAATTATTAGGAGCAGTGGAGCCCGTAAAATTCGCAGAAACAGTCAGTTGATCGGAAGATAGGGTAAA
>WNFY01013925.1_pt1 | contig 10451 bp, 4 predicted proteins | sample 5400091 | NCBI WGS metagenome assembly WNFY01 (sample SAMN13153364, study PRJNA577476) | soil metagenome | isolation source: 60 cm soil or saprolite under grassland replicate 1 | place: USA:California | collected 2016-06-15
TAATGCGAAGAAAGAATTCGAACAAGAGCTAAAGATTGATCCAAGCAATGCATCGGCGGAGTTCATGTTGGGGGAGACAGCTCGGCAAGCGGGGCAGTGGACCGAAGCAGCGACACACTTCTCACGCGCGTCACAATTCGATGAAGGTTTCGTTGAGGCATATCTTGCGCTTGGGATATCTTTGAATTCCGCCGGCAAATTTGCTGATGCCGTCGCACCACTGGAAAAATATGTGAAGGTGCAGCCCGGCGATGCAGCAGGGCACTACCAACTGGCGACTGCCTATGCGCGCACCGGCCGCAAGCCTGACGCCGATCGCGAGATGGCATTGCAGAGGGAAGCGGAAACGAAGAATCCTCAGCAAGCGCACTGATCGCGGAACGACAAGGATGGCAACTATTCCCATTGGCAGGTGGAACTCGGTTTCCCGCCGGCGTTTCCTGCGAATGTTGACAGCCAGCGGGGCTGCCCTAGTCGCGCGGAATCCCGGCATCTCCTCGGCGGTCGCAGAAAGTTCGCCCTCAGTCTTCGAAGAAGTTCCTTCCTCCGCTAGCGGTATCTCCTGGGTTCACACCAGCGGACGTTCAGCGATGGCGCATCTTCCGGAGACTGTCGGAGCCGGATGTGCCTTTCTGGACTACGACAATGACGGTTGGATGGACATTTATCTAGTCAACAGCGGGCCGTGCGATTTTTACAGTCCTTCGCAACCGTTGCGCAATGCTCTTTACCGCAATAATCGCGACGGCACTTTCACAGATGTCACTTTGAAAGCTGGTGTCGGTGGAAACGCGTACGGCATGGGTATTGCCGTCGGTGATTACGACGGCGATGGATTCCCTGACTTGTATGTGACCCAGTATCCGCAGAGCATTCTGTACCACAACAACGGCGACGGTACATTCACAGACATCACAGCAAGCGCACGAGTTGCGGCACCCGGATGGGCGACCAGCGCGGTCTGGTTCGATTACGACAACGATGGGCGGCTCGATCTGTTTGTTTGCCGCTTCGTGGATTACAGCAAGGACAAGCTCAAGTTCTGCGGCGACAAACTGAGTGGCGAGCGCACCTATTGCATTCCGACCATTTACGACCCCATGCCGTGCTGGCTTTTTCATAACAATGGAGACGGCACCTTCACTGACGTCAGCAAGGAATCTGGAATCGCCCGGTCGCTTGCGAAGGCATGGGGCGCGGTCGCGGCCGACATCAACAATGATGGATTAATGGATTTGTACGTGACCAATGACACCGTCCCCAATTTCCTGTTCGCAAACAGAGGGAAAGCAAAATTTGAAGAAATCGGGATGCTCGCGGGTGTGGGAGTGAACGCATTTGGCAAACCGCGGTCTGGGATGGGGGTGGACGCAGCCGACTACGATCAGGATGGATGGCTTGATTTGTTCGAGGCGAATGTTGATCACGAGCTGTTTTCGCTTTATCACAACGACAGATCCGAGGCGTTCAGCGATTTGGCATTGCCAGCAGGCATTGGCGAAGCCACCCGAATGTTGAGCGGCTGGGGACTGAAGTTTTTCGACTACGACAATGATGGGAACCTCGACTTGCTGCTTTGCAACGGGCATCCGGACGACAAAGTTGAGAAGCGTATTCCAGGCGTGACCTCTCTCGAGCCGTTGTTGCTGTTTCGAAATACTGAGAAGGGGTTACAAAATGTGAGTGCTGAGAGCGGAGCGATTTTCTCGAAGCGGATTGCCGGCCGAGGGCTTGCGCTAGGCGATTTCGATAACGATGGATCCGTAGACGTGTTGGTTACACAAAACAACGGCGCGCCAATGCTCCTGCGGAACAACGTTGGCCGGAAAAATCATTGGCTGGGCGTGAAACTGGTCGGGCGCAAAGCTAACATTGATGCGATCGGAGCAAAGATCACTTGGCGTTCGGGTGACTTTGAGCGGCACCAGTTTAAAGTTGGTGGAGGAAGTTATCTTTCGTCGCACGATCCGCGCATGGTGTTGGGCATCGGACCGCGAACCAAGATTGATTGGCTCGACGTGCGATGGCCGCAGCCGAGTGGCAAAAAGGAACGATTCATCGATCTGCCGATCGATCGCTACGTTACGATTATCGAAGGAGATCGATCTGCCGATCGATCGCTACGTTACGATTATCGAAGGAGAAGGGAAGTGGAAGTAATCGGCACGATCCATGTAGGGGCGGGTGCCCTCACCCGCCCAGCGGAGCGAGGCTCCGTGCGATGCATGTTCAGCATCACCGTCGTCATGTTGGTGGGCCTGCAATTTGGGGTCGGTCAAGAAAAAACGTTGGGCAGCCCGTCGCAGATGCTTCAAAATGAGGATCCGCAAGTTTCTCCAGCGAAGGATTCAAGCGCCGAACAAGAACTCCAGCAGGGAACCGCGCTCACCCGCCAGGGACATTTTGCCCAAGCCATTCCGCACCTGCTTGCCGCTCGTGGACGCGTTGCGAATGAGTATGCGGCGAGCTTTAATCTCGCGCTTTGTTATGTTGGCACCGGCGAATTCGCGAAGGCTGTTCCGGTTCTCGCTGATTTGCGACGCGCTGGGCATGACAATGCAGATGTAAACAATTTGCTGGCGCAAGCGTACGTGGGAGGCGGGCAGGATCAGGAAGCATTCGAAGCGTTGGAAAAGGCGGCTTCGTTCACTCCTGCAAATGAGAAGCTGTACATGTTTGTAGCCGACGCATGCATGGGCAAGCAAAATTATGCCGTGGGATTGCGCGTTGTTGAATTCGGCTTAAAAAACATACCGCGTTCTGCGCGTCTCCACTATGAGCGTGGGATGTTTCTGTCACTGCTGGATCAATTTGACCTGGCAAAGAATGATTTTGAGCTGGCACAAAAGCTCGCACCGGAGTCCGATATTGCCTTCGACGCCGGAGCGCAAGAAGCAATGCTTGGCGGGGATGTGAGTGGCGCTATGGGTATTGCACGCAAGGGTATTTCTGGCGGACATCAGGATTTCATGCTGCTGGCACTTCTGGGTGAGGTCCTGCTGCGATCCGGCGCAGCTCCGGGGAAGCCTGAATTCGAGGAGGCGCGGCAGGCGCTTGAAAAATCCATTCAGGTGAAGCCGAATTATCCCGGCTCGCAGCTCGCACTCGGGAAGCTGTGCCTTCTCGAAGGGCGAGGGACCGAAGCGATCACACATCTCGAGACCGCGCGGCAGCTCAATCCGGATAATCAGGCAGTCTATTCAAACTTAGCAACCGCCTATCGCAAGGACGGCAATCTGCAGAAGGCGCAAGAATCGCTCACCACTCTGGCGAAGTTAAACCACGCGCAGGCGGAGAAGATCCGATCAGCACCCGGTGACCGCAAGGCGAGTTATCGCGGACCGCAACTTAAAGAATCTTCGCATGAGCAATAGCTATTTACCGCGAATTCGCGGAAACGGATGCTCGACAATCCCAATCCCTTCCTGGATTGCGATGATTTGATCCCCTTTGAGAGTTCCCATCTTCGTTGTCATTCCGCTGGGCCAGATGATCTCGAGCGAGTCAATCTTCGTCCGTTGCCCCAGACCGAAATGTAGGCGCGGATCTTGCGCCGACTGATAGCTCATGCCGCCTTTTCGCTGATCGTAGAGGAGCAGGTCGCCGGCGGTGAGCTTCGCTCGTGCGCCAACACCGTCGCGGTTTGATTTAGTCCCGATCAGCAGAATTTGCAGCCAGTGGTTGGCGTTGCCTACGTCATTGCGTAGCAACTGGGGAGCGCCGCCATTGTTGCTGACGAGGATATCGAGATTGCCGTCGTTGTCGAAGTCACCCACAGCGGCGCCCCGGCTGACTTTTGGTAAGAGGAAATCCGTGCCAAGTCGATCGCTGATGTTCTCGAAAAGTCCGTGACCGTTGTTACGAAACATTAGCTTCGGCTCGGCATACTTCGTGTCTGCGTGATAGCGCTCTATGTTGTCGAGTACATGCCCGTTCGCCATAAAAAGATCGATGATGCCATCGTTGTCAAAGTCGAAAAAGCGCGTTCCGAAGCCGCTCAGATGAAAAGCATTCCGATTGTTGTGAAATAAAAAATTCGGCATGTGATCGTTAGCGATAAAAATGTCCTGCCAGCCGTCGTTGTCGTAATCGAACGTGACCACGCCGAGTCCATTGCCCGCTTTCAGTCCGATGCCAGATGATTTGCTGACATCGGTGAACGTGCCGTCGCCGTTATTGTGATAGAGCGTCGGTGGCTGCCCGTTGAAGTCGTCTGGATGGCAATAGCTGCGCATGCCCGGGCCGCGATCGCCGCAATAGAAATTTCGTTCAGGAGACCAATCGACGTAATTCGCAAGGACGAGATCGAGTCGGCCATCGTTGTCGTAATCGAACCATGCTGCACTTGACGCCCAATGTCCCGAATTCTCGACATGCGCATGTGCAGTCACATCGGTGAAAGTTCCATCGCCGTTGTTGTGATACAGAATGCAGCGGCCGTACCCGAGAACGAACAGGTCAGGGAAGCCGTCATTGTCGTAGTCGCCGACCGCGACCCCCATGCCGAAGAGGTCTTCTGCGCCTACACCTGCTTTGACGGTCACGTCACTGAATGTTCCATCTCCGTTGTTGCGGTAGAGAGCGCTTCGTAGCGGCTGCACCGGTTTGTAGGCGCGAGTGGCGGCGCCATTCACCAAATAAAGGTCGAGCAGACCGTCTTGGTTGTAGTCAATCCAGCCGCAGCCGGAGCCCATGGTCTCGATCAGAAATTTCTCCGGCGAGGCAGCGTTGTCATGTTGGAAAGTGATGCCCGCTCGGCGTGCAACGTCAACGAAAGTTACGACTGTTTGTGAAGATGGCCAAACATGTGGAGATGCGGCCAAGGCCATCCCGGCCGATCCAGCGTACTTGAGCAGCTCTCGTCTGGAGAGTTTTCGCACGTGTGTAAACGAGGAAATCTTAAATTCTAGTGTCGGCCAAGCCAAGCCCGCGCTTTTTCTCATCGGGCCGGAAGTCGCGGTTCTGGCAAAAACAAATCTCAGCGCAGATTTGGCTTGACAACCGTTCCGCATAAAGTATACAAAATCCAACCAAGAGCAAACGTTTGCCAGTAGTGGGGTCTTGTTGCGGATGTAATTTGCCGCGGCAACTGCGCTTTTGCTTGTGACCGACGGATTGAACGACTCTTTGCCGGAGGAGGGACGTATGTCTCGCAGGTCTGCGCTTTCTGTTTCTATCTCGATCGCAACAATGCTTTTGACCTTAGCCCTGGTAGTCCCGCGCGCGCTCGCGCAGCACGGATCGGAAGGTAAAGTAGCGGTCACGGTTCTAGATCCAAGCGGCAGCGTCGTGCGAGGCGCACAGCTGGAGTTACGGGATCTTGCAACCAATATTGTGAGGAAGGGCGAGACACATGAATCGGGCACCTATACGTTCGTGAACCTCTCCCTCGGGAAATACAAACTGACCGTCACGAAGAGTGCTTTCAAGATGCAAGTCTATGGTGACGTAGTAGTCGAAGCGGCGAGGACAACTGACATCAGCGCAACTCTTAATGTGGGTGCTGTGACTGAGACGGTGACGGTAAATGGCGGCGCGGCGCCCCTGGTCGAAACCACGACGAATAGTATCGGCACAACCATCGACATGAAGCAGATCGAGGGCCTCCCAATCCAGGGTCGCGATATCGGTCAACTATCGCAACTCATCCCTGGGTACACAGGAGGACAGAACAACATAGGAGGCACATGGAATGGTCTCCCCTCAATCGACCAAGGTAACAATATTGACGGTATCATCGGCAGTCCGAGCCGGATGAAGTTTGGTGGAAATTCCGAGCCGGCCGTGACACCACGCCTGGAAAGCATTGAGGAGATGACAGTACAGACTGAGCAGCTGGATATGAATCAAGGTTTCGGGCAGGCCAGCATGCAGATCAATTTTGTTACGCGCCGCGGTAGCAATGCATTTCACGGACGCGTCTTCGATGACTTCAGAAACGCAGCGCTGAATGCGAACAGTTGGAACAACGATGCCCTTACCGCACTGGATCCCACAAACCCACAGAAAAAAAATCCCATAAAGTTGAACGACTTCGGCGGCAGTGTCGGTGGTCCTATCCTCAAGAATAAGTTATTCGTCTTCGGCACCTTTGCAGAGTCCAGGCAGCCTGGGACATCTCAGTACAACAACTGGCTGTTGACGCCTGCGGCACAGTCGGGAATCTTCACGTGGGTTGACCAAACTAGTGGTGCGACAAATACACAAGATCTTTACCAGTGGGCAGGGAGTCATGGGGTGACGAGCAACAACGTCCAGAGTGCGGCCACCGCGGCGGTATTCGCAACCTATCCGGCGTTGAACTTGGGAAGCATTACCCCGGCTGTGAACGGGGATCCGAACGTCGATCGAATCGACTGGCAAGTCTCCAACCCTACGGTGACTTACTACCCGGCAGTCCGCGTCGACTTTACACCGAATGACAAAATGCGTTTTAACGTTGCGTGGAATATGACCAAGAGCACGCAGCCATCAACGAACGCCCCTGATTTCCCGGGTTCGGCCTGGGCAAAGACTGGTGCTGGAAATACGAGTAAGAATTACTCCGCGTCGTTTGGTTTTGATTGGACGCTTTCTCCAAACGTCGTGAACGAATTTCGCGGTGGCTACCTCTACAACAATTCACTGTTTTCGTACAACGCCGCACCGATTGATGTAAATGTGCCGCAGGTTAACTGGAATTATCCTGGCGCCGGTAACCAGCGCGGCACTCAGATGAACGGCACCGTCGATTGGTTACTGGTTGGAACTTTCTATCCGCTGCTGAATGCCTCCGACACTGTCAGCTGGCAGAAGAAAGCGCATAGCTTCAATTTTGGCTTCTCCTGGTATCAGGAGCAAGATCATTACTACAACCCTGTTCAGGGATTCCCCGTAGTGACCCTGGGCCTTGTCACTGGAGATCCGGCTACCAATGCCATCGGTAGTATTCCCGGTTTGACGGGCACTCAGCGCGCGCAGGCTCAGCAGTTGTACGCAATTCTTACCGGCAGAGTATCACTTGTAAACGGTGAATACGCATACGATCCGAAGCGAAAGGCATATGCGAACAGTCCACCAGAACTCTTGGGATATAACCTTGACGAACTCCAACGGGCTTGGGCTTTGCACTTCCAAGACTCTTACCGGCTGAGGACGAACCTCACCTTGAATTATGGTTTGCGGTGGGACTTCACCGGTCCGGACCACGATCTTACGGGCGGCTACCACAACGCGGATCCGGCTGCGATGTTCGGTCCGTCCGGATTCTACAATCTATTTAATCCGGGGTCATTCAAAGGTGACCCGAATCCTCAAATTGCGCAACGGCCACGGCCCTTCAATAGCTGGAACGTCAGCCCTCAGCCAGCTGTCGGAATTGCCTGGAATCCGCACGGTGGCGATGGATGGTTAGGCAAGATCACGGGTGGAGACCGCACGGTGATTCGTGCCGCGGCATCATTAAAGAAATTCACGGAGCCGCAACAGTATTTCTGGAATCAGGCTTCCGATATCGGAGCATTCTTCTACCAGTTTTTTAACCTCTATTCGAACAATAACGGTGGCGCAAATAATTTTTCGCCTGGAAGCTACATTCTGAATACCCCGTTTCTCTTCAACAACAGTGCTCCGCTACAACTGCCTGCGGGAAAGTCTTATCTGCTATCGCCGCAAACTTACTTGAAAAGCGAGGCGGAATCTGATTTCACCTTCGCCGGCGGTCCCGGGGCAAACGGCATTGATCCGAACATCAAGCAGCCGTATAGCGAATCGTGGAACTTTGGCGTTCAGCGGCAGTTGGGGAACACAAGGGCGCTGGAGATACGCTATGTCGGCAACCGAACACTACGGCAATGGATGTATCAGGACATCAACGAGGTCAACATCTTCCAGTCGGGATCCTATGGTGTCCTCACGAACGTCAAGGCGGCGCAGCAAAACTTAGCGATTAACAATGCCAGCGGCAATGCAAATTACCAAGGCTCGTTCGCAAATCATGGATTGCCAGGGCAACAACCCACTCCTCTGTTCGACGCTGCGTTTGCTGGTGAGTCGGCAGGCGCTGACGGTAGTCTTGCCGATTACACTGATTTCAACTTTCAGACGATGGTGCAGATGGGAGAAGCAGGATCGATTGCTGGAAGGCTCACCAACAACAATGGCAACGCCCAATATTTCTGTAACCTGATGGCGGACGCTTCCGGGAATAATCCGTTCGGACCATGCACAAACCCGCTGAACGGAGTGGACTGGGCAGGGGGTCCGGGACCTGGCCTGCCGAGCAATTTCCTTCAGGCAAATCCGTTTGAAGCAGGCAACGGCGCTCTTTACCTGGTTGCTCAGGGGTATTCGAATTACAACGCAATGCAGATTGACTTCCGCCAGCGGCAGTGGCACGGCTTGCAATTTGATGCCAATTACACGTGGGGAAAAACTCTTGGCATCAGTAGCCCAAACAATTGGCAAGGTCAGACCTACACCTTCACTCTGCGCAATCCTCGCTTGGGTTATGGGCCCTCACTCTTTGACATCCGGCACTCCCTGAATATCAACGGCACGTTTGATCTTCCATTTGGGCATGGTAAGGCGTTCCTTGGTCAGAACAAGGTGTTGGACAAAGTTGTGGGTGGCTGGACGGTTGGCACTATCTTTAATTTCCAGACTGGCACCCCATTCCTTCTGGGAGGCGGCAGCGGGAACGGCGACCCCTTTACAGCAAGCACCTTTAACAACAACCCGAATGCCGACGGTCTAGGCGACGGCGGCGTCGTTTTGCATGGCGTGACCCCATCCCAGTTGCAGAGCGCGATTGGCGTATATCGAATACCGGGATCGACTCAGGTTTCGCTCATCAATCCCAAGTACCTAGCCACATCGTCTGGCCCGAACATCGGTGGTGGAGCGAACCCGGCTTTCATTACTCCGAACACGACGCCAGGGACGATCGGGCCGCGTGTCTGGTTGTACGGACCGAAGTACTGGAACGACGATCTCTCTCTGTCTAAGCGTATACCGCTGCGCGAAAGCCTGAGCTTCACGTTCCAAGCGGAAATGCTCAACGTCTTCAATCATCCAAATTTCCAACAAGGACCAGGAGCCGGTTGCAACTATTACTGCACCTCGGCTGGGTACCAGTTCCCGTTTATCCAGGGCAGCGGCTTTGGGCTGGGCGGCATATCACCGAACTACAACGTCAACTCCCCGAATCAGGGAGCACGCGTGATAGAACTGCGGGCGAATATCGAGTTCTGACGTTCCTGCCAACGGGTGATGTAGTCGTGAGTTGACGCTCGGGATTGCACCACTCTTTCTTTTTGACTTAGGGGTTCTTATTTAGGCGCTGAGGTGACGGTCCGAGAAGGGAAGTGATTCTTCCCAGATCAGCTTGACGACCGCCGCTCCTGCAACGCCTGCTTCAGCGACTGCCCAGCGTATTGGATATGCTGCTTCAGCAGCTTGCAGCCGCCGGCAACATCGCGCTGCCGGCAGAGTTCCAAAATCTGATGATGTTCCTCATTGGCGCGCTGGATCCCGTGCGTCAAGTAAAGCTGTAATCGCGTATAACGCTCGCCGCTGTTGTTGACATTACGAATGATCGCCATGAAGTGCGGGCGCTCGGCGCGTGAGTAAAGGATCGAATGGAACTGCCAGTTCAACCGTCCCCACGAGAAAAGATGGTCTTCCTGTTGGAGCTCGCTTTCATAGCGACGCAGAACGACATCTGCCTCCGCGAAATCACTGTCGGTAAGACGCGGGACTGAGTACTTCAAGATCTCCGGCTCAAGCAAGGCGCGGATCGTAAACAATTCTTCGATGTCAGTCGGTGACAGCGCCGGGACAATCGCGCCGCGGTTGGGGACGATTGTGATGAGCCCCTCGGCGTCGAGTTGCCGCAATGCTTCCCGCACAGGAATCCGGCTTACGTGATACTGCATGGCGATAGCGTCCTGCCGGAGTTGTGCGCCTTCCGGAATCGCGCCACGGATTATTTCTTCGCGCAACTTGTCGGCAACCGCCGAAGTGAGCGACTGGCGCGGGATTGCGGATTCTGGTGTGGATAGGAAATTCACGGTATCAACCATAGGACGAAGCCCGTACTGACACACGCATCATAGCGGTACGCCGCCGTGCGCGCAATAACTTCTACACGGTGAAGGCGCGACTTCTGAAGCGGAAGTCGGCTAGGGCAGTGGATTAGCAGTCTCTTTCAGCTCGGGCACAGCAGTTGTTGCTCGTCCGGCAATGCCGCGCATCAGCCAGTAGACAGGAATTCCTAGAAGCACAATCACGAGTCCTGGCCAAGTGGTCGCCGGACGGTACGCGAACAAGACGCCAAGAATTGTGCCAGCCGTCGCAACATAAGCGCCGGGAACAATAGGGTAGCCCCATACGCGGTATGGACGCGACGCTTCAGGCCTTTTCCATCGCAGGCGGAAAACGGCGGCGACTGTGAGGACATAAAAGATGAGAGC
>WNFY01015697.1_pt1 | contig 10451 bp, 11 predicted proteins | sample 5400091 | NCBI WGS metagenome assembly WNFY01 (sample SAMN13153364, study PRJNA577476) | soil metagenome | isolation source: 60 cm soil or saprolite under grassland replicate 1 | place: USA:California | collected 2016-06-15
TCGTCCGCCAGGGAATGCGACTCTCTATCGGCTTTTCACTCTCCATCCTGCATCAAGCCGCAAGCTGGGATCCTGCTCTGCTCGATCTTTTCCGTGAACTGGTAGCCGAGGAGAATGTAGAGCTTATCGGCGTCGAGCCGTATCACAGTTTTCTGTTTTTACTTGATCTCCCAACCTTCGTGATGCGCATGCGCTGGATGGCCGACGAGATGGAACGTATATTTGGCAAAAGGCCCGCTGTAACTGACACCACCGAAATGTGCATGTCCGTAACGCTCTATGATGCCCTTGATAGTGCCGGTTTTAGCGGCGCGGTGATGGATGGAGGAGATTGGGTGATGCAATGGCGTGAACGAACCCACCTCTATACTTACAGCGATGAAAAACCATACGCCGTCGAAATCAAAACGCCGCGCTCTATTACTGGCAGCAGGCGCTCTCCAAAGCGCTTGGCAGCCGAGAGCGAACGAGATAATGGTCCTTACCTGCTCACGCGGCATCGTCAATTGAGCGATGATGTAGGGTTTCGCTTTTCAAACCAAAGCTGGTCTGGTTATCCACTTTATGCCGATACTTATGCCGGCTGGATAGCCAGTACGCCGGGCGATTTTCTCTTTCTCGCCTGGGACTTTGAAACCTTTGGGGAGCATCACCGGCTAAATAGCGGTATCTTTGACTTCATGCGAGCCTTGCCCACAGAACTCGCCAAAAAGGGTGTATCCTTTGGCATGGCAAAATTAACCGAGAATCCTGACCTGCTCGACCTTGCCATCTGGTTATCACAGTCTGACAACCTGCACCTGATCCAATGGTTTGGGCATGGTGGATCAGAGGCAGAAGTTTCCGCCTACTTCACCCCCGATGAGTGGTGGCCCCTGGGGGCACAAGGTATTATCCATGAACAGCAGCAAGTCTACATCAACGCGCTCCACGCCATGGAACCGTACCTACCCGTCCGCTTAATACGCCAGGCTCGGCGTAAGAACGGCACTAAAACGCCTCGCAGCAAAGTTGAACCAACCGTACCAGACTTAGGCTTTATGGCGAGGAGAGAATGACCGCTGCTTAAGGAAACTGAAAATGCCTGTAGAACCCTATAGCATAGACGTACATCAGCACATCTTACCCCCTGACTACATTTCTGCCCTGGCGAGCCTTGGTATAACCACAGGTGGAGGGCGTCCACTCCCGGAATGGGATGTTCAAAGCACGCTTGAACTGATGGATCGCCATGCTATAGCCACAGCCATCACTTCTATAGCAGAACCAGGTATCTATTTCGGCGACCGGGTATTTACGCGGGAACTTGCTCGCCGCTGCAACGAATTCTCCGCTCAGCTCATTCAACAATATCCACAGAGGTTCGGGGCCTTTGCCATATTGCCACTTCCCGACGTGGAGGCTGCCTTGGGTGAACTGGAGTATGCCCTGGACACCTTAAAGTTAGACGGGGTCGTGTTGTTCTCAAACATTGAAGGCAGGTATCCCGGCGACCCGGCGTTTGATATGTTATTCGATGAACTCAACCGGCGCAAAGCCGTCATCTTCCTGCATCCTACCATTCCGGCTATCAATGAAAGTCTCAAGCTCGACCTGCCCCCGTTTCTCATTGAATTTGTCTTCGACACCACACGAGCAGTAACCAACCTGGTCTATAGCCGTACGCTAGAACGCTGCCCCAATATTCGCCTTATTCTAGCGCACGCAGGTGGCACGGTTCCCTACCTGGCATTCAGGATTTCTATGGGACAGGTGATGCTGCCGGGCGCTCCCCAGGGGGTCTTGACCTATCTCAAGCAGCTATACTACGACACCGCATTATCTGCCAATCCCAATGCCTTGCGTTCCCTACAAGCGTTGGTTGATGCGTCACATATCCTCTTTGGCAGCGATTACCCATTTGCCCCTGAGATCATTACCGGCTTCACTGTGCAAGGCATCCAAAACTATGATGGATTCGGTGAGCAAGCTCGCAAGGACATCGAGCGGGATAGCGCTCTCGCATTATTCCCACGTTTTAGCTCACGATGAAGCCCGGTTGAGGTCCGATTTAGATTTTGGGAGTTTCGTCCTATTTTTAACCGTACCATGCGCGAAAAATTGACGGGCTTCAGTCTATTCAGGTAGACTCACCAACAACATTGGTAACGAAGCTTAATGGGCACTCAACGTGAGTAGCCGGTTATATCAAATCCGTTTAAATTGTGTATGTGTAGATCCTGGCGAGGGCAAGCCTCGCCACTACATTTCAAGAAGGAATTAACCGGATTTGATATTATAGGTGAGTATCCATGAAGCAAGCAATGGATATTTCTATGCATGAGGTAGACAATGCAAGAGTTCAGTCCTTTTTCGTCATTTCAACAGCTTAATGATGTTGACGTGATAGAAAGAGAGCGATTGGTAGAAGCTCGAACCGCTCCTCAACCAGTGACCACTGCACCGCTTATATTTACCCCAGGTCAGATTCCAGTAATAAGTTTCCAGCAACTCAAGACTATTTCAGACATATCTTCCATTGAGACGGGAGCATTATCGCTAACTGATGCTTTGCGCTCCACGATGAGCACCAACACCACCGTTCGTCGGGTGGTTATCCCTGGTTCAAAGAAACGTAAAAAGGCGAGACAGGACGAGGGCGCTTCTACTCAGCGCATGAGCCCACGTCTGCGGCACGCTATTATTATCGCTATCATCTTGTTGTTAGCAATCGTAACCCTGGTTTCTCTATCACCATTAGCTAATGGACAAAGGGGTGTGCCAATCTTATCAACGATCGGTACCTGGGTTCATGCGCAGCAACTCAGCTGGCAAGTCCAATCACATAACACTACGGTATCACAGCCGCGCCAAGTGCAGAATAATCCTGCTCCACCTCCAATGACATTACCCAAAAGTCAATATGTTGCAATCGCTCAGCAGGACGCGATTGCTGTGGGTATTTCACCCGACTATTTTGTACGGCAGATCAATGCGGAAAGCGGATTCAATCCCAATACAGTCTCTCCCTCCGGAGCAGTGGGTATTGCGCAGTTCCTGCCGGGTACGGCTGCGGGGCTGGGCATTAATCCCTGGGACCCCATTCAAGCGCTGCGGGGAGCCGCTAAACTGATGGCTAGCTACGCAAACAAATATGGTGGGGATTATGCAAAGGCTCTCGCCGCTTATAATGGAGGCAGTGGAACTGTCCAGTACGCTGTCAATAATTGCGGTGCCAATTGGCTGAACTGCATACCTGGCGAGACCCGGAACTATATCTACAAAATTATGGGAGTATAGAACACCTGCGACCAAGGTGTTCCTCTTTTTTCTTGACATTCACTCTACCTCCAACATACAATTTATATATCCATCGAGAGATATCACAGCAAATAACTTCATGGTCCTTCAAAATAAGGAGCACTATCTAACATGACCACGACCGCTTTACAGAGCGAAGAGGCTCTGCTAGGCCGCATCCGCAAGCAGCAACTTATCGAGTCTATCGACCACATGAGCCCCATCTACCTGGAAGGAATGAAGCGCATTCTGACCGTCTCGGCTGATACGGAGCTGATTAGCGCCCCAGCCTATTATCATGCTGCAGTGTATGCTCCCTCACTCAATGCTTTTGGCTCAGCCATCTCGATCATCCAGGACGAGTTGGGACACGCGCACATCGCCTATCGCTTGTTGCGCGATCTGGGTGTAGATACAGAAGAGCTGATATTTGAGCGCGACCCAGGTAATTTTAAGTACCCCTATGCCTTCGATGTTCCACTAGACAGTTGGGTGGAACTCATCGTGGCCAATGCTTTCTATGACCGTGCAGGTTACACCTTGCTTGGAGATGTTTACCAGAGCACGACTTTTGGTCCATGGAAGCGTGCCCTCGTCAAAGTAGATAAGGAAGAGACCTTTCACCTGCGCCATGGAGAGCAAGGGATGCGCAGGCTCAACCAGGACAACAGCGGGCACGAGGCGCTACAACAAGCTGTTGACTGGATGTTCCTGCTCACGGTCGAATGGTTTGGCCTGCCCGACGACTTGAAGAAACATGGTGAGCAGCTTGAATATGGCTTTAAAGGTCACAGCAACGACGAGTTGCGCCAGATATGGATGTCTACTGCGGTACCGCTATGCAACGAGTTACAACTCAAAGTCCCGGCGCATTACGACGAAACCCAGAAAAAATATATCATTGATTGTCCTTTTCCTGCCCATTTTGACGCCAAAACAAAGCGCTGGCTGCTTGAAGTTGGCCCATGCACCTGGGACGATGTAATGACACGCTGGAAGGCTCGTGGTCCTAAGAACGACGAGTTTGTTGGCATGGTGCAGCGGGGCAAGCGCGAGATGCTGCGCCTTCTGGAGCAGGATTCGGGGTTTCCTTCTGCCAACTCTTGAACATGGTGCCGTTCGCTGGATAATCCAACTTTTTTCAACAAGCTGTTCACATTCTGCGACGCAGTGACAAAACTCCACTGTAACCGTTTCCCGAAGAATGAGCACTATGGGTGAGAAAAAGGGATTATAGGATGGTTCGGGAAAACTGGATGGGTACGACTTTACGAGACTCAACAGGTGCTCATCCATAAGGTAAATTCTCCTGGCACTGACCTTGAGCTTGCTTAGAAGATTGTCGCTCTCTATAATACTAGCAGTAACTATCTGTACTTTTTTTGAGGACTGCAGGTAAAAGTTATACGGCGGACAACATGCAAAAGGTACAAGCTATTCTCCCCATAGGAACTGTGCTAAACGGGCATTATATTGTCGAGAGCCTCCTTGGCAAAGGTGGCTTTGGCAACGTCTATCTGGCACGGGATCAGTGGGACCAACAGAAGCTTTTTGCCATTGCAGAGCTGATCAACCCGAAGGAACAGGAAGGGTATCGCTTCACGCTTGAATATGTCTCGCCAACACCCCTTAATAATCGAGCATTCCCCCGAGCCCAATACGTTTTCACTGACGACAAACTCGGTCGGACATGTCTGCTTGTGAACTATAGTGAAGAACCGCACCTTGAGATACTGCGGTTACAGCAGCCGGAGCAGCGTTTTCCCCTATCACAGGTGATGACTATCATGGCCCCCATCATAAGTGCTGTGAGCCATCTGCATCAACAGCACCCTCCTGTTATTCATCAAAACATTAAGCCGGCCAGCATCATCGTACCACGGACGACTGGCGAGCCCGTGCTGGTTATTCTCCGCATCGTTAAGGCACAGGGCTCCACCACAAACCCTGTTCCTTACTTTGCACCCTGCTATGGAGCGACTGAGCAATACAGTGGAAAGTTCAGCACGCGTACCGATATCTATGGCCTGGGGGCAACATTCTATCTTCTCTTAACTGGGATTGTTCCCCCGGATGCCCTCTATAGAGCCACTCACGTGGACAGCACGGGGATCGATCTTTTGAAGCCAGTAAACGAGGTGGTACCAACCATCTCTACGTTTACAGCTGAGGCTATTCAGCAAGCGATGGCCCTAGAGGCTTCTAAGCGCTTCTCGTCAGTTGAGCAGTTCTGGGAAGCATTGTGGTTCCCGGGGAGCCAATACTCACTGAACAGATCAGAGAGTGAGCCACCAACCTCATTGCCTCCACCTCCACCTGCGCCCAAGCGACCACGGGCTTCCCGTCCCTGGAGGAAGCTCGGCTCCCTCTGGCCCTTTGCCCGTAAGCAAACAGTAGAAAAACCTGCACCTGTAACTAAGCCGTTGCGCTCTCCTCGCTCCTGGAGACTCGGTATACTCATAGGGGGCTTACTTGTGCTATTTACCGTCCTGATCGTTGGAATAAGCTTCTGGTCTTATGCGACAGCTGGCACTACTGCTCATCCGGCTATCGTAACACCTCGACATGCAGCTCCTGCTGTAGTTACTTCCACCTCCCAGCCAACAGGAACGCCTACCACCATTCCTACGACCCCTGTATTAAGGCCTCCAATTGTTGCTGGATCGTATACAGGTACTATTCATAACACTCCTGACAATGTTACTTCAACCATGTCGCTTACAAACTTCAAGCAGGATGGCGGGAAGATTCGCGGCCAACTCGCGCTGGGTTCTGGGCTTCTAGGAAATGGTTTTTTTACTGGGACGGTTGATACTACCCGACGCATGCAGTTCACGGTTCCAGGAGTGTTCGGCAATGGGCCGCTCCATTTCTCTGGAATCGTCCAGACAGATGGGAGCCTCAAAGGAAGCTACTGTAGCCTCGACCAAACTAACCATTGCAATCCTCGTGCTGGTGGTTATGGCACCTGGAACGTTAAACCTGCGACAGCAGGATAAGCAAGTAATGGTATATAATGAGGTGAGTCTTGAAGACGTGTCAAGAAGTAATCCAGTGAGTATGCTCTGGAGCAGTAAGCATGACAACCGCTTATCCATCATTACAGACCCATCTGGGCAATGATCCGGCTTACCCGGCTTTGTGGGATGCCTTACGTGATGTGACAGACCCCGAAATACCGATCAGCGTGGTAGATATGGGCTTGATCGTCGGTTTAACGCAACATGACGGCATTGTGGACCTCAAACTGACCTTCACTGCTATGGGATGTCCTGCCATGGACTTTATCATGGATGATATTCGTACGCGCCTGTTGCAAGAACCAGGCGTGCGAGAGGTTCGCATAGAGATCGTATGGGATCCTGTGTGGACAAAGGCACGTCTCACTGAGGAGGGCATCGAAATAATGCGTACCTGGGGAGTTTCGGCATGAACAGTATGAGTACAACGACCAGTGTACCTAAGCGGCGTGAAGCACTTAATGAGACTCGCGTGTGGCAGGTTTATGCACGGCGCAAGTACGAAGAACCTCTACACGTATTCCCCGTGACTGCATCGTCACGGTAATCGAGGCATAATCTAAAAAGATGGAAGATAAAAAATATGACCGGTTCACATGTAGACCACGCGGCACTATTTGCCGTCCTCTCCTCGCTGACAGACAACAAGCAGGCCATTGGGCGACGCTACGCCTACTGGTGTAACGGAGCGCCCGCCTTAGAAGCCGCCGTTGCCGCTGCCGCTATGACACAGGACGAGCTAGGGCATGCGCGCACACTCTATCCATTACTCGAAGACTTTACTCAGGCCGAGGGGGATCGCAGCCAGGTTGAACCCATGACACGAACGCTACATTACCACCTTGCTTATCTCGATCACGATTTTCAAGGCTGGTCCGACTTCGTCGCCACCAATTTTTTGCTGGATACCGCCTTGACCACCTTTTTTGAAGCAGCACAAAATTCTAGCTACGAGCCGTTACGACAACGATCTCGTAAAATCGTGCAGGAAGAGCGTATCCATGCAATGCATGCAGATGGCTGGGTGCGTCGACTAGCCAAAGCCGGTGGGGCCGTGCGTTCAACACTGGTGGCATCTCTCAATCGCCTGTGGGACGAGACACTCTGCTGGTTTGGACGCAACGACGACCCGAACATGCAGCAGCTTTATAGTGAAGGAATCATTGATGCAACTCCCGACGAATTGCGCAGTCGCTACCTGCAAAAAATTATGCCCACGTTAAGCAGCCTGGAAATAGACGTTCCCGTATCCTTTAATACTGAAACGAAACGCTGGGAACCTCGCCAGCCACTTCCGTGGGCTGAATGGGATGCCATAGCGAGACGATTGGGTTAATCATTATGAGATATAATACAGACAAACCAGAGGCAAGAGCAGAGACAAAAGCGCAGGTAACCTGCCCCTTTTGCGGCTCAACTGAAACAGAACTCTTTTCTTTGTTCGGTCAGCAGCTACTTACAGTTCAATATTATTGTAACGCCTGTCATACACCCTTTGAATGCATCAAGGATGATGACATTCTGGATGACTACACGGCACGAAAGGAAGGCCAACCGTGACCACGACATCGGAGCAAACACTGGTAAACTATACTGTGACTGAGGGCATTGCCGTTATAGAGATAAACAACTTGCCTGCTAACACGTACAGCTATGAGATGATGCGCCAGCTCGACGAGGCTATTTTGCAGGCGCGTTTCGACGAGAATGTCCATGTGCTGGTGCTTCATGGAGCAGGTGAAAAGTTCTTCTGTGCGGGTGCAGATATCGGCATGCTTAATGCAGTTACTCCGACTTTCAAATACTATTTCTGCCTCCATGCCAATGAGACGTTACTGCGCCTGGAGCAGACACCCAAGCTCGTTATTGCTGCCCTAAACGGTCATACCGTCGGTGGCGGCCTTGAGATTGCGCTTGCCTGCGATATCCGTATCGCCCGTCGGAACGCTGGTAGGGTCGGCCTACCCGAGATCACGCTTGGCGTTCTCCCCGGCACTGGTGGCACGCAGCGTATGGCACGTGCCCTGCCCAAGAATAAGGCCATTGAGTTGATGACCGAAGGCAAACTTATCAGCTTTGAAGAGGCGCAGGAACTGGGCCTCATCAACTACATATACGAATCAGAGAACTTCTGGGAAAATGTCATGAACTATGCTCGCCAGTTCTGCCCACCCAACAAGGCATCCAAGACGGTAGGCCGTATTAAGCGTTCAGTGCAGTCCGGTGCCGAGGTGGCGCTCTCCGAAGCCCTGGCGATTAAGCGAGAGTTACAGCAACTCTGCTTCCAGAGCGAAGATGCAAAGGAAGGCCTTGCCGCCTACGCCGAGAAACGCGCGGGAAATTTCTCAGGCCGTTAGATATTCAGCTATATCGTGTATATCTGTGTTGTAGGGGCGCATTTATTGCGCCCATTATATCTGTTGGTTTACAGGTTAAGGATGTGAAAAAAATGCGAATCAAAGTGCTTCTTGAAGCAAGCGACGAAGGAGGCTATACGGTCTATGTACCATCGTTGCCAGGCTGTATAAGCGAAGGAGAGACTGTTGAGGACGCTCTAACAAACATTCGAGAAGCGATTGAGCTTTATCTCGAACCTGTCGAAGATGATTGAATGCAGGTAAAGATTATATGTCAGACGTTCATATTCGTCTCCACAGGGACATCCTCTGGCTGATTCTCGATCGGCCTCCATTAAACATACTTTCGATAGAGATGATCGATAAGCTAACAGCTGCTATGCGCGATGCAATCAAACACTCCCCCCGCCTGATAGTCATCACAGGCGCCGGCGAGCGGGCTTTCTGCGCAGGTGTTGATATCCACGACCATCTCAATGGGCGCGAGAAGGAGATGCTGCGTGCCGTCAAAGATAACTGTGCGGCGTTTGAGGAACTGCGCTCGCAAAATATCCCCACAGTGGCCCTGGTGAAAGGTTATGCCCTCGGCGGCGGATGTGAACTGGCAGCGCTCTGCGGTACCGTCATCGCACATGAAGATGCTACCTTTGGCTTGCCAGAAATCTCCCTTGGCGTTTTCCCACCCGTTGCCGCGGTTTATTTTCCTGCACTCATCGGACGCAATGCCACTATGCGATTGATGCTGACCGGCGAATCTATTCAGGCTAAGGAGGCTCTCCGTTTAGGACTTGCTCATCAAGTCCTCTCCTCAAGACGCTTTCTCCCTGATGCCGAAGAACTTCTTGCGATGCTGGTTACCCAAAAGTGATTGCTTCGGCCAACTTTACCCCTTAAGCTCGTTTATTCGTGTTGGATGGTTGCATCAGTGTGTGCTGGTTTTTGAGGGAACTTTTTTACACGATAAAACGTCTTGACACTAGTAGTTCTCATCAACCGTGCTTTGAAGAAGTATGGAGTTAAGTGAAGAGTACAAGGAGTAATGATAATGCGTACAGTTCGAGTTGACAGACGACGATTAACCTGGTTGATAATCTCGCTTGTTACAGTTCTCGCATTCGTGCTAACGGCCTGTGGTACAAATTCGGGATCAGGATCAGGATCAACCTCGACAGGATCGACCCCTCCCCCGGCCTCAACTGGCTCGGTGAACCCACACGGCTGTCCCAGCAATGCTGTAGTAAATACTGCTCCAGCTCCTGCTAATGTTGTGCTGAAGCCATCGAATAGCAATACTACCGTCAATGCTCATCAAGGTGACGTGATCGAGATTGAACTGCCCTTTGGCCAGGCTTGGAATGGCCCCTCTTCTTCACAGGGTGTGTTGCAACTGCAAACGCCTGCTGGTTACGCCCTGGAATCCGCAAACGCATGTGTCTGGCGATTTACCGCTCAGGGAACTGGCACCACACAACTCAACTTCTTCGGTAAAGCCATTTGCAAAAAGGGTGAAATGTGCCCACAGTACGTTACGAGTGTGCCGTTCACCATCAAAGTGAAGTAGTAACATTGCTGAATAATGGGAGCCAGAAATACGTTCCCTGGAGCGAAATACGAAAAGAGGAAGTGCGGTCTATTGCATTTCCTCTTTTCATTCTCTCAAAAAGTACGAATGATGAGTCCTTGGCTTTACGATGCAAGCCCTCTTCTTAACGACCACACCCCCAAACCAACTGTCGTCAGCGCTGAAAGCGCCAGCACGCTCATATCGAGAGCGAACTGTTCCGCCGAGCTATAG
>WNFY01008312.1_pt1 | contig 10449 bp, 9 predicted proteins | sample 5400091 | NCBI WGS metagenome assembly WNFY01 (sample SAMN13153364, study PRJNA577476) | soil metagenome | isolation source: 60 cm soil or saprolite under grassland replicate 1 | place: USA:California | collected 2016-06-15
GAACCCCAACTTCCCAACGCGAAAAACTCTACGATCAGTTTCGTCGCGGAGAACTCAAACGGCTGATAGTGAGCAAAGTAGCGAACTTTGCGATCGACCTGCCCGATGCTAATGTGGCTATTCAGGTATCAGGTACGTTTGGTTCTCGGCAGGAGGAAGCACAGCGCCTGGGCCGCATTTTGCGCCCCAAGATCGATGGGAGCCTGGCATACTTCTACTCCATCGTCACCCGCGACACTCGCGACCAGGATTTCTCCGCCAATCGCCAGCTCTTTCTCACTGAGCAGGGTTATCGCTATATGATAGAGGACGCCGAGGCCTTGCTGGCCAATGGCTCTCTTCCTTGACATGCATCCGTGATGGGTGATACCCTTTTGGCAATATCTCGATCACTCAGTTTGACAGAAAACAGCAATAGTTGAAGTCGGGAATGAATCTAAAGAAGGGTATCATGGTGGATAGCTACATTAATGTGACAAGCGAGGATTTTGCTGAAAAGGTACTGAATGCTCCACACATGGTCATCGTCAATTTTTCGGCCGAGTGGAGCAGTTCCTGCCAGATACTCGACCCGGAGTTCGAAGCGATCAGTAAAGAGTACCTGGGGCGTGTGACGTTCGCCAAGCTAAATGTGGATCAGAACGAGCAACTGACCAGCCAATGGAATGTCGATGGCGTTCCTACACTCGTTTTCTTCAAGGGGGGTCAGGAGATTAACCGCATCAAAGGCATCGTGATGCGTGACAAGTTGCGCCGGCAGGTCGAAGGAACTTTACTGGCACTCTGATTTGATATGCGTATAGCAGGCCAGTTAGGTTCATCAACTCGGTCAGGAGTAGTTCTTGGAGTGTTGTATCCCATTCGATTAGAAGCATCGTTACATGAGACTATTTGGGGAGGACGAAGATTAGAACGCGATGGGTGGAAGTCGCTGCCGCCTGGTGATATTTTCATTGGAGAAGCCTGGGAAACCGAGATAAGCACAATTGCCAGGAACGAGCCTTATCGAGGCAAAACACTAGGAACACTAGTAGAGGAGCTAGGATCAGCGCTACTTGGTAAGCAGGCTATTTCCATCTTCGGCCATCGCTTCCCACTGCTTGTGAAATTCATTGATGCCAATGACAAGCTCTCGGTACAGGTTCACCCGGATGATACTTATGCCGGACTGCATGAGGGCGGCAAATTAGGCAAGACAGAATCCTGGTATATCCTTGCCGCCGAGCCCGGCGCTACCATCATTCATGGTTTTAAATCCCCCACCACGCGCACTGAGGTTCACGAAGCTATTCAACACGCATCACTGGAGCAGCTTCTTCATGAGGAGACCGTGCAACCGGGAGATGTAATCTTCGTTCCCGCTGGAACGGTTCACGCTATTGGCCGTGGAGTGATGCTCTACGAGTTGCAGGAATACTCAGATATCACGTACCGTATGTAACAATCCCTTGCTGTCTCGCACTATGGTGTATCACCTCGCGTGAAGGTGATGCGGGTGCCGTTAGCAGGTGGACCAGGTTATGACGAACTATGTCTGGTGGCCTGCAAGTATTTTGTCACTCGCGAACTGACGTTCAGGCAGGAAAATGGTAGGCTGAGCTGCGCGGAAGGCAGAACGCAGGAAAGCTGCATCATCCTCTCTTCCTTGGGAGCCGAGGTCGAGGTACACTTTGGCGCCTCGCTCACCGGGAGCGAGCGCCTTTCTCGCGGTGAAACGATGGTGTTGCCAGCAGCGTTAGGAAGCTACCACATTGAAGGTGAAGGCAGGTTACTACTGTCTTACGTGCCAACACCTGACGACAAGGCCTGGCGCTTATGGGAGGCGAAAAATGGCATGAAGGTTTGACTTCAAGTGGCTTGCGTGGCACTGAGCTAATTTACTTCACTTTTGTTTTGCTTTCAGTACCTTAGCTACGATCTCCTCAAACTGGGGATTATCCAGAGAGTGGTTAGGCATCACTTCAGGGTTGAGATATAGCTCAAGTTCTGTCAGCAGATCCTGCGCTCTCTCTTTTGTTATATGAGTACTAGCACTATGGTGCAAAGCAAGTTGGAGCAACGGTTGTGCTGCTTCTTTCTCACCATTTTGCATACGAACTGCGGCCAGGGTCACCAGAGCTTCTAGAGCAAGCGGGACCAACCTGGCTTTTGTCGCTATTTCTAATGCCTCAAATGCGCAGCATTGCGCCTCATTGTATGCTCCCATTATGTACCAGCCGTTAGCAAGATAGTTCAAGGCAAGAGCCGTTCCCCATAGTTCCTCTATCATCCTGAACAACTTCAGACCTTCATGAAGATTCTGTCCAGCCTCAACCGTTCTCCCTAAATAATAGGTGGCCACGCCAAGGTTACAGAGCGCAATAGCTTCACCCCACCGGTGGCTGATCTCCCGGCTTAGTACGATGCCATCCTGAGCCAGACGCTCTGCCTCAGCGTAGTTTCCTAGTGCGCATGCTGCCATACTCAGAAAGCTGTAACATAGTTCAATGAGACGCTTGTCCCCCATTGCTTGGAATAACGCCAACGCCTCAGAGATCAAATTATAGGCTTTCTGGTACTCTCCGAGCATATAGGCAACTATTCCCAAATTCCCGATGGACCATCCTTCTCCCCAGCGATCACCGCTAGCACGCTGGAGGGCCAGGCTCTCCTGGAGATATTGTTGAGAGCCTGCGTAGTCTCCCATAATATGGGCGGTCATACCAAGCGTAATGAGCGGATTCATCAACTCCTCCTGCGCTTCATATTGTCGTAGCAGATGTAAACTTGCCTGTGACATTTCCACAGCCTGCTCGTAGCGTCCCGAGGCAAGATTGAGCCATCCCCGCCCTGCCAGAACTTGACCGAGGACAATAGTATTCTGTGCGTCCCACTCCTCATTGCTTTGATCGATCCCTTTCAGTTCCGCCGCAGCCAGCTTGAATGCTTCCTCCCCTTCCTGAAACCATCCCTGGGTATCATAAAAATCCAACAGGCTCTGCAACGATTGTTTTATCTCCATCACTCTACGGTGTGTCACGTTCCATTGCCATGCCTGCCGTATATTTTCAATTTCAGCGCGGATCTCCTTGAGCGCATCTCCAGCGAGATAGCTTCTTAGATGCCCTTTTCGCTGATAAAGCATTTCCGCGTAGTAGGAGCTGTAGAGATCGAATGTCGCGTCCCGTTCAGCAGGCAGTTGTTCTAGCTTCATCGCCGCATATTGCCTCACAAGCTCATGCATGTCGTAGCGTCCGGCCCCGTCATACCGCAGGAGCGATTTATCGACTAGCGTAGCCAGGTGAGTCAGCGTAGCGCCAACGACACGTTCTGCTGCTTCGCGTCGAAATCCACCACGAAAGATTGATAACTGCTGAAATACCCGCCGCTCGCCAGAAGATAGTAGGTTCCAGGACGGCTCAAATACCGAGACTATACTGCGGTGACGAGGTAAGATGCTATGCGACGTTGTAGCAAGAAATGCCAGGCTCTTCTCAATCTCACGCGCTATTTCCTCATACGAAAGAACTCTCCCCCAAGTGGCAGCAAGCTCGATTCCAAGCGGCATACCTTCGACCATCCGACAAATATGGATGACGCTTGAGAGTCCCGCTTCTGAAAGCGATTCATCTGTAGATGTCTGGCGTGCACGTTCCAGAAATAATTGAACTGCCCCAAATATCTCATCGTGTTGAAGCCTCTTCTCGGTTCTAGGAAATGTCAGCCCGGCAAGTTCAATAACCCATTCTCCTTCAATATTGAGCCGTTCACGGGAGGTGATCAAAAGAACTATGCCGGGCGCTTGATGGATAATATCTGCTATCGGCTCTATGCCATCCAACAGGTGCTCAAAATTATCTAATACCAGGAGGATTTTCTTTTCTCTCAGGTAAGCAAGCAGTTGCAATTTTGGGTCTGCCGTCCCGTTGAATGAAAACTGGAGAGCATTTGCGATAGTGGAAACCAGAAAATCGGCAGAACTCACCGGAGCAAGAGACACAAAGTAGGCCCCATGAACAAACATCTCAAGCAGCGCCTCAGCAATCGCGATGGCCAGGCGCGTTTTGCCCATGCCGCCAGGACCGGAGAGCGTGACCAGTCGCACGTCAGCGCGTTGTAGAAGGGCAAGGATTGCTTTCATTTCCTTCTCGCGCCCAATAAGCGCATTGGGCTGGGCCGGCAAATTGTGTGGATGATCTGTCTTCATATGAAGTGGGGGAAAGGCATCGGTTACGTCAAGGTTCAAGTAGGCCCGTGAAACTTTGATAAAGAGAGTACGTTCAGCAGGGGATATTTCCAGGCAATCGGCAAGCCGTTCGGCAATCTGTTGTGACGGACGACGACTCCCCGCCTCGATTTTTCGGATAGTCGCCACCGAACACCCAACCTGTTGTGCAAGTGTCTCCTGTGTGAGATCAAGGACTTTGCGTCGCCGCCTGATCCATTGTCCAAACGGAATGTCCTCGTTCATCTGTCTCTCCTGTCCAGCTAAGGCGCGACAAGACCTGCATTCATATATGTCGATAAAATGAGAAATGGTCATCAGAACTAAGAAATAGTAGACGGAACATGCTCATATAATTCTTGTAGCGCTTCTTGTATCAGTTATTGTACCGCAAACTTGTACCATAAGGTGTTCAATTTAGGATTTAATCATATTAGGATTTAATCGTGATGAAGAAATACCTCTTCTTCGCTGGTTTTCTGTCATCCAGAATTTATGAGCAGGAGAAGCATTATGGCAAACCTTTACTTCGATACTGGTGATGAGACACTCAAGGAGAACGGCGATTACACCGCCTTCCACATGCACACAGTGGCTGCCTTTGCTACAACTTCGGGTCAACTGAGTGGGACAACGCGCACCGAGTCCCATTTTGACTTGAGAGGGTTTACAGGTGGTGTTCAGGCATTTCTCGTTGATGCCAATAGCAATGTGATCTACATGTCTCAGGTCTATCAGTACGGAGTAAATGGGCGTTGGATTCCTGGCGGACCTCATGCCCGTGATGACCAGTGGAACGAACAGATTGACCCGGATAAGAGCAGCAAGGCTGCCGCTCTCCATATTGTGCAATTCGAGGATCCCCACAATTGTCTGCTCCCGATTCTCGAGTCGCTGCCAAATATTATTATCGGGGGGGCACAGACATGGAATAGTATTCTCCAGGCTCTCTGCGAGGCATTCCCCGACCTGAATCCGTATGGCTAGTGCGAGTACCGGTTTTTGTACATAGATCTATCTCACAATCACACGAGGAGAAACCGTATGCCACTCCGACATCTCTTATCATATGGCGGACTCGATAGTGCTAATGCTAGCGTATTCGAGCCGAAAACGCTGGAAGAACTCCAACAGCTGCTCCAGAGATTACAGGCAGAAAAACGCCGTGTCACTGTTCGTGGCGGCGGCTACTCATTTGATGCCCAATCCTTGAATGACGATACCGTAATTATGCTCAACCATTTTCACGCCATTAAGTCTATCGAGCCTGAAAAGCGTCAAATTACGGTGGAACCAGGTGTACGCTGGAAAGATATGTTGCACGCACTTCGTCCGTATGGACTAACACCCCATATCGTTGTCACAACCGGGCAGGTCACAGCGGGAGGGGCGCTCTGTGCTGATTGCCTTTCGAGAAATTCTTCTAAATACGGAAAAGTGGGATGCCATATAGCCCGTTTTCAGCTTCTCACGGTTGACGGAAAGTGCATTGAATGCAGTCCTACTGATAATCAGGAGCTCTTTTCGACGGTCATTGGCGGCTTTGGCTATCTTGGAGTGGTCATAGAGATTACGTATGACCTCCTCCCTATCGGGGACAAAACCCAGGTAGAGACAGTCGTGAATAAGTATATCTCATTTGAAGGTCTCGTTGACGGTCTTCAGCAGTATCTCCATGAACTGGAGGATTGGGACGCTCTATACGCCATCGCATTCTTTTCAGGCAACGGCGAAAAGGGATTTGTGTGCCGTTCCAGGTACAGTTCCAACAAGCGCTTTAAGAGGTTGTTCATCTACCAGAAGAGCAATTGGCTCCGCATCCTCTTTGAGTGGATTATACGTGTTGCATGGATCAATACTCTCATCCTCAATCTAGGTTTCCAGTTTTTTGTCAAAGACAACGAGACATACCTGGACGATCTTGAGAGCTATACCTTCTTTATGGAGAGCAACAGGAGATCGAAGGTGATTGCCAGGCGCTTTGGCATACAACTGCCTGTGATACAACAAACGTTCATCATACCAAAGTTACACCTGTTAGCATTTCTTCATGGTCTTGCAACACTACTCCGAAGCAAACGGCTCAATCCGAGTTTGTTCGATATCGTTCCTATCCCAGGCGACGACATGCTGATGTCGGCAAGCAGAGCACTCGACGGCTTCGCCGTCAGCGTGGCCTTTGAAGACCTGGATACGAGAACCATTTTAGAACTGCACAGACAATTGCAGGCTGCAAGCGCTCTATGTGCCGAACAAGGTGGCCGCGTGCACCTCGTAAAAAATGTCTATGCGACGCCAGAGCAACTGTATGGGATGTACAGCGATGATATGGAGCGCTTTCTACGCTTGAAGGAGCAGGTAGATCCAGAGGGCTTCTTACACAACAGTTTTTTTGAGCGAGTCTTTCAGTATGGTCAAAGCCAACTCCAGGGTTTTCACTTGCCAGAGCGTCTTAAAGAGTAGATAAGGCAGGTGTACAAGAAGGAGCATCTCCTATGATTGATGATCTATCGCCGGTAGACGTTGAGTCATTGCCTGATCTTCCAACGCTGCCGTCTCTCGTTCCTGAGTTGCCTGAGCTACCTGGCGCTATGAGTTTGTCAGCGCTCGCAGAGCGCTCCATGAGCGAGATCGACAACTACCGCCGTGGAGAGCCATCCAACGATCAGTATAGCTTAGAGATTTTCCGTCGCGCTATGCTGGAGCGTGATAATGCGGCCTGGACATTGTTGGAAAATCGCTTTAAGGATTTTTTGCTTGGTTCGTTTCGTCGCCATTCAAAGTCTGAGGCTGCGTCTCGCCTGGATAGCCCGGAGAATTACGTGGCGAGAGCTTTTGCACGTTTCTGGTTAGCAGCCGTCCATAACCAGCGACTGGAGTTCACTACGCTGGCTGCCGCGCTCCGCTACTTGCGGGGGTGTCTGAATAGTACTATTCTGGATGCGCTGCGGGCCTACTCGCGAGCGAAGGAAGTGGCTCTACCGGAGCCAGATTTCGGCTGGGAACCAGCAGTAGAGGACCACGATGATGGTCGTGATCTGTGGGAGGCCCTATCCGGCATCCTCCCCGGCGAACGCGAACGCCGTCTGGCCTATTTGCTGTACCACTGTAACCTCAAACCTCGGGAAATCGTGCGCCTTTGCCCGCAAGAGTTCCACAAGGTGGAGGAAATCTATCGCCTGCGGCGAAACATCATAGAGCGGGTTCAGCGTAGTGCGGATCAAATTCGTTGGAAACTCAATGGCGAGAAGGCCTGGGAACGATGAGGTCCTTACAGGCGCGATCAAGATTCCAGAGCCCTACATTTCTTGTCTGCGTTTCTTGCGTTCTTCCTCCAAATCGGTCACGGTTCCCTCGACAATCTTGCCTTCTATATCTGGTTCCGCTGACCCATAGAAGGGAGGACGCGGCGGGAAGCACTGTTGCATACGACTTATTTCTGAAACTCCTTTGGAGATGCCAGCGCCGATATTGAAAAGGAACAACGCAGCGGCCAATCCTGCCCATACACCAAGGCCAACCAGGAGGGTGACAATGCCTCCAACGACACCGTTGAGAACGCTTTCGGTTATAACTCCCGCCAGCACAGCTATATAAAAGAAACGTACAAGTACCTTCAACAACCAGTGTATAAACCAGAACACGGCCTTTACTGGGTCTGCTGGCATCTCCCAGCGCGGAATCAACTCACGTTTCGGTCTGATTGAGCGCATGCTGACCTCACCTTCGCTGCGTTACCATTGCTATACATATTGTAGCAGCATAGGTTCGCATACGCTAGTGATTTGAGGAGGTTGGCAGGGGGAACATGATGCTATCACTACCATCCCCTGCGCGTAGCCTTATCGCTGCTGTACTCTGGTCGCCATCCGTCTCCAGATGAAATGGGCCATAGTACGGGTTATCCGGCGTCGTCATGAAAGATCGTGCTTTAATCGCTACAGAGACAGGAGTGGAACTACTTCTGGACAGGCTAAAGGCAACTAGCAATTGATCACCTGCCCGTATCGCGGTAAAAGTACACTTACTCCCCCTGCTCTGCTGATCGACACCACCGGGGATAGCCGTCATGGCATAGCTATATGTCGTTCGATAACTCGGCTCCTCTGAGTGCAGAAGACTCCAACGTGTAACCAGCCATGTCGAACCCTTGTGAGTGAGTCCTGATATCCGTGTATCGAGCAATCGCAGATCACCTGTAAATTCGTTTGAGGAGGAGGTTTGAACTGTCGTAGACGCGACAATATAAAGGCGGTAAGGAGCACCACCCAGGCGTACCGGCTTATCGATAAGCGTCGCTGAAGCGAACTGCCTTAGCAGGGCACCAGTCAACCCATCATACGGTCCAACCAGGAGCACAGCGGGGCCATAAGCAGGGTTGGGAAGAACAAGACAACTGGTGGCATCAAAGAGAGTAGTAGGAGTCTGCATTTGTTCGGCAAGGTAACGCAGCGCCGTCTGTGTGGCGGGATCAGTAGTGATGTAGACTCTGCTGAGATGGCGTTGCTGTGCCAGTTGGTCGGCCTCGTTGAGCGCATGTTGCATGGAACGGAGATCGTTGTGATAGGGATATGGCTGGAAACTTCGATCATCGAAGTAGCCGCTACTCGTATCAATGACCGCTGCCGTACTGACTACCAGTTGTGCGACAAGCGCGATGCATGCAATGGCATACATGACATAGCGCGAGCTAGTCCATCTACCTCCATATGCCTGTATGTGTGCAACCGCCTTATCCAGCAAGATGCCGATCAGGATAAACGGCCCGGGCATGAACATGAAAAAGTATTGCGAGTGCAGGCTAATTGCATGACGCGAGAGGATCAACAGTGGCACGATTTGCCATATCAGCAGCAAGAGGAGGCCGCAGCGGTAGGGCGTGGCCAGTAGGGCCTTCCACCATTCCACAATGGTCACGAAGGCTTTTTGTACCACGTTACCGCTTCCTCCTATCGTTGATATCTGAGATTGTTCTTCTCCCGAGAGCAAGCACAATAGACCCGCTGCCACAAACCCACCCAGGGTCAGTAGAAGTATAGCAATGGATAGCCATGGAAGCAGCGGAGCAAGTGCGCGCACTATAGAATGCATATTATCCGGCAGGTTATCATAGGGAGCGAGAAAATAACGATAGAAGTGGATAGCCTGGGTATCGAAATGAGCATGCCGGTTTGTTAACGTAAATATACCCTGTATATCGGCAAAACCTGTAAAGGCCTCCCAGACAAGGTAAGGCAAGAAGATGATAAGCAGTAAGAAACAGGCTAGCAAAAGATCGCGCCAGCGCAAGGTCCCGGGCGCAAGCGCTATCGCCGCCAGCAAGGGTACGCCCAGCAGGAACGTGGTTGGATGCATCTGGTAGAGGACGCCCAATAACACAAGGGCAAGCCAGAGCCAGCCCTTACGACGCTCGACAACGCCGCGGAACAGGGAAAACATGAAAAGGACTACAAATGGCGGCATCAGATTAGGTTGCCATATAAAGCGCGCATAATTAAGCGGACCGGCAGCAGTTGCATACAACAGTGCAGCTGCGACCCCTGCAAATCGTCCATAGTAACGACGAGCGAAAAAATATGTCAGCACAGCCGCCGCGGTCGTAAATACTCCTACCAGCGCCGCGCCCCACATCGGGTTGGAGCTAAGTGCGGCCAGCGGCATAAAGAGGTAGATGACACCTGGCGGATTAGCAATTCCGATCGAGGCTACATTGCTCGTGACAGGTAGCAGAGCATGATGCACAGCATCGTAGGCCAGGCGATAGAGCTTGGCCTGGTCTTCATCCAACTCGGTTGTATTGATCTGGTAGAAGCGCAGGAAGCCCGCAACCAGCAGGATAAGGTAAACTTCCCATGTGCTAGCAGTAAATGAGAGCAGCCTGAGAAACCATGTACGCAGTCTGTTACTGCTGGGCGGTGATGGCGTCTCTATGTTCGTTTTCTTCGATGGCTTAAGGCTGATAGTATCTTTGCTCATAGCGAGGCTATTCTACCATGTTTGGGGTGGGATGTAACTACGACGAGACCAAAGTAATTGTAACCAGTACCTCAAGAACGCGAGCATCCACAAGCGCTTATCGTCAAAGTTGCCGCATAGCGTTGCATTCAGCTACCTTTCGGCTTGCAACCATACCTGCATCTCACCAGGAGTGCGATTATCCCATGCGTAATAGGGAATGGCTGTAATGGTGCATGGATACGCCGTTGCAGGCCAGGAACGATACAACATTCCTTCCCAATCAGCAT
>WNFY01006445.1_pt1 | contig 10445 bp, 9 predicted proteins | sample 5400091 | NCBI WGS metagenome assembly WNFY01 (sample SAMN13153364, study PRJNA577476) | soil metagenome | isolation source: 60 cm soil or saprolite under grassland replicate 1 | place: USA:California | collected 2016-06-15
GCGAGCACGGCACGAAGCTCTTTTCGGCACTGGGAATATTCCGGGGAAAATTCCTCGCATTCGAGAGTGGCACGAAGGTTTTTCAGCTCTGGGGAAATTTCCAGGGAAAATGCCGTTCTTTCAAAGTGCCACTGTAGTGGGTCAAAGCGTGCAACCCAGCGGTAGGTGGGGGCAAAATGGCCAGTGGAGCCCGTAGGGGATTGAAGCCAACCCGACACCACGGTACGGCTCGCGCTGCGCGCGGCAAAATGGCCAGTGGAGCCCGTAGGGGATTGAAGCCCTCCGAGAGTTGTTGCCATTGGTGCACTGATAGTCCGGCCAAATGGCCAGTGGAGCCCGTAGGGGATTGAAGCTCCAGCAACATAGAACCGCACCGAGAAAGCACGGTTTTGGCCAAATGGCCAGTGGAGCCCGTAGGGGATTGAAGCGAGAAGAGCACCGAGTAGCCCACGAACTCCGGCCAGGGCTAAATGGCCAGTGGAGCCCGTTGGGGATTGAAGCGCTATCTTTCGATAACGGGTTCTAACCAAAACCCAGGGCTGGTTTACGGATAAGCCCGCGACCGCTGAGGTATAATCCAATCCTCGTTGAGCAGATCGGTTCGTAAGGCGACGACAGCAGTGCCATTGGTCCGTTTCCATCGCATGCCCCGCTTTTTCATGCGGCGGTTGATGACCAAAGCTACCCCCCGCTCAATCATGCCGCTTCCAACCGGATACCCATGCTTTCGCCAGATCTCGTAGGAACCAATCCACGGCCGTTGATTCTCTAGATACGTCATCGCCTTCTTGACGGTCTCCAGTGGCTCAGCCGCGAGTCCTGTTGCCAGGGCGCGCAATCCTTGCACCGCCTGCTCGACACCACCATGCCAGAGGCAGGACCGATGCAGGTACAACTGGTAGTCTCGTTCCCGCTCCGAAAGCGGTTTGGCACGTGCTGCCGCTCGGATGGCGTGGCTGATTTCTCGCCAGAGATGCGCCCAATCCAGAATGCAGGTGGCGTGCGGGAAGTGCCGCCCTTGTTCGGTCTTGATCCAATTGGCTCCATCTGCTACCACCACGACAGGACGTGCTTGGTCTGGCTCACGGTCCGTGCTGCCGCCTCTGCCAGCGTTCCGAACTGTCTCGAGGGAGCAAAAGTCGCCACATAGCGCCGCCGGGCGAGTCGATGACGTTGTCTGGGAGGACGTCTGGGTCCCCTCTGACTCCAGGAAAACGTCGTGGAATACGTCGGCATCGGCAAATCCTCTACCTGCGAACACACCACTGCGACCTTCCCCTCCATCCCTCCCGGCTGGTCTCGGCTACATACCCATCCCCCATCCAATCCCACCAGAAGTGGTTGCTCCCCGTTCTCTGCTGGAGTGACCTGCGCTGGGCCTTGGGTACAGATGCGTTCTGCCTCCGCTTGCTGGTCCGCCGCTCGTTGCTTGCCGTGCTCATTGGTCAGCAAACGAATCTCTTCCGCACTGATTTGAGCGCCGCTCAGTTTCTTCAAGAGCTGACTGGCTACCCGATAGGGCCAGGAACAGCCAGCCAGCAGGGCTGCTTCTTGTAAGGGCTGACTGATCGTTCCTCCCTTGAGTCCGACAAACAAGCTGTTGGCCGGACACCAGCGGTGCAGACATTCTTGACAGCGAAAGCGCCGACGTGCTACCGCTACCCGCCCGAAGACCGTCGCGATCACCCGGCGCATCGTTCCTTCCAATCGGCGCTCTTTGTGCCCACACTGTGGGCAACGGACCTGCTGGTCTTCCCGACGCCTGATCGCTTGTTTGAGGCCCTCTCGCATCGCTTGCTGTCCGGCTTCTTGAATCTGCTGTTCCATTTGGGTGAGACTGGCCGTTGTCGAAATCTCGATGGTGAGCGATACTTGTACTTGCATGAGGGAGTTCTCCTTCTGTGATTGAGTCGGGTTTCATTTTCTTTCACAGTAGGAGTTTCTCTCTTTTTTTGCAACCCTGGGTTTTGGTTGGAACCGAACCTCGATAACTAGGACACTCACCGCCCTCAATTAGCAAAATGGCCAGTGGAGCCCGTAGGGGATTGAAATGGCTGACCGCTTTTGAGAATAATCCCAATCTTGCTTGGGCAAAATGGCCAGTGGAGCCCGTTCGAGGGTCGGCTGTAATTCATACATTGAAATTTGGGGCATAGTAATTTTAGTACTATCGGAAAATCTTTATTTTTAGAGAAACATAAAGTTGAGTATCTAGTTTCGCTAAGTGCTGCTGAGTTTCTAAATTACTTGCATCGGTATTGCTGCGATATCCTGGAAAGAAAGAGTGCAGGGCTAAGGACTGCTTCTGGCTATGAGTTAGTTGCGACCCTCACGTCATTTCCATGTGCAGCAGAGATGAAGGGGAGAGGACCATTTCGTTCAAGCGTTGGTAAGCAAAAGAAAAAGAGGCACAGGTGATAGCTGGAAGAAACAGTGACGAGCATCTCTCTTCAATTTCGGTCAGCCCTCGCTAAGGCGGCTAAAAATGTTGCATAGTGCTGCTCGCTGGAATCGTTGCTCCATCGCTGCTTCTTTGTTTGTGAAAGGGCATCCTGTACCCAGTCCGCAATGATCTGACGTTCTTCAGGGGTCGTGTTCCCTACCAGGAGGCCGGGAATGTCTTCATCCAGATCCATACTGCTGTCCGTATAGAAACGGTAGATGGCAAAGAGCGCCTGTAAGACGCGCAGTCGTATCTGCTGATTGTCTTCCTCGCCCGCAAAGCAGGTATCGAGCCCATCAATACAGCCGTGGAGAATGACGCTGAAGGCGATATACTCGTCTGGATACGTATTATAGTGCGCAATAACTTCAGTGACGAGCGCTTCATAGATCGTGAGCGCTCCGACGTATTGCTGCTGTTTGGCAAATTCATCGGCAAAGGTCTTGATGGCGAGAAGTCGTCGTTGCACTTCGTGGCGTTTATATTTGCGCAGTTGATCACCCTGTGCCATTGCAGCCAGTACCTGTTGTCGGTATACGTCTGCATCAAGCGAGACTTGCAGTGGGCCGGAGGTGGGCAACGGCGTTGTGAGCAACCATTGGAGATCTGGTTCCTGGCGCAACATCTGTTGGATGATGGCGATTAATTCGGCTTTCTCATATTGTTCTAGCTTTTTTTGTAGAGCCTTCATAAGACCGCTCCTCTCAGGAGTAGGATGTATGGGTCTATCTTACCATGAATGAAGAGGGATGTCCTTGTTTTCTCGCGGTTCGTATTATATCCTGGTACTAACGAGTCAGGAGAGGAGAGAAAGCATGACGAGACAGATCTCAAAGGGCGTGTGCACGTTTTGTCACGCCGAATATAGCAAATCAGGGATGAGCAGGCACCTGGAGACCTGCAAGCAGAGAGCCAGTGTCGAAGCGCAAACAGGGCATGACCGGCAGGCACAGACAATCAGGAAATTTCATCTACTGGTTCAAGGGCTTTACTCGCCGATGTACTGGATGCATCTCGACATCACGGCCAATACGACCCTGGCCACATTGGATCAGTTTCTCAGGGATATCTGGCTGGAATGTTGCGGACACCTGAGTGCATTTACGATTGCTGGCACGCGCTACCGCGTAGATGAAGCGATATATGAGTGGGATACACGTCAGAAAAATATGCGGGCCCCCCTGGATGAAGTGCTTCGCCCCGGCCAGACGTGCTCCTACGAGTATGATTTTGGCTCGACGACTGAACTGACATTGAAGGTGATTTCGGAACGGGAAGCGACTGCGGAAGGAAAGGCGATCCACGTGCTAGCCAGGAATAGCCTGTCGTTTGTCCCATGCGATGAGTGTGGGGAGGCGCCCGCAATCCTCACCTGCGCTCGCTGCGTCTACCATGACGCGGGCTGGCTATGTAAGGACTGCGCGGAGAAGCACGACTGTGGACAAGAGATGCTGCGACCACGAGTAAATTCACCACGAGAAGGCGTGTGTGGCTATACAGGCCCGAATCCGGCTTTTAGCTGGTAGCCTGCCCCTCATCTTACTGTCCATGAGCGGGATAGATATGCGTGAGTTGCCTTCATTGTTGGCAACGGACGCTTTCGCTGCCCGTTGCCAACAATGGCCACAGATCAGCCTTTGAGGCCGCTTTGTCTATAGCCTTCTATGATAAAGCGCTGCATGAAGAAGAAGATAATCACCAGAGGTAAGATGGCAATGGCCGCGCCCATAAAGAGTTCATGGAGATTGAGCACCTGGGCATTCAAGTAGTTAGAGAGTACCACCTGGACCGTCCATGCCGATTGATCCTGGCCAATTACCAGCGGCCAGAGGAAAGCGTTCCAGCTATTAATAAAAGTGATCACGCTCAGGGCGGCAAAGATACCGGTGGAGTTGGGCACCACGATGCGCCAGAAGATGCCCCAATAGCCCAGGCCATCAACACGCCCCGCTTCCTCCAGCTCATGTGGGAAACTCAGGAAGAACTGGCGAAATAGAAAAGCTGTAAAGCCACTGAAAATGCCCGGTACTACCAGTCCTTGCAATGTATTAACCCAGTTGAAGTATGATACTACGAGATAGACCTGCACAAAGATGATCGCAAAAGGGATCATCAGAGTGACCAGGATGGCGTAGAACACTACATTCGCCCAGCGATATGGGATACGTGCCAGGCCGTAGCCGGCCAGAGAGCAAACAAGGATCTGTCCAGCCGTCTGGAAGACGCTAATGATGGCGGAATTGGTCACGCCATCCAGAAAAGGTACGTCCGGGTCACTGAACAGTTCTCCAATGTTTTCGAAATGAAGTGCACTGGGGAAGAATGTCCAGTGAGGAGACGTGATATCTATATCCGTCGCCAGGCCGTTTCTCACAATGAGATAGAACGGCAGCAAGAAGAGAAGCGCCAGAATGATCAGGAGCCCATAACGGAGTACTACGCTGATCACCTTTCCAGCAGAGAGAACTGGTGGGTGTTGAACCGGGCCACGCCCTGGCTGCGTTGGTCGAGAAACAAATGTTGCCATAGTATATGTCCTTTTTTATCTGCAACTAATCGCGTGTACCAAAACCCAGTACTCTGCCCTGAATCAGGCTAATGACGATGATAATCAGGGTAAGAATGATACCACCCGCGCTACCAGTTCCAAAATTCTGATCAGTTAAAGCAACCTGCAAGAGATAGACCAGTGGAGGACGCGCCAGAATCACATTCCCTCCGGTCATAATATTGTAGAACTCATCGAACGCTTGAAAGGCTGCAATTACATTCAGCAGCAGTATTGAGATTGAGGCATTGCGCAGCAGTGGGAGAGTGATGAACCAGAAGGTTTGCCAGCCTTTATGCGCGCCATCCACATTAGCAGCTTCGTACAATTCACGTGGGATATCCTGTAATCCGGCGATAAAGATAATCATATAGATGCCGAGCTGCAGCCAGAGGCGAACCGTCGCGAGAACTAACCAGTACCAGGGAGGCGTGGGACTGGATATCCAAACAATAGGGGCATGACCAAACAGACCGAGCACATTATTGACAAGACCATAAAATGTACCATTGAAGATGGACATCTTCCACACTACTGAAGCCAGGACATAGGAGCAGGCCGTGGGCAGAAAGAAGACCGAGCGGAAGAAGCCCCGCGCAAACCTGACACTATTGACCAGCAAAGCCAGGCCCAGGGAACAGGCAAATGTCGTAGGGACAATGATCAAGGCAAAGATGGCAAAGGTCACCAGCGAGTGGACAAAATCGGTATCATTGAGCATCGCAATATAGTTTTGCAGTCCAACAAACCTGGTCGGTGTGACGGTGGCACGAGCGTCAGCAAAACTGAGTACAACACCCCAGATAATGGGAATGTAGAAAAATACTATCAGGCCGAGAATCAAAGGACCAACAAAGCCCCAGAAAATCAGGGTTGTCCTTCGAGTATGTTGTCGCGCCCTGCGTGCGCTCAGTTCCAGATCCCGTGAGGGCTGTATCTTCGCTGCTGGAGTAGTACTTAGGGACTTCATTGCTTTATCCTTCGTTTTCTTTCTCTCTCTATGAGTCATCCCGAACTTTTCGAACATCTGTTCGATCTCTCTCAAGCCGCCAGAGAAGGGGGATTGCAAAGGGCGGCCAGCCCTTTGCTGGGGTTTGGGGTATCCCCAACACTCCTTTCCCTCCTCTCGCGCCGCCTGCGGCGGCGCGCAAAAAAGGGGAAAAAGAGTTTTTCGGGGACACCCCGAACCCCGGCAGGGACGCTGCGCTCCCTGCACCCTCGCTTTTGGAACTGTTGTTTCAACAGTTCGCGATGACTCATAGAAAAAGGAGTTTTCTGGCAACTTACAGTTCTTTTTGCAATTCGGTATTGCACTTGTCCGCCGCTTGATTCAACGTGGCCAGGGCATTCTTGCCAGTTTTCGCAATGCTGCTGACCGCGTTTTGCAACGTTATATCCATTGTCGCGTTCCAGAGCGATGGCTGGGCATGGCCATACTTATTCAAGATATCGACAGCAGTAGAAGCCGGAGAAACTGTAAGCTTGGGCGTCTTGCTAGAGGTACTGATACGTGGAGGTACATGGAAACCATAGCCCACATTCCAGTCAAGCTGAACCTGGGAATTGGTGATCCACAACCACTTGACGTAATCTTTAGCCGCTTGAACATTCTTGCCTTTAGCGTAGACCATTTCTGCCCATCCGCCGTTGACAGTGGCCGGCTGACTCTTGGAATCCAGTGCCGGGAAGGGGAAGATACCAAAGTCATTACCTATCTGGCTCTTCTGGATGATCGGCATGGCCCACAGACCGCACCATTGCATCGCACATAGTCCTTGTTGGAAGGACGAGGAGTCCCACCAGAAGGTTGGTGCATCTGGCAGTACGCCACCGGAAGTATTTAATTCGTACAACTTCTTGTAAGCTGCCGCCATACGATCAGTATTGAATATTATCTTGTTGTCTGACGAAATGAAATCACCGCCAGAGGACCAGCCAGCGATTTCATAAAGAGCGGTGACGCCACTATCAGGGCCGATATAGATACCCTTGCGATTCCCATTTGTCAACTTCTTAGCCGCGGCAATCAGATCATCTATTGTCTGAGGAATTTGCAAACCCGCTTGCTGAAAGAGGCTCTTGCGGTAATAGATAAATGTCGGGTCATTAATCATCTTGATGCCATAGACCTTGCCATCAACGGTAAACGGTGCGAGCGAGGCAGGTTTGAAATCGCTCTTGACATCCGCGATGATATCATCTAATGGTGCGAGCAGGCCAGCCTTCACCTGGTCAACGGAGAGGAATGAATTTTCAAAGACGTCGGGCGCATTGGAGCCAAGCAGGGCGGTACGCACTTTGTCTGGGTATTGATTGCCCGTACCCGGCACCCAGCTTACGTTGACAGTGGCCTGGGTGTACTCTTTCGCATATTTGAGCACTGCCTCATGTGTACCTGCTTCACCGTACTGGTGATACCACTGATTGAGAGTGGGACCGCTTTTGCTTGCGCTACCACCACCAGTGTTACTGCTTGTGCCAGCGCAGGCAGCGAGGAAGGAGCCACCTAGCGTCATAGCGCCAGAATACTGCAAGAAACGACGGCGTGAAATAGGGGACAGAATGCGCTGATCCTGAGACATGTTCTATTCTCCTTGTCCTGGTAAGGTACTTCTGTGTACCAGCCTCGTATCATTCGAAGCAGCAGAACTGCAAAGAACTACGGGCAACAATGACACATTAAAACAGGGAAACTATAGATACGTTCGTCCATTTGAATGTATCTGTCTTGCCCTCCTCTCTCTAGTAACTTCTTAAAAATTCCTCAGAAGATAGTTTTTCGAACCGCCACTTTGATGGTATGTGCAACCTGCCGGGTGCCTGTCGCACAGTTACAAGGAAAGGGATTATTTAGCAATCATAACTTCTAGATCATGTTCGCGCAGCGCGTTCAGGATCGTTGGGTTCGCCGAACTATCTGTGATGAGGAGATCAATATTATCAATATCGCAGAGCCGGGCCAGAGCCACCTCACCTACCTTGGAGCCATCAGCGACAATTATCCGTCGTCTGGCCGCGCGCAACATGCGACGTTTGATATCAGCTTCAGGTAGATTCAGATTCGTAATCCCATTCTGGAGTTCAATACCGTTGCAGCCGAGAAAAACTGTGTGGGCATTGATGCGTTCCAGCATAATACCTCCCAGAGGGTCTACAAGAGAATGCTGAAGGGGCCGCAGCGTCCCTCCTATCACCACGACCGAGAAGCGCGGAATGGCCTGCTCTAACTCTAGCGCAATGTTCAGCGCGTTCGTAAATACGACAATGTCCTGGAGATCGGTCCGCTTCACCAGTTCTAGCGCTACTGCAGTGGTGGTCGTGCCTACGTCAAGGATAATGGTTTCACCAGAGGCGACAAGGCTGGCCGCTGTTCTGGCAATCAAGGTTTTCTCAAGCACATGAGAACTACGTGTCTCCTCAAATGGACGTTCGGGATGAGGTCGTGAGCTCGGCATAGCTCCCCCTCGTATACGACGAATCTGGCCACGCCCTGCCAGGGCGTCGAGGTCGCCACGAATCGTGACTTCTGAAACGCCAAACCTTGTGCTCAGGTCCGATACCTTTACGAAGTCTTTTGCATTAATAAAGGTTAGCAGGTGCTCCCGGCGCATTTCGGTGGGAATATCCCCATCCATTCGAAGCGTGTCCATCACTGAACGTCCTGTCTAAAGAAAAAAATACTGTAACTCTTCAGTACTTCTCTTCTTGATTCCTCAGCGCCTATGGCGCTTCGCAAGCCCTGTGGTGGTGGATGGCGAGGATGTCGGCCTCGGAGCCGACATCCTCGCCATCCACCACCACAGGGATGCTTTGCAACAATTTTACATAAGACTTGCGGTGTTTGTCAATATATTTGCTTTACTTTTGTAAACATAACGATTAGAAAGCGGTGCAATACTTGATCCACTTACTTGACACCATAACTCCTTTGTTAACTAAAGCCCATATTGTGAGTAGGCAGGCCTTGCGTGCAATCCCTTTCCGTGAAGCCTCATCCGTAGAAGTGGGGATCGCCCCCACCCCTAAGCGTCAAGTGGGAGAGGGAGGGATATGCGCTCAGACGGCTCGACGGAACAACCCCATCCACTGGGAACTTGACGCCTATTGGGTGGGGGCGAGCCCCACCCCTACAGGAATGCGTTATTTCCTACGATCTTCGCGCCAGTTTATGGTGCTGCCATACACAGAGTTTGTTCACGAGTAATCGCATACCAGTCAGTTGTCGCTTATGTTACGGCTTGATCCCCCAGACCGTCAAAGAGAAGGCGTTAGCGGTAAAGCGCTCCGACCGTATATCCGCGAGCATCTGCTGGTACGCCTGCTCGATCTCCTCGGAGGTGGCGACCCCAACGCTGGCCAGGAACGGTTGCACGAGTCGGTACGTGCGAGCAAGATCCTCCGTCACCTCTGTATACGCAGGCATTCCTGCTGAGAAATTGGTGTTCCAGACCACCTGCTCGACCTGTTGGCATCCTGCCTCCTGCAAGAGGCCCTTGAGCATCGGCGTGATGCTCAACAGCCGACCTGTGGGAGAGAAACTGCGCCCGGTCAGGCTGTACGCCTTCCCGATCCAACCGCTCAGACGTTCAAGCGCGGCGCTGTTGGTAATGGGCAGATCGGTTTCTGTGAGCCGCAGGACTCCCTGCGGTCTGGTGACCCGGACGAACTCCTTAAGAACGCTGGACCAGTCGGAGGCAGGGAGAAGTCCGGTGAGATAGCGAGCGTTGACCAGGTCGAACGCATTCTCGGACAGGTCCAGCCGCTGAAATGGGTCCAACAAGCTGAACGTGACATTGTCGATCCCACGTGCCTGGATGCGTGCTTGTTCGAGGAGTGCCGTGTTGCCCTCAATGCCAACAATCTGCATCTGGGGAGCGGCCCGCGCCACTCTGATCGCCCATTGTCCCGTCTCCGAGGCGATGTCGAGGATGCGCTGAAACGCGGAACTCTCCGCTTGCTCTGGCAAGGGTTGCCCCGTCTGCGTGAGGCGAGGCAGGTCCAGATGGAATAAGCGCGGAAGCTTCATGTCCTGCTCGGTCGACCGAGCGGAGGGGTTGTTCGATGATGCGTCAAATAATGGTGCCATAGCTGCACGGTCCCTTCTTCTCTCATTCCAGGATTACTGCTCTTGCTGTTCTGGTTTGTGCCCCCATACTGTCATCGTATAGATGATCCCACGGAAGCTCTCTTCTGCCAGTTCTATAGATAGCTGGCGCTTGAGTTGTTCATAGGGCGCTGCGGTGGTAACCCCTGCCGAAAGGAAAAAAGGTCCGAGTAGCTCAGCTGAGATTATCCACATCTTCGAGGCATCCTGATGCTGTAGGGCGTCAGCGGAGAAGTCCAGAAAGCTGGGATGTTCCTGGATCTGCACGCAGCCTGCATCGCGGAGATAGCGGCTCGCCATGTTGATCAGGCCCCAGGTCCGCGCATCAGGGCCATGGTTCAATCCAAAAG